>Ga0187892_10004631_pt1 | contig 22800 bp, 23 predicted proteins | sample MA1701073metaG_FD_139345 | JGI IMG/M metagenome (GOLD analysis project Ga0187892, IMG submission 139345) | Bio-ooze microbial communities from a basaltic lava cave in the Kipuka Kanohina Cave System on the Island of Hawaii, USA - MA170107-3 metaG ... | reverse complement strand
GGCGCCGGCGCTCGCCGCGACGCTGAGGATGGTCTGCCTGGACACGAGTGTGATTCTCGACCGCCTGGGGCGCGGGGGAGCCCAGCGCAGGCGCGACGTAGCCGCCGCGCTGGACCGGCATGTCCTCAACGGTCTCAAGTTAGCCACAACGCGACTCAATGTCGCCGAGTTGTGGGCGGGCATCGAACGGTCGCGCGATCGTGAGCATGAGTTGGCCGTGGTGGAATCCGCGCTTGATGGCTTGGAGATTCTCGAATTTGACCAGCCCTCCGCGCGCCTCTTCGGCAAGTTCACGTCCCATCTTCTGGGGATCGGGCGGCCGGTCGGCGATGTCGACGTGCTCATCGTCTCCATGGCCGGTAGCGAATGGATACCTCCTTCTCACCGGCAATCCCCGCCATTTCGCCGACATCCCGGCACTGTCGGTGGAAACGTATTGAGGTTTACCGCTCCGACGCGGCCGGCAGCGATTTGATTCTTGCCAGCAAATGGGCGTGCACATTCCGCGCGCCGGCGAGGAAGGGGATGTCGGCGTAGGGGTCGGCGGTGAGATCAAAGGGCAGACGCGGGTCGCCAAAGGGCGTGGTGATGACACCGCCGGCCTCGAGCACCAGCAGGCCGCCGGCGGCCACGTCCCAGATTTTGCACGGTTTGCAAAAGGCCGCCGCGAGGGCGCCCGAGGCCACCATTGCCAAGTGCACGGCCGCGGCACCGATGTTTCGGCAAATAAGGCCCGGCGCGGCTACCCAATGACGAACGACATCCACGCTCAGGCGATCCTTGGTCGAGGCCACTCCGATCAACAGATCCTCGTCGAGCGGCGGCTCGGCGATGGCCAGCGGTTTCTCGTTGAGCGTCGCCCCGCTGCCGCGGACAGCCACGTAACAGTGGCCGAGGTTGTGCTCGTAGATGACACCCGCGATCGGCCAGCCGCGTTCCAATACGGCAATCGAGGTAGCGAAGCAGGGAAAGCCCGCCACAAGGTTTCGCGTTCCGTCCAGCGGATCGATGACCCAACAATAGCGGGCCGATCGCCGATCAACGTGCACTTCGGGGTGCCGCAGTGACTCTTCGGCCACGACGGCGTGGTCGGGATGGGCCGCGGCGATGGCACCAACGATGCGCTCCTGAATTTCGTGATCGATTGCCGTCACTACGGTGCGGTCGGACTTGGGCTGCGCGATCGCCCGGCCCGCATGGGGCAAGGAGAAACCAGCCGCCTCCTTCGCCAGCCGTTTGGCCAACTCCAGCATGCCGAGAATCGACCTGTCGCTCATTATCATTACTAGGATGATATTGGAAGCGGATCGATCCTTGTAGCGGCCGGCGAATTGACGTTTACGATCGCCGCCGCCATGATCGGTCCGATGTCGTCAGGTCCATTCCAAATCGTGTTCGCTGGGCCTTTTGACGTTGCGCCCGTTGAGCGCATGCGTCAGGCAGGCAAGGTCACTCTCCTTGATCCAGTGGACACGCCCGCGTTGATGTCCGCCGTGCAATCGTGCGACGCACTGCTGGCCCGCAGCCATGTTCAGGTCACGCGAGGCGTGCTCGAACACGCTCCGAAGCTCCGGGTGATCGGGCGGGCCGGCGTCGGATTGGAGAACATCGACCTGGCCGTCGCAAAAGAGCGAGGCGTCACCGTCGTATACACGCCCTGTGCGGCCACCGAGGCGGTCGCGGATCTGACCGTGGGCATGATCATCGCTTTGGTTCGCAACCTCACGGTTATGGATCGGCTGGTGCGCTCCAGTCGATTCCAGGAAGCGCGCGAGGCGGCCCTAGGTTGCGAGCTTCACGAACTGACCTTGGGCATAGTCGGCATGGGCCGCATCGGGCGTGCGCTGGCCCGGCGTTGCAGCTTGGGGTTCGGAATGAAAGTGATCTATAACGATATTGTCGATGTCGGCCCACTGGACTTTCCCGCTCAAGCAGTGGAGAAGCGCGTGCTCTACCAAGAAGCCGACGTCGTCAGCGTCCACGTTCCCCTGACCGACGACACTCGACAGATGATCGATGCGCAGGCGTTGTCCTGCTTCAAGGCCGGCTCGTTGTTGATTAACACCGCCCGCGGCGCGGTCGTGGATTGCGATGCACTTGCCGATGCCTTGGCCGGCAGGCGTTTGGCCGGGGCCGCCTTGGATGTATTCGATCCCGAGCCGCTGCCTTCCGCGCATCCGCTCTTGTCGGCTCCCAATACCGTCTTCACGCCCCACATTGGGGCGCGCACGGTGGGCGGCCAGGCAAGAATGAACGCCGTCGTCGATGACGTGATCCGCGTGCTGCGAGGCGAACCGTCCCGATATGCGGCTTGGTAATCAAAATGGTAAGAAGCAGTAGTCAAGTTTCATCCTTGACCGGCTTGTCATTTCGAGAGCGTCTTATACAACAGTACAGGGGCCGTTTGGTAACCGCCGATACAGGCGAGCCGCGGGCTTTAAGCCCGCACCGTCGCGAGCGTTCGTGGGGAATCGTGGCTCCGCGCCAGCTTTAACCCGGCGGCTCGCTGGAGTTTTATCAGGAATGTCGAGATTCGAAGCAGTTCATGGGGCCACCGGGTTGCGGGGGTGGCACAGCCGAGCGAAGCACGGCCACGTTGGGCCGTACGCGCCGCGCCGCCCGATCGACCACATCGCCATCTGTGTGATGGCGGTGCCGCTCGCGCCGCTGCTTGCCGCAGCCCGCGCGGAGGACCGGGGGGATTTGCTGAAGCGCCGCACCCCAGTGGTGGAGGCCTACGAGCGCGCCCGCGACTCGGTGGTGAATATCTCCACGACGCAAAAGGTGGAAGTACGCGGCTGGGGCCTTTTCGGTGACGTGTTCACCATGCCCTCGGAACGAATGAGCGTGGGCAGCGGCGTGGTCATCCACGAGGACGGTTTCATCGCCACCAATGCCCACGTGGTCTCCGCCGCCGACCGGCTCACGGTGACCTTTGCCGATGGCACCTCCCATGAAGCCCGGATCATTGGGTTGGATTCGACCCGCGACCTGGCGGTGATCAAGGTCGATCCGCCCAGACCACTGATGCCGATTGCCTGGGGGCGCAGCGACGATCTGATGATCGGCGAACAGACCATCGCCGTGGGCAACCCCGTGGGCCTGCAGAACACGGTGACAACTGGTGTCATCAGCGCCATGCACCGCGAGCTTAGCCTAGGCGGGCGGGTCGTCTATCGGGACGTGATCCAGACCGACGCCAGCATCAATCCCGGCAACTCCGGCGGTCCGTTGCTCAACGTGCTGGGCGAGCTGATCGGCATCAACACCGCCGTCCGCACCGACCTCCAGAACATCGGATTCGCCATTCCCGTCGACCAGCTCCGCGATCTGCTACCCGACATCCTGGACTCCGAAAAACGCAACAAAGTCCAAGTCGGGCTGAGGGTGGCCGATTCCGTGCCTCCGCGGGTCATGACCATCCGCGAGGGCAGCCCGGCGGACAAGGCGGGCGTGCGCCTGGGCGACGTTGTTGAGGCTGTCGACGGGCGCAGGGTCAGAGGGCCGGTAGATTTCTATGTTTCCCTGTTGGGCAAGGAGGCCGGCGATTCCGTGGCCCTCAGACTTTCCCGCGACGGCGCGCCCACCACGACCAAACTCACGTTGACGCCGGTGCCCAAGCCGGACGGCAAACAGTTGGCCCGCCAGCATCTGGGGTTGGGCATCGCCAACGTGAAAGACTCGGGCGCCCGCCGCTTTGCTCCGGACAGCGGCGGGGTCATCGTCGTCGCGGTCGAGCCGCAGAGTTCCGCGGCCCGCGAGGACATCCGCCCGGGTGACCTGCTCGTGCAACTAGGGAAGCACTGGATCGCCGATGTCGATGAGGTGGGCACGCTTCTTTCGGGTATCGCCGAGGGCGCGCCGGTGGATGTGGCCATCCGCAGGGCCGTGCCGGGCGGCTTGATTCATTTCGCGGTGCGTTTGTATGCCCGATGAATCGCCAGCCTTTCCACCGCCGGATGCCGCCGCCCTTCGGGCCGCGGCGGGCAATGACGATGCCGTCACGCCGAAGGATTTGAAGGTCAAGCTGGCCGACCAGCGGCTCTTCATCGAATGGAAAGACGGGCTGCGAAGCGAATACTCGCTTGACCGGCTGCGCCGCGAATGCCCTTGTGCTACCTGCCGGACCGACCGCGAAACACAGCAAAAGAATCCCATGAAGATTCTCAAGTTCAATCCTGCCGAAGTTCGCGTGGTCAGCGCCCAGTTGGTGGGCAACTACGCCATCCAATTCACCTGGTCGGACGGGCACAACACGGGCATCTTCGATTTCCGCATGCTCCGAGCTTTCGACCAAGTCTCGGCGAGCCGCGGACTTTAGTCCGCGCAGAGTTTGATGGCCGTAAGCGTCACAGGCTTCAAGCTCGACGCACGCGCAGAAGGAGAGCTCCAACGGCAAAGAGCAATCCCGTCAAGAGAACTACACCTGCGACGGAGAGCGTGGGCGCCACCACACGCCCGGGTCCGACGGTCTCGGCGCTCACGGACAGTGGCGTCCCCGGCTTGAACAGGCCGATCGTGGCATCGGTGGTCCCAGGCGGGACATTGGCATCGAACCGGAAGTTGTAAAGCGTCCCCCAACGCAAAGCGTTGGCATCGGGGTTGACTTCAAACGGGATCGTAGACCACGTGAGGGCATCTTGCCCGCGAGTGACGGTCCAGTCCGTGCCGTCGTAGGGCTCGCCGCTGTGGTAGTCCACGTCGTTGAAGCCGATGTTTTGCACAATGGCGTATGGACTAACAGGAATGCTGAAGCTCCCGGCCGACCGATCCGAATTGAGGTTCTGCAGGGCGTATTCATAGTGCCAGAACCCGTCACCAAGATCGGTAACCTTGGCCGCGAGGATTAGCAACCCTTCGCCGGAGATCTTTACGTCGGTCTCGACCGCGCCCGGGTCATGGTCTTTCCACGCCCGAATCGCGGGTTTTTCACGCTGGGTGCTTCCGGTAAGCGTCGCATTCCACGTCGTTCCACTGCCGCTGATGTTCGCCGGGCGATAGGAAGCGTTGTTATCGCGGTGGCCGGCAGCGGAGTCCTCGGCGGCGACGTATTGCACCTCGACGAAGTACAGCCCGCCGCCGTTTTGGGCCGGATCCAGGTCGGATATCTTCACCTGAAGCCGCCGGGCCACCGGCCCGCTGAAGCTCGGATTCGACGGAGGGAAGGGAAGCGTGCCTGCGAAAGCGTTGATTTCGGATTTGGGCCCAAGGTTCTCTTGCAAACCCAGATAGCCGGATGTGTGCGGGTTTGAGCATCCGGCGCCCAGCATGTTGCCGCCTTGGCCGTTGCACGTGCATCCGCACAGGTTCTGCGCTAAGGCCACAAACTCGTGAAAGACCCAGGCCTGGCCGATCTGCTCGAAGCGACCACTCTTTAGGCGGAACATGTTCTGCCCGGCGATGGGATGCTGGGGCGTGCCATGTTCCCAACTGGCATTCTGGCTGCCGATGTTGCAGACGGATTCACCAAGCGAGAAAGCTTCCAGGCCGGCCTCGCTCGCAAAGTTTCCCACGGCGCTGATATCCCCCACGATCAAGTCCGTCCCCCATGGCCGGCTCGCCGGGATCCCAGCAGTCGGTTCCGCCGGTTCCGCCGCGCGGCGCGCGTCCATCAGGACTTTCCCGAACGACCCTTCCATGCGGTGGTCTGCGGAGCCTGCTTCCATCTTCGGCAAGACCAGCGACACTCCCGCCTGCAAGCACCCAAGACAGCGCGACAATGCCCACCAGTCGATGCCTCGTGGACGTCGACCGGGAGCCATGCGGCGATCGCGGCTTGTTTGGCATTTGCGACAAGTGTACTCGCGGGAGCACGCGCCCACAACTCCGGTGATTCGGTTTCGACAGCGAGTCGAAGACTCATGCCGCTGCATATTGTGGATTGAAGTAGGATTAAGAATCAAAAACCACTACGATAGGCGCGTGCGACGAGTGATGTGTAAGCGCGCGGCGTGCCTGGTAGTGCTCTGGTCCGTACCGTCCCCTGCGCCGGGAGACTGCCCGGCCCAATGGCTGCCGGGCGCTCAACGGGGTTTCGTCGGATTCGATGGCCGAGTCTCGGCCGCAACGGTCTGGGAACCCGACGGCCCCGCGTCGCAGCCCGATCTATTGATCGTAGGCGGCGAATTCCTCCACGTGGGAGAATTGGTCACCAATCACGTCGTGGCCTGGGACGCCAACCAGTGGCATGCCTTGGGAAGTGGGACCAACGGTCCTGTCCACGCACTGGGCACCTACGCGGGAGAGTTGATCGCGGGAGGATCCTTCACCATGGCCGGCGACAGGGCCGCAGCCAACATCGCCGGCTGGGACGGCGCTCAATGGCGTCAACTGGACACCGGGCTGGGAAGCCAGGATTTTCCCACGCAGGTCTATGCACTGGCCGAATATGATTCGGACTTGATCGTCGGAGGCGAGTTCAGTAGGGCCGGCAGCATTGCCGCCGCCAATGTCGCCCGCTGGGACGGCACCGAATGGCATCCTCTCGGCACGGGCACGAACGGCTCCGTGCGGGCGCTGTTCGTGTACAATGGAGAATTAATTGCGGGGGGTGGATTCAGCACGGCCGGCGGAGTGTCGGTCAACTACATCGCTCGCTGGAATGGCGCGCAATGGTCCGCCATCGGCGGAATGAGCGCACGGGTGGCCGCCCTTTTTGAATACGACGGCGAGTTGATCGCGGCGGGACATTTCACCCTTGCCGGCGGCGCGTCTCACAGGTACATCGCTCGTTGGGACGGCGCCCAGTGGCGGTCTCTCGGCGCCGGCATGACCGGATTCACCAGTCCCAACGTGAGCGCTCTCATCGGGCATGACGGCCAATTAGTCGCCGCGGGCCGATTCAACATGGCCAGCGGCATTGCCTGCAACCACATCGCCCGTTGGGACGGCGCGGCATGGCAGCCCCTTGGAAGCGGAACCGATGGACAGGTCGCCGCCCTGACCGTCTACGAAGGGCGGCTGATCGTGGGAGGCGGTTTTACCATGGCCGGCGGCCGACTTTCGCCCTACTGGGCGCGCTGGGGTACGCCCTGGGGAGACCTCAATGGCGACGAAGTTGTCGGTCCGGCTGATACCCGGACATTCACAAACTGTCTCCTCGGCCCAGACGAGCCGTTCGACGAAGGATGCGATTGCGGAGATACGGATCGCGACGGTGACATGGACCTCCACGACTACGCGGCCTTCCAACGCCTCTTTGAGTAATTGATCCGGCTCAAGTTGGTCTTGAAGCCACGACTGAATTCCATGCGAAAAGTGCGCGTCGCATGATGACGAACCCGGCTGGTGCAAAATGGCGAGTCCGAGTATGATCGAAGGCCTTGCCGAAGGGCATGGGGAGATTGCTTCGAACGTTAGAAACACGAAAGGGGATAACGATGCTCAGGTATGGACTGGTTGGAGCGTTGCTGCTCGGGTCGGCGAGCTTTGGGGCACAAGGGACCTTCATTGTGCAAATGACGGGCCCGCAGGAGGTTCCGGGACCTGGTGACCCGGATGGAACGGGGTCGGGCACGATTTCTTTGAATGATGTTTCAGGTGTCATCTCATGGAATTTCACCTACGCCAATATCGATCCGCCAACCTTGATGCACATCCATACCGGCGCTTCCGGCGTACAAGGAGGCATCTTGATCAATCTCGGCGTGACGACCACCGGCGGGCTGGGAACGTTGATCAATTCGACAACGCACGGAAATCTCGCCCAGGTCACGAGTGTTTTGAATAATCCGTTGGGCTTCTACGTGAACATTCATAACGGTCCTTTCGGTGGCGGGGCCATTCGCGGCCAGATCGGGTCACAACGCACCTACGTGGTCAACATGACAGGTGCCCAGGAAGTCCCCGGACCGGGTGACCCGGATGGAACGGCATCAGGCACGATCTCGTTGAATGATGTCACGGGTCTCGTCTCCTGGAATTTCATCTACGCCAATATTGACCCGCCGACATTGATGCACATCCATACGGGCGCTGCCGGCGTTCAAGGCGGCATCCTGATCAACCTAGGCGTCGCCACCACCGGCGGGCCGGGAACGTTGATCAATTCGACGACACATGGGAATCTGGCACAGGTTACGAGTGTTTTGAATAATCCGATGGGGTTTTACGTGAACATTCATAACGGGCCGTTCGGCGGCGGGGCCGTTCGCGGCCAGATCAGTTGCGACATGGACGCGGACTGCGACGATGGCCTGTTTTGCACTGGAACAGAAACGTGCAACACGACCACCGACGAGTGCGAACCGGGCACGCCGCCCTGCGGGCCGGAAGGTTGCATCGAGGATCAGGACAAGTGTCCGACGCTCAGCGTCGGCGGCGTCGCCGTGTTGGTGACGCTCCTTACCGGGATGGGTGCAGCGGTGATCCGTCGCCGGAAGCCATAACGAACGAATAACGCGAAAGTCCGCTACAAGGTGTGCGCCGCACCTGGTGGGGCGCACGCCGTGTTTTTTGCATCAACTGCAATCGCCGAGGCTGCGCCCAACATCCGTCGGATAGAATGCGCGCGAACCGCCGTAGACCGCGGAACGGCACGGCCAAAGCCACTCCCCTCGTGCGACCTTCTCGACAAGAAGGCCGAGTTGCCGTACGTTCTTAGGCCAATTCTCAAAACCCCGTGTGGCACCGGTTCTTAACCAGTGGAGCCCGGGGTTTGAGATAGCCTGAGATAGTCACTTAAACTGCAAGAAGCTGGCCTGGAATGCAAAGGGTCGAACGTCAACCGTTATCTGGAAAACTTGAGAACACGAGCCAACGGGCAGACTGAGTAAGACTTAGACGGCCAGAAACTCCGATGCGCGATAGCGCGGGGCGAGGAAAACGGGGTAGTCGCGGCCAACGGCGGCGTGTTGAGCGCCGATGGCGAGTTCCGGCAAGTTATTCTCCCGGCTGAGGTGGGCGACGGCGATCCACTTCGGCCGGCGGCCGCAAGCCCTGAGCAGCCCAGCCGATTCGTTGTTGGACAGATGGCCGCCGTTGCCTTTGATGCGGTGCTTGAGCGCCTGTGGGTATGGGCCTCGTTCGAGCATTTCCGGATCGTAATTGCACTCCAGAAAGGCGGCATCGAGAGATTCCAAAAGGCCCAAAAGGCCGGAAAACGGGTGGCCCAGATCAGTTAGAATCCCCAGCCGCTTGCCCTCGCACTCGACGACGAAGGCCACCCCGTCGGCGGCGTCATGGGTCGTGGGGATGGTGTGCACGGCGACGCGCCCAAAGGTCAGTGTGTCGCCCGAGCAGAAGTAACGCACGTCGGTCAGCCTACCGAGATTGCACCAGGTGGCCGCGCGGGTGCGGCGGGTGAGGTAAATCGGAAGGCCGAACATCCGCTGGTAAACGCCTGCGGAACGAATGTGGTCGACGTGCTCATGGGAGATAATCACGGCGTCGACCTCGCCCATGCTGCGACCGTACACGGCCATCCGCCGCTGGGCCGTCGCCCCTGTGATGCCGGCATCGAAAAGCAGCCGCTGCCCGTCGGCCTCGACGTAAATGGCGTTGCCATTGGAGCCGGACTGCAAGGAGAAAGTCAGCACATCAGCATAATAATCACACTGGCGATCCGATTCGAGACACCGGAGCCGGAAGGTGAGGTTTTCGAGGTTTCACATGGGAATGACGTTCGATCGCGATCCCTTGTGGCTCGATGATTCTCTGGTTTTGACGTTTCGACGTTTTGACGTTTTCATCTCCGGTCGTGAGGCGGGTTGGTGACTTGACGCGGCCGGGGTGGGCGATTGTGGTGGCCGGCCTTGTGCTGGTGGCCATCGGGATTTCCAGCATTTACGTCACCGACACGCACTATGCGGGCGGTCACGACGGGCCTCGGAACGCGGCCAAACAATGCGTGTTCGCTCTGATCGGGGCCGCGACGGCCTTGGCCGTGCTTCGCATCGGCTATCAGACGATTGCGCCATTCGCCTATTACCTTTTCGGGTTGGCGTTGCTGCTTCTGGTTCCTCCGCTGGCCGCCAAGATGCTCGACACGAGCTTCGCCGGGCTGGTGCCGCCTCGCAATGGTGCCTATCGCTGGATTTCCCTGCCGGGTTTTCAGTTGCAGCCTTCGGAAGTGATGAAACTCGCCTACATCCTGGCCCTGGCGTGGTACCTGCGATACCGCCGCAATTACCGCAGTTTTGTCGGGTTAATAATTCCGTTTCTGGTCTCGATCGTCCCCTTGACACTGATTCTGCTGGAGCCGGACTTGGGAACCGTATTGCTATTGTTTCCGGTACTGTTCGCCATGCTCTTCATCGCGGGGGCGCGGATTTCGCATTTGAGCATGACCATTCTAGCCGGCTTAGCACTGGTCCCCCTGGCTTGGGGGCAAATCCACGCCTATCAGCGGCTAAGGGTGACGGCGGTTCTTTTGCAGTCCGAAACCTTGCGGCGGGCGGTGATCGAACATCCGGAGACTTATCGCAGCCTGGCCACCAAGCGGCAGGCTCAGGAATGGGCCGCCGGCTCCGGCTATCAGTTGGTCCATTCGAAAAACGCCATCGGCAGCGGGGGGCTGTCGGGCCACGGCTGGGGCCGCGGCGCGTACGTCGAGCACGATCTCCTGCCCGACCGGCACAATGATTTTGTGTTTGCGGTGGTGGCCCATCAGTGGGGCTTTCTTGGTTGTCTGGCAGTCGTGGCTTGTTATGCCGTGCTTGCGGTTGCGGGAGTCGTTGTTTCGTCGTCAACGACCGAGCCGTTCGGCCGGCTTCTGGGCGTGGGTGTGGTGACGCTGATCACGGCACAGGCGGTCATTAACATGGGCATGACCATGGGCCTCATGCCGATCACGGGCATGACGCTGCCGTTCGTCTCCTACGGGGGAAGCAGCTTGGTGACCAATGCCATGGCCTTGGCACTCCTAGTGAGCGTTTCGCAGCATCGGCCGTATTTGCTGTCCACGCGCCCATTCGAATTCCAACCGCTCAAGGAAGCCAAAACGCCGCTGGAAGACCTGGAAAAAATCCTGCCGGGTGTGGGTGCTGCGCCGCGCTGAGCCTTTTAAGCATCAGAGCTCGCCGCCAATCTCGTCATAAACCGTTCTATGAACGGTTGCCACCCTGGTGGTATTCGAAGATAATGATCGGGCAGCCCATGCAACTGCTTTCCGCCGCTGAATCTCTGTTTCTCGACAAGCTCCACCTCGTGGCGGGCAACCCGCTAAGATGAGCCCGCTGATTCCCGAACATTGGTCATCCTTCACTCAAGGAAGAGCGTGACTTCCCCGGAGCAATGACCTTCTGCCCCCTGCGGCACCGGTTTGTAAGGGTGAAAACTTGGCACGGAGGCGCGGAGCTGATAAGGTGCCAAGCCGTGCTGCGGCTTGATGTGCAATCTCAAGGCCGGATGACGGTTGCCCGGCTGACCGGCGAATTCGGTGGCTCGCGGGAATCTGAGGCGGCTGCTCCCTTGATGTCGCTGGTAGCCACGGCGGGCTCCCGTGTGGCCGTCGATGTGTCGGGCCTGCAGGCAATCGACTCGACCGGGCTTTCGATGTTGATGAACCTCGTGGCCCGCGGAAGGTTGAACGACAGCCGCGTGGTTTTGGTTGCGCCTTCACCCTTCGTTGCCGGAGTTCTTCGCGTGACCAAGCTTGACACGTGGCTCGAAATCCGGCCTGATCTGGATGCAGCCGAAAAGGCCATGTGCCCGTGAAGAGCCGCGGCTGAGACCAACGGAGTTTTCGAAAAGAAGAGTGAAGCGAGCAACCGTGTGGCCGGGATCGGCGAAGCCGCCGTATGAAACAGAACCGTACTCGAGGGCTGATCCTAAACCGAGCCGCGCCCGCCTGCCCTTTACGCGAAGCGTCAAGGGTAAGGAAGCGCCAGAGGACAGAGGACCATGCAACGAACAATGAAAGATGCGGGCGACAAATCCATCTATAGCGTCCATCCCAGTGTGAAAATGGTTCAGGACTGGATCGCCGGCCTGAAGGCCAAGACCGGCCGTACATTAGAGGCGTGGATCGCTCACGTGAAAAAATCCGGACCGCCTACCGAGGTCCAACGGCGTGACTGGCTGAAAAAGGAATGCGGCCTGGGCACCAACGCCGCGTGGTGGATCGCCGAGCGCGCGGAAGGCAAGGGCCTGGAAGACGGCGACCCCGAAGCCTACCTCACGACCGCGGCCCAATACGTCGAGGCCATGTACGCTGGTCCCAAGACCGGGCTACGGCACATCCACGATGAACTGATCAAGCTCGCTCGAAAGCTCGGCAAGGACGTCAAGGTCTGTCCTTGCCAGACGATTGTGCCCCTCTATCGCAAGCACGTGTTCGCCGAAATCAAGCCGGCCACACGCACGCGAATCGACTTGGGCTTCGCGCTGGGCCCCATGAAGCCCACGGGTCGCCTCCTCGACACCGGCGGCTACGGCAAAAAGAACCGCATCACTCACCGAATCCCCTTATCGTCGATCGATGAAATCGACGACGAAGTCAAAAGATGGCTCAAGAAGGCCTACGATCTCGATGCGTAAACAGCGGCACGTCCACGGGAGCCGCGGATTAAAGGTTGCGGCGCAAACCTGCCATGAGGCGCTGGCTTGCCGAGAACCTGTGGTTATCGAGCCCCATTGTCATACCCGCTCCAAAACCGCTACTAATGATAAGGACTTGGTCCAAGCTGAGGCCGGCACCATTCCGCAAGATGAAGTGGGGCGTGAGCGTGTCAGGGGCGTCGTGCACAGCGGCGCAACTCGTCTGGTCCATCCCACAGGCCCTTGCCGAGCGGCTCGGTTTGGAGACCGCGGGCCACCGCACAGGTCCGGTACGCGGACGGCCGAACGCGCCCCCTTGCTCAGCGAATTCGCCTGACCTTCGGCGATTGCGAAAGCGTTCTTAACGCCATCATCGAGCCCGCGCGAGAAACGACGCTGATCGGGGCGATTGTGCTCGAGGACCTTGACCTCCTGGTCACGGGCCAACGTCTCGTCCCGCGAGATCCAAAACAAATCATCTCAGAGGTGGAGTAACCAGACCGGTGTTTTTCGACTAGGTCAGGGAATTGACGGTCAGTCCCGTGGCCAGCTTGGGGTGGAAGTAGGTGCTTTTCTGCGGCATCAGGCCGCCGGCCTCGCTGACCGCGCGAAGTTGGGTCATGGGCGTGGCCTTCATGAGCAGGGCGACGCCGTTTTGCTCGCGGGCGATTCGCACCGCTTCGTCCTCTGACTTGACGTACTCAACGGCCGCCTTGTGGGTCAAGAGCTCGTCGATCAAATAGCGGTGCAGGTAGGCCGTGTCGAGTTGGTGCCACGCCGGCGGCTGAGCCGGTTCAAGTTCCGCGAGCTTGGCGCGATTCGTGAACTGCAGGAACTCTCGGCGACCCGTCGAACCTTCGACTAGGCTGAGGTCGGCATCGGGTTCTTGCGCTCGCACAGTTCCAGGCGACCACGCATGCAACAGAGCCGAAAGGTCCGAGCCGGTCAGCACACGATGATACGGCAGAATCAGGCATCCCGGATCGTCCATGCCGGCCAAGACGACCATGACATACGCCGCGGGATGATTTTCAGGCAATGTCCCGCCAAACTCCCGGGCCACTTCCTCGCGATACCGCAAAGCGGTCTCGTAACGATGATGCCCGTCGGCGATGTAGACTTTTTTTTCGGCCATGGCCGAGACGACTCGATCCGTGACGCCACGATCGGGGACCACCCACAGCAGATTCTCCACGCCATCCAGAGTGCCGTAGGCGCCCGGCGGCCGATGGAAGACTCCGGCGAAAGCCGCCTCGACGCGTCCTTCGGTGTCGGAGTACAACCCGAAAACCGGCGAGAGATTGCACTTTGTCGCTATCATCAAGGCGAGCCGATCCTCCTTCGGCCCGCCGAAGGTGCGCTCGTGCGGAAGGATCTGGCCTTCCGAAAACGGTGTCAGTCTCGCTCGGGCGATGAACATCTTGCGGGTATAACCGCGGCCTTGGTGAACGAATCGCTGATGATAGACGTACAGTGCCGGCGCCCGGTCGTGGATAAGCGTCCCGTCCTTTAGCCAATCCAAAAGCAACCGAGCGGAGGCCTCGTACACTTCCGGCGGTCCGGCGGTTTTTGGCGGGAGAAAGGGAAGGTCGATCGCCACGATGTTTCTGGGATTCGTGGCCAACAAGGCATTTTTGTCCGACTGCTCAAGCACGTCGTAGGGCGGTGCGAGAAACCCGGCCAAGTCGGCCCCAAGTTTGTCGGCGTTAAAGCGGATAGCGGCAAATGGGGCTATTTCCGGCATTCCAGGTAACCTCCTATTCCATCTTCCTATCCCGCACAACCGGATCATTCGAAGGGACTAAGATGCCTTGGGCTCGATTCGCTCGCTCGCTTTCAGACTCCGGGCCGATACAACGGAAGGCGTACGAGTGCCTTGCTTGACACCGGTAGCCCGCGAGAGACATTAGATCATTATGACCAAACGGTCAGTCGATGAAAAGCTGACAGCGGAACTCAAAACGCTAGTGGAGGTCGCATTGCCCGGCATGGAAGTGGAAGTCGGGAGAAACCCGCGTTGGGAGCGGCGATGCGTGACCTTCCGTTGGGATGGATTCGCCGGCCTGCTTCCGGAAGAGCGGTTTTATCGGCTCGTCCAGGTCATGCCCGAGGAATGGCGGCTCTCTCGGCTCAACGGCTGCGTCTGGCTGGAATTGGCTCCCGCGGAGACGGTTGACGAATACCTGCGATTCCCGCGCAGCGAAGACGTGGCCGAACGGGAATCCTTGATCTACCAAAACCTCTTGAAGCTCAATTTCTTCGCCGCCTTGGGAACGACAATGGGTGTAACCCCGGAGACCGCCTGTAGTGGGGATTTCGCCAAGAGCGTCGAGATGCTGTCCAAGAAACGATGCTCCGCAGAGACCATCCGCGACGCAAAGCTCGTGATGATCCGCAACGGGGCCTATTGCGACTGCCAAGCCCTTCAGACGGCCCAACCCGCCCTAGCGAAACTCCACGCGGGAGCGGCGTGACATCGACCTTTCCGCAGTCAAAGCGATGCCCAGTTTTTTTTGGATTGACGATGAATCGTCGTCACACGACGATCTTTCCCGGGTTTTGCCGTGCCGCACACCAATCTGCAGTCTTTTCTTGACGACCTCGATGCCCGCGGGCAATTGAGACGCATTCGCGTCGAAGTGGAGCCCGTTTTGGAGGCCCCTGCGATTGCCGATCGCGTGAGCAAGCTCCCGGCGGCGGGAAGTGCAGCCCCTACGCCGACGGACCCCATCCACGGAACGCGCGGCGGCCATGCCCTTCTGTTTGAAAAGGTCAAAGGCTCTTCCGTACCGCTGGCCATGAACGTGTTTGGCAGCTACGAGCGCATGCGTCTGGCCCTGGGTGTTTCAAGTTTCGAGGACCTAGCCGAACGGGTGCAGCAACTGGTCAAGCCCGAGATGCCCACGACGCTGTTAGAGAAAATGAAGAAGCTACCGCAGCTCGCGAAGATGGCGAGTTATGCACCCAAGGTGGTCAAGCGCGGCATGTGTCAGGAGGTTGTCCGCGTCGCGGACGCGAGTTTCTTCGACCTGCCGATCATCCAGTGCTGGCCTCACGACGGTGAGCCGGGGTATGGGGGAAAACCGGCAGCGAATTGCCAATTAACGGGTCGGGATACCGACCAATCGTCCATGCCGACCGAATCAATCGGCAATCGGCAATTGGCAATCGGCAATTCACGGGGCACCGGCCGCTACATTACTTTCGCGGGCATTTACACGAAAGATCCCGCGACCGGCGATCGCAACGTGGGCATGTATCGCGTGCAGGTGTATGAAAATAAGCTCGCCGCCATGCATTGGCACATGCATCACGACGGAGCTCGTCACTTCCGCAAGTACAAGGCCCGTGGCGAGAAGATGCCCCTGGCGATTGTCCTCGGCGGCGAGGCTGTCCTGCCTTACGCGGCTACTTGCCCGCTGCCGCCCGATGTCAGCGAGCTCCTATTTGCCGGGTTTCTTAATGACGCCGGCATCGAGTTGGTGCCCTGCAAGACGATTCCCATGGACGTGCCGGCCAACGCCGAAATCGTTTTGGAAGGCTGGGTCGATCCCCAAGAGACTCTGATCGAAGGCCCGTTTGGCGATCACACCGGCTTCTATTCTTTGGCCGACCATTATCCGGCCTATCACTTGACGGCCATTACCCACCGCAAGGACCCCGTCTACATCGCCACCATCGTCGGCCCGCCACCGCAGGAAGACTACTACATGGGCAAGGCCACGGAGCGAATATTTCTGCCTCTGCTGCGGATGCTGATTCCCGACATCATCGACTATTCGCTTCCCATGTTCGGGGCCTTCCACAATTGCGTGTTCGTGAAGATCCGCAAGGAATACCCGTTACAGGCCCGCAAAGTGATGAGCAGCATCTGGGGGGCCGGGCAGATGATGTTCTCCAAGATGATCGTCGTGGTCGACGAGCACGTCAACGTACACGACGAGCAGGATGTGCTCTTTCACATGGGCGCCAACGTCGACTGGCGCCGCGACACGATGATCGTCGACGGCCCCTGCGACATTCTGGACCATTCGACGCCGTACATGGGCGCCGGCGGCAAAATCGGCATCGACGCCACCCGCAAAATCCCCGGCGAGGGCCAAGTCCGCGACTGGCCCGACGAACTCCGCTTCGACGACGAAACCCTAGCTCTCATCACCCGCCGTTGGTTGGAATATGACTTTCCAAAATGATCAGCTCGTGCTTCCCAGTTTTGCGAGTCTAGCGGGTAAGATCGGGTACTAATTCACGAATTACCGATACACAATCCCGTTGACAACGTCGCCGCCCTGATGACTCCGTCGTCTGTTTGACAATGATTCTCAATGATATACAATGGTTGCGTGAGATCAACGCGGCGGATCGGATCGTAGGCCCGCCAACCGATTACGTATGCCTGGACGAACTCCTTCGCCACGCCGCGGAACGCGAGGGACTGATTGCTCTACCCCGATAGCTCCCCTGGCCGGGGTTCGCCTGCAGGCGTGAACGGTTGCGTGCCGACCATGACGTAAAGGAACCAGAATAGGCGCGGCACGTTGCGCCACCGCATCGGAGTCATAACCGCAACGGACTAAACTGGAAACCGAGGCATGGAGGCTTCGTCTTGGCGACACTGACCGCTGATATTTGCCGCGAACGCCTGATTGAGCTTCTCAACGGCGACAACGGCTATCAATTCTTGAACCTGGCCGGACCCTATCTCCAAGCCCGTTCCGACGACACGTACATGCGAATGATGGCCGCGCGGGAGTATTTGAAACTCCGTCTGGTGGAGCCCGCGCGAGAGCTTCTTGATGCTGTCCCACCCCAAGAGGTATCGGCGAACATTGCCTCCGTTCAACGGTCTGTTCGCAGCGTTCCAAGCGGAGCGGTTCCGTGGTCGCGTTATCAGGAAAGGTTTGAATCCAATCTCGCCGACCTCGCCGGGCGAGCGATCGACGTCGCGGGAATCCGCGCCGAGTGGGCAAGACGGCAAAACGCTCTCGAACTTTTTTGCGATGCCCACGGCGTTCACCAAGTTCGCCTCCTCGAGGGCCAGGGGCGATGGCGGTGGATTCCCTTCCTGGGCCACCACCCCATGGTGGACGAGTCCCGCCCGTTACCCGATGGCTTGGACAAGGTCATGCCGCTTCCGGTTCTTGTCGAGGGTCTCGATCTGGGTTGGTTTTTTGAGCGCATCTATCGGGCCACCCAGAATACCTTTCTGGGTTATAGCTGCGCGTTGTTGGTGGTGGAGCCGGACCCCGCGCTTTTCGCCGTGGTGCTACACCTTCATGATTGGCGTGCTTTGCTGCGGGATTCCCGAGTCTTCTTCTTCGTCGGGCCGTCGGCAATGGAGGAGCTGAGCCGTGTGTGGGATCAATACCCGAATCTTCCCTTTCCTGGCCACGCGATTCGATTGAACGCCTTTCGACCTATCGCCACCAGCAACAGCGCCGCGGAGGTCGTAGAGCGGGCCGGCGCCAAGCGGGAGCGAGAAATTCAGGAGTCTTGGCAAGATATCCAACGGCAGTACGCGGAACGAGGCCTGCCGTACTGGGCTACCCGGTTCGACGAGGCCCTCCGGGGAACGGGAAAGCCACTGCGTATTCTGTCGGCTGTCAGCACGCACACCACGTTTTTGCAGCATTCCATGCGCGACGCCAAGCGGGCCATGGAGGAACTCGGGCACGCGTGCGTCGTTCTCACCGAAAGGGCCGATTACGAAGTCATCGGCCCGCTAACGTTTCACAAGGCCATCCGCGACTTCGATCCGGACGTTTTTTTCTGCATCGATCACCTTCGGCCCGAGTTTTCCAAGGTCATTCCCACCAACCTTCCGATCCTGACGTGGGACCAGGATCAGCTTCCACATGTCTTCACCAAGGAGAACCTGAATAAGATCGCCGCTCACGACTTCGTGGCTGGATGCTCCAAACCCGCGTGCGTCCTGGCCGGCTGCGATCCGAGGCAGTTTCTCAATGCCCACGTTCCCACTTCGGCGGAGCAATTCAGCGGGCCGCCGCTTACACCAGATGAAGAAGCCCAATATGCCTGCGATGTCTCTTACGTGAGTCACGCGTCGCAGACGCCGCAGGCATTTCATGAAGAAGAACGAGCCAAACACTCCGACCCCAACGTACGTTACTTGCTCGACACGGTGTTTGACCTGATGCCGCGGATGTTGGCCAACCACACGATCGCTTCGGGTTTCGTTTGCATGGCCGTTCTCGAAGAAGGCTCGCGGCTTTGCGGCGTGGCCGTCACCGACGATTCACTGCACGATCGGCTGTTGTGGTGGTATCTCTGGCGGCTGGGCGACCGGATGTTCCGTCACCAAGCCCTAGAATGGGTTGCCCATTGGGCGCGCGAGACCAACCGGTCTTTCCGGATTTATGGCAACGGTTGGGAAAAACATCCCGCCCTGTCCGAGTTTGCCTTCGGGGCCGCCCAAAATGGCCGCGAGCTGCTCTGCGTCTACCGGGCCTCGAAGGTCAACTTGCAGCTCATGCCCGCCGGTTTCATTCACCAGCGGGCACTGGACGGCCTCGCCGCCGGCGGGTTCTTTCTCACGCGTCTGGTTCCGCAAGACCTCCGTGGCAAGACGCTCCGTCAACTGACGGCCCGAATCCAGGAGTTGGCGATCGCGACTTCGCAAGACTTGTTGTCCAGTACCGACGAGCGCCTGCGAACTCTTTTGCGCTCCTACTTCGGCCATCGGCCGCTTGCTCCATCCCTGGCCAATTCCCCGCTCGATTTGCTTCGGTTGATTCAAATCAACGCTGAGTTGTCGTGCCCCGACGAAGTATTTCCTCACTTCGCCGATATCGTGTTCGATTCGAGCAGCGATTTTGGTCACAAAGCCGACGCATTTCTGGCCGATGAGAAACGCCGCCGCCTGATTTCACAGACCATGCGCCAAGCGGCGCTCCAGCACTTTAGCTACCGCGCCGTGATGGATCACTTCCTCCGCTCCATGGCCGGGTACCTGCACATAGTTTGCCCAAACCAATGAACGAAGGCGTGGCAGGACCGTCCAGCGGTGGCCAAATTACCTGGCTCTGGTTCGGGCGAGGTTCACGGGCAGCGTCCCGAAAACCCAATCCCAGAGGTTCGAGGTGACGCCATAGCCGCGGTGAACGTCGCCGTAATGATGCAGGTTGTGATAACGGTGCAAGAAACGCAATCCGGGGATTCGCGCCCCCCCGTGTGCTGTGAGGTGCACGAATTCGTAGAACAGGTAACCCGTCAGTAGCCCCGCGTGAAAAGGCACGGCCCGATGTAAGCTTCCAAAGGCCAGCCATGCAAGGCCGAAAAAGAACCCGGCAAGCGGCAGACTGGCGGTGAGCCGAATCACGCTGTGCTCCAGATCGTCAGGCTCGCGGTGGTGACGCAAGTGCACGTTGTCCTGAAAGCGCGTGATCCACGCGGACTTCGCGTGCACGTGCATCGCCCGATGGGCCGTCCACTCCAGTAGCGTCCAGGCCAATACCCCGCAGAGCCAGAGACCCGCGGTCGCCACGACCCCCGTCATGCGTTGAGTGTAAACCCAGAGTCCCATCGCAATGATGATGGGCACGAAAAGCAAAAAAGGACGATTCCGAAGCAGCCAGTTCGTCATGCTATGGTTTCCCATTGGTAATGGATTAGCGGGTCAAATGCTGTTTTTCCCGATAGATTCGCATGGTCGCTTCGCTTCTGCAACGAAAAAGTGCTGCAATGTTCTTTGTTTGTTTGGTCAGCCCCCCCTTTTCAGGGCCAAAAACGCGGGCTGCAGGCTTCGGGACCCGCTAATCAATTACTCCCGTTGATCCGCCTTCCATGACATTATACTCGTCTCCGACGCCAAAAGAGAAGACGCGAGCGTGAGACTTTGGCCGCTGGCAAACGCTGGCCTTTGTCACGTTCGCTTCACAAATGGGTTTGTTTGGTAAATGCCCTTTCCCAGTCATCGTCAGGAGCGCAGATTGGCGGCATATTGACTCATCTGCTACCTGTAGAATGGCCGCGAAAATGGGGGGAGTACCAATTTCGACGAGCGGTGGGCTTGCTATCCAGCGTGATGATTCTCTTCGTCACCACGGGCGTTCCGCTACCCTCAAAGCTTACGACTTCCGACCAGGATTTTCCCTGCCGGGAACATCGATGCGGCTGTCTGAATGCGGAGATGTGCTTCGGCCGCCCAGCTCGCAGGTGCGCTGGACGCCTTCGAACACCCTCGCATCCCGCCGGACGTCGATTCCGACGGCGACGTTGACCTCGACGGTTTTGGTTTGTTGCAAGCATGTATGATGGAAACGCAACGGCCCTTTCCACCGCTTGATCCCAAACTCGAGCACCGTCCCCGCGCGGACTTTGACGGCCAGAAGGACGTTGACTTGGCGGACTTCGCCCTATTCCAACTGTGCTTTCGGAGCACCGATGTTCCGGCCCGGGAAGAGTGCATGCGCTGACCTCAAACGGCCACGTAACAAGGACTTGAGGCAACACCGTCCGATCGATGCGATTGTCATGCGCCTGCTGATTGTGGCAACCGCCATTCCCAGACTGTGCCGTCTGTGACGTGTTCGACTGGGCCCGCGAACTCGAACCCGAGTTTCTGGAGTATGGCGTTCGACGCATTTGGTTCCGGCAGCGTCTGGGCCACGATGCTCAACGACGGATCCTGAAATCGAGCAATCCCTACAAGGTGGTTCACCATGGCCGTGGCGATGCCGCGGCCTTCGTATCCAGGAAACGTGAAATAGGCGATCTCAACCCGACCCGATACGGGGGCCGACTTGAAGGCGCACGTGCCTACAACGCAAGCGTCGGCCACCGCGAGATAGCCCACCCACGGCGGGGCATAGCCGACGGCGTCGTACAGTTTGGCGGTCGATCGACACACCTCCGCGGCCTCCCCGGAGGTTTCGAGCGAGTGATTCGCGATGGAGCCGTCGCGTTCGATGGCTGCAAATGCGAGGGATTTCATGGCCGCCCCTCAGCGTGCCTCGAGTGAGCATCAGCGGCCACCACCAGACGGTCACGGCCATGCCATTCATGGGCGACCTTCCGCATCAAAAGCGCGCAGTCAAACTCGGCGGACCCGTGCGGAAACAGCTCTGGATTGTCAAAGAACGACGACTCGATTCGTGATACGTCGAGAGGCTGTACTTCCCAAGCGAACGTGCGAAGCTCAAGGCCGTCGTACTCGCCGGGGCGTGAGGTTGCGGAGTATCCCAGGGAACCGGACTCGAAAAACGCTGAGGCCTCCTCGAGCGACGAAAAGACCGAGGTGCGCGGCAGCCAGTCTGTGATGGTTCCTTCAACAACGAGGCGTGTTTTGCCGTCGCGGCTGCGGACGGTTACGGCTACGACGTCGCCAGTCTCGCGGACCTCAAAATCCGCAAGATGGTGCTCACCGGGGAAGACACGACCGCCCAGAAAGACGGTTAGTCGAGACGAGGTGTCGCGACGCGGGATGTACACGCCTTCCTTGCGTCCATCCTCGGATCTCCACTCGACCGCGATGCGGTGGGCGGCGTTTTCCGACGTAATACCAAAGAACGCCGGGACGACGCGAGGACGAATCTGCGCGAGTCTGATCAGACAGACGCCTGCCACGCCTTTGCCGTGCGCCAGTTTGGGTCGAAACGGCTCCGGCAGCACCTTCCGCAGAATGCCCGGATCAACCCGGAAGTTGACCAGCACTCGTCGGTCGATCAGGCCTCGTACGACAGGGATTTTCATTCAAACTTGACCACCTTCTAAATTCATAATCGTAGCAGTCGGCCCTCGCTACTGCCAGTTGGCGGCTTGCATTCGGTGATTTGGCCGAATGGTTTGAAGCCTAACAAACCGGGGCAACTGATCGGGGCGGCCTACGACGCGTCCTTCATCCTGGCCGAGGTGGAGGATATCGAGAGTGAATTCCCCATCGAAGAGGACCGTTACGTGGCCGGGCTGGAGTTCGTCGAGATGCACGGTACCGACTTGGCCACTTCGTCGCTTGGGTATGACGACTGGCTCGAATACGACGACATGGATGGCCGGACGGCGGTGAGCACACGGGCGGTCAACATCGCTACGTCGATGGGACTCATCTGCGTGACCGGAAGTCGGGAACAATGGTCGAGATGTGGATTTACCCAGCTTGATCGCCCCGTCCGATGCCTTCGATGTAATTGCCTGCGGGGCGGCCGCGGGCAACGGCGCCCTGACGGATTTTAGCTCCAGCGGCCTAAGGCTTTGTGCATAAATAACAGCTTCAACTGGTGGGCTGTGGAGCGATGGTGTAGTTCCAGTCGCCGTGGAAGGCGTGTCGGGTGAGCTTGATGGCCGCCAGTTCGGCGTCGGTGATTT
>Ga0187892_10004630_pt1 | contig 22803 bp, 24 predicted proteins | sample MA1701073metaG_FD_139345 | JGI IMG/M metagenome (GOLD analysis project Ga0187892, IMG submission 139345) | Bio-ooze microbial communities from a basaltic lava cave in the Kipuka Kanohina Cave System on the Island of Hawaii, USA - MA170107-3 metaG ... | reverse complement strand
GCCGCCATCGCGCCCGCGGCCTCCGGCGCGCTCGCCGCGCTCGCCCGCGGCGACCGGAAGGCCTTCCACGAGATCCTCGCGCCGACGGTGCCGCTCTCGCGCCACATCTTCGGCGCGCCGACCCGGTTCTACAAGACGGGCGTCGTCTTCCTCGCGTGGCTGAACGGCCATCAGGAGCACTTCGTGATGGTCGGAGGCCAGCAGAGCGCGCGGCACCTCCTGCACCTCGCCGAGGCGTTCCGGCTCGCCGATCGCGCCGGGCTGCTCCGCGACCCGGAGCTCGCCTGCCGCCGGATGCGGCAGCTCCTGGCCGTGCAGGGGCTCGAAGGCTAGGCGCCGAGGCGATGCGGATCGTCTCGCTCCTCCCCAGCGCGACCGAGATCGTCGCCGCGCTCGGCTGCGCCGATCGCCTCGTGGGACGCTCCCACGAGTGCGACTGGCCCCGCGGCGTCGAGCGGCTGCCGGCCGTCTGCTCGCCCAAGCTCGCGATCGACGGCGCGAGCGGCGCGATCGACCGCGAAGTGAAGGCGCTCGTGGCCGAAGGACTGTCGGTGTACCGCGTGGACGCCGAGCGCCTGCGCGTGCTCGCCCCCGACGTGATCGTCACCCAGACCCAATGCGAGGTGTGCGCGGTGAGCGAGGCGGACGTGGTCGCGGCGACCTGCGACTGGGCGGGCACCGGCGTCCGGATCGTGTCGCTCGCGCCGAACGCGCTGGAGGACGTGTGGCGCGACATGTAGCGCGTCGCCCAGGCGCTCGGCGTCGCCGAGCGGGGCGTCGCCGTCGTGCGCGGCCTTCGCGAGCGGTTGCGGCAGCTCGCCGCGCGGACAGGCCCGCTCGTTTCCAAACCGTCGATCGCGTGCATCGAGTGGCTCGAGCCCCTGATGGCGGCCGGGAACTGGGTGCCCGAGCTGGTCGAGATCGCCGGCGGCAGGAACCTCTTCGGGCGCAGGGGCGAGCACTCGCCGTGGCTCGACTGGGAGGCCGTCCGCGCGGCGGACCCCGACGTCGTCGTCGCGATGCCGTGCGGCTTCGATCTCGCCCGCACGCGCGCCGAGATGCGCGCGCTCGAGCGCCTGCCCGGCTGGGCCGGCCTGCGCGCCGTGCGCTCGGGCCGCATCTACGCCGTCGATGGTCACCAGTTCTTTAATCGCCCGGGGCCGCGGCTCGTGGAGTCCGCCGAGATCCTCGCCGAGCTGCTCCATCCGGGCGCGTTCGCGTTCGGCCACGAGGGCGAGGGGTGGACGCGATACCGAACGGCCGTTCCCGCGTGACCCCGCGCAAGATCATCGACTTCGAAGCGGCCGCGCGGCTCATCCCCGACGGCGCGGTCGTCGCCGCGAGCGCGTCGTCGGGCCTCGCTTGCCCGGACCGGATGCTCGCCGCGATCGGCGAGCGGTTCGCCCGCGAGGGTCACCCGCGCGCGCTCACGCTGTTCCTCCCGATCGCGGCGGGCGACATGTACGGCATCAAGGGCATCGACCACGTCGCGCGCAAGGGGCTGCTCGCGAAGGTGATCGCCGGCTCGTACCCGAGCGGGCCGTCGTCGATGGAGTCGCCGGCGATCTGGAAGATGATCGGCGCGAACGAGGTCGCCGCGTACAACGTGCCGAGCGGGACCCTGTTCGACGTGCTGCGCGAGGGCGCGGCGCGCCGCGCCGGGGTGATGACGCGCGTCGGCCTCGACACCTTCGTCGACCCGCGCCGCAACGGCTGCAAGATGAACGACGCCGCCCGCGAGGACATCGTCAAGCTCGTGCGCTTCGAAGGCGGCGAGTGGCTGTACTTCCCGAACCTGCCGCCGCAGGTCGCGATCATCCGCGGCACGACCGCCGACGAGGCCGGCAACATCTCGATGGAGCACGAGGGCGCGTACCTCGGCGTCCTCGACGTCGCCCTCGCGGCGCGCAACGCCGGCGGCATCGTCATCGCCCAGGTGAAGCGCACCGTGCCGCGCGATTCGATCCCGGCGCAGCGCGCCTACGTGCCCTCGACGCTCGTCGACTACGTCGTGGTCGACCCGGACCAGATGCAGGCGACCCAGACGCCCTACGACCCGGCGATCTCGGGCGAAGTCCGCCGGCCGCTCGCGGCGTTCGAGCCGGTGGCGTGGGGGCCGGAGAAAGTCATCGCGCGCCGCGCCGCCATGGAGCTCGCCGAAGGCGACGCGGTGAACCTCGGTTTCGGCACTTCGCCGCTCGTGCCCGGCATCCTGCTCGAGGAGGGGCTCGCGGGCGCGGTCACCTGGACCGTCGAGCAGGGGCCGGTCGGCGGCATCCCGCTCACCGGCTTCGTGTTCGGCTGCTCCGCCAACGCCGAGGCGATCCTGCCGTCGCCCTACCAGTTCATCTACTACCAGGGCGCCGGCGAGGACCTCGGGCTGCTCTCGTTCCTGGAGGTGGACGGCGACGGCAGCGTGAACGTCTCGCGGCTCGCCGCCAAGCCGCACGTGACCGCGGGCTGCGGCGGGTTCGTCGACATCACCGCGCATGCCCGCAAGCTCGTCTTCTCGGGGTTCTTCCGCGCCGCCGGCCTCGAGCTCGAGCTTCGACACGGTCGCCTGACGATCCGGAAGGACGGCAAGTTCGCGAAGTTCGTGCCGAGCGTCGAGCATGTGACGTTCTCCGGGCGGCGCGCCCGCGAGCAGCGGCAGGACGTCACCTACGTCACCGAGCGCTGCGTGATCCGGCTGCTCGAGCACGGGCTCACGGTCACCGAGGTCGCGCCCGGCGTGGACCTCGAGCGCGACGTCCTCGGCGGCGCCGCGATCGAGCTGAAGGTCGCGCCCGATGTGAAACCGATGGACGCGCGTCTCTTCCGGCCGGAGCCGATGGGGCTGGTGCTGCAGCCGCGGCGGAAACCCCCCGGCGCGCTGACGCTTGCCACCCCCCTTGACAGGGGGGCAGATCCTCCTGGCGCGCCGACACTTCGCCACCCGTGACGGGGGGGCAGGCCGATGAATCCCGGGCTCAACTGGTACGAGGACTGCGCGGTCGGCGACGCCTTCACGACCGGCGGCATCGTCGTCACCGAGAGCCTGATCCAGGGCTTCGCCGCGGTCTCGGGCGACTTCTTCGATCTGCACGTCGACGACGAGTTCGCGCGGCGCCTGGGCTACGCCGGCCGCGTCGCGCACGGCATCCTCGGGCTCGCGCTCACCGACGGTCTCAAGAACCGCGCCGAGCACCGGTTCCGGGCGGTCGCCTCGCTCGGCTGGAACTGGAAGTTCACCGGGCCGATCCTGGTCGGCGACCGGATCCAGGCGGAGGTCGCGGTCCAGGCGCGGCGCGAGACCAAGCGGCCCGACCGCGGCATCCTCACGCTGGCGTTCAAGTTGAAGAACCAGCGCGGCGAAGTCGTTCAGGAAGGCACCAACGAGCTGATGGTGCTGCGGAGGCCGGGGTGAGCGGCGAGGTGCGGCTCGCCGTCGACGGCGCCATCGCGACCATCACGCTCGATCGCGCGGCGAAGCTGAACGCTCTGACGACGGCGATGCTCGAAGCGCTGGAGGCAGCCTGCGCCGCCCTCGACCGCGACCCTTCCGTCCGCGCGGTGATCGTCGCGTCGGCGGCGCCGGACGCGTTCTGCGCCGGCGCCGACATCACCGAATGGGGGCCGCTCGGGGCGATGGGCATGTGGCAGCGCTGGATCCGCGACGGGCAGCGCGTGTTCGACCGCCTCGCCCGGCTGCGGCAGCCGACGATCGCGGCGATCGGCGGCGTCGCCTACGGCGGCGGGCTCGAGCTCGCTCTCGCGTGCGACCTGCGGATCGCCTCCGCCGGCGCCCGGTTCGCGTTTCCGGAGGTGACGATCGGCGCGGTCCCGGGCTGGGCCGGCTCGCAGCGGCTCCCGCGCGTCGTCGGCGCCGGCCGCGCGAAGCAGCTCGTCCTCGCCGGCGAGCCGATCGGCGCCGCGACCGCGGCGGCGTGGGGGCTGGTGGCCGAGGTCGTGCCCGCGGACCGGCTGCGGCCGCGAGCGCTTGAGTTGGCGCAGCGCATCGCCGAGAATGCGCCCACCGCGGTACAGGCGGCGAAGCAGCTCGCCGACGCCGCCGCCGGCGAAGGGCTGACGACGGCGCTGGAGGCGCTCGCCGCAGGGCTCGCCGCCGGAACGGCCGATGCGCGCGAAGGGATCGCGGCGTTCCGCGAGAAGCGGAAGCCGAAGTTCACCGGGCGGTAGCGCCCGTCATTCCTAGGAGGAGACCATGCAACGCAGGCAGTTCCTGTCAACGGTCGCGCTCGCCGCGCTCGTCGCCGGCACCGCGCAGGCGCAGACGATCACGCTGAACGGCGCCTCGCAGTTCAACGACGACCACGCCTTCACCAAGGCGATGGTGCGGTTCGAGGAGCTGGTGAAGAAGTACTACGGCAAGCCGATCAACTTCGTACTGCACAAGAACAGCGCCCTCGGACTCGAGAAGCAGTACTTCGAGTACATGGCGCAGGGCAAGGCGGTCGACTACGCGATCGTGTCGCCGGCGCACATGTCGACGTTCTCGAAGGCCGCGCCGTTCATCGACGCGCCGTTCCTGTTCCGCGATCTCGCGCACTGGAACAAGGTGCTCGACCAGGACGTGCTCAAACCCATCGCCGACGAGATCAACCAGAAGGCCGAGGTGATGCTGATCGGCTACGCGGGCGGCGGCACGCGCAACATCTTCGTCAACAAGCCGGTCCGCAACCTCCAGGAGATGAAGGGGCTCAAGGTCCGCGTGCAGGGCGCGCCGATCTGGAGCCGCACCTTCCAGGCGGCCGGCATGGCGCCGACGGTGATCGCCTACAACGAGGTCTACAACGCGATCCAGAACGGCGTCATCGCGGCCGGCGAGAACGAGGCCGCCGGGGTCGAGCAGATGAAGTTCTACGAGGTCGGCCCGAACCTGTCGATGACCGAGCACGCGATCACGATCCGGCCGCTCTGCTTCTCGACCAAGACCTTCAACCGGCTGCCGAAGGACCTCCAGGCCGCGGTCCTCAAGGCGGGCAGGGAGGCGGGCGCCTACGGGCGGGAGATCGAGTCGAGCGAGGACGCCGCCAAGCTCGCGAAGATGGAGAAGGAAGGCAAGCTGAAGCGCATCCCGTTCGCCGACCGCGCCGAGATGAAGAAGCTGGTCGACCCGGTCATCGCGGCCTACGCGAAGGAGATCGGGGCCGACGGGATCCTCGCGAAGATCAACAGCATCAAGTAGCCGAGCCATCGGAACGGGCCGGCGGGCTTGCCGCCCGCCGGCCCGCTCGCTTCGGGGAGCGGAAATGTCGCAAACGCCGTCCGCGGCGCGCAGCCGCTGGCGCCGGTTCACCGCGTGGTACGCCTGGGCGCTGTCGTGGCTGCTCGTCGTCTCGGTCGCGATCCTGATCATCCCGGTCAGCCTGCAGATCTTCTCGCGCTACACCGCGCTCATCCCGTCCTACATCTGGACCGAGGAGATGGCGCGGTTCCTGTTCATCTGGATGATCATGGTCGGGGCGATGATCGGGATCCGCGAGGGCACGCACTTCGAGGTCGACGTCTGGCCGCGGCTCGAGGGGCGCGCCGCCGCGGCCCTCAGGCTCGTGAGCGGGGCCGCCGTGCTCGGCCTCGCGCTCATCTTCCTGTGGTACGGGATCGAGTTCACCCGGTTCGCGTGGAACCGGATCTCCGAGCTCGCCGAGCTGCCGCTCTGGCTGATCCACATCGCCTGGCCGCTCGCCGGCGCGACCTGGCTCGTCTTCCAGGGCGAGCGCACGCTCGATGATCTTCGCGTTCTCGCCGCGGGGCGGTCCGGATGATCGGCGCGGCGGCCTTCTCGCCGGGCATGGCGAGCCTGATCCTGTTCGGCGTGTTCTTCGGGCTGCTCGCGCTGCGCGTGCCGGTGGCGTTCGCGCTCGGGCTCGCCTGCCTGCCGATGCTCGTCGTCGAGGAGCATCTCTCGCCGATGTCGCTCGTGCAGGAGACCTTCAACGCCTACAACTCGTTCATCCTGCTCGCGGTGCCGTTCTTCCTGCTGACCGCGAACCTGATGAACGTCGGCGGCATCACCCACCGCCTCGTGCGGCTGTCGCGCGCCATGGTCGGGCACTTCCCGGGATCGCTCGCGCAGATGAACGTGCTGCTGTCGATCTTCTTCGCAGGCATCTCCGGGTCGTCGACCGCGGACGCGGCGAGCCAGGGAAAGCTCTTCATCGAGGCGCAGATCAAGGAGGGCTACGATCGGAGCTTCTCGGTGGCGATCACCGCGGTGTCGGCGGTGCTGGCGGTGATCGTCCCGCCGTCGATCCTGATGATCGTCTGGGGCGGCGTGCTGACCGTCTCGATCGGCGCGCTGTTCCTCGCGGGCGTCATCCCCGGGCTGCTGATCGGGCTGGTGCAGATGAGCACGGTGCACGTCTACGCGAAGCTGCGGAACTATCCGACCTATCCCCGCTCGACGCTCCGCGAGTTCCTGGGGGCGGCGGCGGTCGCGGTGCCGGCGCTCATGACCCCGTTCATCATCATCGGCGGCAAGATCTTCGGCTGGTTCACCGCGACCGAGGCGGCGTGCATCGCGGTGCTCTACGCCGGCGTGCTCTCGCTCTTCGCCTACCGCGAGATGGACCTCAAGGGCCTGCACCACGCGCTCGCCGAGACCGGCAAGTTCGCCGGGATCGCGCTGTTCTGCGTGGGCACCGCCTCGGCGTTCGGCTGGATGCTCGCCTACTACCAGATCCCGAAGCTCCTGCTCGAGGGCGTGCAGGGCTGGGGGATGGGCATCGTCGCCACCGGGTTCTTCATCGCCGCCACGTTCCTGGTGGTCGGCTGCTTCCTGGACGCGATCCCGGCGATCATCATCGTCGGCACGATCCTCGAGCCGCTCGCGAAGGCGGTGCACATGGATCCGGTGCACTTCGCCATGGTCGGCATCGTCTCGCTCGCGTTCGGCCTGGTCACCCCGCCCTACGGCCTGTGCCTGATGATCTCGTGCGCGATCGGGAAGCTGCGGCTCATCGACGTCCTCAAGGACGTGACGCTCATGCTCGTGCCGATGCTCGGCGTGCTCGCGCTGCTGATCGTCTGGCCGGAGCTCGCGCTGTGGCTGCCGCGGCAGATCTCGCCGGAGTTCCTGAAGTAGGAGGTTCGAGGATGATTCCCGACCTGAAGGACAAGGTAGTGCTCGTCACCGGGTCGTCGACCGGCATCGGGGCCGCGGTGGCGCGCGGGTTCGCGCGCAACGGCGCCAAGGTCGCGGTGCATTATCACTCGAGCCGCGCCGAGGCCGAGAAGGTGGTGGCGGACATCAAGCTCCACGGCGGCTCGGCTGCGCTGTTCGGAGCCGACGTCCGGAGCCCGGGGGAAGTCGAGAACCTCGTAGGCGCGGTCCACCGCTACTGGAGCCGGCTCGACGTGCTGGTCAACAACGCCGGCGGCCTCGTGAAGCGGCTGAAGCTCGAGGAGATCACCGACGAGGTGTACGACGAGGTGCTGGACCTCAACGTGCGCTCGGTCGTCGCCGCGTCGCGGGCGGCGGCGCGCCTCTTCCGCGGGCAGGGCAAGGGGAACATCATCAACACGAGCTCGGTCGCCGCGCGCAACGGCGGCGGCGTCGGCGCCTCGCTGTACGCCGCCTCGAAGGCGTTCGTGTCGACCTTCACGCGCAACCTCGCGAAGGAGTTCGCGGAAGCAGGCATCCGCGTGAACGCGGTCGCGCCGGGCGTGATCATGACCCCGTTCCAGGAGCGCTTCACGACCCCGGAGATGCTCGAAGGGTTCCGCAAGACCGTCCCGATGGCGCGGCTCGGCACCGCGGACGAGTGCGTCGGCGCGTACCTCTTTCTCGCCTCCGACCAGCTCTCGGGCTACGTCACCGGGCAGGTGCTCGAGGTGAACGGCGGGCAGCTGATGCCGTGAAGGGATTCAACGCAAAGGCGCAAAGGGACGCAAAGGTCGCGAAGTAACGAGCGCGTATGCCGCACGGCAACCAGACCCGGCGAGCGCAGGCGGCGAACCGATGATTCGGCTTGCGCCCTTTGCGCGCCTTTGCGCCTTCGCGTTGGCTCTTGACTCGTGACGATCACCGGCACGACGCGGCTCTACGTCATCCTCGGCGATCCGATCGCCAAGGTGCGCTCGCCCGAGGCCTTCAACGCGGGCTTCGGCCGGCACGGCATCGACGCCGTGATGCTGCCCTTCGAGACCGCTCCGGCCGATCTCGCCGGGACGGTCGCCGGCCTCAAGCGCGTGCGCAACCTCGACGGGCTCGTCTTCACCATGCCGCACAAGGCCGCCGCGGCCGCGCTCGCCGACGAGATCGGCGAGAGCGGTCGGCTCGTCGGGGCGGTCAACGCCGCCCGACGCGAGGCGGCGGGACGCTGGCGAGCCGACATGTTCGACGGCGTCGGGTTCGTCGGCGGGATGCGGCGGAGCGGACACGACCCGCGCGCCCGTCGCGCGGCGCTCCTGGGCGCGGGCGGGGCGGGGCGGGCGATCGCCTTCGCGCTGGCCGCAGCAGGGGTCGCGGCGCTCTCCGTCCACGACCTCGATCCGGCGCGGGCCGTGCGGCTCGCCGCCGACCTCCAGCGGGCGTACCCGTCGCTTCCGGCGCGCGCCGGGGCGCCGGGCGACTTCGACCTGCTCGTCAACGCGACCCCGGTCGGGATGCAGGCCGGCGACCCGCTGCCGTGGCCGGTCGAGACGCTGCGGCCGGGAACGCTCGTCGGCGACGTCACGACCAAGCCCGAGGTCACGCCCTTCCTCGCCGCCGCGCGCGAGCGCGGCTGCGCCATCCTCACCGGGCGCGACATGGTCGAGGGGCAGCTCGCCGCGCTCTTCCGCTTCTTCGGCTTCGAGGTCGATCCGCTGCGATGAATCCGCCCGATCCCGAGCTGCTCTCGATCAACACCGCCACGCTCGGCGAGAAGCGCAACCTGCGGCGCGAGATCGACGCGCTCCGCCGGCACGACATCCGCGGCATCGCCCCCTGGCGCGACGAGGTCGCGGAGGTCGGCGCGAAGCAGGCCGCGCGCATGATCCGGGACAACGGCCTCGCGGTGACCGGGTTCGTCCGCGCCGGCTTCTTCCCCGCGCCCGACCGCAAGCGCCGCCAGGCGGCGATCGACGACAACCTGCGCGCGGTCGACGACGCGGCGACGCTCGAGGCGAAGTGCGTCGTCATCGTCGCGGGCGGGCTGCCCCCGGGGTCGAAGGACCTCGCGGGCGCGCGCGAGATGGTGCGCGACGGGCTGGGCGAGGTCCTCGACCACGCGCGCGCGTGCGGCGTGCCGCTCGCGATCGAGCCGCTGCATCCGATGTACTGCGCCGACCGCGCGTGCGTGAACACGCTCGGCCAGGCGCTCGACCTGTGCGACGACCTCGCGGGGAAGTCGGGCGAAGGCATGGGCGTCGCGGTCGACGTCTACCACGTCTGGTGGGACCCCGCGCTCAAGGCGCAGATCGAGCGCGCCGGCGACAAGCGGCTGCTGGCGTTCCACATCTGCGACTGGCTGGTGCCGACCACCGACCTCCTCCTCGACCGCGGGATGATGGGCGACGGCGTCATCGACATCCCGCTCATCCGCTCGTGGATGGAGGCGGCCGGCTACCGCGGGATGCACGAGGTCGAGATCTTCTCCAAGAACAACTGGTGGAAGCGCGACCCGGACGAGGTGCTCGGCATCTGCCGTGCCCGGCACCAGAGCGTCTGCTGACGAAGAATGAAACCGCAGATGAACGCGGATGAACGCCGCTAGAACCATGACCAAGCACCGCATCGGCATCGTCGGCCTCGGGATGGCGCTCAAGCCGCATGCCCTGAGCCTCGGGGATCTCGCGGAGCGCGTCGAGGTCGCCGCGGCGTTCGCGCCGTCGCGCGAGCGGCGCGCCGCGGCGGCGCAGACCTACGGGCTGCCGGTCGTCGACTCGCTCGACGGCGTCCTCGGCGACCGGTCGATCGATCTCGTGCTGATCCTCGCGCCGCCCTGGACCCATCTCGAGCTCGTCCAGGCCGCGGCCGCGGCCGGCAAGCACGTCCTCCTCGAGAAGCCGGTCGAGGCGAACGCGGAGCGGTCGCTCGCCGTCGTCGAAGCCTGCGAGCGCGCCGAGCGCACGCTCGCGATCGTGTTCCAGCACCGGTTCCGGCCGGGAGCGCTCAAGCTCGCCGAGCTCCTGCGCGCGGGCGCGCTCGGCGCGATCCTCTCGGCGTCGGCCTCGATCCGCTGGTGGCGGCCGCCCGAGTACTTCGCGCAGCCCGGGCGCGGCACCCGCGCGCGCGACGGCGGCGGCGTGCTCCTCACGCAAGCGATCCACACCCTCGACCTGCTGCTGCACCTCGTCGGGCCGGCGGCCGAAGCTTCCGCCTACGCGGCCACGAGCCCGCTGCGCGAGATCGACACCGAGGACGTCGTCGCGGCCTGCGTGCGGTACGCGAACGGCGCGTTCGGGGTGATCGACGCAACGACCGTGGCCTCGCCCGGCTACCCCGAGCGGATCGAGCTCGCCGGCACCAGGGGCTCGGCGGTGCTCGAGGTCGAGCGCCTCGCGGTGAGCTTCATGAACGGCGAGCGGGTCGCGGTCGACGGGGCGGCGGCGGGCGGCGGCGGGGCGGACCCGATGGCGTTCTCGCACGAGCACCACCGCCGCGTGCACGCCGAGTTCCTCGACGCGATCGACGCGCGGCGCGAGCCGGTGAACTCGGGGCGCTCGGCGCTCGACGTGCAGCGGCTGATCGACGCGCTGCTCGCCGCTTCGGCGCGCGGCGCGCCGGTCAAAGTCCCACCGCCGCGGTAAAATCGCCGCTTCTCCGCACGTTTCCGTTCCTCCCTCTCGCATCTTCTCTAGAAGGAGTCGAGCCATGAGCGAGCTTGCGAAAGTCGCCAAAGCCATGGTCGCCCGCGGCCGCGGCATCCTCGCCGCCGACGAGTCGACCGGCACGATCGAGAAGCGCTTCAAGGGCATCAGCGTCGAGTCGACCGAGGAGAACCGCCGCGCCTACCGCGACCTGCTCTTCACCACCAAGGGACTCGGCGACCACATCAGCGGCGTGATCCTCTACGACGAGACCCTCCGCCAGAAGTCCGCCGACGGCACGCCGTTCCCCGAGCTGCTCGCGCGCCAGGGCATCCTCCCCGGTATCAAGGTCGACGCCGGCACGTCCGACCTCGCGTTCTGCCCGGGCGAGAAGGTCACCGAGGGCCTCGACAAGCTCGCCAAGCGCTGCCAGGAGTACGTGAAGCTCGGCGCGAAGTTCACGAAGTGGCGGGCGGTGATCACGATCGGCAAGGACCTCCCGACCACGACCTGCATCGGTGCCAACGCCCACGCGCTCGGCCGCTATGCGGCGATCAGCCAGGCCGCGGGGCTCGTGCCCATCGTCGAGCCCGAGGTGCTGATGGACGGCGATCACACGATCGAGCGCTGCGAGGAGGTGACCGAGTGGACGCTCAACGCCGTCTACCAGGCGCTGTACGTGAACCGCGTCGTGCTTGAGGACTCGGTGCTGAAGCCCTCGATGGTGATCTCCGGCAAGGACGGCGCGGTGCAGGCGCGCGCCCAGGAGATCGCCGAGCGCACGGTCCGCGTGCTCAAGCACTGCGTGCCGCCGGCGGTCGCCGGCATCGCGTTCCTCTCCGGCGGTCAGGGCGACGAGCAGGCGACCGAGAACCTGTCGGTCATGAACCGCAGGTTCCCGGACCTGCCGTGGCCGCTCACGTTCTCCTACGGCCGCGCGCTGCAGCAGCCCTCGCTGAAGGCGTGGAAGGGCGCGGCGGCGAACGTCGCGCAGGCGCAGGCGCTGCTCGCGCATCGCGCGCGCATGAACGGGCTCGCGGCGATGGGGCAGTACAACGCCGAGCTCGAGAAGAAGGCCGCGTGAAGCGGCTCGTCGCCATCGTGATGGGGAGCGGCTCCGACTGGGAGGTGATGCGGGCCGCCGCGGCGCAGCTGAAGGCGTTCGGCGTTCCGCACGAGGCGCGGGTGCTCTCGGCCCACCGCACGCCGGAGGCGCTCGACCGCTGGATCGGGGAGATGGAGGGCAAGGGCGCGGCGTGCTTCATCGCCGCCGCGGGCGGGGCGGCGCACCTCGCCGGGGTGATCGCGGCGAAAACCAAGCTGCCGGTGCTCGGCGTGCCGATGCCCTCCAAGCATCTGCAGGGCCTCGACTCGCTGCTCTCGATGGTGCAGATGCCGAAGGGCATCCCGGTCGCGACCTTCGCGATCGGCGAAGCGGGAGCGGCGAATGCGGCGCTCTTCGCCGTCGCCATGCTCGCGCTCGAGGACGGGGCGCTCCGCGAGCGGCTCGCGGCGTTTCGCGCGAGCCAGGCCGACGCGGTCATCGCGACCAAGCTCCCGGACTGAACGCGCGCGATGGCCGAAACCCCCCGCCCTTCGGGCGCCCCCCTTGACAGGGGGGCGGACCCCGCGACCGCCGTCGACGACGGCGTCCTGTTCGAGTCGAGCCTCGAGAGCCTGCCGTTTCTCCACCGCGGCAAGGTCCGCGACATCTATGCCGTCGACGACGACAAGCTGCTCGTCGTCCAGACGGATCGCCTGTCGGCCTTCGACGTCGTGCTGCCGACGCCGGTGCCGGGCAAGGGCCGCGTGCTGACGGCGCTGTCGTACTTCTGGTTCGAGAAGCTGGCGCACGTCATCCCGAATCATCTGACCGGGATCGCGCCGGAATCGGTGGTCCGGCCCGGCGAGCGCAGCCAGGTCGCCGGCCGCGCGATGGTCGTGCGGCGCCTGAAGCCGCTGCCGATCGAGGCGATCGCCCGCGGCTACGTCATCGGCTCGGGCTGGAAGGAATACCGCCGGACCGGCGCGATCTGCGGCATCCCGCTGCCCGCTGGCCTGCGCGAGGCCGAGCAGCTGCCGCAGCCGCTCTTCACCCCGTCGACCAAGGCGCCGATCGGCAAGCACGACGAGAACATCCCGTTCGCGGAGGTCGAGCGGCTGGTCGGTCCCGACCGCGCGCGGGCGGTGCGCGACGCGACGCTGCGCCTCTACACCGCGGCCGCCGACTACGCCCGATCGCGCGGCATCATCATCGCCGACACCAAGTTCGAGTTCGGCACCGACGGGTCGGGTGCGCTCTGCCTGATCGACGAGGCGCTGACCCCGGATTCGTCGCGCTTCTGGCCGGCAGCCGAGTACCGCGTGGGCATGAGCCCGCCGAGCTTCGACAAGCAGTTCGTGCGCGACTGGCTCGAGACCCAGGCCTGGAACAAGCAGCCGCCGGGGCCGGCGCTCCCGCCCGACGTGCTCGCGGCGACCGCCGAGAAGTACCGCGAGGCGCTGCGGCTGTTGACGGCATGACCGACCCCCCGGTGAAGGGGGACGGCGGGCGCGACGCGCCGGGGCGCCCCAGGCAAGCGCAGAGCGCAGCCGCACTTCTTCCGCCCGCCGCGCCGCTCGAGCCGACCAACGTCCAGCCCGGCGACGAGGCGACGATCGCACGCGCCGCCGAGCTCGTGCGCGCGGGCGAGGTCGTCGCGTTTCCGACCGAGACGGTGTACGGGCTCGGCGCGAACGCCACCGACCCCGCGGCGGTCGCGAAGATCTTCGCGCTGAAGGGCCGCCCGGAGACGCATCCCGTCATCGTCCATCTCGCCGACGCCGCGCAGCTCGACGCCTGGGCGCGGGACGTCCCCGCCGGCGCTCGCCGGCTCGCCGCCGCGTTCTGGCCCGGGCCCCTGACGCTCGTCCTGAGGCGGGCGGCGGGCGTGCTCGATGCGGTTACCGGCGGGCAGGACACCGTCGGCCTGCGGGTGCCGTCGCACCCGGCCGCGCGCGCGCTGCTCGAGGCGTGCGGCGCCGGCATCGCCGCGCCCTCGGCGAACCGGTTCGGCCGGGTGAGCCCGACGACGGCGTTGCACGTCTTCGCCGATTTCGGCCTCGGGGTGCCGCTCATCGTCGACGGCGGGGCCTGCCCGGTCGGGATCGAGTCGACGATCGTGGATCTCTCGGGGGAGCGGCCGCGGCTCCTCCGGCCCGGCGGCGTGCCGCTCGCCGGCATCGAGGAGGTGCTGGGCGAGGCGGTCGGGACGGCGGACGCCGAGGCGCCGCGCGCGCCCGGCTCGCACGCGTCGCACTATGCGCCGCGCGCCCAGGTGCGGCTCGTGCGCCGGGTCGAGATGCTCGAGGCGCTCGCGTCGCACAAGGGGCGACGGGTCGGCGCGCTCGCGCTCGAAGCGAGCGTGCCGCGGCTCGGGCCGCACCTGCAGCGCGTCGTGCGGGTCGTGCCCGCGCAGTACGCGCACGACCTCTACGCCAACCTGCGCGCGCTCGACGCGCAGAACGTCGACGTCATCCTCGTCGAGGCGCCGCCGCGGACGCCGGCCTGGGGGGCGATCAACGATCGCCTCGCGCGGGCCGCGCGGCACGCCGCGGAGGGCGAGACGACTTGAAAAGAAAACGCAAAGACGCAGAGGACCGCAAAGGACGCGGAGCAGACTTTTCGGGAAAGTCTCTGCGCCTTTTGCGATTCTTCGCGCCTCTGCGTTGAGATCCCTCAGGCCGCGGTGACCGAGACGAGCTCGTAGAGGTACCGCGCTCCCGGCATCATTTCGCCGAGCACCTGGTTCGGCCGCTCGAAGAACGACTCCGAGACGGAGAGCCGCACGGCGCCGCCGACCTCCGGCGCGTACCACTCGAGCTCGCTCCGGAAGAGCTCGCCGTGGAACGAGTCCTTCGGCCCGAGGTTCCAGCGGCGGCGGATCGCGAGCGCGCGGTGCTCGCGACCCGCCGCGCGCACGGTCTCCCAGCCCTCGGCGCTCGCCGCGACCGAGCCCGGGCGGCGCAGCCCTCCCGAATCGGTGCGGGTGAAGCTCTGGCGCCAGGCCTTGCCGCTCGCGAGCGGGAAGGCATACAGCTCGATCGGCGGGGCGAAGCTGCCCGCGACCGGCCCGTCTTCGCTCAGCGTGCCGGAGACGAGGAGACCCGGGGCGGTGAAGCGCGCGTCGTCGAGCACGCGCCCGGCCTGGTCGCGGGTGACCACCTGCAGCACGCCGTCGGCGCCGCGTGCGACCACTTCGCGCGTGAGCGTGCCGGCGTCGAGCCCCCGGTAGAGGTCGGTGCGGCGATACGTCCACCGGTCGTGCACCCGCCAGGTCGGGGCGGGCACTTCGGTCGCCTGGTGCACGCCCACGGGTCGGGGCGCGCAGGCGCCGAGGAGCGCGGCGCCCCCCGCGAGGAGGAACGCGCGGCGCGCGGCGCGGAAGCGGGATACCTCGGACGGGCGGTCGCCCATCCGGGGAAGTCTACTTCTTGCCCGACTTCGCGGTGGCCTTCGCGTGCTCGGCGGCGGGCTTCGCCGGCGCGGCCGGGGCCGCGGCCTGCGGCGCGGCGGCGGGGCGCGCGCGGCGTCCCAGCACCCGGCCGAAGTTCTCGATCGACAGGAGGTGCGCGTAGATCCGACCGACGATGCCCTTCTTGAAGAGGTTCTTGTGCTGGGCGGCGTTGAGATGCTCGAGCTTCTCCTCCTTCACGCGGAACATTCCCGCGAGGTTGAGCGGCTCGCCGGCGGCGGGCGTCGCCTGCATCGTGAACGGCTCGAGGAGCTGGTAGTCGGCGAGGATGGCGCACATCTCGCGCGTGCGGTCGAGGTCGGCCTCGTACTCGCGGAGCAGCCGCTCGATCGGCGCCCACTTCTCGACCGGCTGGCCCTTGGCGTCGAAGAGCTTCTCGCCGTCGTTGGCGAGGAAGCTCTTCTCGATGCAGATGAGCCGGTTCTGCTGCTCGGTGTTGCTCACCGTCACCCGCGCCATGCAGAACGGGTAGCGGCGCACGTAGGCCGGGACGTACGCGCCGGCCTCCCAGGCGCCGTTCTTCACGAACACGTTCTCGTTCTGCGCGAGCCCGAGCACCGCCACCGCGGCGAAGGTCTTGCCGCTGTCGTTCGAGGTGAAGACGATCGGGTAGTCGCGGCACGCGATGCCGAACTCGGTGTAGCTCACCGGCATCGCGTTGGTGACCGCGACGAACTCGGGCAGGAACCCCGGCGCCGGCAGCATGACGCCGTTCGATTTGTGCAGCGGGACGATCTCGCGGTAGCCGAAGGGCGGGTTGATCTGCATGGTGAAGCCCTGTTCTAGTTGGTCGGGGGATCATAGGACCGGCGCCGGGGCCGGGCAACCGGCGTTCGCCCCGCCGCGCGCAGGAGTTGGGGTTCCGCGCGGCCTCGGCGCCCGCGGGATGTGCGGAAGTGCCCGCGCCGCGCCCGATCGGCGGGGCGCAGGGCCGCCCGGCGCGGGTTGTTCGGGGCGCGGCACGGGGGGTAGAATCCGCACCTCTTTCGGGGTGGTAGCTCAGCTGGGAGAGCGCGGCGTTCGCAATGCCGAGGTCGGGAGTTCGATCCTCCTCCACTCCACCAGAACTTCACGCCCGGGGGGGCGCGGTCGCCTTGCCGGCCGACCGTCCCTGCGCGCCCGCGGGCGCGTTGCTCCGGCGCGCGGCGCCGCCGTACCATCGCCGGGATGGCTGAAGCCCTGACCGCGCCGGCGCTCGACGAGGCGAACGCGGCGTTCGTGATGAGCGGCACGATGGTGAGCCTCGCCTCCCGCAACCCGGCGAACGTCCCCTCGGTGACGCGCGCGCTCGGCTGCCGGCTGTCGGCGGACCGGCGGCGCGTGACCGTCCTCGTCGCCGCCTCGCAGGCGGGCGCGCTGCTCGAGGACGTCGCCGCGACCGGCGCGATCGCGGCGGTGTTCAGCCAGCCGAGCACGCACCGCACGATCCAGATCAAGGGCTCGGACGCGCGGATCGAGCCGGCGACACCGGGCGATTCGCAGGGCATCGAGGCGCGGGCCGCCGCGCTCGTCGCCGACATGACGCCGCTTTACACCGAGTCGTTCGTGCGCACGGTGTTCGCCCACGACCCGGCGGACCTTGTCGCCGTCTCGTTCACCCCGGCGACGGCCTTCGAGCAGACTCCCGGTCCGCAGGCGGGCCGCCGGCTGTGACGCTGTCGGTCGACGCCATCCGCGACTGTCTCGAGGGCGCGGTCCCGAGCCTGGTCGCCACCTGCGCGCCGGACGGCACGCCGAACGTCTCGTACGTGTCGCAGGTGCACTACGTCGACCCCGGCCACGTGGCGCTCACCTACCAGTTCTTCAACAAGACGCGTGCGAACGTGCTCGCGAACCCGCGCACGACGTTGTTCCTGGTCCACCCGGAGACGCTTGCCCGCTACCGCGTGGCGGCGACCTACCTGCGCACCGAGACCGCCGGCCCGCTCTTCGAGAGCATGAAAGCGAAGCTCGCCGGCATCGCTTCGCACACCGGCATGACCGGCGTGTTCCGGCTGCTCGGCGCCGACATCTACCGCGTGCTCGAGATCGCAGCGGTGCCGGGGGCGCAGCTGCCGGCGCCGGCGCCGCGGCGCAGCCTGCTCGCGGCGGTGCGCGCGTCGGCGGAGCGGCTCGGCGCCTGCGGCGATCTCGCGAGCCTGTTCGACGCGACGCTCGACTGCCTCGAGCGCCATTTCGACGTGCGGCACGCGATGCTGCTGATGTACGACGGCGCGCTCGAGCGGCTGTACGCGGTCGCGAGCCGCGGCTACGCCTCCTCCGGCGTCGGCGCCGAGATCCCGCTCGGCCGGGGAGTGATCGGCGTGGCGGCGCGCGAGCGCGCGCCGATCCGCATCGCCGATGCGACCACCGAGTACGGCTACGGCCGCGCGGCGCGCGCCGGGGCCGCCGCGCTCGGCGCGCAGCTCGAGGACGAGATCCCGTTCCCGGGGCTGCCGGGATCGCGCAGCCAGCTCGCGGTGCCGGTGGTCGCATGCGGGCGGCTCGCCGGGGCGATCTACGTCGAGAGCCTCGAGTACCAGCGCTTCGGCTACGACGACGAGGACGCGCTCGTCGCGCTCGCCGCGCAGCTCGGCGCGAGCATCCCGCTGCTGCAGGCGGCCGAAGCGGGCGAGGACGCGCCGGCGGCGGCGCCCGAGCGCGCGCCGGTCGAGGGGGCGGCGGTCGCGGTGCGCCACTACGCGGCGAACGACAGCGTCTTCGTGGGCGACGACTACCTCATCAAGGGCGTCGCCGGGTCGATCCTCTGGAAGCTCGTGCGCGACTACGTCGAGCGCGGCCGCGTCGAGTTCTCCAACCGCGAGCTGCGGCTCGACCCGTCGATCCGGCTGCCCGACGTGAGCGACAACCTCGAGGCGCGCCTGGTGCTGCTCGCGCGGCGCCTGGAGGAGCGCTGCCCGGTGCTGCGCATCGAGAAGACCGGGCGCGGCCGCTTCCGGCTGTGCGTGCGGCGCCCGCTGCGCCTGGTCTCGGGCTGAGCGCGGCGCCGGGGCCGTCGACCCCGCGAAACCCGTTAGACTCGGCCTCTGCCGCAACGCGGAGCGCAACGCCCGTGCCGATCGCAGCGACCACGCGGAAGAACTTCTACAAGGACTCCGTCGCCCTGATGCGGATCTCGCAGGAGGTGCTCGGCAGCGCGCGGGTCGCGCGCGTGTCGCTGCTCATGGGCACGCCGGCGAACAAGGACATCCTCGGCCAGGCCGGGCTGCTCGCGCCCGAGCTGGCGGGCGCGGCGCCCGCCGACCTCATGATCCTGGTCGAAGGCGAGGCGCCGGCGCTCGCGCCGGCGCTCGAGGCGATCGCGGCCGCGCTCGCCGGCGGCGACGCGAAGCCTGCGGCCGGCGCGGTCGAGATCGCGCCGCGCTCGATCGCGATGGGCGTCGCCGCCCTCGCGCGCGCGAACCTCGCGCAGATCGCGGTGCCCGGGCCTTACGCCGCCGCCGAGGCGATCAAGGCGCTCAAGTCCGGACTGCACGTCTTTCTCTTCAGCGACAACGTCCCGCTCGCCGAGAAGCTCGCGGTGAAGCGGCTCGCCGCGAAGAAAGGGCTGCTCGCCATGGGGCCGGATTGCGGGACGGCGATCCTCGGCGGCGTGCCGCTCGGCTTCGCGAACGCCGTGCGGCGCGGCGTGATCGGCCTGGTCGGCGCTTCCGGCACCGGCCTGCAGGAGGTAAGCTGCCGGATCCACGCGCTGGGCGCGGGCGTGTCGCACGCCATCGGCACCGGCAGCCGGGACGTGCACGAGGAGATCGGCGGGGCGACGCTGCTCGCGGGGCTCGAGCTCCTCGCGCGCGATCCGGCGACCCGGGTGATCGTCATCGTCTCCAAGCCGCCCGCGCCCTCGGTCGCCGAGCGCGCGCTCGCCGCCGCGCGCGCGGCGGGGAAGCCCGTGGTGGTGCTGTTCCTCGGCGCGACGCCGCGCGCCGGCGACGGCCTCCATCCGGTCGCCACGCTCGAGGCCGCCGCGGCGACCGCGGTCGCGCTGGCGCGCGACGGGTCGGCGAGCCCCCGCCCGGCGGAGCCGCCGACGGAGTCGCTCGCGCCGCGGCTCGCGCCCTCGCAGAAGCACCTGCGCGGCCTCTACTCGGGCGGGACCTATTGCGCCGAGGCCCAGCTCGTGTGGCGGGATGCCGGGCTCGAGACGTGGTCGAACGCGCCGCTCGACAAGCGGCACGCGCTCCCGCACGGCGCGCCGAGCCGCGGCCACACCGCGATCGACCTGGGCGCCGACGAGTTCACCGTCGGCCGGCCGCACCCGATGATCGACTTCGCCGCGCGCATCGAGCGGCTCGGCGCCGAGGCGCGCGACCCGACGGTCGCCGCGATCGTGCTCGACGTCGTGCTCGGCTACGGGGCGCACCCGGATCCGGCGAGCGTGCTCGCGCCCGCGGTACGCGAGGCGCGCGCGGCCGCCATGCGCGAGGGGCGCGACCTCGTCGTGATCGGCTTCGTCTGCGGGACCGAGGACGATCCGCAGCGGCTCGCGTCCCAGCAGGCGGGCCTTGCCGCGAGCGGGATGCGCCTCGCGCCGGGCTCGAGCGCCGCCGCGGCGCTCGCGGCGCGCGTCGTCGCACCTCGCTAGCAGGCGCGCGATGGCCTTCGATCCCAAGCTCATCGTGGTGGCGTTCGGCGGCAACGCCGTCTATCCGCCGAACATCAAGGGGCACGCCGAGGAGCAGCTCGCGATCATGGACGCGGCGTGCGAGCTCCTGGTGCCGGTGTTTCGCGCCGGCTACCGGGCGGTGCTGACGCACGGCAACGGGCCGGTCGTCGGCAACATCCTGTTCCGCATGGCGCTCACCTCGAAGCACCTCGTGCCGATGCCGATGGACGTCTGCGTGGCCCACTCGCAGGGCGGGATCGGCTACATGCTGCAGCAGAGCCTCGCCAACGTCCTGGCGCGACACGGCATCCGCCGCGGCGTCTCGTCGATCGTGACCGAGGTCGAGGTGGCGCCGAACGATCCGGCGTTCACGCATCCGACGAAGCCGGTCGGGCGGTTCTTCAGCGAAGCCGACGCGAAGCGCATCGCCGGCGAGACCGGCTGGGACTTCGTCGAGGACTCCGGCCGCGGCTGGCGGCGCGTGGTGCCGTCGCCGACGCCGCTCGCGATCCTCGACGCCCCGGCGATCAACGCCTTGCTCGCCGCGGGCGTGATCCCGATCGCCGCCGGCGGCGGCGGCATCCCGGTCGTGCGCACCCCCGAGGGCGGCTACCGCGGCGTCGCCGCGGTGGTCGACAAGGATCTGACGAGCGGGCTGCTCGCCGCCGACGTCGGCGCCGGGGTGCTCGTCATGCTCACCGGCGTCGAGCGCGTCGCGCTCGACTTCGGCAAGCCGAGCGAGCGCGCGGTCGACCGGATGACCGCCGCCGAGGCGCGCAAGCACCTCGCCGACGGCCAGTTCCCGCCCGGGAGCATGGGGCCGAAGATCACCGCGGCGCTGCAGTTCATCGAGCGCGGCGGCCCGCGCGCGGTGATCACCGCGCTCGACAAGCTCGACCTCGCGCTCGCGGGCAAGGCGGGCACCGAGATCGTCCCTTGAACACGGTCCTGGCGATCGGCGCGAAGGCGCGGGCGGCGCTCGCGGCGAGCGGCGGGGTCGCCCGCCCGCTCGCGGCGTTTCCCGACGCGCCGTACTTCGACGCGGCGGGCGAGATCGTCTGGGTCGGATCGAGGCTGCCCGCCATGCATCCGCGCGCGGTCGTCACCGCGGAGCCGGTGCCGCGCGGCGCGCCCGCGCGGTTCGGCGCGCTGCCGCGCGAGAGCTGGTCCCCGGGGCTCCCGCGGGCGGCGAGGGCGGCCGTCGGCGCCTGCGCCAGGCTGGCCGCGAGCGCTCCGAGTCTCGGCGAGCCGCGCGGCTTCGGGTGGCTGCTCGCGGGCGGAACGCCGCCGTTCCCGCTCGACCTCGCCGTCGGCCGCGTGCGCGCCCTCGCGGCGGCATACCGGGACGACGACCCGGAGGCCGCGGATCGCACATCGCGCGCGCTCCTCGGGTTGGGCGGCGGGCTCACCCCCTCGGGCGATGATCTGGTCGGCGGCGCGCTGTTCGGACGGCGCCTCGTCGCGGGCGACGCGCGCCCGTGGCGAGCGCTCGGCGAGCGTCTCGCCGCGGAGGTGACGCGGGCGAGCCACGCCATCAGCGCCGCGCTCTTCGCCGATCTCGTCGCCGGCGCGAGCTTCGCGCCTCTCCACGAGCTCGCCGACGCGCTCGCGGCGGGTGACGACGGCGCCGCGCGCGCGGCCGCGGGGGCGCTCGCCGCGCTCGGGCACTCGTCGGGCTGGGACATGCTCGCCGGGGTGCTCGCTGGCGCGGGCGCTTTTCCGACGAGCGCCGACATCCCCCGGGGACGCGCGACCGAACCCGTGTAAGATCGCGCGCGGCCGGGGGTCAAGCCGCAGTAGCGGCGCGCCGCGCGCCGGCACGAGACAGGTGCGGCGCGAGGTCCGCATTCGAAGGGAGGTCCGCATGGTTCGCCAACTCGTCGCTGCGGCGCTGGGCGCTGCGGTCGTCCACGGCGCGTTCGCCCAGGCCAGCTATCCGACCCGGACGATCACGATGGTGGTGGGGTTCGCGCCGGGCGGGGGGACCGACACCGTCGCCCGCATCGTCGCGCAGAAGGTGAGCGCCAGCGTCGGGCAGTCGGTGGTGGTCGAGAACAAGCCCGGCGCCGGCGGGAACGTCGCCACCGGCGACGTCGCGCGCAGCGCGCCCGACGGCTACACGATCCTCCTCGGCTCCGTCGGGTCGCTCGCGGTGGCGCCGCATCTGATCGCGAAGCTGCCGTACGACCCGCTGCGCGATCTCGCCCCGATCACCATGGCGGTGGAGTTCGCGAACGTGCTCGTCGTGCATCCCTCGGTGCCGGCGAGCTCGATCGCCGAGTTCGTGAAGCTCGCCAAGGACAAGCCGGGGACCCTGACCTACGGCTCCTCCGGCATCGGCGGCGCGGGCCACCTCGCCGGCGAGCTGCTGCGGCTGGTGGCGGGGATCGACATCGTCCACGTCCCGTACAAGGGCGGCGGTCCCGCCATCCAGGGCATGCTGGGCGGGCAGATCAGCGCGATCTTCGCGACGCCGGTGACGGCGGGTCCGCACATCAAGGCCGGAAAGGTGCGCGCGATCGCGACCACCGGCGCGACGCGCTCGACCTATCTGCTCGACGTGCCGACGATCGCCGAGTCGGGGTATCCGGGCTACGAGGCGACCAACTGGTATGCCTACCTCGCGCCGGCCGCGACCCCGAAGCCGATCCTCGAGCGGCTCCACCGCGAGATCGTGCAGGCGCTGAAAGCGCCCGACGTGCGCGAGAGCCTCGACAAGCAGGGCATCGAGGCGAAGCCGGGGACGCCCGAGGAGCTCGCGAAGTACATGGCGCGCGAGCACGCGACCTGGGGACGCGTCGTCAAGGAAGCGAAGATCCAGGCGAACTAGCCCGGATATTTCATGAGGTGAGGTCGGCGAAGTCCTGATAGGAACGTTGAGTCAATTGCTTAGGTTGATTCAACAAGGACCTCGCCGATGTCAGATTGTACGTCGAAGCAGATCGAGTT
>Ga0187892_10004628_pt1 | contig 22808 bp, 17 predicted proteins | sample MA1701073metaG_FD_139345 | JGI IMG/M metagenome (GOLD analysis project Ga0187892, IMG submission 139345) | Bio-ooze microbial communities from a basaltic lava cave in the Kipuka Kanohina Cave System on the Island of Hawaii, USA - MA170107-3 metaG ... | reverse complement strand
GCCGGCTGGCCAGCCCTCGATGTCGAACAGTCGAACCGCCTCGCGGTAGGGTGCTGGCAGCCGCTCGATCGCCTGGTGCACGAGCTGCCGGGCCTCGCGGGCGGCCGCGTCGCGGCTCGGCGTTGTCGTCGTGCATCCGATCCACTCGAGCAGCTCGATACACGACTCGCTATCGGCCGCCGTGGCGGCCACGCGCTTGCGCACATCCGGGCGCTTGGCGGCCTCCAACTCGCGGATCGCGTCGCGCAGGTTGTTCTGCGCGATCTGCACCAGCCACGGCACCAGGTTGCCCATTGGCACCGCCTCTCGCCGATCGAAGGCCAGCACGCTTTCCAGATACGGGATCTGCATCACGTCGTCGATCTCGATGACTCCCTGCCACCGCGGGCTGATCCGCCCGCGCAACGACTCCTTCACCTCGCGGCCCGCGCACTCTAACAGATCGGCAAACGCCGCACGGTCGCCAGCCTTGGCCTTGGTCGCGAGGGCTTGTCTGTTCATGGGCACCGCTACCGAACAAGCAACAGTTTATCAATCGATCGCCGTTCACTCAATTGGCGTCATGGGTCGTGAAGCGTCGCGGACGCACGCCAGCGGCTCGTTCTGGTGAATGCCCGCAGAATATCGCTTCGCGCCGCGCGAACACACGATTGGCGGCTCGCGGGCGGGTCAGGAGCGCCGATGATTCCGTCCGGCGCCTCGTCGGGCAGCCGCGGAGTGGATCCGACCTGATCCTGGTACACACCCATGTTCACCTATCTGCTGCTTGCCGGTGCATTTCTGGCGATTCTCGCGCTCATCAAGGCGTGGATGAACCGGTAGATCGTGTAGAATACTCGAGTGCGAGGACCGAATAGGAGAGTGCATCGAGCGAGGCAAGCGGTAGGAGGTCACGATGATCCAGTTCTGCGCGTTTGGCGGATATGAAGGAAGGCTTCAGCCGGGGAAGCGCCTGATCATCACGATGTTCGGCGGGGCTGACTTGCGTGTTCCGACGCTGGCCCGGCGGCTGCTGTCGATGCGGCGGCGGCAGGCGGAAGGCGTCCGGCCGCACCGGCTCATCATTGTGACGCTCTTCGGCGGCACCGAGATCACCTGGCCCACGCTGGCGGAAGAGTTCATCGAGCTGCGCGAAGCGGTCAGCAGCGGCGCTATTCACGTTTCGGAGTGGGACGCCATGATGTCCGAATTGTCGCGGCTGGAGGACGGCGCGATTGTGACGCTGACGCTCTTCGGCGGACTGGAAGAGACGGCCCTTCCTTCGGAAGACACGGAGATCGACGCACTGGCGCTGCAGCGGCATCTGGGCAACATCCCCGAATCGGCGGGGCGCGTGCTCGAGTTCGGCATCGGCCAGCCCGATGCGCAGCGGCGGGCGGTGCTGCGGCAAGCCATCGCGGTTTAAGTGATTGTGCGCGATGCGTCGCCTCAACCGTGTGGCATGGGCAAGCGGCCGTTTGCTTGCCCGTGCAGACCACGCGCCATGCTCTATGCAACACGGGCAAGTCGACGATCCGCCGCGGCGGGCGATCGTCGTCCCGGCTCGCAACGCAGGTCGATCGCATAACCTCTTGTTGCAGGCACCGGCGCGTCGCGCGAAGATGCGAGCGTGGCGACGCGCAGCCGCATGTCCAAGCTACGGGTCGAGAGCGATCGGACGTCGCCGCTGCAGGTACAGACGCTCAGCGACGTCCGAGCGGCGATTCAAGCAGCCGGCGTCGCACCGCGCAAGCGCTGGGGGCAGAACTTTCTCATCGACGGCAATCTGATGCGGTTGCTGCACCGCTCGGCCGAGTTGACGCCTGACGACAGGGTGCTCGAAGTCGGACCGGGCACCGGCGGCCTCACGGATCTGCTACTGGCGGACGCCGGACACGTCATCGCGGTCGAAGTCGATCCCGCCCTGTGTCGGATGCTGACGGCTCGGTACGCAGGCAGACCCAACTTCACGCTGGTCCAGGCCGACGCGCTGGCCGCCAAGCACGAGGTTGCGTCAGCGGTCTTGACGGCCGTCGGTCAGCATCCACCGGGCGAGGGCGGTTCATACAAGCTGGTGGCCAATCTGCCCTACAACATTGCCACGCCGCTGCTCGTGAACCTGGTGATGTGCTGCTGGCAAGGCGCGGTGGGCAACATGCCCGGCCGCCGAGTCGAGCGCTATTGCTTCACCGTCCAGAAAGAAGTCGCTGACCGCATCGAGGCCCGACCGTCGACGCCCGACTACGGGCAACTCAGTGTCGTGTTGCAGGCGACGTGCGCGATCGAGCGAACGGCAGCCGTGCCGGCCAGCGCGTTTTGGCCGCGGCCCCAGGTCGCGTCGGCGATGCTGCGGATGGATCGGCGGCCGGACGCTTTTGACGACCCGACCGTGCTGGCGTCGTTCATCGCGTTCGTCCGTGCGGGCTTCGCCTATCGCCGCAAGACGCTTCGCTACGTACTGACGGCCGCACTCGGTGCGGAGCGGTCCGCCGCCCTGGCCGATGCTGTCGATCTGCAGCGGCGTCCGGACGCGGTCGCGGTCGATGAATGGATCGGCCTGTTTGGTCGCACTCATTCGCCGCCGCCCGTTTCGCCGCTATAATCCGCACGATGGCTGCCAAGGTGGTTGTCGCCATGAGCGGCGGCGTGGATTCGAGCGTCGCCGCCGGCCTGCTGTGCGAGCAGGGTTACGACGTGGTCGGACTGTTCATGCGGACCGGCGTCGAGGCCGCCGCTGCGCCCGAGGATCCCAACGTCCGCCGCCATCAGGGCTGTTGCAGCGCGGCCGACGCGGCCGACGCCCGTTTCGTGGCCGGCAAGCTGGGCATCCCGTTCTACGCCCTCGATTTCGCCGAGGAGTTCGACGGCATCATCGACTACTTCGCCGCCGAATACGAGCGTGGCCGCACGCCCAACCCGTGCGTGGTCTGCAACGACAAGCTGAAGTTCGGCAAGCTGGTCGACTACGCCGACGCGGTCGGGGCGGACTTCATCGCCACGGGCCACTACGCGTGCCTCGATCGCATTGACCGCGAGCCGGTCCTGCGGCGGGCATTCGATCGGAGCAAGGATCAGTCCTACGTCCTGTTCGGCATTCAGCGCCGCCTGCTCGGGCGGATGAAGCTGCCCATCGGCCATCTGAATAAGGACCAGGTCAGGGATCACGCACGCCGGATGGGACTACCCGTGGCCGACAAGCCCGACTCGGTCGAAATCTGCTTCGTGCCGGATCAAGACTACGCCCGCCTGGTGCGCGAACGCCGCCCGGAAGCCTTTCGCCCGGGCAAGGTGGTCCATACCGACGGCCGCGTGCTCGGCCAGCATGACGGCGTCGGCCGTTTCACGATCGGCCAGCGCCGCGGACTGGGTATCGCCGCCGGGCATCCGATCTACGTGACATCGATCAATGCCCGCGACAACACGGTGATCGTGGGCGAGCGTGACGCTCTGCTGGCCCGCGGCCTGGTTGCCAAGAACTGCAACTTCCTGGTGGACGTGCCCATCGGTCCGTTCGAGGCCGAGGTGAAGATCCGCTACCTACACACGCCCGCCGCGGCCACGGTCGAGTGCCTCGACCAGACAACGATCAGCGTGCGGTTCGAGCACCTGCAGGTCGCCGTCACGCCCGGCCAAGCCGCGGTGATCTACGACGGTGATTTCGTCGTGGGCGGCGGTTGGATCGATCGCGCAACCGATTGATGAGACGGCTCGATCGGGGCGGTCACCCGTGCAGATGACCGAAGCGCCGCCCTCACCCAGCGTCCTCAACGCCGGTCGACCGGGCTGCGCAAGCGGCGACAGCCGGCGACGCTCGCCCACTCCACTGCCGCGTCCGGTTATGCCCCCCGGTCGGCGATCGGCCGTACGGTGTCGTCGCGCCCCGAGCCAAACGACATCCATCGCGTAGGACGCAATCGGCCGCAATCAGGCTCGCTCGGCCGTACATGTCCCCTTTGGGCCGTCCGCGTTCGCGGACGCACCCGGGCAGTCGAGCATGACGGCGTGTTTGTCGGTCATACTCGCCCTCGCATTGCACGAGCCGGTCGACACGACGGCCGATCCGGCGATTTGCCGCTGCGCCGCGGCCGAGGCCGCTGACGGCTGGTGTGCCAAGTGCAAGGTGGGCTACTACGCCACGCAGCGCATCCCGTCGGCCAAGATGTTCACGATGCTGGACCTGCGCGGACACGAGGTCGACGCCGCCAAGACAACGTGCACGGAATGCCGCGGGGCGATACAGGCCGGCGGCTTCTGCGACGCGTGCAAGATGGGCTACGTCGACGGCCGCGGGTACTTCGCGCGCGTGTGCTATCACCTGGCCAAGGGGCGCATGCTCGATGCGGCACCGGCCCGCGCACCCTGCTGTCCGGTGGACGGCGGTTGGTGCGACACCTGCAAGCGGGGCACCGTCGGCAACCGCGAATTTCGCGACCAGCGTGACCTGACCGATGCGCGACGCTTCGTCGATGTCTTGAAATCGGCGGTGCGGGCCTTACGGCGCTGCGAGAGCTGCGCAATGGCGATGGTCGCCGACGCGCATTGTCTGGTGTGCCGCGTGGCGTACAAGGACGGCGAGCCGGTCGCGCAGCCGGCCGAGCGCAAGCCTGCGGCAGGGGAACCCCAGCGCGGCTCGCACGCTGGCAGCCCAGCCAGCCCCGATGGTGGCTGACCGCGCCGCATTTTGAACGGTTCTGAACAAACGCAAGAGAGGAGGCAATCCGATGTCACGGTTTTTCCGAACGAGCCTGGCGATCCTTGGAATGAGCGGCTCCGCGGTCTCTGGCGGCGCGCACACCTGGGATGTCAACGAAGTCTTCAGCAATGCCGACGGGACGATTCAGTTCGTCGAGTTGCGCGAGGCCAATGGCACGTCGGGTGAGATCTTCCTGGCCGGGCTGATGGTGTCGTCCGTGATGACAGGCAACTCGTTTACGATCCCGAGCAACCTGACGCCGCCGAGCACCAACCGGCATTTGCTCTTTGCGACAGCCGCGTTTGCGGCGCTGCCCGGCGCGCCCACGCCCGACTACATCTTTCCGGCCGGCAGCGTGCCGTTCTTCGCCATCTTCGGCGACACCGTGCAATACGCCTTCTACGACAGCTTCACGTTCGGTCCGGTGCCGACCGATGGCGTCATGTCGATGAATGACGGCGGTGTGATTGCGGCCAATTCGCCCACGAATTACGCCGGCCAGACCGGCTCGGTCGATGCCAGCCCCGACGTGGCGGGCGACTCGGACGGCGACGGCGACGTTGACTTGGGCGACTACGCCGCGTTCGCGGCCTGCCTGAACGGGCCGACCTGCGAGGTGTTCGATTTCGACAGCGATGACGACAACGACCTCCAGGACTTCAGCGCATTCCAAAACGGTTTCACCGGCTGACGGGGGATTCAGGGAACGGTCGAGCGCGTCGCCCACAGCCGGACGGTGAAGCGGCTTTCCTCTTCGACCAAGTCGGGCTCGGTGCCGTTGTGTTCGCGCATGCCGCGAATGATCTTGCGCGGCACTCCGAGCCCGGTCGCTTCGATATATCGATAGTCGCGCAAGACCTCCTTGAGTAACTCGTTGCGAGTCGCCCGGTAGCCGAGTCTCATCTTTTCGACGGTCACGCTGTTCGGCAGGCGCCCGGGAGAGACGACTTCGAGCCGGTCGGCGTAGATCGACAGTTCGATGTCGATGCCGGTCAGCGTGTAGTCGCGGTGGGCGACCGCATTGACCAGGGCCTCGCGGACCGCATCGAGCGGATAGTCGCGCCAGCGGTCTTGCCGGCGGCCGGATGCGTCGATCCAAGCCTCGACCGCCGTGTTGCGGCGGACGAAGTACATCGCCTCATCGATCGCGCCCGTCTCAAGCGTGGCGCTGTTGGCATCGAGAAGTGGCACAAGGGGCAGCCGAATCTCGACGCGCTCACGGGCCGCGTAATCTTTCTCTGAGCCGGGATAGGCGGTGGCCGTGAAGCCGGTCTGCGGTAGGAATCGGCTCGGCCGCTTGCCGAAGAGCCGTACAGCCCCGACGGTGCAGGCGATCTTATCACGGTCAGCTCGAAGCAGTTCGGTGTTGAGCAACAGCCGCTGCCAGCCGGCGCTATCGTCGAGCGCAGGGCACTCCTGCGCGCGAACGTGGCGAAAGTAGCCTTCGATACGGGCCAGATCGAGGTGCGACTGATCACTGCCTGGCACGGGGCGAATGTCATATCGCAGCAGCCCCGCCGCCTGGTAAAGGCGCGCCTCCTCTTCGCGCGTCCCCTCGCGAGACGTGCTGGCGATGCGCACGAACGTCACCCACGCGTGGCCGCGGCGGGCCTTGTACGGCTTGTCAGGACTGTCAGCCGGCAGCGTCAATACGCCGATCTGACGGCCGCCCGGCGCCTCGATTGTCTCCCAGTACGGAATGATGGCCGGCTGGACGTTGTTGCGGCAGACGTTGGCTACCCACTCAGCCGCCTCATTGGGGAGACGCGAAAGTCCGGACACGGTTCCATCATCCTCAACGCCGAGCAGGATGCGTCCGCCTTCTAAATTCAGGAGGGCTACGATGGCGGTGGCCAGATCGTTGGGATGCGTAGCGTCGCGCTTGAACTCGACCCCGGAATTCTCTCCGTTGCGGAGAATCTCAGCCAGTTCAGACGAGGTCATACAGGGCGATTATCCGGATGTGCCGGCGCGAGGTCAAAGGCATGCATCAATCCGCTGGAAGCACGCCGAAAGGCGAGTGCCTACGGCAGCCACCTCATCGCTTCCTTACGGTCGCGGCTCTGAAACGGTCAGCAGACTCGCGGATTGTTGCGTCGAGCAGGGTGAGTGCGATGCCGCCACTCATCGCTCCCTTAAGGTCGCGGCTCTGAAACCAGCAGTTCGCGGACGGTCGCCTCGAGCTTCGGCCGGCCGCCGAACGTCGCGCCCAGCGCGCGGAGCTTGGTGGTGTCGATCTGGTTTTTCGGCCCTTGATTGAGCCGCTCGATCGCCGACTTTGACCCACTGATTCGCTTGGCAGTCTCCGCCACGTCCTGATCGGCGATGTAGAGGTCGTAGCAGTTGTACGCCTGCCCGGCGATGCCCCTGGCCGTCAGCAGGATCTCGACGGCTCGCGCGACGTCCTCGCCATGGACCTCCTTGCCGCCCCGGCCGCTGGCGACTGGCTCGCCGCGCTGAACCGCCCGCACGAGCTTGAACCACTTGCTGCGCTCGACCGGGCGGGCCAACCCGTAGATGCCGGTGGGCCGGATCGCGCAGATGTCGTAGCCATGGCCCAGCCCGTAGCTGTGCACGAACTTCTCGATGGCGGCCTTGTGGGCGCCGTAGTGGCTGGTCGGCCAGAGCGGATGGGCCTCGTCGAGCTTGCGGTCGGGCAGGACGACTTCGTGCACGGCACAGGTCGAGATAAAGATGAAGCGCGGCACGCCGGCTGCGCGGGCCGCCTCGATCAGCTCGATCGTGCCCAGCACGTTGAGCCGCACGAACTCGCTCATGCTGCCCTCGCCGCCGCGGAACCTCCCGGCGTCGTGATGCAGCGCGGAGTGCACGACCGCATCCACGCCGGCCACGATCGACCGGTTGGCGCGCTCGTCGCCAAGCTGGCCCTCGATCCACTCGATCGGCCCATCGACGAACCCGCCGCGGTCCGACGACGGCCGATACCAAGCCCGGATGCTGTGCCCGCAGGCCAAGAGGTGATTGACGATATAACGCCCAAGAAAGCCCGTGGCGCCGGTGAGTGCGATACGCATGAAGTTCCTCCAGTCCCTATCGTGCGATGTCCGATGCGCTGTGTGCCTCCACGGCGGCAGACCAGCTTTAGCCGTTCGATGCGCCGACTCCACACGCGATGACCAATGCCACCGCGCGGCGGATTGCCGGCTACACGGCGGCTCGACTATAATCTAGTAGGGATTTGGAGACGACCATGAAACCCCGGGCGAAGCTGCCGTTGCCGAGCAAACAGTACACCCGCGATAGCCAGTGGATCATTCGGAATTTCAGGCGGCTGTCGTCCGAGTATCCGAACAAATGGATTGCCGTTCACAAGGGCCGCGTAGTCGCGGTTGGGGACGATTCGGGCAGTGTCAAGCTCCTCGCTCAACAGAGAGCCCGATTCCTGGACATCCCCGTTGAATTCGTGGACGACGGCACGATCATCTTCTAGTCACCGGAATATCGCGATAGCGGCATCGCGTTGCAGCGCTTATGGCGAAGATTCAACTTGCCATTCGGAGGGGTCTTCACGCGCCAGCGCTGAGCGTCGGTCAGCATCTTGATGCGATACGTCTGACGGCGAACATCAGTATCGCCACCGCAACGGGTTGGAGCCTGTTTGAGCCCGCTGTGATCGATACGGGTGCGCCGGTGAGCCTGCTCCCGCCCGCCATCTGCAGGGCATCTCGCCACACTGCTCTCGGGCGAGTCAAAGTTGGCGGGCTTGCCCGGCGGAAGGCGTGTCAGATACCGGCGATCCTGGCTGAGGTCGAGTGCGTGTTATCCGATGGCGAACATTCGCTGGGCCGGCTTCGGATACACGCGTACTTGGCAGAGACAGAAGACGCTCCGCGCCTCATCGGGATTCTCGGTTTCCTGGAGCGCGGCGTCTTGCGGGTGGATCTGCCGCGGAATCGCGCGTTTTTGCGCCAGCCATAGGCCATCCAAGCCGAGTGAAAGCCGGGGCATCGCGCCGCGAGACCGCCCGACCCGTTCACTCGCGCTGTTGCATCTCAGCCAGGAACGCGGACGGATGATTCGCCCACTTCTCGGCCTCGAGCGCCGTCACCTTGCCGCTGCGCACGAGCATCGCCAGCGAGCGCTCCAGCGTGATCATCCGCTCTTCGGGCACGTCCTTGGTGCGCGTCTGGAGCTGCGAATAGAGCTGCTCCAGTTTGCCCTGCCGGATCAGGTTCGAGACGGCGTAGACGTTGTTGAGCAGCTCCATGGCCACGACGCGGCCCTGACCGTCGGCGCGTGGGATCAGTTTTTGCGAGATGATGTGCGACAGGCCCAGCGAGAGCTGGCTGGCGACCTCGTCCTGCTGGCTGGGCGGGAACATATCGAGGATGCGCGTGATCGTGCCGCGCGTGTCGCGCGTGTGCAGCGTCGAGAAGACCAGGTGGCCGGTCTCGGCCGCGGTCAGTGTCCAGGCGGTCGATTCGCGGTCGCGCATCTCGCCCACGAAGATCACGTCCGGGTCCTCGCGCAGGCAGTCGCGCAGGCCGCGCTCGTAGCTGGGCACGTCGCGGCCGACCTCGCGCTGCGAGATCATGGCCGTCTTGCTGGTCAGGCGGTATTCGATCGGGTCCTCGAGTGTGATGATGCGGCACGGGCGCGTCTCGGCGATGCGCGTGATGAGGGCCGAGATGGTGGTTGATTTGCCCGCCCCGGTGATGCCGGTCACGACCACCAGTCCCTGCTGCTGCTTGACGATGTCGCGCCAGGTGCCGTTGGGAAAGCCGATCTGTTCGACCTGCGGCGGGTTGCTCTCCAGGGCGCGGATGGCCAGCGCGTGGCCGTCGTTATCGTGGAAGCCGTTGATGCGGAACTGCATCGTCTCGGTCATGTACGAGCAGTCGACCGAGCGCTGCGCGCGGAGCGTCTCCCAATCATTGTCGCCCACCAGCGAGCGGACCAGCAGCTCCATCGTCGGCCCATCGATCGGCGGGCCTTTCATCGGCTGCAGCCGCCCGTCGACGCGATAGATCGGCGGCACACCCACCTTGATGTGCAAATCCGACACACGCATCGAACCATGCTTGGCGAACGTCTCCAGCAGCTCGCGCATGCTGACCTTGCGCTCGCCGCTGACCACATAGACTTTGGCGTCGAGTCCGAGCATGTCGCTCATCGTTGTTCTCCAAGCCGTCGTGGCCAGCGCTGGCCTACGCGAAGCACTTGGGACAAAGCCGTTGTCCGTCCGGAAGATAGTAGACCTTCCCAAACGTGCGTCCGCAACGATCGCAGACGCCGGCCGCGGCCGGTGGGTACGGTTGGCCGTCTGGTGCGTACTTCTCGCGGTAGCGCTCGCGGTCGGAGGCGGCCTTGGTGCGGTTCCACAACCAGGCACGCAGCGCGACCCAGGCGGCGAACAGTACAACGAGCAGCACGGCGCCGACAATAAGAATGCCGATCAGCACGAGGATGTTCTGTTTGAACATCTTCAGCCGGGCGGTGGCCAGCAGGATGTTGCTTAGCGTTGCGACCATCCCGTCGTACCGCAGGTCTCCGGACCTGCGAGTCCATCGTGCAGTCCTTTGCGCAGGTCTGGAGACCTGCGGTACACCCCGCGGCGCGCCTCTCGCGTCAGGGGATCGCCTTGAGAAAGCTCACGACCGCGGCCTTCTCCTCCGCCGTCCAGTCGGTTCCGAAGCGGTGGCCGGCGTTTGTGTTGCCGGGCAGCAGCGTGTCGAACGTGAAACCCTGCTCGGGCAGGCCGACGGGGAACTCCGTCGGACGCTCCGACGGCTCGCTCATCAGGTCGAGCAGCGTCGGCACGGAGCCGTTGTGCAGGTAAGCGGCGGTCGCGCCGACCGACACGAGCGGCGCCACGCGCACCCAGCCGTAGCCCTGTGTCGAGAAGCGCAGGTCCTTCGGCACAGCTTTCGCGTTATCGGCGATCAGGTACATCTTCTCCGGGCGAAGGTCTGGCGGCCGAAGCTGAACGACGAACAGCGTCTCGAGGTTCAGGTAGGCGTCGGTGCCGATACCGCCAGCCGCACCGTCCGCCAGCTCATCTGCGTGCGTCTGTGCGTTCCCATTGGCGTCGAACGGCAGCAGCCACGAGTTGCTGTAGGCCTGCGGACCGAAATCGGGGTGCCGATCGTGGCAGCGCAGGCAGCCGTCGACCGAGTCGATCTTCCGCTCGAGCATGAACGTGCTCAGCCCAACGAACGAATCCGGCTTGCCTTCAGGCGGATGATCCAGATGACACACGTCGCAGCGCTGGAGTGGGTTCAGGGGCGTGGCGATGAGCTTTTTGTGCGCTAGCGGCGAATGGTTATGGCACGTGGCGCAGCGCACGGGAATGCGCGCATCGATTGGCTTTGACCGATCCAGTGGAGCGAGCACGCCAATGCCCTCATACGCCGGCGGCGTACGGGCCTCGCGGCGCAGCACCACGCGCTGGTTGATGATCTGGCCGCACACGCGCTCGGTGAACAGCCGCTCGCCCTCGCGGGCCTGCTCATCGAGCCGGGGCGCTGGGCGCGGCTGCAGCAGCAGCTCGCGCAGGCGAACGGTCGCAAATGCCTCGGGCGTGTCACGCAGAAGCGCTTCGTTCGGCTCGGTGAGTACGCGATGGCTCCAGTCGCTGCCGATCACGGTATCGGCCTCGCGGACGGCCGTGCCGACGTTGCGAAAGTCGAGCGTCAGCGCCCGGCTAAGGGCTTCGAAATCAACCGGCACCTCGTACGGAAATCGGATCATATCGGCCAACGCACTGGGTGTGACCTTCATGTGTTGCGTGACGATGCCGACCGCGTCGTGCCGCATCGATGAGTCTTTGCCGCTCCAGGAGTAGTGCGACACGCCCAGACCGCTCAGGTTGCCGGGAATGTTGACGGGATTGAATACCGAGCGCTTCGATTTCTTCGCCTGCTTCAGATACTCGTCCTTGCCGACGCTCGACAGCGTGTAATGTTGCAGGTTGGCCAGCGGAATCATGCCGTCCATGCGGTGGTCGATGCTCTGATCGAGCCGGCCCGGACCGGCCAGCATCAGGACCGCCTGCGTCTCCTCGGCCCGCGGCAAGCGCATCACGGCCCGCCACTCGTCGATCGTGACAACCTTGTTGCCGTCGACGTCGAATTGGAACGACTCGTCCAACGCCTCGCGCCGCCGCAACTCGTCCGGCGCGATCGGCGGTCCGCCCGGCTTGAGAGAGATGACGTGGTTCGCGTCGAGCGCGGAGGAGAGGGCCATGATGAGGCCGAGGTAGATGTTTGTGTTCGGCACGCCCAGCACAATACGGCCGTCGGTGTCGGCACTGCCGTGGCACAGCCAGCAGTTGAAGCCGAACCGGCCGGTGCCCTGGCCCGTTTGCGGGTCGAGCTCCTCGCGCACACCCAGGAAGCCCGTGCTGACGCTGTACTTGCCGGGCTTACCGGCTGGATCATCGGGCGTGGGCACCAGGCCAAACATGCGTGGGTTCGACAAGATCCCGCCGGGCAACGAGCGGTCGCCGATGAACGTCACATCCACCGTCCGGTCCAGGTTCAGATCGAGCAGCGCCTTGGCGGCGAACTGCGCGTCCCGCCTGAACGGCACACCCACCACGTCGGTCCAGTAGTGAGCCGCGGCGTTGACCTCGCTGCCGTCGGGCAGCTTGACGGTTGGACCCAGGAAGTCGTTGGCCCAGACGACGTCGGCTTGCGGCGTCGGTGGCAGTCCGCAGGCCATCAGCGTGATCATTGTCGGCATCGTGAGCATCGATCAGGGCACCCCTATGCTGTTTCCCGAGGCGCGGACGCCAAGCAGCGCGAAGCCTGCCCGGCGCGTCTGGCCGTTGGCTCAGTGTAGCACTCCGACGCACGAGCGACACGTGCGCGGGCGACTCAGCGGCGCGGCCCTCGAGGCGTTGGTCCGGGACACGCGCGCGGCGCTAGCGCGTCCCGGATTGGCGCGCTTCCCGCCTGCGGCGGGGCGCGGCTAAGCGTGGCCGGCCGGCAATGCCACAAGACCTTCCACATGATGCCCGCGTTCATGGCTGAGGGGCACGCTGGCTGCCTCGACTTCGCAGCCGGGCCGCCTCGGCTCTGTGCTCGGCGGCCTCGTCGTGGCGTCCGAGCCGCGCGAGTAGTTCGGCGTAGTCCAGGTGGGCCGGACGATCGTCGGGCCGGCGGCGCAGCAACTCCTCATAGGCGGATTCCGCTTCGACCAGGCGCCCGACGCCCACCAGGGCCAGCGCCAGGCCGCGCCGCGCATCGTCGTCGTCCGGGCTAAGTCGAAGCACTTCCTCAAACCGAGCGGCGGCCTCTTCTGCCCGTCCCTTTTCAAGCAACGCGTTGGCCAGGCTGTAGTGCGCGTTGGGCGAATCGGGGTGCGCCTGAGCCACGGCCGCAAAGTACGTGATCGCCTCATCAAGCCGGCCGCGGCGGGCCAGGATCAGCCCCAGCGTGCTGTGGGCCTGCGTGTAGTTGGGGTCGATCTCGAGGGCGCGTTCGAGCTCGTCAATGGCCTCGTCGGCGTGTCCCTGACTGGCCAGTGCAGCACCGAGATTGTGATAGGTCTCCGGATAGTCGGGCTCGTGCGTAATGGCGTGGCGGAAGTGCCGAATGGCTGCGCCGACGTTGCCGCGCGTCACCTCGAGCTTGCCAAGGTTGTTGTAGGCGATGGCCGCGCGCGGGTTCTTGTCGAGCGTGTCGAGCCACAGCGTTTCGGCGCTCGCGTAGGCGTGCGTCTGCTGCCACGTGAGCGATGCCAACGCAAGCAGGGCAATCCCGCCCGCGGCGCACACGACCCACTTCAACGATCCTGATCTGCCCACGGAGGCGACCAGTCTACACAAGAGAACGATGAGCCCGATGCTGGCCAAGTATTGAAAGTGGTCGGCGACGAACGCGTAGCGCATGGGATAGACGTTGAAGAACCCGAGCGCCGGGACGAGCGTGCCGGCGAAGATCAAGACGGCCACGAGCGGCCCCTTCCCGACGCGGCGGCGGAAGAGCCACAGCGCGACAATGACCAAGGCCACCCCGGCTGGATAGGCGAACTGGGCGGCGCCCCAGTCTTGAACTGGCCAGCGCGGGTAGATGAACGTCTGTTGCGCTGGCCAGACGAGCTTGCCGGCGTAGAAGCACACCGCCCGGCCGGCGATGCGGATCCGGTCCGCCAACGTAAGCGCCCAAAGGTGCCCCTCGGCGCCGACGTGCGAGCGCTCGATCGAGGCCGTCACCAGGCCCATGGCCAGGCCCGCGGCGAACCAGGGCACGAGCGACGCGACGTCGCGCCACGTCAGGCGGTCTCGTCGCCACCAAAGCAACAGGACCAAAACGGCCGGCAGGCTGCAGGTAATCGTCTTGCTCAGCAGTGCCGACAGGAACAGAACGGAGGCGAGCCCGTACCAGCCCCAACGATTCCTGCTGGTGCTGGTGCGAGAATCCGTGCTGGTGCGAGAATCCAGGATGCTGGTGCGAGAATCCAGGATGCTGGTGCGAGAATCCAGGATGCTGGTGCGAGAATCCAGAATGCTGGTGCGAGAATCCAGGATGCTGGTGCGAGAATCCAGGATGCTGGTGCGAGAATCCTTTCTCGCACCTTCCTCCGTGCTGGTGCGAGAATCCTTTCTCGCACCCTCCTTCGCGGGAATCCCTTCCCGCGCATCATTGATGGCGAGAGGCGCATCACTGGCCGCCGCGCTCGCGGGAAAGGATTCCCGCTCGTCTGCGTGCGAGAAGGGATTCTCGCACGAGCCGGTCGGATTCTCGCACGAGCCGGTCGGATTCTCGCACGAGCCGGTCGGATTCTCGCACGAGCCGGTCGGATTCTCGCACGAGCCGGTCGGATTCTCGCACGAGCCGGTCGGATTCTCGCACGGGCCCATGCCGGTGCGAGAATCCTTGCTCGCACCCTCGCACGAGCGGGCAAACCGTCCGGCGAAGCGGGCGTAAGCATAGAGCGCCAGCAAGTAGAAGCTGCCGGAGAGCACATTCTTGCGTTCCGTGATCCACGCCACCGACTCGACGTGGACCGGGTGCAGAGCAAACACGGCTGCGGCCCACCATGCACCCGGGATGGCTAACCTGCTCAGGATGATCCAAAGCATGACCGCACTCACGGCGTGCAGCCCGACGTTGACCGCGTGATAGCCACGCGGGTCGAGCCCCCAGAGCCGATACTCGATCCAGAAGCTCGTATGCGTCAGCGGATAGTACTGAGGAATCGAGTGCGGCTCGGTCCAGATCCGCCGCAGGCCGTCTACCGAGCGAAGCGTCGCGTTCTCGGTGACGTGCGCGTCATCGTCCCAGACGAATCCGCCCGAGCGAATGGCCGGCCAGTAGGCCGCCGCTGTAGCGAGCACGATCAATCCGCCTGCGGCCAGCGATTTCGGCTGAAACATCCCGGCATTGTACCGCCGGCCACCGATCGGCGAGCGCGATGCTGCGGGGTCCACTGCGCCGCCGACCGAGCGTTTGCACGGGTCAGACGAGGTTAGGAGAATGCCGCACGCATGAGCCTCGAGCCGCGACGACGTTTGACGAACCGGCTCATTCCTCTCGTGGGCGCCGGCCTGGCCGCTGCCGCATGGGTCGGCTTCGGGATGGATCGAGCGCCGACTCCGCCGCGCGACGGCGAGCCCGGCCGGTTGCGTCCTCCGGCCCAGCGGCTCCAATGGGGCGCTTACCACATCGACTGGGGCGCACGCCGCTACCGCGAGGGGATCGAGACTGAGGCGGCCCAGTTCGCGAGCAAGCCGGCCTACCTGATGTTCTACCGCGATCTGCCGCGCGGTTATCCACGCGATTTCGTCGAGGCCATCGCGGCCCGTGACGCCACACCAATCGTATCGCTCGAGTTGTGGGAGTGGGGCCGCGGCGGGCGGCGGGGGAAGTTTTTATCGCGCATCAACGCCGGCGAATACGACGCGCACTTCGAGAACTGGGCAACCGCCGCCAAGGAGCACGGCCAGCGGGTGCTGCTGCGCTTCGGGTTCGAGTGCAACGGCGAATGGTTCAGTTGGTCGGGCGACCCGGAAGGCTATGTGGCTGCCTGGCGCCGCATCCACTCGATCTTCAAGCGCATCGGCGCGGCCAACGTCGAGTGGGTCTTCTCGCCCAATCGCAACAGCGTGCCCGACACTCCCGAGAACGCCATTCACCTCTACTACCCCGGCGACGAATACGTCGATTGGGTCGCGGCTGACGGCTACAACTGGGGATTCGCGCCCAAGGGCTGGAATAAATGGGAATCGTGCCAGGACGTGTTTGAGGATGTGCTCAAGCTCTTCGCCGAACGCTACCCGAGCAAGCCCGTGATGATTGCCGAGTTCGGCAGCAACGAGGGTGAGCCGGGCCAGAAAGCCCAGTGGATCAAAGACGCGTACGCCTGGCTCTCACCGCAGCGACAGATTCACGCTGCGATCTGGTTCAACTACGACAAGCGTCGCGAGGGCGAATGCGATTGGCGAATCGCCTCGTCACCTGAGTCGCTGCGCGCGTTCAACGAATCGTTCGCCGCGCCGTAGCCGGCATACGCAACGGTGATCGCCCAGGGTGTGGCCACAAATGTCGGCATACGCCAAGATGCATCGTGACATGGGTGGCATGGGCAAGCGGCCGTTTGCTTGCCCGTGCCGACCGGGCGACATTCTCTCGGCAGCACGGGCACGCGATCATCGCCAAAGGCCGCGACGATCGCTTGTCCATGCCACCCCATAGCATCCATAGCATCCGTGCGTCTCAAACTATCTCGCCACACCCATGTCCCATCGCATCGACGGATGATCGTTGACGCCGGACGCCCGCGCGCCGCCATTACGGCGCGGTCAAGCGCTCGATTGCCGTCAGAATCTTCGCCCGCTCTGGTTCTCGCAAACGGCGAATCTTCTCCCACGCCGGTCGTCGAGCGTCCAACTCCAGCGCTGCGTGGTAGTGCGTCAGCGCGCGATCCAGCGAAGCCGTATCACTCATAGCCTCACCGGCCGCGGCCTCGACTTCGGCGAGATCGACCAGCGCGTGGGGGCTTTCCGGATAGAGCCCAAGCGCCTGTTCGTAGTCTCCGATTGCAGCAGGCCAGAGTTCGGGGCGGCCGGCCTCGGCCATTGCCCGGACGATGTCGCCGCGCCGCCGCCACGCCTGCGTCGAGTGCGGATCGCGCTGGATCGCAGTCGTCGCCGCCAACTTCGCCTCGCGCAGCCATTCGTCGCCGGCCGGGGCGACGCCCGATGCCACCAGCAACCAGTCGGCCAACTCAGCCGCCGCCGTCGGATCAAACCGGTCCGACGAGATCGCCGCGGAGTAGAGCTTGTACGCCGGCTGAACGAGCGGCTGGCCAGCCCGGAGTTGCTGGCGCGCCGCTCGCGCCCGCTCGAGCCCCGCGGTCGTGGGGGCCACCGGCCAGAGAAGCATGGCGATCACAACAAGCCCTCCCGCCAAGCCAAGCGCCAGCCCCTTCCACGGCGACGCCTTGCCCGCCGAGACCGGCGCCCGGGCCGCCACGGGAACTGCCAAGAGCGCGAAAAAGGTCGTGGCGGCACCCGGTACAAACAGCGCGAAGTTGATCGTGTCCTGCAGCAGGAACGCCGCCAGCGCGACACACACCAGCGTGTTCAGCCCGGACCAGCCGAATTTCATCGTTGCGGACGTGGCCACGGCCAACAACCCGAAGGCGATCAGCCAGATCAGCCCGGCGAAACCGGTCTCCCATGTGATGAAGGCGGGGTCATCGCTGCCGAGCAGGACCGCGCGAATGCCGAAGATCGACAGTCCCAGCGCCAGCATCCAGGCATACGGCCGGGCATCGTGGCTCGATCCGCGCTTCGCGGGCTGCTCCCGAGGCGCTGAAGCGGCGTTAGGCGTCCACCCGCCCTCCATTGCATGGTCCTTGCACCGGGTCGCGGCCCAGGCGCCGCCTGCCAGCATGGCCATGACTCCGATCAACCCGACGATCCCCCATTCTGCGGCAGCTTGCACAAGGAAGTTGTGCGGGTTGGCAACCTCCTCGGGGCTCTCGATGGGTTTGTAGTGCACGTAGTGCCGGCCGAAGTTCTCGCGACCGACGCCGGTCAGCGGATGGTCGGCAACCATGCGGGCCGCCGCCGTCCAGTACTGCCAGCGGAAGGCGAGCGACGGGTGCGGCAGCGTCCCGCGGACTGAACCATAGGCAACGACCACAATGACGCCCACTATTGCCAAACCCATGCCGATTCCGAAGGAGGCCCGTCGACGCGTATCGATCCAGTGGCCGAACAGTCGCACGAGTGTCAGAAGCAATGCCGCCGCGCCCATGGATGCCATGGCCCCAATCGAACCGGTCGTGGGAATGACCAGCAAGAGTCCGGCAGCCAACAGGCTTGCTAGTAACGCCTGCATGCGGTCAGCCGTGATATTATCGGGAGTTTGCCCGCGAAGCTGGTTCGCTGCGCGCCGGCACGCGGCGGCCACGCCCACGCCGACCAATCCTGTCAGCAATAGATAGCCACCCGCTACGTTAGCGTGCTCCAAGTAGCCATACGCCTCGCGGGCGTTGAGGCGCCGCTCGAACATCTCGACGTGGGCGGGGTCGGCCTCGGGTCCCCACAATTGGCTCTTTCTGGCCAGGTAGTCGTCGCGCGTCTCCGGGAACTCGTAAAGCACCTGGTTCAGGCAAACCGCCGCCTGCACGGCCGCGCCGGCCAGCACGACGCACAGCAGCAACCGGACACGGGCATTGGAGCTCAGCAACTGCACCAGCGTAATCGTCAGCACGGGCAGGCACAGCCAGTCGACCGCGCCGTTGATGGCCAGCCGCTTCTGTCCGGCAAACACGCACGAGACGATGGCCGCCACCAGCACGCAGGCGGCGCCGAGCTCGATGCCAGTCCGCTGTCGCGGCGCCGGCTGGATCACGCGCGCCACGCACACCAACAGTCCGGCCAGGACGATGGCAACGTCGATCAGAGCGGTTCGCAAGGGCGTGGCCGGCGATAAGTCGGTCAGACGGGCGCTGATGCCCACCAGGGCAGTATCGTAGGTTTCGGTAATCAGCGGGCGCAGCCCGACGACGACCAGCAGGACAAACCACGCCAGTGCGTCGGCTGCTCGCGCGATCGTCCCCTGGAGCGGCGCGGCGTCGGCCGCCGGGACTGAACCCTGAACCCTGACCCCTGAACCCTGCATTAGCTGAGCAGCTTCATCAGCGCCGGCAGCGTTCGTCGCATGCCGGAGCTGCCGACCTTCATCACGCCGTTCAGCAGTACGTTCATCATCTCCAGGAACTCGCGCATGTCGTTCAGGCGAGCGCGGTAGGTCTCGATCGACTTGCGCTCGGCCGCCCGTGCCGTCGAGAGCTCGGCCTCGACCATCTGGCCACAGCGGTCGATCGTCTCGAGAATCGGCTCGACCTCGCGCCGCCGCCGTTCGCGGATGATGATCTCAAAGAGCTGCCAGACGTCGGTCTCGGCCGCGAAATAGTCCTTCCGATCGCCCAGCCGGTGAATGCGGCGGATCAGTCCCCAGTTCAACAGCTGGCGCAGGTTCATGCTGGCATTGCCGCGCGACACCTGTAGCTGCTGCATGACGTCGTCCGTGCACAGCGGCTCGACGCTGATGTAGAGCAAGGCGTGGATTTCCGCCATCGTCCGGCTGATGCCCCAGGTCGTGCCCATCGTGCCCCAGCGGCGGATGAACAGGGCCTGCGACTGCTCCAAGGCGCTGGAGGTCATGCTGGTCCTTTCAGTTTCTTCTGAAAGAACCTTAGTCGATTCGACTGTGTGACCGCAAGCGCGGAGCTGGTGAGTCGGGGCAAAAAATCCCAGGCCAAGATTGCCGCGTGAGCGGCAACCTCAGCCTGGGAGGGAGAGAGAGAGCGTTATGGCAGGGCCTAGCCGCCATCCATCGCGGCGGGGGACCCCAAGACCCGCGTACCGCCACCAGGCGGCGCGGGATCGACCTCTTGCAGTGACGTTCGCGATAACACGCGGCTTGTGTCGGGCGCTCCACACTCGAGCGCCGCCGGATCTTCGACGAAGACCAATTCCGACAGATATGACACGGGGACGACCAACGGACCAGCTATCCCATCCACCTGCACAACGGCGTACTGCGACTCACCGGCGTCACCCGAACTCAGAAGAGTGACGCGTCCGGACAAGCGCAACTGCGGGCCGATCTGCTGGAGAACATGGACGGGACTGGGCGCAATAACGTCGCCGAGGGCAAACGATACCGGTGTGTCGATGTTGAACGATCCGCTGAGCAACTTCCGCCTCCGGAAGCGTCATCAGCAAATCATGTGCCAATGTCTGACGGATGCGCGACCTGCATCGCTCGCTTACCTAAGTTGTTGCCTGGTAAGAGTTTGCGCTTAGAATCGGTTCGAGTGAGGAGGCTGTCGGTCGACCCGCTCCACGCGGTGGTTTGGGCAAGTTCGTGCGCGTTGTCGGTCACGGATTGCCCGGCTTGGCCGGCACAGATTGCCAAGTGAACGTCAGCCGAGTTGAGCAAGGTAGATCGCGAAACGTGACGGAGGCACGAATGTGCACACGTGTGCCAAGTGTTGCACGCGGTCGTCACACGTTCGGCCGGGTTGGCCGTAGCCTTCTGCAGCAGCGGTCGCTATTATCCGCGGTGGTCAAGCGCAACGGGCGATCCGCATTCAGGAGATCATCGTGAGCGTCGCACAAGTTCGTTTCCCGCGTTGGCTGGTTTTCGCCGTCATCTGTGCGTTCGCGTCATTTGTGACGCCAGGCTGCCAGTCGAGCGGGCGTGAGGCAGGCCATGATTCGGCCGCCCAACAAGTAGCCGCGGCCGAGTCTGCTGGGCATTCGCCCGTTGACCGTGCGACCCATTCGGCGGCGGCGCCGACGGCTGTGCCGACCAGCCCAGCCCAGCGCACCCACGAAGGCATCACGCTCAGCGGTCCGCCGATCTCGACCGACTCGTTCATGTCGCACGTCGTCGTCCTGGCCTCGGATGCCTACGAGGGCCGCGCCACCGCTACCCGAGGCGGCGACCTGGCGGCCGAGTACATCGCCGGGCAGTTCGCCGCCATCGGTCTGCTTCCGGGTGGCGAGAACGGCACCTATTTCCAGGAGTTTGAGGTCGCACTTGGCAGCGAATTGACCGATGAGACCCGGTTCACAGTCACTGGCGTCGATGCAACGCCCGTCCGCGGGGCGGACTTCGTGCCGTTTGCATTCTCGAGCAACGATGCGTTCGATGCCGAGGTCGTCTTCGTCGGCTATGGCTGTGTGAACCCGGAGAAGGAGTACAACGACTACCGCGACATCGATGTGACCGGCAAGGTCGTACTGATGTTGCGGCGCGAGCCGCCCGGCTGGGGCGAGGGCGGCCAACCGTCGTCGAAGGCCACGTTCCAGACCAAGGTCTACGAAGCCAAAGACCGCGGCGCCGCGGCCGTCCTGATCGTGAACCAGCGCACCGACGGCGGCGGCGAGGATCGCCTGGCCCGCTTCGGCGGTCTGGGCGGCGGCGGGGCCTACGGGCTGCCGGCCTTCCACGTGACCCGCAAGCTGGCCGATACGCTCCTGACAACCGCGAATCTGCCTTCGCTCGACGACGTGCAGACCCGGCTCGACGAACGCGGCGACTACAGCTCAGCCGCACTGGGCGGCATCCGCATCGCCGGGCAGGCCGGCATCATGACGCGCAAGGGGACGACGCGCAACGTCATCGGGCTGCTGCCGGCCCGCGGGGCTGACACCGGCGAGTACCTGGTCATCGGAGCCCACTACGACCATCTGGGCATCGTGCGGGCCGGCTCACGCTCGCCGCGCGGTTCGCGCGGAGCGGACGAATCACAGCTCGAAATCCACAACGGCGCCGACGACAATGCGTCAGGCACGAGCGGCATCATCGAGTTGGCTAAGGCCATGTCCGAGCTGCCCATGTTGCGGCGCAGCGTGGTTTTCATGGGCTTTTCCGGCGAGGAGATGGGCCTGCTGGGCAGCAAGCACTACGTCGATCATCCCACCGTGCCCATCGAGAAGGTGGCGGCCATGATCAACCTCGACATGATCGGCCGGCTCAAGGACGACGTGACGCGCATTCCGGTCTACGGGGCCAAGACCGCCCCCGAGCTGGACGCCATCGTCAGCACGGTCGGCAAGGCGGAGGGGTTCGGCGATGAAGGTCATGCCGGCTCGATGTCGCGCAGCGATCACGCCCCGTTCGACCGCAAGGGCATCCCCAATCTGTTCTTCTTCACCGGCACGCATCCTGACTATCACATGCCCACGGACGACGTCGAGAAGGTCAATGCCGACGGCGCGGTGCGCATCCTGCACATGATCTACGACATTGCCGTGCAGATCGCCAACGCTCCGGCCCGGCCGACGTACGCCAAGATCACGCCGCCGCCGCGCAGCGAGCGGCGCGATTCGCCGCACGACGAGCCGCCGGCCGAGGCGCGCAGCGAGCGCGATGCCGAGCAGGCCCCGGTCATGGGCAGCGCCCGGATGGGCGTCATGCCCAACTATGAGGAAAGCACCCAGCCGGGCATGTTGCTTGACGACGTGAGCGAAGGCGGCCCGGCGGCCACCGCCGGCCTGAAGGGCGGCGACCGCATCACCAAGATCGGCACCCGCACGGTGAACAACGTCAACGACTACATGGCCGCCCTCCGCGACGCCAAGCCCGGAGACACGGTCGACGTGATCGTTAAACGCGGCAGCGAGGAGCTGACCATTCCGGTCAAGCTGGGCGGGCGGTCGGGCGGCAGTTGATGGCGGCGCGGGCGGCGCGAGAAACTTTGGACCGCGGATGCTATGATTTGACGCAGCAGGAGAATGAGCGAAGATGACGTTGACGATTCCAATAGCACCAGAGGTTGAGGCTCGCCTCCGCCATCGCGCGGCAGCTCAGGGCGAGGACTTCTCCGAGTTCATCGCGAAGCTGCTGTCGCATTCTGCGGACCCGCCGATACCGCTCGAGGAGTTCAGCGGCCCGATCCACGAGCGGTTCCGGGCGAGCGGCATGACCGATGACGTAACTCTTCAGCCGTTTGCAACGATCGGCGGGGGTAGCGGAGGCAGTTTGCCGGTTTGCAGGTAGGTTCGCAGGGCCGCGACCATGGTGCGGATCGGATCGTAGCCGCGAAGTTTGAGTGTGCGATAGACGGTCATCAGAATGGCCTGCGTGGCAGCGCCCTGCTCGGAGCGGTTGGATTGGCTGTTCTTGCGGATGATCACGGCCGG
>Ga0187892_10004626_pt1 | contig 22812 bp, 20 predicted proteins | sample MA1701073metaG_FD_139345 | JGI IMG/M metagenome (GOLD analysis project Ga0187892, IMG submission 139345) | Bio-ooze microbial communities from a basaltic lava cave in the Kipuka Kanohina Cave System on the Island of Hawaii, USA - MA170107-3 metaG ... | reverse complement strand
TGCCGGCCGTGAGACCGGTATAGACGTAGAAGCGCGCGCGATAGGACGGCTCCGCCAGCGCCGATTCGTCACGGTGGAACGCGCCGACGGCCTGCGACAACGCACCACAGAGGCCGGCGTAGCGGCGAATCGAAGGCACTTGGTTCGGCTGACCGGTCAAGACACCGCCGATCGGACCCGCGCCGGCACCAGTCGCGGTCCACGCGGCGCTCGAACACGCCAGAGCCGCATCTGCGCCGACGAGGGCGAAGGAAGCGGCGATCAGTTTGAAGAGAATTTTGCGAGACACGGTGAGATACCTCCCGGGCACACAGTTGGGCGGCGCGCGAGAGCGCACGCGCCGCGACGCCAGCTTCCGGTCGCGGAAGCTATCACAAACTTAACGCTCTCAAAAGCCTGCCGGGGAACTTTCATGAGAAATTCATGAAGGTTCGCCCGGTCCATGATCTCTGACGCAGCGCCGGGCACGAACCGGACAGCCCGGGCGCGATTTTGGGGGGATTCGGTCGCGAACCTGTGAGCCCCGTCGCGAAGCCGGGGCTTCAGACGGGCCTACCGGCGAACGCGGCCAACTCGGCGTCCGAGAACCCCGCCGCTCGGCGCGAGGCGAGGTTGAGCGGGGGACGAACCGCGCCCGAGGCATGCGTCTCGACCAGGTTCCGGAAGGTCTCGACCGGCTCGAGCCCTTGCGTCGCGCATCCATGCTCGAACCAGCGCGTACCGGCCGCGACGTGCGCGACCTCCTCGCGGAGGATGATCTCGAGGACCTCGGCGCTCTCGCTGTCACCCACGGACCGAAGCCGCGCGATCATTCCCGGCGTCACGTCGAGGCCGCGCGCTTCGAGCAGGCGCGGGACGAGGGCCATGCGGGCCGTCACGTCGTGCGCGGTCTTGAGCGCCATTTCCCAGAGGCCGTTGTGGGCGTCGAAGTCGCCGTAGTCGCGACCGAGGGCGCGCAGGCGCTCGCGCAGCATTGCGAAGTGGCGCGCCTCGTCGGCAGCAACGCCGATGAAATCGGCGTAGTACGCGGAGGGCATGTCGCGGAAGCGGTAGACGGCGTCCCACGCGAGGTTGATCGCGTTGAACTCGATGTGGACGACGGCGTGGAGTAGCGCTGCCCTGCCCTCGACGGTGGAGAGCTTGCGTTGGGGAACGTCGCGTGGGGGGACGAGGTGTGGGCGATCGGGGCGGCCGGGGGTGGTGATGGATTCGGGTGGGCTGTCGGCAGCGGGGTGTTCGCCGGCGGCTAGGCGGGGGAGCCAGGTGGCGGCGACGATTTGCGTGAGCGCGAGTTTTTCGTCGGGGTCGGTGGTGCGAAGGCAGTGAAGGGCCCGCGCGAAGAGCGTCGGGGCTTCCGCCCCTCCCACGGTGATTCCTGACGGCGCCGCCAAAGGCATCGGGGCTGAAGCCCCTCCCACAGTGATTCCTGACGACGCCGCGAAAGGCATCGGGGCTGAAGCCCCTCCCACAGTGATTCTGGAGGGCGTCGCGAAGAGCTTCGGGGCTGAGGCCCCTCCTACATCCAGCGGGGTCATGAGGCCTTGCGGCGGTCGGACTTTGCGTCGTCGGAGCGCTGCGCGGCGATGCGCCCGAGGTAGTCGTCGGCGACGCCAGTGACGTATTCGCCGGAGAAGCACGAGGTGTCGAAGTAGGTGAGCTTCTCGTTGCCCTCGCCGACCGCTTCGACGAGGTCGTCGAGGTCCTGGTAGACGAGCCAGTCCGCGCCGAGCAGCTTTTCGATCTCGGCTTCGCTGCGGCCGTGCGCGATGAGCTCCTGCGGCGCAGGCATGTCGATGCCGTAGACGTTCGGATAGCGCACCGGCGGCGCGGCGCTCGCGAAGTAGACCTTGCGGGCACCGGCCTCGCGCGCCATCTGGATGATCTGCTTCGAGGTCGTGCCGCGAACGATCGAGTCGTCGACCAGCAGCACCACCTTGTTGCGGAACTCGAGCTCGATCGCGTTGAGCTTGCGCCGCACCGATTTCACCCGCTCCTGCTGCCCCGGCATGATGAACGTGCGGCCGACGTAGCGGTTCTTGATGAAGCCCTCGCGGTACGGCACGCCGAGCATGTTCGCGAGCGGCAGCGCGGCGGTGCGGCTCGTGTCCGGAATCGGGATCACCGCGTCGATGTCGTGATCGGGGCGGAGCTTCAGGATCTTGCGCGCGAGGCGCTCGCCCATGCGCAGCCGCGCCTTGTAGACCGAGATGTCTTCCATCATCGAGTCGGGACGCGCGAGGTAGACGTATTCGAAGATGCACGGCGCGTGGCGGCGCGGCGGCGTGCACTGGCGCGTCGAAAGCGTGCCGTCGAGACCGATGACGACGGCCTCGCCCGGAGCAACGTCGCGCAGCCGCCGGAAGCCCAGCACATCGAGCGCGACGCTTTCGGAAGCCGCCGCCCATTCCTTGCCCGAGGGCGTGTCGCGCCAGCCGAACACGAGCGGCCGGATCCCGTGTGGGTCGCGGAACGCGACGACGCCGACACCCAGCACCATCGCGACGACCGCGTAGCCGCCGACGCAGCGTCGATGCACGCCCTCGATCGCGCGGAACACGTGGTCGGGGCCGATCCGCAGCACGTCCTGCGCCTGCAGCTCGTGCGCGAGCACGTTGAGCAGCACTTCCGAATCGGACTCGGTGTTGATGTGCCGGCGATCCTGCTCGAACACCTCGCGCCGCAGCGCGTCGGTGTTGACCAGATTGCCGTTGTGCGCGAGCGCGATCCCGAATGGCGAGTTGACGTAGAACGGCTGCGCCTCGGCCGAGCCCTCCGAGCCGGCGGTCGGATAGCGGCAGTGGCCGATCCCGACGTTGCCGGCGAGGTGCTGGATCTGCGGCACGTCGAACACGTCGCGGACGAGGCCGTTGGCCTTGTGGAGGTTCAGCGTGCGGCCGTCCGTGGTCGCGATGCCGGCGGCGTCCTGGCCACGGTGTTGCAGGACCGTCAGCGCGTCGTAAAGCGACGCGGCGACGTCCGTTTGGCCGACGATGCCGATGATTCCGCACATGGATCAGGACGCTCCGGGGGCGCGGATCGGGGGTCCGCGCGAGGCAGGCCGCCTATTGTAGGTCCTTCGGCGGCTCGGGCTCGCGTTTCTCTTCGGCGCCGGTGCTTGCGGGCTCGGCCATGCCCGCCTCCAGCCCGTACGCGACGTAGCGCGCGAGCGTTGGGGGCAGCAGCGCCGACGTCGACTTGGCGAGCGACTGGAACACCGGCAACGCCTCGCTCTCTTGCCACCACGCATCGCGCGGCACCGGCGTGAACCCGAGCAGCAGCACCAGCACGATCACGACGACGACGCCGCGTGCGAGCCCGAAGAGCATGCCGAACAGCCGATCGGTGCCGGACAGGCCCGTGCCCTGCACGAGCTTGCGCATGAGCCACACGAAGATCGCGCCGACGATCAGCACGGCGAAGAACACGACGCCGTACCCGAGCGCGACGCGCAGCGACGGCAGCTCGATCGAACCGCCGAACCAGCCCGAGACCTCGGGCCCGAGCGCGATCGCGAGCAGCACCGCCGCGATCCAGACGACGAGCGAGAGCACTTCGACCACGAATCCGCGCACGAGCCCGATCACGACGGAGATCGTGACGATCACCGCGATCGCCAGGTCAGCGGCGTTCAAGCGTCAGGGATGCGGAACGACGAGGCCGTCGAGCCCGAGCTTGCTGCGGAGCGCACCGCGCAGCGTCTCGGCGTTCGCACGCCGCAACTCGGGACCGACCCGCACGCGGTGCATCGTGCCCTGCGCCGTGCGGACCGTGTCGATGTACGCGGAGAAACCGGCGCCGCGGAGCTTGTCGCGCTGGCTCGTCGCGTCGGCCTCGGCCTGGTACGCGCCGACCTGCACGGCCCAGCCGCTGCCGCGCGCGGCGACCGCCGGAGCGGGCACGTCGGCCGTCGGCGTCTCGTCGAGCTCGACCACGGTCGCGGGCGCGTCAGGACGCGCGCGCCGCGCGAGCAGCCTCACCTTCTCGGCCTGCGCGCGGTCGACGAACGGACCCGAGCGCACACGCATGCCGGGCTTGCCGTCGAGGTCGACGCGCTCGGAACGCGCGTCGATGCCGGCTTTCTTCAGCGCCGCGACGAGCGCATCGGCGTTCTCCGCCTTGCCGTAGCTGCCGAACGTGACCAGGTAGCGGCCTCGTGCGTCGGCGCGGGGCGCGGGCTCGCGCGCGACGGGAGCCGGCGCCGTCGTGGTCGGTGCCGGCGTCGGCGTCGGCGCGGTGGCAGGCGCCGGAGCCGGCGGCGCGGCAGGCGCACGCGCCGCGCTCGCGGGCGTTGCGGCCGGCGCATCGGGCGTACCGGCGAGCGCATCGACGCGTTCGGGCGCATTCGCATCGACCGTCGCGATCGCTCCCGGATCGACGATCGGCGCGATCGGCGCCGGCGCCTCGAGCGGCACGACGCGCGTCTCGAACTCGCGCTCGGGCTCGGCCGGAATGTCGAGGTCGATCGATTCGGAGCGCCGGTCGTCGGCGCCGTCGAACACCATCGGCAGGAAGATCACGGCCAGGACCACGAGCACCGCTGCACCGACGAGTCGTTGTTTCACCGCGCCATCCATCGGGGCCACCCGGGGTCGAGTCGTCCGGATTATACGGTCCGCGACGCGCGCTCCGGCGCGAGCTCGCGCAGCGTGGCGGCCACGGTGTAGAACGACCCGAACGCGAGCACGAGATCGTCCGGCGCCGCCGACGCGAGCGCCGCCTCGAGCGCCGACGCGACGTCGGTGTGTGCCGAGCACGGTCGCCCGCCGAGCGCCTCGCGCGTGCGCGCGACCAGCGTCGCGATGTCGGCGCCACGGGGCGACTCGCGCTCGAGACCCGCGAGATGCCACGCGTCGAACGCGCCGGCGAGCGCGGCGACGATGCCGGCGAGGTCCTTGTCGGCAAGAGCCGCGAACACCGCGTGCACGCGGCGAAACCGCGCCCGGTTCGCGGCGAGCCACGCGCCGAGCTCGCGTGCAGCCTGCGGGTTGTGCCCGACGTCGACGATCACGTCGGGCGACGTGCGGATCGTCTGCAGCCGCCCGGGCAGCGACGCGCGCGCGACGCCGCGCGCGATCGCCGCCGGATCGAACGGTACGTGCTCACGCGGCAGGGCGTGGATCGCCGCGATCGCGACCGCGGCGTTGTCGTACTGCGACGGCGCCGCGAGAGTCGGGTGCGGCAGCGCGAGCGTCGTGCTGGCGCGCAGCGCGAGCGACCAGCCGTCCGCGCGGCGCGAGTATCGATAGTCGACGCCGGACCGCACGATCCGGGCGCCGATCGCGAGCGCATGCGCGATGAGCGGCGTCGGCGGCGAGCGTTCGCCGATCACGGCCGGCCGCCCCGCACGGAAGATGCCGGCCTTTTCGCTCGCAATCGCGTCGCGGTCGGCGCCGAGCCAGTCCATGTGGTCGAGGTCGACCGTCGTCACGATCGCGGCGTCGGTGTCGACGATGTTGACCGCGTCGAGCCGCCCGCCGAGACCGACCTCGAGCAGCGCAACGTCGAGTTTCGCGGTCTCGAACACGAGCAGGGCCGCGAGTGTCCCGAACTCGAAGTACGTGAGCTCGATGTCGCCGCGCGCCGCTTCGATCCGCGCGAACGCGTCGATCAACGCGGCGTCGGGCGCCTCCGCGCCCTCGACGCGGACGCGCTCGTTGTAACGCAGGAGATGCGGCGAGGTGTACGCGCCGACACGCAAGCCCGACTCGGCGAAGATCGCCTCGAGGAACGCGACCGTCGAACCCTTACCGTTCGTGCCGGCGACGGTCACGACCGTCGGCGCGCCGCGCGGCGCGCCGAGCGCCTGCCAGACCTCGCCCACGCGATCGAGCCCGAGCGCGACCGCGCGCGGGTGGATGCGCTGCTGGTAGTCGAGCCAGTCGTCGAGGGTGCGGGTCATGCTGGGTTCCCCGAAACACACGCACCACTGCTACGAAGGGCGATCGTCCGAGGTCACTGTGGGAGGGGCTTCAGCCCCGATCGCTTCTCGCGAAAAGCATCGGGGCTGAAGCCCCTCCCACAGTGATTCCGGACGTCAGCGGGAATCCGGCCCGCCTCACCCCGGCTCGCTCGCGTCCACGCACGCGACCGGCGCCGGCTGCTTCGCGAACAGCGCGACGAGCGCCGCGATCTTGTCGCGCAGCTCGCGCCGGTCGACGATGAGATCGATCGCGCCGTGCTCGAGCAGGAACTCGCTGCGCTGGAAACCTTCCGGCAGCGTCTCGCGCACGGTCTGCTCGATCACGCGCGGCCCCGCGAATCCGATCAGCGCCTGCGGCTCGCCGATGTTGACGTCGCCCAGCATGCCTAGGCTCGCGGAAACGCCGCCCGTGGTCGGGTGCGTCAGCACCGAGATGTACGGCACGCCAGCTTCGCGCAAACGCGCGATGGCGGCCGAGGTCTTCGCCATCTGCATCAGCGAGTACAGGCCTTCCTGCATCCGCGCGCCGCCGGTTGCCGAAAAACAGACGAGCGGAATGCGCTCCTCGAGGCTCGTTTCGGCCGCGCGCGTGAAGCGCTCGCCGACCACCGAGCCCATCGAGCCGCCCATGAACGAGAACTCGAACGCGCACGCGACGATCGGTCGGCCCTTGAGCGCGCCGTGCATCGCGACGAGCGCGTCCTTCTCGCCGGTCGCCTTCTGCGACGCGACGAGCCGATCGCGATAGCGCTTCGAGTCGCGGAACTTCAGCGCATCGACGGCCTCGAGCTCGCCGGCGAGCTCGACACCGGAGTCCTCGTCGAGGAACTGGCGCAGGCGCTCGCGCGCACCGATCGGCATGTGATGGCCGCACTTCGGGCAAACCTTGAGGCTGCGCTCGAGCTCCGGCTGGTACAGCACCGCGCCGCAGCCTTCGCATTTGCCCCACAAGCCTTCGGGCACGTTGCGCTTGGTGCCGCCTTGCGTGCGGATCCGCGCGGGCATGAGTTTCTGCAGCCAGCTCATCGAATCGTCTTCGTCCATCGGAAACGGGAATGCTAGCGCAATGCCAGCGGGCTCGACCTACGCCGCGCGGGCGGCGTCGAGCGCGGTGCGGAACGGCGCGAGCAACGCCTGCGCGGTCGCGACCGCCTCGGCTTCGCTCTGCGCCGAGGCGAGACGCTCGACCAGCGCCGAGCCGATCACGACGGCGTCGGCCTCGCCGGCGAGCGCCACGGCCTGCGCGGGTTCCTTGACGCCGAAGCCGACCGCGACCGGTACACGCGCGGCCGCTCGGATCCTGCGCACGTGCGACGCAACGTCGGCCGGCGTCAGCTTGTCGGCACCGGTGATGCCCGCGAACGACACGTAGTAGACGAAACCCTGCGCACCGGCCGCGACGCGCGGCAGGCGCTCGGCCGACGTCGTCGGCGCGATCAGCGTGATCTGGTGCAGGCCGCGCGCTTCGAGCTCGCGTGCGAGCGTCTCGGATTCCTCGACCGGCGAGTCGACGAGCAGCAGGCCGTCGACGCCGGCGGCGCGCGCATCGTCGAGAAAGCGCACGGTGCCGTGGATCTCGATCGGATTGAGATAGCCCATCAGCACGACGGGCGTCGTCGCGTCGTCGCGCCGGAACGTGCGCACGATCTCGAGCACGCGCTTCGGCCCCGTTCCCTTCACGAGCGCGCGCTCGCTCGCGCGCTGGATCACCGGCCCGTCCGCCATCGGATCGGAGAACGGCACGCCGAGCTCGAGCACGTCGGCGCCGGCATCGACCAGCGCGTGCAGGATCGCGGGCGTCCACGCGGGATCGGGATCGCCGGCGGTCACGAACGGCACGAGGCCCTTGCGCGCGCGGGCGCGGAGCTCTGCGAAACGGACGTCGATCCGATTCGTCGCGGCGCTCACAGCGTGATCCCCTCGCGCTTCGCGATCGTGTGCACGTCCTTGTCGCCGCGTCCCGAGAGATTCACGAGCACGAGCCGGTCGCGCGGCATCCCGCGCGCGAGCTTCATGCCGAGCGCCACTGCGTGGCTCGATTCGAGCGCCGCGAGGATGCCTTCGGTGCGCGCGAGGAGATGGAACGCCTCGAGTGCTTCGTCGTCGGTCACGCCGACGTACTGCGCACGGCCGCAGTCCTTGAGCCACGCGTGCTCCGGACCGACGCCCGGATAATCGAGCCCCGCGGAGACGGAATGCGTGTCGATGATCTGGCCGTCGTCGTCGCAGAGGAGATACGTGCGGTTCCCATGCAGCACGCCGGGCCGGCCCGCGGCGAGCGACGCGGCATGGCGCCCGCTCGCGATCCCCTCGCCCGCCGCCTCGGCGCCGTGGATCGCGACGCCGGGGTCGTTGAGGAACGCGTGGAACAGGCCGATCGCGTTCGAGCCGCCGCCGACGCAGGCGACGATCGAATCCGGCAGGCGTCCATGCTCCGCGAGCATCTGCGCGCGCGCCTCGCGGCCGACGACTGCGTTGAAATCGCGCACGAGGGTCGGATACGGATGCGGACCCGCGACCGTGCCGATGATGTAGAACGTACCCTCGACGTTCGTCACCCAGTCGCGCAGCGCTTCGTTGAGCGCGTCCTTCAGGGTCTGCGAGCCCGACGTGACCGGCACGACCTTCGCGCCGAGGAGCTTCATGCGGTAGACGTTGATCGCCTGGCGCTCGATGTCGATCGCGCCCATGTAGACGACGCACTCGAGCCCGAGCCTTGCTGCGACCGTTGCGCTCGCGACACCGTGCTGGCCGGCGCCGGTCTCGGCGATGATGCGACGCTTGCCCATGCGCTTCGCGAGGAGCGCCTGGCCGACGGTGTTGTTGATCTTGTGCGCGCCGGTGTGGTTGAGATCCTCGCGCTTGAGCAGGATCTGCGCCCCGCCGATCTTCTGCGAGAGGCGCTCGGCGTGATAGATCGGCGAGGGCCGGCCGACGTAATGCTTGAGGTCGCGCTCGAGCTCCACGACGAACGCGGGGTCGCGCTTGCTGGCTTCGTACGCCTCGGCGAGCTCGGTCAGCGGCGCGATCAGCGTCTCGGCGACGAAACGCCCGCCGTAGGGACCGAAATGGCCCTGCGCGTCCGGATACGCGGTGTAGTCGATCGCCGCATCGGCGCGTTCAGCCCGCACGTTGCACCTCGTCGAGGAAACGTCGCATCTTGCCAGAGTCCTTGACCCCCGGTCTCGCCTCGATCCCGCTCGAGACGTCGACCGCCGCCGGACGCGCGACGCCGATCGCCGCGGCGACGTTGTCGGGCGTGAGCCCGCCCGCAAGCACGACGCGCGAGACGAGCGCCTGCGGGATGCGCGCCCAATCGAACGTGCGTCCCGTGCCGCCCGACCCGCCCGCCGCATGTGCGTCGAGCAGCAGGCCGGCGGCGTCGCCGTAGCGCTCGGCTTCGGCTTCGAGATCGACCGCGCCGCCCATCGCGATCGCCTTGAGATACGGCACGCCGAAGCTCCGGCAATACGCGGGATCCTCGCGTCCATGGAACTGCAGGAGCTCGAGCGGCACGCGCGCGCGGATCGCTGCAACGTCGTCGGCTTCGGCGTCGAGGAACAGGCCGACGCGCGCGACGAACGGCGGCAGCGCGCGCGCGATCGCAGCAGCGAGCTCGAGCTCGAGTGCGCGCGGGCTCGCCGGCGCGAACACGAGCCCGATCGCGTCGACGCCGAGCGACGCGGCCTCGAGCGCATCGTCGAGGCGCGTCATGCCGCAGAACTTCACGCGCGTGCGCATCACACGATTGTCGCGGAAACCTCGGCCGGGAGCTCAAGAACTTCCGGGTATATCGGCCCTTCGAACACCAGTCCCTGCGCCGCCGCCGTGGGCGCGGCGAGACCGCGGTCGCGCGCGACGAGGAGCTCGGCGATCCAGCGCTCGGGCTGGTCGCCGCGGCCGACCGCGACGAGACTGCCGACGATGTTGCGCACCATGTGATGAAGGAACGCGTTCGCGCGGAACGCGAGCCGCACATGCTCGCCGTCGCGCGCGACGCTGATCGCGTCGACCCGCCGCATCGGCGTGCGAGACTGACACGCAATCGTGCGGAAGCTGGTGAAGTCGTTCTCGCCGATCAACGCCTGCGCGGCGCGGTGCATTGCCGGCGCGTCGAGCGGCACGCGCTCCCACGTGACCGTGCGCGCCTCGAGCGCGGGACGGACGGCGCGGTTGAGAATCGTGTAGGTGTAGCGCCGCGCGACTGCGGAGAAGCGCGCGCTGAAATCGTCGGCGACGGGCACGGCCCAGCGCACGCACACCGTCGGCGGCAGCTTCGAATTGGAGCCGAGCACCCACGCGCGCGCGTTGCGCTCGGCGCCGGTATCGAAATGCACGACCTGGCAGCGCGCATGCACGCCCGCGTCGGTGCGGCCCGAGCACGTCGTCTCGACCGGTTCCGCCGCGACGAAGGCGACCGCGCGCTCGACCTCGCCCTGGACCGACGGCCCATGCGGCTGCAGCTGCCAGCCCATGAAATCGGTGCCGTCGTATTCGATGCCGAGGGCGATGCGCATGACGGCGTCAGGTGAAACGCGACGAAATCTCGTAGGCCGGACTTGCGAAGCAAGGCCGGCAAGTCCAGCTGACCGGCAAGAGCGCCGGCCATCGCTTTCGCGATGTCCGGCCTACTCGAGCCGCGCCACTCGTTCGCTCAACCAATATCCGCGAGCAGCTTCTTCGCCTCGGACTTCTGACCGTCGTTACCTTCGGCGAGCACTTCCTGCAGCATGCTGCGCGCGCCTTCGGGGTCGCCCATGTCGAGGTAGGCGCGCGCGAGGTCGAGCTTGGTGCCGACCGCGTCGTCGCCCGCGAGGAAATCGCGCATCGGCTCGGCCGGCGGCGGTGAGCTCTTGCCCAGATCGAGCGACGGCATCTGCTGCGTGCGGACGTCCTCGTACTTCGGCGCCGCCGGTGCCGGCGCGGCTTTCGGCGCCTCGTCGAGCAGGTTGAAGTCGAAGCTCTCGGCCGCGGGTGCGGGCGCGGGCGCGGGTTTCGCGGCCGGCGGCGGCGTGTAGCGCGTCGAGACCGGCTCGGGCGCCGGCATCGGCGTCGGTGCGGGCGCCGGCTCGAGCTGGCCGAAGTCGAACTCCTCGCGCTCGGTCTGCGTCGGGTTCTCGAACAGCGGATTGCCCGGTGCGAGCGCCGCGCCCATCGCGGCGGCTTCGCGCCACGCCGGAGAATCCGGACCCGGCACCTGCGCGTAGAGCGCGCCCGCGGCGGCTTCGAACTTGTCGGCGTCGCCGCGCGCGTAGTAGAGGCGCAGCAGGTCGAGGTGCGCGTCGATGTCGGTCGGGTCCGCGGCGAGGCGCTCGAGATGTTCGTGCTCCTCGGGATCCGCACCCGCTGGCTGGGCGCCACGCGCGCCACTGCCGAACACGCCGCCCTGGAACGAGTCGGCGACCGAACGCCGGTCGCCCGCAGCTTCGACTTCGCGCTTGCGCGTGCGCATGAAGAGGCCCGCGAGCGCGAGCAACGCGAGGCCGCCCGCGCCGGCGAGCACGTACGGGTTGCGCAGATAGCTCATGAACGACGACGACGCGGGCTCGATCGGCGTCGACGTGTCGACCGCCTCGGGCTCGGCCAGCGGCGTGACTTCGGCCGTGTCGGTGTCCGCAGCCGCGCTCGTGTCGGTCGGAAGATCCGTGGTTGCGTCGGTCGTCGTGTCGGTCGGGAGACCCGTGTCCGTCGCGCTCGTATCGGTGGTCGTATCAGGCGTGACGTCGGTCGGCGGCGTGCCGCTGTCGACGGTCGCATCGCCCGGCGGTACCGCGGGCTCGGTCGGCGTCGCGGACGTGGTATCGGGTTCGCTCGGCGTCTCGGGTATCGCGTTCGAGATCGGCTCGGCCGGCGTCGTCGCGGCCGCCGCTGCCGCCGCCGCGGAGGCCGCCGCTGCCGCCTCAGCCTCGGCGAGACGACGCTGGAGCTCCGCGAGCTCGCTGCTGCGCAGCTCGAGCAGGCGATTGGTGTCGCCCTGCATCGTCTCGAGCTCCTGCACGCGCTGGCGAAGCTCCGTGCTCTCCTGGTTGCTGCTTGCGAGCTGTTCTTGCGTGCGCGCGAGCTCGGAGCGCAGCTCCGCGCTCGCGTCCGTGCCACCGGCCGCGCCGGGCCGATCGCCGACGGAATCGGATCCGACACGCGGCGGCACCAGCGCGAGGCGCGAGTCGTCGGTGGTGCCGGTGCCCGTCGTGCCGGTCGTGCTCGACGGCGGCGTGTAACCGCTGTCGGCGACGATCGTCTCGGCGGCCCAGGCCTGATGCTGCGCGACGACTTCGGCCATCGCCTCCGACGCCGTCACGGCGGAGATTTCTTCCTGCGTCGGGATGCGCAGGATCGCGCCCTCTTTCAGCGCATTGACGTTGTCCTTGAAGAACGCGTCCGGATTCGCCCGCAGGATCGCGAGCATCATCTGGTTCATGTCGGAGCCGGACGGACGCGTGTTGCTGGTGATCTCCCAGAGCGTCTCGCCCGTGGCGACGGGACCGTACTCACCGGGCGCGCGCGCGGGCTCGGGCTCGTAGCTCGGCTCGGGCGACGGCTCTTCCACCGGCGGCGGCTCGGGTTCCGCGGCGAACGGCTCGGGTTCGGGCTCGGGCTCGACCGGAGCCGGCTCTTCGGCGACGGGCGCAGGCTCGGTCTCTGCCGCTTCGACGACCGGTTCGGGCGGCGGCTCGACCGGCGTCGGCCCGGGTTCCGCCGGCAACGGTTCGGGTTCGACCGCAACGGGCTCGCTCGGCTCGAACGGCGTCGGCTCGGGCGCGGGCTGTTCCGCGATCGGCTCGACGATCGTGCGCGACCCCACGACCGCCGGGGCGACCGGCGGATCGAGCAGCACGCTGAACTCGCGCAGCAGCCGCCCGTTGGTCCAGTCGACTTCGACGAGGAAGCTCACGAACGGCTCGCGCACCGGCTCGCTGCTCGAGACGATGATGATCGGGTTGCCGGCCGGATCGGACGAGACCGAGAAGTCGAGCGGCACGCTGAGCCCGGACACGTCGAGCCCGATCCGCGCGAAATCCTCGGCGCCGGCGAGCTTGACCTTAAGTCCCTGCACTTCCTCGGGCGAGGCCGCGACGACCGGAATCTCGGCGAGCAGCGGCTCGTTCATCTTCGACTTGACGTCGATGGACCCGAGCCCGAGGGCGAGCACCTGCGAGCTGCCGAGCGCCAGCGCGACGGCCAGCGAAAGCTTGAGCGGTCGATTCATACTGCGTGCCCCCGAAGGCATGTCGACGATGCCCCGTTTTTCGGTCCGAACCTAGAAACAGGCTTATAACACAACGCTAACTATAACCACAGTATGGAAAAGAGCGGCAAGGTGGGTCACCTCGCGACCAGCCGGGCCGCGAACGCGTCGTCCTTCGCGCTGGCGGCGGGAATCACTGTGGGAGGGGCGAAAGCCCCGACAGGACGGCGCCCGGGCAGACGCCACGCCGTCGGGGCTTTCGTCCCTCACACAGACTTCGGACCTGCGCGTGATCCGATGTCACTCCCGCGCGACGAGCTCCGCAATCTGCACCGCATTGAGCGCGGCGCCCTTGCGGATATTGTCGGCCACGATCCACATCGAAAGCCCGCGCGGATGCGAGATGTCCTCGCGGATACGGCCGACGAACACCGGATCCTTGCCTGACGCGTGCGTGACGGGCGTCGGGTAGCCCGCCGACTTGCGCTCGTCGACGACGACCAGCCCCGACGTGCGCTCGAGCAGCTGGCGCGCCTCGTCGGCGGTCATCTTGTCGCGCGTCTCGATGTGCACCGCCTCGGAGTGCCCGTAGAACACCGGCACGCGCACGGCGGTCGCGTTGACGCGGATCTCCGGCGCCTCGAGGATCTTCTGCGTCTCCCAGACGATCTTCATCTCCTCCTTCGTGTACCCGTTTTCCTGGAACTCGTCGATGTGCGGGATCACGTTGAAGGCGATCTGGTACGGAAACTTGGCGGGCTTCGTCTCCTGGAAATTGAGGAGCTGCGCAGTCTGGCGCCCGAGCTCCTCGAGCCCGGACCTGCCGGCACCGGACACGGACTGATACGTCGCGATGTTGATGCGCTCGATCCCGACACGCCGGTGGATCGGCGCGAGCGCGACCAAGAGCTGCATGGTCGAGCAATTCGGATTCGCGATGATCCCGCGCGGCCGCTCGCGGATCGCGTGCGGGTTGACCTCGGCGACGACGAGCGGGACGTCGTCGTCGTAGCGGAACTGCGACGTGTTGTCGATCACGACCGCGCCCGCGGCGGCGGCGCGCGGCGCGTGCGGCGCGGAGACCTTCGCGCCAGCCGAGAAGAACGCGATATCGACGCCGGCGAAGTCGTAGGTGTCGACGCTCTGCACCGTCACCTGTTTGTTGCCGAACTCCACCTTCGAGCCGGCGGAACGCGCGCTCGCGAGCGGCACGAGCTCCGCCACCGGGAACTTGCGCTCCGCGAGGATCGACAACAGCACTTCGCCGACGGCGCCGGTGGCGCCGACCATGGCGATCTTGAGCTTCTTTTCGGTCATCGTTGACTCTGGGTTACTCGGGTACGGAGCCGGGAATCAGGGGGCCGCTCGCAGCAACGTCGCCGCACTGCGCGCGGTGTCTCAACACGTGGTCGATCAGCACCAGCGCGACCATCGCCTCGGCGATCGGCGTCGCACGGATGCCGACGCAGGGATCGTGGCGACCCTTGGTCACGACTTCGACCGCTTCGCCTGCGAGGTTCACGCTGCGACCGGGCAGGCGGATGCTCGACGTCGGTTTGAGTGCGATCGAGCAGCGGATCGCCTGTCCGGTCGAGATGCCACCGAGGATCCCGCCCGCGTGGTTCGAGAGGAAGCCCTCGGGCGACATCTCGTCGCGGTGCTCCGTGCCTTTCTGCGCGACAGCTGCAAATCCGTCGCCGATCTCGACGCCCTTGACCGCGTTGATGCCCATCAGCGCGCTCGCGAGCTCGGCGTCGAGCTTGCCGTAAATCGGCTCGCCGAGCCCGGGCGGCGCGTTCGTCGCCTCGACATTGACACGCGCACCGACCGAATCCCCGGACTTGCGCAGGGCGTCCATGAAGGTCTCGAGCTCGGGAACCATCGCGGCATCGGGCCAGAAGAACGGATTCTCCTCGACCGCGGCCCAGTCGAACGACCGCGGTGCAAGCGGCCCGAGATTCGCCAGATATCCGCGCACGACGATGCCGTGCCGCTCCGCGAGCCATTTCTTCGCGACGACCGCGGCCGCGACGCGCATCGTCGTCTCGCGCGCGCTCGAGCGACCGCCGCCGCGCGGGTCGCGGTGTCCGTACTTGCGGAGGTACGTATAGTCGGCGTGCCCCGGGCGGAAGCGGTCCAAGATCTCGGCGTAATCCTTCGAGCGCGCGTCGGTGTTGCGCACGAGCAGCGCAATCGGTGTGCCCGTCGTGAGCCCTTCGTGGACGCCGGACAGGATCTCGACGCGGTCCTCCTCGTGTCGCTGCGAGGTGTGGCGAGTACGCCCCGTCGCGCGGCGCTCGAGGTCGTGCGCGAACTCGTGCTCGGCGAGCGGCAGGCCCGGCGGGCAGCCGTCGATCACGCAGCCGATCGCGGGGCCGTGGCTTTCGCCGAAGGTCGTGACCGCGAAGAGCTTGCCGAAGGAATTGCTGCTCATCGACGCGTCCTGCTCATCGACGCGTCGCCGCCGCGGCACGGATCGCGTCGGCGTGCGCGACGAGATCGGCGCGCTCGAGCACGAACACGCCCATCTGGCCGACCTTGAACTCGATCCACGTGAACGGGACTTCGGGCAGCAGCTCGGCGAGCGCGGCCTCGCTGTCGCCGACTTCGACGATCAAGAGGCCCTGCTCGTTGAGATGCGCGGGTGCGGCCTCGAGGATTCGCAGCGCGAAATCGAGGCCGTCGTCGCCGGCACGGAGCCCGAGCGCCGGCTCGTACTCGTATTCGCGCGGCAGCGCATCGACATGCGCGTTCGCGACGTAGGGCGGATTGCTGACGATGAGGTCGTAGCGCTCGCCCGCGAGCGCCTCGAACAGGTCGGATTTCACCAGACGCACGCGATCCTTCACGTGCAGCGCCTGCGCGTTCTCGCGCGCGAGCGAAAGCGCGCCTTCGCTGATGTCGACGCCGTCGACGCGCCAGTGCGGCGCGTGCACCGCCATCGCGATCGCGATGCAGCCCGAACCGGTGCACAGGTCGAGCGCTCGCGTGACTTCGCGCCCGCCGAGCCACGGCTCGAAGTGCGCCTCGATCAGCTCGGCGATCGGCGAGCGCGGCACGAGCGCGCGCTCGTCGGACTTGAACGCGAGCCCCGTGAACCACGCCTCGCCCGTCAGGTACGCGGCGGGCTTGCGCTCCTCGATGCGGCGGCGGAACAGCGCGAACACCTCGGCGCGCTCGTCGGCGGTCAACTTCGCCTGGCCGTAGGCCGGCGAGAGGTCGTGCGGCAGGTGCAGAACGTGCAGGACGAGCTGCGTCGCTTCGTCGAGGGCATTGTCGTAGCTGTGGCCGAAGGTGAGCCCGGCGGCGTTGAAGCGGCTCGCACCCCAGCGGATGAAGTCGATGATCGTGGCGAGCTCGGTCGGCATGCGCGTATTGTCACTGAGCGCGCGCGTGTTGTCGCGACGGGGGCGCGGCCGCGACAATCGCGCCATGACCTCGAACAAGACCGTGATGTGGGGGATCGTCGTCGCCGCGCTGTTCGCGGGGCTCGGTCTCTGGCTCGGACAGCGTTATTTCGCGCCGGGATATCGCGCGCCGCAGCCCGAGATGGCTGCGATGCTGCTCTACCCCGAACCGAAACCGGTCGCACCGTTCACGCTCACGCGTAGCGACGGCACGCCGTACACCGACGCCGATCTCGCCGGGCGCTGGACCGTGATGTTCTTCGGCTTCACGCACTGCCCCGACGTCTGCCCGACGACGCTCGCGCTCTGGCCGCAGGTCGAAAAGGCGCTGGAGAAACACGCACCGGGCGCACCCGTCGCATTCGCGTTCGTGTCGGTCGACCCGGAGCGCGACACGCCCGAGAAGGCCGGTGCATACGCGCGCTACTTCAGTCCGCGCATCGTCGCGGCGACCGGCGATGCCGCGAGCCTCGAGGCGATGACGCGCAATCTCGGCGTCGTCTACATGAAATCGGGCGAAGGTGCGGACTACAGCGTCGACCACACCGCGCACCTCGTCGTGATCGGGCCCGATCGCACGGTGCGCGGCATCATCCGGCCGCCGCTCGATCCGAACCGGATCGCCGCAGATCTCGCGACACTCGCAGGTGGCGCATGAGGAAGCTCGCGATCTTCCTGCAGCACGCGCTGCCGGCGAGGCTGCTCTCGGCGATCGTGCGCGCGGCGACGCGCTGGACGTTTGCCCCGTGGAAGAACTTCATGATCCGGACCATCAACCGGATCTACGACGTCGACGTCGCCGAGGCCGCGAGCGCGAACCTCGACGACTACCCGCACTTCAACGCGTGGTTCACGCGCGCGCTGAAGCCCGGCGCGCGGCCCGCGCATCCGTCGCCCGAGACGATCCTGATGCCCGCTGACGGCCGCATCAGCGAGCTCGGTCGGATCGACGAAGGCCGCATCGTGCAGGCGAAGAACCACCGCTTCACCGCCGCGGAGCTCCTCGCGGACGAAGCCGCGGCGGCGCCGTACCAGGGTGGCTCGTTCATCACGGTGTATCTCTCGCCGCGCGACTACCACCGCGTGCATATGCCCTACGCCGGCACGCTGCTCGAGACCGTGCACGTGCCGGGACGGCTCTTCAGCGTCGCGCCGTTCACGGTCGCGGACATTCCCGGACTGTTCGCGCGCAACGAGCGGCTGGTCTGCCACTTCGAGACCGCGTTCGGTCCGATGGCCGTCGTGCTGGTCGGCGCGATGCTCGTCTCGGGCGTCGAAACCGTGTTCGGCGGCGTCGAGATCCCGCCGTACGCGCGCGCGATCCGGCGGCGCGACTACCGCGTGCAGGAACCGCGTGTGACGCTGCCGCGCAACGCCGAGCTCGGACGCTTCAATATGGGCTCGACGGTGGTTCTGCTGTTCCCACCCGGCGTCGCGCTCGACCCGCACCTCTCGGCCGACGACGCCGTAAAAGTCGCGCAGCGTCTCGCAGTGCGCACGAATCGTTGACGACGTACGTCACGAAACTGCCGCATTGCGGCAGTGCAGCAGGGCGAAGAGTGACGAAGTACGTCAATTTGTGACACTGTTCGCACTCCGCCGTGCGGCTCGTCCGCAGAATGCGGCCATCCATCGGAGGACAGGGTCGTGACGGAGACTGCGAAGCGGTTGTTCGGTCGCATCGATGCGATGTACCGCTACCTCGTGCTGAACTACCAGCTCGGCGTCGTCGGGAAGGCGATCGAGGGGCTGGACCGTCAGGACCGCCGCCAGCTGCTCGAGATCGTGGACAAGAAGACGCAAGCGCCGGCGACCGACGCCGCGCGCACCGGCTCGACCGAAGCGTTCCAGCGCGTCAAGTCCGCGAACGCGCAGCTCAAGCTCTACGCGCTCGCGCACTGGGTCGGCGCGATCTACCTCGAGACGCGCGACTCCCCCGATGGCGATTTCCAGGAAATCCATCGCCGCGTCCTGCGCATGCTGCGCCAGGTGCGCGATTCGCTGCCGCGTTCGGCCCGCGCGGCCTGAGGTTTCGACGCGAAGGGGCGCGCACCCGGGGTGCGCGCCCCTTCTTTCTTGTGTTCATCGCCCGACTGCGGGTTGATTGTCCTCAAATCTCAGCGCCGTCGCCGACGCGCCGGGTACGGGTACGTCCGCGCGAACCGCGGTGCGGGGACCGGCGAGGCTGCTGAACGTTTGCCCGCGCACCGCTGACTGGTTCGCGCGGACGTACCCGCACCCGGCGCTCCCCTCCGTCGACGGGGCGCGAGGCAAGAGGCGCCGGGACGCGTCGGGCGGATGTCGAGTCGTCGCAGGAGCGACAGCTACTGCACAGGCGTAGAACCTGCGTGGCCTCGTTCGGTCCCGCTCTTTATGGCTATTCAAAGTCCTCGCGCCGGCTGGGCGCGCCGGGTGCGGGTACGTGTAGGCGAACCAGTCAGCGGTGCGAAGGCAAACGTTCAGCAGCCTCGCCGGGGGCCCGCACCGCGGTTCGCCTGCACGTACCCGCACCCGGCGCGTTCGCGACGCGGTCCGGGCCTCAGGCGCTGCACGCCGGGACAACGAGCCGCTGGCCGACGCGGATCGCGTATGCCGGGGCCTTGATGCGGTTCGCCTGCGCGATGCGGCGCACGTCGCCGCAGCGGAACTTCTTCGCGATCGACGAGAGCGTGTCGCCGCGGCGCACGACGTGCGTGCGTGAAGCGGCCTGCGCCTGCCACGCCGGCAGCACCGGCGCCTTCGCGGCATGAAGCTCGGCCGCGGTCGCGACGAGCTTGCCGCTGCGGCAGTGGCTCTCGTACGCCGCGACCGCCGCCTGCGGCAGCTCGAGCGCGGTCCCGCTCGCGATGCGGACGTTCACGTCGTAGCGTGGATTCAGATTGCGCAGCGTGCGGAACCAGCCGCGGTCGTTGCCTTCCTGGCCGAGACAGATCGCGAGCTCGTTGATCGACGTCGCCTGCACGAGCACGATCTGCGCCGGCGCCGCGTCGATGATCGGGAACCTCAGGTTGTATTCCTCGGGATGCAGGAACAGCCACGCCGCTGCGAGCACCATCGGCACATAGTCGCGCGTCTCCGGCGGCAGGCGGCCGATCACGCTCGCGTCCCAGAAGGCGCGGCGACCGCCGGGCGAGAGCCGCTGCATGCGCCCTTCCCCGCCGTTGTACGCCCCGAGCGCGAGCTCGAGGTTGTTGTTGAACACGCGGAACTGGTCGTTGAGATACGCGACGTTCGCGCGCGTCGCCGCAGCCGGGTCGAAGCGCTGATCGAAGCCGCCTTGCTGCGTGAGCCCGTAGCGCACGCCCGTGTAGTACATGAACTGCAGCGGCCCCGACGCGCCGGCGCGCGACACCGCATGCACCTTGCCGCCCGACTCCTTCGCGAGGATTCCGAACAGCAGCGCCTCGGGCAGCCCGGCCTTCTCGTACTCGGGCCACATCCGGTGCCGCATGTACTGGTAGTTCTCGTAGGCCTCGAGCAGGTTCGGGCGCAGCCACGTCAGCCACTCCTCGATCGACGCCTTCACCGCGTCGTTGAGCTGGATGACGCTGCGCAGATCGCGACCCTTCAGCAGCGACACCGCGCGACCCGCCTGCGGCATCGCACCGACGACCGGCGACGACGCACCCGACTCGCGCGCGAGCGCTTCGTCGGGTGGCGCAGTGGCCTCGTCGGCTCCCGCGAGCGCACGCGCCTGGCGCTCGATCAGCGCGTCCTGCGCGGAGAGCACACGTTCGATCTCGCAGCCCGGCGTCGCGATGCAGCGTCCACCGGCGGTGGTCAGCACCTCGCGCGCGGTCGTCAGCGCGAGCGACGCGGCGCCCGCATCGCCGTCGCGACCTTTGGCGATCGCCTCGTCGGCGCTTGCGTTCGCGCGCTCGATCTCGGCGTAGATCGCGTCGACGGCCTTCTCGTCGACCTTCGGGGTTGCGGTGTTGCGCGCGGGCGTCTGTGCGCAGCCGGCGAGTGCCGCGAGGGTCGCGGCGAGAATGGGGAGTCTCAGCATCGCGCAAACATAATGCAAAGCGGCCGCGCGACGAAAGGTGTTCGCGATCGTTTTCACGCCGTCGTCACCCCTACAATCGTGGGACTTCCGGAGGGACGCGCATGAACGGGATCCTGCTCGGCAAGGGCGAGAAGGACGTCTACCTGCTGCCGAAGTACGGCAACCGTCACGGCCTCGTGGCCGGCGCGACCGGCACCGGCAAGTCGGTGTCGTTGATGGTGCTCGCCGAAGGCTTCTCCAAGCTCGGTGTGCCGGTCTTTCTCGCCGACGTGAAGGGCGACCTCGCGGGCATGAGCCAGCCCGGCGTCGCGACCGAGAAGATCACGGCGCGCACGCAGAAGCTCGGGCTCGTCGACTGGCAGCCGCAACCGAACCCTGTCGTTTTCTGGGATCTCGCCGGCCAGCAGGGACACCCGATCCGCGCGACCGCGAGCGAGATGGGCCCGATGCTGCTCGCGCGCGTGCTCGAGCTCAACGAGACGCAGGAAGGCGTGCTGCAGGTGACGTTCAAGGTCGCCGACGACCAGGGCCTGCTGCTGCTCGACCTCGACGACCTACGCGCGATACTGAGCCACGTCGCCGAGAACGCGAAGACGATCTCGACGCGCTACGGCCTCGTCTCGACCGCGTCGATTGGCGCGATCCAGCGCGCGCTGCTCAAGCTCGAAGAGGACGGCGGCAACACCTTTTTCGGCGAGCCCGCGCTCGAGCTCGTCGACTTCATGCGCCAGGACATGTCGGGGCGCGGCATCGTCAACGTCCTCGCGGCCGACCAGCTGATCCTCAAACCGCGGCTCTATTCGACGTTCCTGCTGTGGATGCTGTCGGAGCTGTTCGAGACCCTGCCCGAGGTCGGCGACCTGCCGCAACCGAAGCTCGTGTTCTTCTTCGACGAGGCGCATCTCCTGTTCGACGACTCGCCGGCGGCGCTGAAGCAGCGCGTCGAACAGGTCGTGCGGCTGATCCGTTCGAAGGGCGTCGGCGTCTACTTCATCTCGCAGTTGCCGGACGACGTGCCGCCCGAGATGCTCAGCCAGCTCGGCAACCGCATCCAGCACGCGTTGCGCGCGTTCACGCCGCGCGACCAGAAAGCCGTGAAGATCGCGGCCGAGACGTTCCCGACCAATCCGAACGTCGACGTGGTCGCGACGATCACGCAGCTCGCGGTCGGCGAGGCGCTCGTCACGACGCTGCAGGAGGGCGGCGTGCCGTTGCCGGTCGAGCGCACGTACATGGTGCCGCCGCGCTGTCGCATCGGCACGATCACGCCGGAGGAGCGCCAGCTCGTGCGCTCGCGTTCGCCGGTCGGCGCGAAGTACGACACGCCGCTCAACCGCGAGTCGGCGCACGAGCGCTTGACGCAGCGCGCGAAGGAAGACGCCGCACCGACGAAGGACACCGCGCGCGCACCGACCGCGGAGGCACCGACGCCGCCGCCGTCCGGTGGATTCGGGCAGAAGCTCAAGGAGTGGCTGTTCGGCACGAGCCGTCGCCAGGGCGCGGTCGAGGCCATGGCGAAGTCGACGGCACGCACGGTCGGTAACCGAATCGGGCGCGAGATTCTGCGGGGTGTGCTGGGTGGCGTCTCGCGGCGGCGCTAGGCGAGAGACTACGCTGATCACTGATGCTGCTGCGCGAGCAGCCAGGCCCGCGCATGTTGCCAGTCGAGCTCGACGGTGCGGTCGGAGACGCACAGCGCGGCTGCGGTCTCCGCCACCGACATGCCGCCGAACACGCGGCATTCGACGACGCGCGCCTCGCGGACCGAGCTCTTCGCCAGGCGCTCGAGCAGATCGTCGAGCTCCACGAGCTTGCTGGCTTCGTCGTAGGTCGCGAGGTGTTCGGGCGCGAGCTCGATCGCGACGTCGCCACTGCCGCGCTTGCGCGCCAGGCGGCGTCGCGCGTGATCGCACACGATCTGGCGCATCGCCCGCGCGGCGAGCGCCATGAAGTGACCGCTATCGCGGGCGTCGGCATCGCCGCTCATCAGGCGGACGTAGCACTCGTGCACCAGCGCCGTCGTATCGAGGGTCGGCTGACCACGACGCAGGGCTCTGCGCGCGAGCTGCTTGAGCTCCGCGTACGTCAGCGCGAAGGCGCGGCCCATCGCGGCGGCATCGCCTTCGCGCGACAGGCGTAGCAGCATCGTGATCGGGCCGGGTTCGTTCATGGGTACGGGGCGCCGGCGCCGAAACCGGCGCAACTCGCGCCGATGTCTTCGAGCCGGCGCCGAATCGGGTGGGCGGCGCCCAGCAGCGCGACCGCGAGCGTAGCCTCGTGCAACGCCGACGTG
>Ga0187892_10004625_pt1 | contig 22814 bp, 16 predicted proteins | sample MA1701073metaG_FD_139345 | JGI IMG/M metagenome (GOLD analysis project Ga0187892, IMG submission 139345) | Bio-ooze microbial communities from a basaltic lava cave in the Kipuka Kanohina Cave System on the Island of Hawaii, USA - MA170107-3 metaG ... | reverse complement strand
TGGCGGCGAGTATCGCGGCGATGGGAGCGATTGCCAGCCGAACGCGTGCATCGAGATTGTTTCCGCCCTGCCGGCGAACAATGAGATCGATCCGTTGCAGCCCTCGGAGCTGGACGGGACCGGTCCAACAGGCTGGTTGGCCATCGTGCTGACCATGAGCGGGGACGCGACCGGCGCAATGCCTGCCGATTTTGACGTTGCCTTCAGTCCTCCGCTTGTAGATATGGCACCGTCGGTGAAGACTGTTGAGGTGAACGGACCAATGGCGACGCTCACTTTGAGCTCATTCATTCCGCCGGGCCGTTGGACGCAGTTCACGTATTTGCCCAGCGACAGCAGCACGTGCGTAGGGTTCCTGCCAGGAGATGTGCTTTCGAACCGTCTGGTTAATGCGGACGATGTCAACTTCCTGACCATGTGCCTAGATAACCCGGATGAGAAGAATTGCTTGCCGCAGCCGCAACACAGGGATACCGACCGTTCGCGAGCGGTGAATCCGCAAGACCTGGCGCGCTTGATGGACTTGTTCAACGGCGCGCATGCCTACCGTGCCTGGTTGGGTGAGACTCTGGGCCGGTCACCGTGCGATCCGGCGTTGGGGGCTTGTTGCGTCGGCGAAGCTTGCTCCGCGCAGACGGAAGCGGAGTGCGCGGCTGCCGGCGGTGTTTATCGGGGTGATGGAATGGACTGCCAGCCCTCCACGTGCTTGGGGCTAATCGGCGCCGAACCCGAAAGCGGCGTGATCGACGCTCGGCAGCCCAGTGAACCCGACGGTGCGATGCCGGCGACGATCGAAGTCATGCTCACCTTCACGGGGAGCACGGCCGGATTCAGCACGACGGACTTTTCGGTTGCGGTGACGGGCGGCTCGGCGCCGACGCTGGCCGCGGTCGTACCCAGCGGGAATGACGTGCTTCTCCAATTCGCGCCCGGGGGGATCCCGGTCGGCCACTGGCTCGAGATCACACATACGGCCAGCACGTCCAGTGTGTGTATGGGCTTTTTGCCGGCCGACGTCTCCGGTGACGGTACGGCGAACTCAGGGGATATCGTTGCACTGACCGCATGCTTGGACGTGCCAGGTTCCTGCGAGTTGCATGAATGCGATCTTGACCGCTCCGGCGAGTGCGAGCCGCATGATCTCGTTCGGGGGATCGACCTTCTCAATGGCCTGGGCATCTACGACAATACGATCGTTAGTCTTCCGGCCTCGCCGTGCGAGTAGAAGCTTTAAACGAACGACGATCGGCCGCATGACTGGCTCGTCGCGAGCGTGTCAACCAGCGTTCGTCCGCCCATCCGGTGGGTGCGGGTTCGAAACTGGAGACCGCTACCACGGGTTGCGCTGCGCTGCACCGGTGGCTACGCTCCTGGACTCTTTTGGAGTCCGCGAGACGGTTCACCCGCCGAAACTGTAACAAAACCAGTCCGTGGCACCCAGCGCTACTTGACCGCCTCGAAAGGCGACCCCACATTGAGCGCCTGCGCGACCGGCTGGAAAGCCGGTCCCACATTGACCACCGAGGGAGCAGTGCGCCGTGTTCGAATGGGTCAGGGATTTTTGGCATCTGATCGCTACGCCGGAAGGGCTTAAGCAGCTCATCGGCTGGGGCGGGCTGCCCGTGATCACCGCTGTTGTCTTCGCCGAGACGGGGCTGCTGATCGGCTTCTTTCTTCCGGGTGATAGCTTGCTGTTTGTGGCAGGCTTTCTGGCCAGCCCGGCTGGCGGCCACATCCTGCCGATCTTTTGGCTAAACGCCGTCCTTATGACCGCGGCGATTATCGGTGATGCCGTGGGGTATTGGATTGGCCACAAGGCCGGTCCGGCCATTTTCAATCGGCCGCAAAGCCGCTTTTTCCGCCGTGATCACCTGCTGGCCGCGCACGCGTTTTATGAACGGCACGGCGGCAAAGCTATTATCTTGGCCCGCTTCGTGCCGATTGTTCGGACCTTCGCGCCGGTAGTGGCCGGGGCGGCTTCGATGACGTACCGGAAGTTCGCGGCTTATAACGTCATCGGTGGGGTGGGATGGGTCCTGAGCATGACCCTGTTGGGCTATTACCTGGGGCAGATTCCCTGGATTCAAGAAAACCTCGAGAAGGCCGTGGTTATCGTGATCATCCTGAGTGTATCTCCAATGTTCATTCATTACCTGCAACACCGGGGCAGGCCTGAAGTCGCGTCCGTTATTCCGCCAAAGACCTCGTCGGAGTGACTAAAGCCGTGACACTTCGGGGCGACGTATTGTAGGGTTGCCTAGGACGCTGTCTTCCGCGGGGTCGTGCTCGTGGAGCGGCGGCATTTCGTTTTTCCCGGGCAACGGGCGCCGCAGTTGCTCCGGTATGGGGGGAAAAGATGGCAGGAAGTTTTTCTCGACGCGATCCAAGTGCGCGCCGCGGCTGTTCCGCGGCGGCGCGCGCGAAGACAGATGCTCCTTTCACTCTTCCGACGGCTTATGACCGCAAGCCGCGCACCGAGCTCCACCGAGCCGTACGACCATGCCGCGACCCGAGACGGCGCGGCGCGACGATCGTCATGGTTGTGGTGACGCTCGCCGCGATCCTGGGATTCGCGGCCCTCACCATCGACTTAGGTGCGCTGTACAACACGCGTGCCGATCTTCAGCGATCTTGCGACGCGGCGGCGCTGGCGTCCGCCGCCAAGCTGTCGGACTGGAGCGGCGGCGATCCTTCCGACGCCGCCCGGCAAGCCGCCTTGGATTACGTGGAACGCAACTCGGTTTTTGGCCACTCCGTGAAACTTGACGCCAGCAAGGACCTCACCATGGGCCGCGTCAATTTCAACGATGAGACCCAACAATATGAATTCACCCCGACGGACGTGGCCCCCGACGCGGTTCATGTCCGGCTGAGGCATACGCCGGATTCGCCCAACGGCGCGATCCCGTTGTACTTTGCGCGGATCTTCGGCATGGCTTCGACGCAGATGCAGACGGAGGCCATCGCCATCATGAGCCCGCGCGACGTGGCCATCGTCGCGGACCTTTCGGCCTCTCACACGGACGACAGCGAATTTCGGAATTACCAATTGACAGAAATCAATCTGTTCGAAGTCTGGGACGACCTTCCCGGAGGCGCGGACGATGTGGCGGCCTGCGACAACGTGGCCTGCCCCTCGGGTCAAGTTTGTTCCGCCGGGGCCTGCGTGCCGGCCGGGCCCGGCGCCTTGGCCGGCCCCGCGTGGGGCTACATGGAAAACCTAGGCTTTGGCACGGAGGCGATCCCGACTAATTATGATCCCACGACGGACGCGGGGCTGATCCGACTTGCGTACAACGTGAATTGGACCGACGCGGGCCTGTCGGCCTACCTGACGGCTCAAGGCTATAACGCCGCGGAAGTCAGCGCGATGATGAACCGGGCATACGACCCCAGCGGGGCGTATCCTTACCGAGTGGCCGCGGCGATGGGCCTGGCCTATTGGAATAGCGGAATCGCCGGAGGTCTTTGGCAGACGCGCGGCGCTCCCCCCGGTAACGGCAACAACTGGGTGGCGAGTTCCGAATTAGAATGGACGGAGACCATCCTGAGCCAGACATTGTCCGCCTCGGATAACATCTGGCTGGACTACATTAACAACTACGTGCGGGGCACGAGCTCGGAAATGTACCAGGCCAATTCCGCCTTTCGTTACCGATTCGGCATCAAGACGGTGGTGAATTACCTTCTCGAGCGACGGGAGAGCCATTCCGAGACTCCCGAACTCGCCGATACAGGGGAACAGCCCATGGAAGCCGTAAAGGAGGCGGTCAACTTCCTGACCTCGTATATCGACGAGCTGGACACGGACGATCAGCTTTCGCTGGAGATCTACGGCACGACGGGGCGACATGAAGTCGATCTGACGCGAAATTACCACGAAGTGAGCGATCGGCTCAATGCCATGCAGGCCGGGCACTATGACGCATGGACCAACACCGGCGCTGGATTGCAACGGGCCATCGAGGAATTGACCGGTCCTCGGGCCAGAACGATGTCCAAGAAGATGATCATCTTATTGACCGACGGCAACGCCAATGTCGACGAGGACGGCAACGTTGGTGATGAGGCCGGCGGAAACGCTTATTCTTTGGATCGAGCGCAGGCTGCCGCGGATCTGGGTATCTACATTTTCGCGGTGAGCGTGGGCGCTGAATCCAATGAGGGTCTCATGCAGCAGATCGCCGACATCGGGCACGGCGAGCACTTCCACGCGGAAGGTTCGATCGACGAATATAGCCAGCAATTGGAAGATATCTTCCGCCGGCTGGGCGGCACGCGCCCCGTCGAACTGATTCGGTAGGTAAGAACCTGATACCGTGCTTCGCTCGCGCGCCGTATCCGTGTGCGGGTGCCATGCCCGCCGTCCGCGCTTCAGGCGGACGCGGGCGGGTGTTACGTGCACGAAAAGAAAGCACCGCTCGCGCCGGGGCATCCCGACAACGAACGGTGCTTTCCGGAGGGGAAAGAAGCCAAGTTCTAAGTCTAACGCGACCTCGCGGTCATCCTCCGGATCCATAGGATTATACGCACGTGACCATCAAAAGTTGCGCATCTTTTTGTAATTTTTTTGTAGAGCCGGATGGGATAAAGGGGAATAGCGCGGGCAAATCGTGAAGAACCGTCTCCCCTAAGGCGGCCGGGCGACCAACTCTACGGCTCACGGGACCCAGCGGGCTGACCAAACTCTTGAACCCAGTAGATGTCGTATTCCCCGCCGGAACGAACGGCGACACCGATTTCCTTCCAACTGGGGTCTAAGATGTTCGCCCGATGGGAGGCGCTTTCCATCCAGACAGCCATCACTTCCGCGGGGCTTTCGAGGCCCGCGGCCAGATTCTCACCGATGGCATAGTACGCATATCGCCCGGCCACGGCGCGCTCACCGGGGCCGTAACCCGTACCGGGATCAACATGGTCGAAAAAACTGGCGTCGATCATCCGGCAGGCGTAATCTTCGGCGATTCGTTCCAGCGCGGGGTTCGCCACCAACGGGGCGACGCCTTCGGCAGCGCGCTCGAGGTTCACCAGATGCAGAACCTGGTCGGACAACCGCGCGGCCTCTTCGGGAGTAATACAACGAGCAGACTCGCCCGCCCCGGAAGGCTCCTTATAGGGACCGCCATCAGAGGCGGCCGAAAAACAGCCGGCAGATAGCGCAAGCGAGCACGCGCCCATCAAACTGATCAACCGTACCGGCTGATGCAAAAGCCCAACCCCTTTCCTAGGGCGCCCCCCAAGAGGCCGCCCGATTCCCCTCCAATTCTACCGTTCCCACCAACACGCGACAAGGTAAGCCACGCCAGTGCGATCGGCCGCGCCACAGCCAAATTAGGAGGCCACCGAACCGAAAGCCGGCATCCCGCGGAGTCCATGAATATGCTGGATATCGTCGGGGATTTGCCAATATGTTTAGCCGGTCTTTTCTTACGGAGGGCATAGAGCATCAGTGTCGCCAATTTCTGGGACGCGATCATTCCGATGCCCGTAGCCCCAAGTTACAATCCTGATAAGGTCACGAGGAGCAACCTTGGGCGCTCAACCCAGACACCTGACGCTTGGTCACAGTCCCGACCCGGACGATGCATTCATGTTTTATGGCCTCGCGGCGGGAAAGATCGAGACGAACGGGTGGGAATTCGAGCATATCCTGGCCGACATTCAGACGCTCAACGAGCGCGCGCTTCGGGGAGAGCTTGATATCACCGCCATCAGCTTTCACGCCTATCCGTGGGTGGCCGAGCATTACGCACTGACCAAGTGCGGAGCTAGCGTGGGTGATGGTTATGGGCCGATCGTGGTGGCGCGAACGCCGATGCAGCCCGACGACCTCCGAGGGAAGCTCATCGCCGTTCCAGGAAAACAAACCACAGCGTTCCTTGCCCTCACGTTATTGCTCGGCCGGGAATCTTTTCGGCCGGAAACGGTCATGTTTGATGAAATCCCCGCCCAGGTCGCGGGAGGCCGTGCCGACGCGGGCCTGTTGATTCACGAAGGCCAGCTCACGTACGGCCGCATGGATCTGCACAAGATCGTCGACTTGGGCCAATGGTGGAAGACGATCACGGACATGCCGTTACCGCTGGGTGGTAATTGCATCCGCCGGTCGCTTGGGCGGGCGGCGATGGCCGAAATCACGTCGATTCTGGGACGCAGCATTGAATATGGGCTTGCCAATCGGGAAGCGGCTCTTGCACATGCTGGGAAGTTCGGCAGAGGGCTGACGAACGAACTCACCAATCGCTTCGTGGGGTTGTACGTCAATCATTGGACTCAGGACCTCGGCGATACCGGACGACGGGCCGTGGCGGAACTTCTTCGCCGTGGCAACGAAGCGGGGCTGGTTCCCGAGATCGAGCGGATCGACTTCGTCGGATAATGCGCACGCTGGGTTTCCTTCGTTGAGGCGGATCAACAGCCGCGTTGTACGCTGACGACATCAGCCGCACAGGCCGACTGGGTCTCTGCACGTTGCCGGCGACGACACGGCGAGCAAGTCGCATCGCGTGAATAGCTTACATTCTTCGCCGCAATCAACTCCTTTCAGGGGTGATCCGGCACGGCCTCTGCCAGTAGCCATCCGGCCTTAGCGACTACGGATCGAAAAACTACGGACCTTCGCCGACACCTCGACAAGCCGTCACGGTACGTATTCGCTAGCCGTCTAAAGGGAAAGGAGCGGGAATGAACGAAGAGACCTTCCAGCGAAAACTGGCGGAGTTGATTACAGAAATTGGGACGTTGCCGGCGACGGAACGCGGCAAGCTGGAGCTTCTGGCCGCGGAGACGCGGGAGCGGCACCGTCAATTGCGCGAGACAGTAAGCAGCCTTCAGGAGAGCATCGACTTCGTGCGGCTGAGCATCAAATACATGCTTTTCGATCTGGAGGCCACGCGCCGCGAAAACGCCCAGCTTCGCAAGATGCTCGAGGAGGCGGGCGGCCAATAGACCATTGGAGGGGGAAAGGAGCGGGCGAGCCGCGAACTTCAACTCGTACGGGACGTTCCCGGGCAGCAAGGTCCGCGCTGACGTAAAGTCAGCGGTTCGCTAGGCGCTGCCCGGGTTTTTCGTTTTTCAGAAATTCACCGGAACATCCAAGCTGGACGCGATTTCTCGGGCCTTGGAGAGTGTCACGAAGGGGTCGTTGCTGATCTTAGTGATAAACAACGGCTCCTTGGCAACGATGTTGAAAAACGGCGAACCGCCCCAGCCTTGGCCACCTTCGGACATCCGCAGCAAGTGCCCGCTCCAATTGCAGACATAGGTACCGGTCTCGTGAACGCCGCCCAACGGGAATTTGCCGCCAATGGCGGTCACCGTGGATTCCAGCTTTTGATTCGTTGCAGCATGCATGGCAAGAACTCCTTCGTGTCAATCGGGTTGCAAACGGGCGGCTTGCTGTCGCCACTTTTACCGGCACGCGCTCCGGGGCGCCGGAGCTGGCGACCTTCGCCGACCACTCCCGCAACTCTAACGGACCTACTGATGCTCATATCGGCAAAGACACAGACCGGCATGATGACGCCTCAGTCGCCAAAGGACCTAGCCGGTTTCGACCAATAACCGAGGCGGGAATGTTCTTCGTCCTTTTCCACAGTTTCGAGGCGGTAGAGTGCGTGCGTTGGTCGAAGACGAATCATGTAACGCTTATTCATGCAAGTCCCTGAAAGGGGTCAGGACCCCGATTGCGCTCTTGTTCTGCCGAAACTCATAAAGAAGAGGATCGCGCCGATCAAACCGAGGAGACCGGCCGTCCCGAAGGCCAGAGACGGGCCGAAACCCTCTTGCAGGCGTTCACCAAGCACCCAAAGCAACGCTCCCACTCCCGAGGCCCACATCACCGCGAGACTGCGCGCGGACCAATAGAGACCGATGGCCTGCATTTTCACTTCCGGTGGAACCAAGTCGGTGATCATGGCCTTGCGGGCCGGTTCGCCAATCTCGCGGAATCCGCCCACAATGAATGCGACGACCAAGCCGGCGAAACCCAGCGTCGGCCCCAGGACGGCCAAACTCAACGGAAACAAGGCAAAAAACAAAAATGTCAGGCCGATGTAGGGTTTCTTGGCCAGCCCTTCTCGACTGGCCAACGGACCAATGGCCATGTACAGGACGACGTTGGTAACCGCTTGGACGCTAAGCAGCACGGACTGATAAAGCGCCGTTCCTTTCGACGGATCGGGGGAGAGCAGCGGGACGCAGAACAAAATGACCAGCGGACCGGCCATGCCTTCCGCCCAACGGGCGAAAATGTCGGCGGCCAGCAGACGCTTGAGTTCGGGGGGGAATCGCCGCAGCAACATTCGGGGGCGCCGAATGACGACGGCCACGTCGCGGCTGGCTGTTTGCATGTAGCGGTATTGGAGGGCCGCGGCCAACAACAGGAAAGCCACGGCCACGGCTACGTCGGCGCGAACGCCGTTGATCTCCCCGAAGTAAGCAATCAACGGGGCGCTGATGCAATAGGCCAAGACGCGAGAGATGCGGCGGAAGATCGCCTGAAGCGAGAAGGCCATCGTCCGGCGCCCTGCGGGCACCGAATCCCCAACGACGGTTATGATGGCCGGCCCGGCGATGCTGTCCCAGACGAAGATGAACGGGATCGCGCAGAAGACGCCGAGGGCGGAAGGCCATAACAAGAGAATACCTAATCCCACGAAGGGCAAGCCGTTGAAGAGCAGAAGCGAGCGACGCGTATTCAGCCACCCGGCCAGGGTGCCGCCTAAAAAGTAGTTCAACGCCTCCAGGCCGTCGCGGTAAAGGCCATAGAGACCGATCAGCAGAATGGTCAGTGCGTCGCCGGAGGCCGACCGTTGTTGAAGGGCCTTCAGGTATTGAGGGACCAGCGGCGACCACAGCTCGGTGCTGGCCGTCACTAGAAGGATCGTCCCCAGCAGCGCAAAGGTGGATGCATTCAGCCCCAACCAAGTGTGCCACGTCGATTGCGGATTGCCGATTGCGGATTGCGGATTGTTGGGATTGTCGATTGTCGATTGTCGATTGTCGATGGAATCAACCTCTTTCGTGGTTCGTGCCGTTGTGGCTCACGTCGGCAATCGGCAATCGATGGTCGTTTCGACGTTTCGACGTCTTGACATTCTGACGTTAGGCGCATCGGCTCCGTGGGCTTTGCGGCACTCGGCAAGGCAAAAGCGTTCAGCCTCGTCGAGGTAGATGTGCATCACGCTCAATCCAGCGCGATGGGCAAGGCCACGGACCTCGTCGAGGGAGTACTTATACGAATTCTCCGTGTGAATGGTCTCATGAAGGCCGAATTCCACAGTCAAGTCGAGAGCTGCGACTCGAACGCGCTGCGGGATCGTACTCACCAAGTACATCTCGATCCGGCCGGCCGATTCATCATAGATGGCGCGATGATTAAAGGCGTCAAGATCGAACTCTCCGGCGAGCTCGCGGTTGATGCGCGCCAGGATGTTCTTATTGAAGGCCGCGGTCACGCCTTGCGAATCGTCGTAGGCCCTCTCCAAAACCGCCTTTTCCTTCCGCAGGTCGACTCCCAGAAACATCGCGTCGTCCCCGGACATTGTTCCCCCGAGTCGAGTGAGAAAATCAGCCGCGGCATCACGGTCGAAATTGCCGATGTTGGAGCCCAAAAACAGAATCAGGCGTGGCGCTTGAAGAAGTTCGCCCAGACGATCGATTCCCGAAAGATACTCGTCCGCCACGGTGGTGACGCGAAGACCGTTGCACGCACGAAGGAGCCGGATAGAAGCGGCGCGCAAGGCCGATTCTGAGAGATCAACGGCGCCGTAATGCAGGTGTCGCTCGTCACGTAAGAGTGCTTCCAAGAGAATACGAGTTTTGAACGCGCTGCCACAGCCCAGCTCAATGACCGAACGCGCGTGCGGGAATTGATCCGCAATGCCCGCGGACCATCGCCGCAGGATTTGCGTCTCGGCACGGCTCAGATAGTACTCGGGAAGGTCGCAAATGCGATCGAAGAGTTCAGAGCCTTTTTGATCATAGAAGTACCTGCACGGCAGACTTTTTGGAATGTTGGTCAAGCCGGCGCGGACATCGCATTCGAAGGCGGCCCGCCGCGCGGACAGGTCTGCTCGGATGATTTCGCAACGATCGGTTGCGTTAGCTCGATTCATGGGCAATCGCGGGTTAAGCGGTGGGCACAAGTACGAAATCCGGCAAAGATGTCTCGGCGGTGGGGTTCGAAGAAATTCCGCCAAGTATTTCGCAGCAGTCTGCCAGGCGTGGCCCAGCAGCCGCCGCGAAGCACTTTGCGGGTTCCAAACCACGGCTGCGAGTATTCCTCGTACGGATCGGGCACAAAGCCGGGGTAAGGCAGAAAATCGCTAGCCGTCCACTCCCAGACATTGCCGATCATCTGGCGGCAGCCGAATGCGCTATCGCCCTCCGGCAGCGCGCCGACGGCCAGACAGCCCATATGCCCCCAATCCAGATTCGCCGTGTTTGCTTGGGGAGGGGCAACGCCCCAGGGGAAGGGCCGTTTTCGCGGGGCATCGAGCGAACCCGAGGCGGCCAGCTCCCATTCCGCCTCGGTCGGCAGTCGGCGCCCCGCCCATCTACAATAGGCATTCGCTTCATGCCAGTTCACGTGAATGACCGGGAGGTGAGGCTCCAGGCCGACCCATTCGTCGAAATGACGGCGCATCCAGCCGTTCGCGCCTTGCTTCCAGTAGACGGGCCGCGCCGCGCCAGTCTCGTCGCGCCACTGCCAACCCTCTGCCGTCCAAAGCTCCTGACGGCGGTACCCGCCGTCTTCAATGAATCCTGCGAATTCCCCTTGCGTCACCGGCGCGCGGGCGATGGAAAAAGGCACCAATCGAATGTCATGGGCCCATTTTTCGTTATCGAATACGAAACTTCCGTCGTTGGATGCGCCTAGCGAGAAAACTCCACCAGGGATATGAACGTCGCCGCCTACCGGGCCGCCTTCTGGGGGCAACATGACGGAAGGGCGCAGCCGCGGAGCGGAGAAGGCCAGCGTTTGGCGCGTATAGGTCAGGGCCTCGGCGTGCATGTCTTCATGAAAAACAGTCAGGAGCGCGAAGTAGACGGCCTGTCGCATCGAATCAGGAGAGCAGGTTTCGAGGCATTCAACGACCGCGTTGCGCACGGCGTCGACATAGCTGAGCATGTCTTCCCGCGGTGGCAGCGGCAGGCTCCATCGGCTATCGTGCGACACGGCGGAGGAATCGTAAAGCTCGTCGACACGATCGTGCAGCGGCCACCGATGGAAGACATGTCGAAGCACCCATTTCTCTTGAAACCAAGCTACGTGGCCGACTTCCCAAAGGATGGGGTTGACGGTCGGAAGTTGGGGGATGACGAGTTGGTCAGCGGAGAGATCGGCGATCAACTCAAGCGTGCGTCGCCGGGCGTCTTCAATCCAGTCGCGGAGCAGAACGAGTGGATTCCGCTCGAAATGAGTTGCAACGACAAGGCCAGGTTTGCGGAGATGCATGACTCAGGAGCGATGATACAGCACTACCCAGAATCTTCAAGGGCATAAGCCGCCTGCGCTCGCATTCTAGGCAGCTGGTCTAAGTCGCAGCCCGCGTGGGACGACGAAGCGTTCGAGGAGCTCGAACAGGCCTTGGACCAGGATAGCCAAGACGGCCGCGGGGACGGCGCCCTGGAGGATCAAGCCGACGTCATCGAGCCGAATTCCGGTGAGGATCGGCTGACCGTATCCGCCGGCTCCGATGATGGCGCCGAGGGTCGCCGTTCCGACGTTGATGACGGCCGCCGTTTTGATCCCGGCAAGAATCCCTGACGAGGCGAGAGGCAGCTCAACAAGTCGCAGTTTTGCCGTCGGGGACAACCCGATGGCTTCAGCCGACTCGCGAATCGGCGACGGGATGTCGCGCAGCCCGGCATGCGTGTTCCGCAGGATGGGCAGCAGGCTGTAGAGAAACAGGGCCGCCACCGCCGGGGCGCCGCCGATTCCGAGCAGCGGAATCATGAACACAAGCAACGCAAGCGACGGGATCGTCTGTGCGATACCAACCGCCGCGAGGATCACCTGACCCGCCCACGGGCGACGATGGGCAAGCACACCGAGCGGCACGGCCACGAGGATTGCAGCCGCCAGTGAAACTCCCACGAGGATCAGGTGCTCGAATGTGTGTCGAAGCAAGCGCCGAGTAGCGGTCTCATCGACTGCGGCCGCCCGCAGGCCGAAGTGCCGCTCGACGAAGTCGGCGGCCACCCGCGATTCGGGAAGGCGACCGAGCTTGGCGCCGGCATTCATGGCGATCATGACCGGCTCGTCAATGGCGGATTCCAGACGGGCCAAAACCGGAACAGCGCCGGGCGCGGTCTGCGCGAGCTGGGACCGGTACAGTAGAACCGCTTGGTAATCGGGGAAGTAACGGCGATCGTCCTGAAGCAGGAGCAAATCGTAATATTGAATTTCCGCGTCAGTGGAGTACAAGTCCGTCACGTGGATGTCGCCGCTTTGGATGCCGCGATAGGCGAGGTCATGGTCGAGCCCTCGGACGTTGCGATGGGCAAGATTGTAGACCCGGCGTAGTCCCCACCAGCCGTCGGAGCGATCCATGAATTCGTTGCTGAACCCTAAGACCAGATCGGCATGGCGAGTGAGGTCGGAGATCGAGTGGATGGCAAGGCGGGCGGCGACGTCTTTTTTCATGCCCAGGGCGTAGATATTATTAAACCCGATCGGATCGGTCATACTTATACCGCGGCGGGCGAGGAGGTTTCTGAGTTCGTCTTTGTCGCGAATCGTCTCGTCGGCAAGAACTTCACGGATAAGCGTACCGGTGTATTCAGGGTATATGTCGATGTCGCCCCTCAGCAGGGCGTTCCACAGAATCTGCGTTCCGCCAAGTTCGCGACGATGGTCGGCTTCCAGGCCCGCGGAGCGAAGAAGCTGCGCGACGATCTCGCCTAGGACGACCGACTCGGTGAATTTCTTGGAGCCGACGACAATCTCGGTTGCGTGGGATGGTCCCGGGGCCAGAATTATCGCTAGCGCGAGCCAGGCCATCTTTTGTGGCGGGCCGATCATGGGCTGCGTTGCTCCAGGGCCAGCACGGTGCGCTGGGCGTCGAGGAACTGCGTCACGAAGGGTTCGGCGGGTGCGCGAGCCAATTCCCCCAGACCGGCATAAGAGGCTTGAACGACCCGCCCATTGGACATTAACACGATGACATCGGCAAAGAACGCGGCCTCGGCAAGGTCATGGGTCACGAGAACGACTGTCTTGCCCAAGCCGCGGAAGATTTCCCGCAGATCTTTTTGCAGTTCGGCGCGAACCATCGGATCCAGGGCACCCAACGGTTCGTCCAGGAAGAGTGCGTCCGCGTCGAGCATCAAGGCCCGCATTATCGCAACCCGCTGCCGCTGACCGCCCGAGAGCTCGACCGGGTAGCGATCCAGGGCATCGGCGGGGAAGCGGGTCAAGCCGCGAAGTTCGGCCAAGCGCGCGCGGATCCGCTCGGCCTTCCAGCCGAAGTACTTTGCCGGCAGCAGCACGTTGTTGCGGGCGGTAAGGTGGGGGAATAATCCGCCGTCCTGGATGACATAGCCCATCCTCCGGCGGAGGGCTTGAGTATTCTCCCGGTTATAAGGCACGCCGTCGAAGAGCACCTGTCCGTCGTCCGGCTTGATCAGCCCCAGCATCAGCCGAAGGACCGTCGATTTGCCGCACCCGCTGGGCCCGATCAGAACAGTGGTCCGCCCGGCGTCCGCGGTCAGATCCGTGGCCATTAGCGCATGAACGGTTCCAAACCGCTTCGCCGCGCGACGAAGCTCAACAACCGGCGGAGGGCGCATGCCGAGAGTTTCAGCGGCGATGATTATCCCAATCTCTCGCGACTATGGACTCTGTTTGCGCGGGCCGGCGCTCAACCAGCGGATCAGACTCGCGATCGGATCGTAGAAGCGGTCCACCACCCGTTCTTTGAGCGGGATGATGGCGTTGTCCGTGATGGTGATATGCTCCGGGCAGACCTTTGTGCAGCATTTGGTGATGTTGCAGTAGCCCAGCCCCCCAGCCTCCTTGAGCTCTTTCACTCGATCTTCCGTGTCCAAGGGGTGCATCTCCAACGCCGCGACGTGAACGAAGAATCGGGGGCCGACGAAACGCTCGTGCAGTTGGTGATCTCGCAGTACGTGGCAGACGTCCTGACAAAGAAAACACTCGATGCACTTGCGAAACTCCTGCACGCGGTCCACGTCCTCCTGGGCGATGCGCCAGGTTCCGTCGGCCTCGTCGGCGGGGCGGGGCTTGAAGGGCTTGACCCGCTTCTTGACCGCAAAATTCCAGGCAACATCCGGCACCAGGTCTTTGACCGTCGGAAAACATCGCATCGGTTCGATGGTCACGGGCTTATCCAAGGGCACGGCGTCCAAGCGGGTCATGCACATGAGCCGCGGGATGCCGTTGACTTCCGCGGAGCACGAACCACACTTGCCCGCTTTGCAATTCCAGCGCACGGCCAGATCCGCGGCCTGCTTGGCCTGAATCTGATGGACGGCGTCGAGCACCACCATTCCCTCGCCCACCTCCGTGGCGTATTCCACGAAGGCCCCGTCCTTCGCTTGTCCGCGCCAGATTCGAAACGTTGCCGTGGCCATCACGCTCTCTCCTCGAGAATCTTCTGTAATTCGGCGGGCATCGCGGGAATAGGTTCTTGGCTAACCTGCATGCTTCCGTCCGCGGCTTTGCGAATCACGGTGTTTACTTTGGCGAAGGCGGCGTCTTTCGCGGGGTAATCCTCGCGAAACTGCGCCCCGCGGCTCTCCCGACGGGCCAACGCCGAAAGCGTGATCGCCTCCGACACGGTGAGCAGGTGGTTTAAGTCGATGGCCGTGTTCCAACCGGCGTTGTACACACGGTTTCCTGGAACACCCAGCCGGCTTAGCCGCCGGCGCCGTTGCCGAATCCCTTCCAAGGCCCGCAGCATCTCTTCTTCTTTTCGCACAATTCCCACCAAATCCTGCATCTGGTCCTGGAGCTCATCCTGAACGGCGAACGGGTTTTCAACATCGCCGGCCGTGCCGCGGTCGAATACGGCGAGGCACTCTCGGGCGGTCTCTTCGACTTGTTGGCCGTTGACCGCGCCCGGTGAATGGTCCTTGGCATACGCCGCGGCATATTCGCCCGCCCGTTTGCCGAACACCAGCAAGTCCGAAAGGGAATTGCCTCCCAGGCGATTGGCACCATGCAGTCCGGCGGCGCATTCCCCGGCGGCAAAGAGGCCGTTGACCCGGGACATCTGAGCATCGGGGTCCACGCGGACGCCGCCCATGATGTAATGCGTGGTCGGCCCGACTTCCATTGGTTCCTGGGTGATGTCGATGTTGGCGAGCTGCTTAAACTGATGATACATGCTCGGCAGCTTTCGTTGGATGTGCTCCGGCGCCTTAGGGAGCTTCTCCTTGATCCAGGCGATATCCAGCCAGACACCGCCGTGAGGCGTGCCGCGGCCTTCTTTGATCTCGCGAACGATGCACCGGGCGACGTGGTCGCGGGTAAGCAGTTCCGGCGGCCGGCGCGCGTTCCGGTCCCCTTGCGTATAGCGCCATCCCTCCTCTTCATTGTCGGCCGTTTCCTTGCGATAAAGCTCGGGAATGTCGCCGAACATGAATCGCTGCCCTCGCGCGTTACGCAGGACGCCCCCCTCGCCGCGTACGCTTTCCGTGACCAGAATCCCCTTGACGCTGGGCGGCCAGACCATCCCCGTGGGATGGAATTGCACAAACTCCATGTCCATCAGCTCGGCCCCGGCGTGATAGGCCAAGGAATGTCCGTCGCCGGTGTACTCCCAACTATTGCTGCTGACGCGATAGGCGCGGCCGATGCCGCCCGTGGCGAGCACGACCGCCCGCGCCTTGACGAGACGAAAGCGGCCCGTCTCGCGGTCGTACGCGAAGGCCCCGCAGACGCGGTTTCCGTCGGTCAAGAGCCGCACGACGGTGCACTCCATGTGCACGTGGATTCCCTTGTGCACGCCATGGTCTTGCAGCGTTCGAATCATCTCCAGACCCGTGCGGTCCCCGACGTGGGCCAGGCGCCGGTATCGGTGTCCGCCGAAGTGCCGCTGGAGGATTCGGCCATCCGGGGTACGATCGAAAAGCGCTCCCCAAGCCTCGAGTTCCCTGACTCGGGCCGGCGCCTCTTTGGCGTGGAGTTCGGCCATGCGCCAGTTGTTGATGAACTGGCCGCCCCGCATGGTGTCTCCGAAATGGATCTGCCAACCATCGCGGTCGTCCACCGTGGCCAGGGCCGCGGCGATTCCGCCCTCAGCCATCACCGTATGGGCCTTGCCCAGCAGCGACTTGCACACCAAGCCGACGGATACGCCGCAAGAGGATGCTTCGATCGCGGCTCGCAGACCCGCCCCACCGGCGCCGACGACGAGCACGTCGTATTCGTTGGTCTCGTACTGGGTCACCCGACAATCCTCCAATCGGACCAGACGCCCGTGGAGCAAAGGCGCACATACAAGTCGCTGAAGCCGACCCAGAACAAGCTGAGCCACGCCCAAGTCATGTGCCGCCGGTTGAAACAGTTCACGCAACGATAAGTGTGACGCCGCACCGACATGCGGGAAATGAGGTCCAAGCTGCCCCCGAGGAGATGGCGCAAGGAGTGACATCCGAACGCGTAGCCCCCGAGGAGCACGACATTCGTTGCCAGCACCAACGTGCCGACGCCGATCCCAAACTCCGTCTTCCCTGTTATGGGATTGTCGAACCAAAGCGCTTTCCAGACGTCATACGCCAAAACAAAAAGAAAAAAGATGGCGAGGTAAAGAAAATAACGATGAAGATTCTGCACAATCAGCGGGAACGAGGATTCCCCCCAATACGAGCTCCGCGGTTCGCCCACGGCGCAAGACGGCGGATCGGCCCAGAAGGATTTGTAGTAGGCCCCACGGTAGTAATAACAGGTCAGCCGGAACCCTCCCGGCGCCCAGAGAATCAGCAGCGCCGGCGACCACGGCAACCACCCGGGCCACCAACCGGGCTTGGGGCCGAACCAACTGTGCGGAGACTCCCCGAACAGTTCGGGGGAATAGAAGGGCGAAAGATACGGGGCGGCGTAATAATGCTTGCCCTGGAAGGCCGCCCAGGTTGCGTAAACAACAAAGGCGGATAAGCCGACAAAGACCACGAGGGGCTGTAGCCACCACGTGTCTTTGCGGCCGGTCCCGCCGAACTTCCGTCGCCCCGGTACCAACTGCGTCTCCCGTCAAAGAAGCGCTCCCGCGCCAAGCGGCGGTAGCATATCGCGGGGTGGGAACTGCTTCCAGTGGGCGGTCAGACCGGTGGCGGGGACGCAAAGACTGCCGGGAGTCTGCCCTGTGAAATGTGCGGCGCGCTTGGTCTCATGGGTGCCATGCCAAGCGCAGCCGGGCTGGTACTGAACAGCTTAAGTCTTTCCGTCAGTCGAGTTGGCCGCGGAGCAATGGGCCACGGCGGCCACGGTTCGGATGAGTTCCGCGGGATCAAAGGGCTTGGCGATGTGGGCTTGGTAGCCCGCCTCGAAAGCCCGAGCGGCGTCTTCGGGCCGGGTAAAGGCCGTTAGGGCAATGGCCCCCACGTGACCATGGCCGTTATGGCCCTCCATGCGCCGGATTCTGCGCATCAAGCTGTATCCGTCTTCGATGGGCATTCCGATATCGCTGATCACTACGTCCGGCTTCGCTTCATGTACCTGATCGAAGGCCTCCGCGGCCGAACATACAACCGAAACCTCGGCTTCATACTCCTCGAGCACGCGGCGGACCAAATCGGCGGCGTCCAGCTTGTCGTCCACGACCAACACGCGCAGGCCCTTGAGAGGCTGGTCGTCATAATGACGGGTTTCACCGAAAGTCGTCTTAGTGGACAGGTCGCTGGTCCCCCGAGGAACCGATACCTGCATTCGTTTCGGAAGCCGCACGGTGAAAGTCGATCCTTTGCCGCGGCCGGGGCTGCGAGCGTGCACGGCCCCGCCGTGCAGCGCAACCAAGTGCTTGACAATGGCCAGTCCCAGCCCGAGCCCGCCGAATCGCCGCGCCGATCCCGCATCCGCCTGACGGAACCGATCGAATAGGAAAGGCAGGAATTCCGGCGCCATGCCTTCGCCGGTGTCGGTCACTTCGATCTCGACGTGATCTTCGCCGGCGTCGGCCAAGGACACATCAACCCGCCCGCCCTCGGGCGTGAACTTGATTGCATTGGTCAGCAGGTTCCAAATCACCTGCTGGAGCCGATTGGCATCGGCGGCGGCGTTGATCTTGTCGTTGGTGAGCGAAACGGACAAACTGATGCGTTTCTCAGCCGCCAAGGGGCGAATGGACTCGACCGCCTCGGAAACGATCTTGTTCAGATCAACAAGCTCGAGGTTTAGCCGGAGTTTGCCCGACACGATCCGGTTCATATCCAGCAGGTCCGACACCAATTGCGATTGAATGCGCGCGTTTCGGGCAATCACCTCCAACCCTTCGGCGATATCTTCCGGCGTCGCTCGCGGAGATTGTAGTAAGTGGACCCAACAGAGAATCGCATTCAGCGGAGTCCGCAGTTCGTGGGAAAGATTGGCCAGGAACTCGTCCTTGACCATGCCCGTTCGTTCCACCTCGCTTCGCGCCTCGCGCTCGCTCTCCAAAAGCTGGGCGCGCTCCGCCGCCAAAGCGTGGATCGCCTCTTCCGCCTGCTTGCGCTCGGAGATATCGCGGGCGATCATGGAGAAGGAGTCGATTTCATTGAGCCCGTCCTTATGGGCAAGGATGATCTGCGCAACCGGAATGTCGCGCCCGTCGCGGTGGTGAAGCACGGACTCACCGAACCAAACGCCGTCGCGTCGAGCGACGGCCAAGGCCTCCTCGGGCAACCGGCCGTCCGCCTTGCGATCGTTGATCCGCTCGTCGTCTCCCAGTCCGAGCATCTTCCGTCCGGCACGATTGATGTGATTCAGCCGCCCTTCGGCATCGGCCCGGCCGACAAAATCCGCGGCGTTTTCTAGAACGGCCGTTAAGCGGGCCTTTTCGGATTCGGCCAGGGCAATCTGGTAGGCGGCCTGCTCTTTGACCCGCTGGGTGAGGCGGAATAGTTGTACGAACACCGCGACCTTGGTGCGCAGGATGTGCGGCTCGACCGGACTGAGGAGGTAGTCCACGGCGCCATAGGAGTAACCCCGGATGGCGAAAACCTCATCCGGGAACGCGGTAATGAAAATGATCGGCGTATGGGCGGAGCGCTTGCGGGTGCGGATCAGCGACGCGGTCTCGAAGCCGTCCATTCCCGGCATGTTTACGTCGAGCAGGATCACGGCGAAGTCGTCTTGCAGAAGAGCCTTCAGCCCCTCCTCGCCGGATAGGGCCGAGACGAGTTCCTGTCCGGGTTCCTCGAGAACCGCCCGGTAGACGAGATGCTTCTCCGGCAAATCGTCGATGATCAGAATCTTAACAGGTAGTTCGGACATCGTTTGGCCTGACCTTCACAAATCCATCAACGGAATAACCATGCCCGTAGGACTGCCAGAAGGTGATCGGTATCGACCGGCTTGGCCAGGTAGTCCCAGGCCCCGGCCTCGATGCACTTCTCGCGGTCCCCCTTCATGGCCTTGGCGGTCACGGCGATGATGGGTAATTCGCGGAGACGAGGCACCTTGCGGATCTCGCGAATCGTCTCCATCCCATCCATCTCCGGCATCATAATATCCATCAGCACAATGTCGACATCGGGCTGGTCCTGGAGCATCTGGATGGCCGTCCGCCCATTGTCCGCCGAGACGATGACCATGCGATGCTCCTCCAGAACCGTGGTCACAGCGAAGATGTTACGGACGTCGTCATCGACGACCAACACCTTCTTGCCCGCCAGCAGCTTGTCGGAGTAGTGCAACTCTTCGATGGCGCGGCGCTGGGCTTCGGGCAGCGTCGCCACATTGCGGTGCAGGCCGAAGGCCACCTCATCAATCAACCGCTCGCGAGAAAACGTCAGGCGGACGCAAGTCAGACTGCTGAGGCGTTTCCAGGCTCCGTCGTCCTGAGTCCCGTCCTCGCCGTACACGATCACCGGTAACTGGCTGATGCGGGTCTGGCTTTCCAATTGTCGGGCCAAAGACTCGCCCCCAAAGCCTTCCACGTCCGGAGCCGTGACCAGGCAATCGAAGAACTCCGTGTCCAGGGCTTGCAGCGCAGCGGCGCCGCTGGCCACGGCGGTCACGCGGGTATCCGGCGGCGACTCGATCAAGCCGACGATTTCGCCCCGCCGGCCGGCATTGGGCTCGACCACCAGAACGCGCCGCTTGGAGTGGCCGACAAAATCGGCGAAATACTTCAGCAGCGAATCGAGGGTGTCCCTCGTGTGAATGGGCTTACCGACAAAAGCCGCCGCCCCGGCCTGCAGGGCACGTTCGCGGGAGTCGTCAGTGGAGATCACGCAAATGGGAATGTGCCGCGTGTAAAAGCCGTTTTTGAGCCGATCGAGAACTCGCCAGCCTTCGATGTCGGGTAGAAAGATATCCAGGGTGATCAGTTGCGGCGCGTATTCGCGGGCCAGGGTTGCGGCGGCGGCCCCCAGCGTGGTCACCACGCCGCGGAAGCCGTGCTCACGTGCCGTATCCAGCAGGAATCGGGCAAAGCTCAGGTCGTTTTCGACAATCAGGACCACACAATCGCCGGGCCGGATGTTGTCGCGGTCGTCGGCCACAACGTTAAGCTCCTCGATATCCACTTCGATGGGCGGAGGGGCGACCGCGGGCACCTCGGCTTCGCGGACTTTGAAGCGCAGCGGTGACGGGCGAATATCCGGCAGAGGCGTAGGCGCCTCGGCGATCGCGCCTCCGGCGCCGAGTTTGCGCTGTCCTCGAGGGGGAGTGTAACTCTGCGGCAAATACAGAGTAAACGTGCTGCCGTGCCCTGGAGTGCTGGTCAACCTTATCTCTCCACCCAGCAGACGCGAAAGCTCGCGGCTGATGGCCAGACCCAGACCCGTGCCGCCGTACTTCCGGCTGGTCGAGCCGTCAGCCTGCTGGAAGGCCTCAAAGATGATCTGCTGCTTATCCTGGGCAATACCGATTCCGGTGTCTGAGACCGTAAAGGCAAGCACGCGGAGCGCGCCGTTGAGTTCGTCGTGGTCAAAGCTCCAGCCGTCTCGCGCCACACTCACCGACATGGCGACGTCACCGTGCCGGGTGAACTTAAAGGCGTTGGACAGCAAGTTCTTGATGACCTGCTGGAGCCGCTTGGCGTCGGTGAACATGGACCTCGGCACTTCGGGATCGACGGTCACGGTGAAGCCGAGGTTCTTGGACTCGGCCACGTGCCGGAACGTGCGTTCGACATAGGAGTGGAGGTCGTCCAAGTGGACTTCGCCGATGTCGACGACGACCGTACCGGATTCGATCTTGGAGAGATCGAGGATGTCGTTGATGAGCATGAGCAAATCGTTGCCGGACGAGTGGATCGTCTTGGCAAACTCCTTCTGCCTGGGGCTGAGGTTCCCTTCGGAGTTTTTGGAGAGCTGATCCGAGAGGATCAGCAAGCTGTTCAGCGGGGTGCGCAACTCGTGGGACATGTTGGCGAGGAACTCGCTCTTGTACTTGGAGGTGAGGGCAAGCTGCTTGGCCTTTTCTTCCAAAGCCTGGCGGGCTTGCTCGACCTCCTGGTTTTTCCGCTCCACTTCCTGGTTCTGGTGAGCCAGCAGGTGAGCCTTTTCCTGCAGCTCCTTGTTGGTCTGCTGAAGTTCCTGGGCCAGCGATTGCGACTGGGTCAGCAGGTCCTCCGTCCGCATGTTCGCTTGAATCGTGTTGAACATAACCCCGATGGATTCGCCGAGCTGGTCAAGAAACGCGTGGTGCATCGTCGTAAAGTGATCCAGTGAGGCAAGCTCCAGCACACCCTTGACTTGGCCTTCGAAGATAATGGGCAGTACCAGGATGTTGCGGGGCGGGGCGCTCCCCAGTCCCGACGCGATGCGCACATATGTGTCGGGGACGTTGTCGAGCACGAGCTTTTGTTTTTCCATGGCGCACTGGCCGACGAGCCCTTGACCGAGCTCGATTTTGCGTCCCAAGGACGCCTGACCGTTGGCACCGTAACTGGCAAGCAAGGTCAGCCATGGCAGTTCGCCCTGCTCGAGGACATAGAATTCGGCGTGCTGGGCTTTCACCACGGGAGTCAACTCGGAGAGGATCAACCGGCCGACGGTGGTGAGGTCGCGCTGGCCCTGGAGCATTCGGCTGAACTTCGCGAGGTTGGTCTTCAGCCAGTCCTGTTCGGTGTTCTTGGTGGTGGAGTCGCGGAGGTTGCGGATCATTTCGTTGATTGTGTCCTTGAGCGACGCGACTTCTCCTTGGGTCTGCACGGTGATGGACCGAGTGAGGTCGCCCTTGGTCACGGCATTCGCGACCTCGGCAATGGCGCGAACTTGCGTGGTGAGGTTGGCGGCTAGCTGGTTGACGTTCTCCGTGAGCGCCTTCCAGATGCCGGCCGCGCCAGGCACCTTGGCCTGGCCGCCGAGCTTGCCCTCGACACCCACTTCGCGGGCCACCGTCGTCACCTGATCGGCGAAGGTGGCCAGCGTGTCGATCATGCTGTTGATCGTGTCTGCCAGCGCCGCGATCTCGCCCTTGGCATCGACGGTGAGCTTTTGCTTCAGGTTGCCTTCGGCCACGGCGGTCACGACTTTGGCGATTCCGCGGACTTGGCTAGTGAGGTTGCCGGCCATGAAGTTCACGCTTTCGGTGAGGTCTTTCCACGTGCCGGCCACGCCTTGCACGTCGGCCTGACCGCCCAGCCGGCCTTCGGTCCCCACTTCGCGGGCCACACGCGTCACTTCCGCGGCGAACGATC
>Ga0187892_10004624_pt1 | contig 22824 bp, 23 predicted proteins | sample MA1701073metaG_FD_139345 | JGI IMG/M metagenome (GOLD analysis project Ga0187892, IMG submission 139345) | Bio-ooze microbial communities from a basaltic lava cave in the Kipuka Kanohina Cave System on the Island of Hawaii, USA - MA170107-3 metaG ... | reverse complement strand
CCGGGTCCGCACGGGGTTCCGCTTCGCGGGGCTCCAGGTGCCGTGGTCCGCCCTGAGCCTCGGGTCGCTCGGCCTCGGCGGGCTCATCGCCTTTCCCTTCGACAACCTCTGGCACGCGGCCTACGGCATCGACGTGACACTCTGGAGCCCGAGCCACCTGATGCTCGTCGGCGGCGGGGCTCTGGCGACGATTGCTGCGTGGTTGATGATCGCCGAGGCCCGTCCCGAGGCCTCGCCGAAGTGGCTGGGGACGTTCATCCAGATCGTGGTCGCAGGTGCCATTCTCGTAGGGCTGACGTCGTTCCAGGGTGAGTTCGACTTCGGCGTGCCGCAGTTCCAGGCCCTCTACTGGCCCCTGCTCGTAGTAGCCGCCGCCGGCTTCGTGCTGGTCACGGCCCGGATAGCCCTCGGGCCGGGGGGTGCTCTCGCCACGGCGGTCACCTTCGTCGTGCTCCGGGGGATCTTCGCCCTGGTGGTCGCCGGAGCGCTCAACCACACCGTGCCGCGCTTCCCGCTCTACCTGGTTGCCGCGGTGGTGGTCGAGGTCGCCGCGCTGGCCCTCGGTACGGCCAGGTCGCTGCGATTCGCTGCTGTCGCGGCCATCGGCGTCGCGAGCGTGGGACTCGCCGCCGAGGTCACCTTCGCCGAGCTGTCGGGCTGGTTCGAGACCAGTAGCTCGCTGCTGCCCCCGGCGGCCCTGCTCGCGCCGGTCGCCGCTGTGGCCGCCGCCGTACTGGGTGCCGGCTTGGCGCGCGCCTACTCGGCACCAGCGGTGCCCGGCGCGATCCTGGCCGCCGCCGGCATCGCCCTGGTGGTCGTCATGGCCGTGCCGTTGCCACGCGACGTGGGCGAGGTCGACGCCGTGATCCGCCTCACAGCCGTCGGCGACCGCGCCATCGTCGACGTGGCCCTCTCGCCGGCCGACGCCGCCGTTGGGGCGACCGCCTTCGGCGTCGTGTCGTGGCAGGGCGGGGGCCGGGTGTCGGCGAGCCTCGAACCGCTGGGCGAGGGCCGGTACCGGTCGTCCAAGCCACTGCCCATCACCGGGAGCTGGAAGACCATGGTCGGCCTCTTCCGTGGGAGCGAGGTGATGGCAGCGCCGGTCTACCTACCAGCCGATGCCTTGTCGGGGGCGGCGGCGATCCCGCCTCTGCCCGAGCGCCAGGCCTCCTTCGTGCGCAACACGGAGTTGTTCCTGAGGGAGACCAGGCCCGGCCCCGCATGGCCGGCCTTCGTGGCCTACGGAGGCGTCGGGATCACCACGGCCGTGTGGGTGGGGCTCTTCGTCCTGGCCATTCGTCGGCTGGTCGTGTCGTCCGCGGCAAGCGACCGGACCACACCCGCAGCTGGCAGCGCCGCCGCACCCGGCGGGCTCATCGCCTGGCCCCTCGCCGGGGCGGGTGGCTCGGCGTTCTCCCGCACGACCGACCCCGGCCGGCGATGACCGTCCTGGCCCACGGGGGCCCGGGCGGCCTCCTGCTCGAGTCCCTGGTCGTGCTGCTCCCGGTGGGGCTGCTCGTCGCGTTCGCCCGTTGGAACCGGCGCCAGCAGCAGTCCGAAGCGTCGGGCCCGCCATCCGCCGAAGGGTTTCCGCCGTCGGATCGGGGGTAGGCGCGGACGGGAACACCGACGACGAGAGGTGATCCCATGATCGTGTCGGCACGCTCCACTCACGGCGACCTCCTGGCTGTGGTGCACACCGACCACCAGATGGTCGCCAGCATCTTGGGCCCGATCCAGCAGGCGCAGGGCTGCGCTCGCGAGGGTCTCTTCGACCGGGCGGTCCGGAAGCTCGCCGTTCACGAGACGGCCGAGGAAGAGGTCGTGTACCCCGCGCTGCGCCGTGCAGTGCCCGACGGCGACGCCATCGCCGACGCGCGACTCGAAGAGGAGCGCGAAGCCAAGCGCGCGTCCGCCGAGCCTCGAGCACTTGGGCCCCGGCGATCCTGCGTTCGATGGCCTGTTCGACCAGTTCGTCGCGGACGTGCTGGCCCATGCCGAGCGGGAGGAGCAGGAGGTGCTTGCGGCGCTCTGCCGCGCCGAGGAGCCCGAGTCGCTCCACCGCCGACAGAGGCTTTCGAGACGGCCAAGAAGGTGGCGCCGACCCATCCCATCCGCGCGGTCCCGAGTCGGCAACGGGCAACCTGTTGCTCGGTCCCGTGGCTTCGGTGATCGACCGGGCCAAGGACGCCGCCCGCACCCGCCGCAATCGCAAGGCGGGCTGAGTCGATCCTGGCGCCGTCGCTACGGAGGGAGCACGCCGGGCGCCGGAGCTCGCCGTCGTGTCGGGCTCGGGCAGGTCGCCAGTAGGCTCCGAGCTCGTGGACGGGATGACGACCTCCGGTTCACCTCCTGGCTCGGATGGGGCGACTGACCGGATCCTGACCGTCCCCAATGCCCTTTCCCTCGGGCGCCTGGCGTGCATCCCCGTGTTCCTCTGGTTGCTCTTCGCCGAGCAGCAGCGGGTGGCAGCCGCCTGGCTCCTGGCCTTCCTGGGCGCCACCGACTGGGTCGACGGCTATGTCGCCCGGCGCTTCAACCAGGTGTCGAACCTGGGCAAGGTGCTCGACCCGGTCGCCGACCGACTGCTTCTGGGCGTCGCCGTGGTGGCCATCCTGGTGGAGGGATCGGTGCCCACCTTGGTGGCGTGGTTGGCCATCACCCGTGAGGCTCTCGTCTCGGTGGCAGCGATCGTGCTCGCGGCCCTCGGCGCCCGCCGTATCGACGTGAGCCGCGAAGGGAAGTTCGGCACCGCGGGCCTGATCATCTCCTTCCCCCTGTTCCTCGTGAGCGGCGGGGACGGCATCTGGGCGACGGTGGCCTGGATCGCAGCCGTTGTCGGGCTCTCGTTCGGCTGGTACGCGGCCGTGATGTACGTGCCCCAGGGTCGGCGGGCCCTGGCCGAGGGACGGGCGTCGACGTGAGCGGGCCGACGTGAAGGCGGTGATCATGGCCGGCGGCGAGGGCACCCGCCTGCGGCCGCTCACGTCCAACTCACCCAAGCCGCTGCTGCCCTTGGCCAACCGGCCGATGATGGAGCACGTCGTGCACCTCCTGAAGGCGCACGGTTTCGAGGACATCGTGGTCACCGTGGCCTTCCTGCCCCAGGCCATCCGCTCGTACTTCGGCGACGGCTCGGAGTTCGGCGTGCGGATGGTGTACGCCACGGAGGAGTCGCCACTCGGCACCGCGGGCTCCGTGCGCAACGCCTGCGACGAGCTGGACGAGCCCTTCCTCGTGATCTCGGGCGACGTGCTCACCGACATCGACCTCACCGCCCTCGTCGCCTTCCACGAGGAGCGCAACGCCATGGCCACCTTGGCGCTCAAGGCCATGCCGAACCCCCTGGAGTTCGGCATCGTCATCTCGCGGCCCGACGGCTCGATCGAGCGCTTCCTCGAGAAGCCCACGTGGGGCCAGGTCTTCAGCGACACGGTCAACACGGGCATCTACGTGTGCGACCCGGACGTCTTCGACTACATCCCTCCCGGCGAGAACGTCGACTTCTCCAGCGACGTCTTCCCTCAGCTGCTCGCCGACGGCAAGCCGTTGTACGGGCACATCGCCGAGGGGTACTGGGAGGACGTCGGCACCCTCGAGGCGTACCTACGGGTGCACCAGGACGTGCTCGACGGCAGCGTGGCCCTCCATGTGCCCGGCTTCCGGGTGCACAAGAGCGTCTGGGTCGGCGAGGGCGCCGAGGTCGACCCCGATGCCCAGGTCACCGGGCCGGCCGTCATCGGCGACCACTGCCGAGTCGAGGCGGGTGCGCACCTCGACGCCTACACGGTGCTGGGCGCCAACGTCATGGTGCGCGCCGGCGCGCTCGTCGAGCACAGCGTCGTGCACGACAACACCTACCTCAGCCAGGGCGTCCGCCTGCGCGGCACGGTCGTGGGCCATTCCAGCGACCTGCGCGACCACGCCCGCTGCGAGGAGGGCGTGGTCCTGGGCGACAACTGCTTCGTCGGCGATCATGCCGTCGTCAACCAGGGTGTACGGGTGTACCCGTTCAAGACGGTCGAGCCTGGCGCCATCGTCAACTCCTCGATCGTCTGGGAGTCGCGGGCCGCCCGCAGCCCCTTCGCCGCAGGAGGCGTGACCGGCCTGGCCAACGTGGACGTGACGCCGGAGCTGGCCTGCCGGGTGGCGATGGCCTACGCCACCACCCTGCGCAAGGGGGCCACGGTCACCGTCTCGCGCGACTCCAGCCGGTCGGCTCGCGCCCTCAAGCGAGCGATGATGTCGGGCCTGAACGCCTCTGGCGTCAACGTCGACGACCTCGGGATGGCCTCGGTGCCGGTCACGAGGTTCGAGGTGGGGACCAAGCGGGCTCAGGGCGGGCTCACCGTGCGCCTCACGCCGGGTGATCCGCAGTCGGTCACCATCCGCTTCTTCGACGCCGACGGCATCGATATCGACGAGGTCGGGCAACGGCGGATCGAGCGGGCGTTCAGTCGGCAGGACTTCCGCCGGGTGTTCGCGGCCGACATCGGCGACATCTCCTTCCCCGCCCGGGCGCTCGACTACTACACGGCGGCCCTGATCGACACGGTCGACATCGACGTCGTCCGGCGAAGGGCGTTCACGATCGTGGCCGACTACGGGTTCGGCTCCACGTCGGTGGTGATGCCCACCGTCCTCGGCAAGCTGGGCGCCGACGTCCTGGCCGTCAACCCCTACGCCTACACACCCGGCGCGGCCGCCTTCGACTCCGGTGCCCACGCGGCACGGGTCGCGGAGCTGGTGCGCACCTCCGGGGCCCACGTGGGAGCCGTCATCGATCCCGACGGCGAGCGGCTCACGCTGGTCGACGACACCGGCCACGTGCTGACCACCGACCAGGCGCTGCTGGCGATGGTCCATCTCACGGCGACCACGTTCAAGGGCGCGCATGTCGCCCTGCCCGTCTCGGTGACCCGGATGGCCGAGCAGCTGGCGCGCGAGGCCAGCGGCGAGGTGGTCTGGACGAAGCTCTCGCCGGCGCACGTGATGGACAGCGCCCGATCGGCCGATGTCGTGCTGGCGGCCAACGGCCAGGGCGGGTTCATCGTGGGGGACTTCCTGCCGGCCTACGACGCCGTGGCCGCCTTCGTCCACCTGCTGGCCATGCTGGCCGCCTCCGAGGAGCCTCTCTCCCAGGTCGTCGAGGGGCTGCCCACCGTCCACATGGCCTCCGAGGTCGTGAGCACGCCCTGGGCGGTCAAGGGCACCTTGATGCGGCGGATGATCGAGCGGACGGCGACGTCGGACGTGGTGCTGGTGGACGGCGTCAAGGTGCTCCACGACGACGGTTGGGGGCTGGTCCTGCCCGATCCGGACGAGCCGAGGACCCACGTGTGGGCCGAGGCGGCCACCACCGCCGACGCCCGGCGCCGGGCCAGCGAGTACGCCCGCATCGTCCGCGAGGTGCTGCGGGCCAGCGAATCCGGCGGCTAGGTTTCCGCAGGTGAACGTGCCCGACGATCGCCGGTACACGGCCGATCACGAGTGGGCCATGCCGAGCGGTTCGGGGTTGCGGGTCGGCATCACCGACTACGCCCAGGACGCCCTGGGCGACGTCGTGTTCGTGGCCCTCCCTGCGATGAACGCCAGCGTGGAGCAGGGTGGCCCCCTCGGGGAAGTGGAGTCCACCAAGTCGGTCTCGGACGTCTACGCGCCCGTGGCCGGCACGGTCGTCGAGGTCAACGACGCGCTCGGTGAGCTCCCGGGCCACCTCAACGACGACCCCTACGGCAAGGGCTGGATCTGCGTCGTGGCGCCGGCTGACGAGGCCGCCTTCGACGCCCTCCTCGACGCCGAGGCCTACCGGGAGCTCATCGCCGGATGAGCGGAGCCGACGGATGACCGGCGGCCAGTCGACCGGACGTGACGGCGACGACGACACCACCGTCACCTTCGTCCACACGCCGCCGCCGCCCGACACCGTCGACGAGGTCCACGCCGAGGACCTCGGTGTCCACCTGGCCGACGTGCCGCGCTCGTCGGCCGTCCTGGTCGTGAAGCGAGGACCCAACGCGGGGTCGAAGTTCACCCTCGAGCGCCGAGTGTCGCGAGCCGGACGCCATCCCGACAGCGAGGTCTTCCTCGATGACATCACCGTGTCGCGACGCCATGCCGAGATCGTCCGCGAGGGCCAGCAGTTCCATGTGCGCGACGCCGGCTCCCTCAACGGCACCTACCTCAACCGCGAGCGCGTCGAGGACGCCCAGCTCGCCAACGGCGACGAGCTGCAGATCGGGAAGTTCAAGCTGGTGTTCTTCTCGGGGCTGTCCGACGTCCCGCCGCGCGCCGAGGGCTAGTCGATGGAAGACCGTGCCTACCTGTCGATCGGCGAGGTCCTCTCGCTGCTCAAGCAGGAGTTCCCCGACGTCACCATCTCCAAGATCCGCTTCCTCGAGAGCCAGGGGCTGCTCGACCCCGAGCGCACGCCGTCGGGCTACCGCAAGTTCTACGGGACCGACGTCGACCGGCTGCGGTGGATCCTCCGCCAGCAGCGGGAGCACTTCCTGCCCCTCAAGGTGATCAAGGGCCGGCTCCGGGCTGGCCACGAGGGCCGCAGTGACCGGCCGGAGAGCGTCGAGGCGGCGGCGCCCGCCACGACCCCGGCTGCGCCCCGCGAAGTTCCCGCATCGGGGTTCGTCCCGACACCGCCGGTGCCGGCCTCCGCGGCACCGTCCGTTCCGGCGAGCGGCGTGAGCCTCACGCTGGCCGAGCTGGCCGGCGCCACCGGGCTGGGCGAGGACGACCTGCGCGACCTCGAGCGCTTCGGGTTGCTCACGAGCCGGCGAGTGGCCAACGCCAGCTACTTCGACGAGCAGGCGCTGGTCGTGGCCCATCTGGCCGCGGGGTTCATGAAGTACGGCGTCGAGGCGAGGCACCTGCGCATGTACAAGACCGCCGGCGAGCGGGAAGCCGGGTTCTTCGAGCAGGTCGTGATGCCGATGCTCAAGCAGCGCAACCCCGATGCGCGCCGCCAGGCGGCCGCAGCCGTCGAGGAGCTGGCCCGTCTCGGCGAGGGGCTGCGAGCGGCGATGCTCCGCCAGGCCCTCGGCCGCAACAGCGACACCTGAGCGGCCGAGCGCACGACGGCCTCACCGCCCGTCCTCGCCAGCAAGGAGGAGCTGCGCCGCCTCGTCGGGGGCGTCGCCGCCGAGGTGTCGGCCGCCTACCCCGGCGGTGTCCTGCTCGTCGCCGTGCTCAAGGGGAGCGTGCCCTTCCTCTCCGACGTGGTCCGCGCCCTGTCGGTGCCGGCGGAGATCGACTTCATGGCCGTCTCCAGTTACGCCCCGGACACGGGCCGGGTGCGCATCCTCAAGGACCTCGACACCGACATCTCCGGGCGCGACGTGGTGCTCGTGGAGGACATCGTCGACACCGGCCTCACGCTGGCGTACCTCACGGACCAGCTCCGCGCCCGCCGGCCGGGGTCGCTCGAGGTGTGCGCGCTGCTCGACAAGCGGGCCCGCCGGATCGTCCCCACCTCGGTCCGCTTCGCGGCGATCGAGCTCGACGACCGCTTCGCTCTTGGCTACGGGCTGGACTACGCGCAGCGCTACCGCAACCTCGATCATCTCGTCGTCGGGGACCTCGACACGCTGCGTGCCGACGCCGACGCCTACGTCGCCGACCTGTACGGGAGCTGAGTTGTCGAGGCAGTAGGGTCAAACCGTGGTCGAGATGCGGCTCGTTGGGGTCCGGGTCGAGATGCCCACGAACAACCCGATCGTGCTCCTGCGGGAGTCCGAGGGCGAGCACCGGGTCCTGCCCATCTTCATCGGCCCGGTCGAGGCCACGGCCATCGCCTTCGCCCTGCAGGGCGTCGTGACCCAGCGGCCGATGACCCACGACCTCATCAAGCACCTGCTCGAAGCGCTGGGCGTCTCGGTGCAGCGGATCCTGATCACGGAGCTGCGGGAACGCACCTTCTACGCTGAGATCGAGATGACGAGCGGCGGCTCGAGCTGCACCGTCTCCAGTCGTCCGTCCGACGCCCTGGCCCTGGCCGCCCGCCTGGGCACCCCGATCTACGCCGCCGAGTCGGTGCTCGACGAGGCCGGCGTGGCCGTCAGCGACGAGGACGTCGCCGACGACGAGGTGGAGCGCTTCCGGGAGTTCCTCGAGGGCGTGAACCCCGAGGACTTCGCCTCCTGAGCTCGGCCCGCCCGGGATCGTTGCTCGCGCGGCAAACGGCGTCCTAGTCTCTGGCGAGTTGCAGACGCGTAATTTCGCGGACGTCGGCCTGACGCTGCAGGCGGCGCCGGAGGAGACGACATGGACGAGGGATTCGGCGGGCCGCAGGCCTGCAAGATCGTGGGCATCACCTACCGCCAGCTCGACTACTGGGCCCGGACCGACCTGATCCGGCCTTCGCTGGCCGAAGCCAAGGGCAGTGGCACGCAGCGTCGGTACTCCTACCGGGACCTCGTCGAGCTCAAGGTGATCAAGGGCCTGCTCGACGCCGGCGTCTCGCTGCAGTCGGCGCGGCGCGCCGTCGAGTACCTGCGGGTCAACCTCGGCGAGGACATCGCCAGCGCGAGCCTCGTCCTCAACGGCTCCGGCTCGCTGCTCGTCCGCTCCGACGGTGAGCTGGTCGACATCCTGCGCCAAGGCCAGGGAGTGCTCAGCATCGTCGCCCTCGGTGGGGTGGTCGACGAGCTGCACGCCGCCATCACCGCGCTGCCGGCCGCCCGCGACCGCGAGCCGACCGCGACGGCCGTGGGATCGGCCGCGGCCGCCCCGCAGGCGACCGCCGAGGCCGGAGGGTAGGGCCCTGAGCTCCGAGCCGGCGGAGGGCAAGGCGGTCGACCCGCCGCCCCACACGCGGGTCCGCTTCGCCCACAACTCGGAGCTGCAGTTCGCCAAGCTGCTCGACTTCTACGGAGTCGCCTGGAGCTACGAGCCTCGGACGTTCGTGCTCGAGTACGACGGCCAGGGCAACCCGGCGCAGGCGTTCACCCCCGACTTCTACCTGCCGGCCTACGACCTGTTCATCGAGATCACCACGCTCAACCAGAAGCTGGTCACCAAGAAGAACCGCAAGGCCCGCCGCCTGGTGGAGCTGTATCCCGAGATCGCCATCAAGATCCTGTACCAGAAGGACTACCTCAACCTGCTGGTGAAGTACGGGTTGGAGCCCCCGTCGCCGGTCGCCCCGCCGGTGCCGGATCCGTCCGAACCCATGCCGCTGCCGCTGCCGCTTCGCCGTCGCACCGGTCGGCAGAACGACGCCGCCCGGCCCGGCCGTGACGGGCGTCGCCGCCGTCCCGCGTGACGGCACCCGACGGCCCGCCGCCCGACCTGACCCTCGCGCTCGAGCTGGCCGACCTGGCCGACGAGATGGCGCTGGCCCGCTACGGCGCACCCGATCTGGCCGTGGAGACCAAGGCCGACCGAACCCCGGTCACCGACGTCGACAAGGCCATCGAGGAGCTGCTCCGGCGTCGCATCGGCAGCAGCCGTCCGGGTCAGGCCATCGTGGGCGAGGAGGGTGGCGACGGCGGCTGTGGAGCGGGAGCGTCCACCCGCTGGGTGCTCGACCCGATCGACGGTACGAAGAACTACGTCCGGGGGGTGCCCGTGTGGGGCACCCTCATCGGCCTCGAGCGCGACGGCCAGGGTGTGCTCGGCGTGGTCTCGGCACCGGCGCTGGCCAGGCGGTGGTTCGCGACGGCGGGCGGGGGTGCGTGGTCAGGGACCTCGTGGTGGGCGCGCCATCGATTGCGGGTCTCGTCGGTCGGTGACCTCTCCCGGGCGTCGTTGAGCTACGACAGCGTCGTCGGGTTCGACCAGCACGGGCTCCTGCCCGGGTTCCTCTCGCTGGCCCACCGCTGCGCTCGCACCCGGGCCTTCGGGGACTTCTGGTCGCACATGCTCGTCGCCGAGGGCGCCATCGACGTGGCCGTGGAGCCCGAGGTGGCGCACTGGGACGTGGCGGCCGTCTCGGTGATCGTCACCGAGGCCGGCGGCCGGTTCAGCGACCTCAGCGGCGCCACTCGCACCGACGGCGGCAGTGCCGTGTCGACCAACGGCGTCCTGCACGACGCCGTGCTCGCGACCCTCGCGCCGGTTGCCCCGACGCGGTCGGCGCGGCCGGTCGCGGCGGCCACCTCCGACGGCTGAGCAGGCGGCCAGGGCTACCCTCCGCCGATGCCGCTGCGCCTCTCACCGCTCGACCGCGCGCACCGCGCCCTCGGGGCCCGCATGGTGACGTTCGGCGGCTGGGAGATGCCGCTGTCGTACCCCTCGGGGACCTTGGTGGAGCACCGCACCTGCCGGCAGGGCGCGGTCGCCTTCGACGTGAGCCACCTCGGCACGATCCGGGTCAGCGGGCCCGGTTCGTTCGACCGGCTCCAGGAGGCGCTCACCAACGATCTCGACCGGGTCCGGCCGGGGCGGGCCCAGTACAGCCACCTCCTGGACTCCGATGGCTCGGTGCTCGACGACCTGATCGTGTGGTGGGTCCACGACGACGAGTTCCACGTGATGCCGAACGCCTCCAACACCGGGCGGGTCAGCGCCGTGCTGGGGGGCGAGGATGTCACCGGGGCGCGCGCCGTGATCGCCGTGCAGGGACCCGAGGCTCGCCGCTGGCTCGCGGACCTCAGCATCGACGCCGCCTCGGTGGGACGCTTCCGCCTCAAGCGGTTCGAGTGGGAGGGCACGGCCTGCGTGGCCGCCGGTACGGGGTACACCGGGGAGGATGGCGTGGAGTGCGCCGTACCGGCGCGGGTCGCGGAGTCGTTCTGGGAGGCGTTGCTCGACGTCGGGATCCTCCCCGCCGGGCTGGGCGCGCGCGACACCCTCCGCCTCGAGGCGGCCCTGCCGCTGCACGGCCACGAGCTCGGACCGGGCATCACGCCGCTGCAGGCCGACCTCGCCTGGGTCGTGGCTTGGGACAAGGGTCCGTTCCGGGGCCGCGAGGCGCTCGAGGCGGAGCGCCGTCACGGTGTCGCCCGGCGGCTGGGAGGCCTGGAGGTCGAGGGTCGCCAGCCCCCGCGGGCGGGCTATCCGGTCCTGGCTGCCGGCCAGACGCTCGGGCAGGTCACCAGCGGCAACTTCTCGCCCACCCTGGGCCGTGGCATCGCGCTGGCGTTCCTTCCGCCCCACATGAGGGTGGGGTCCCAGGTGGAGATCGACGCACGGGGCCAGACGATGCCGGCGCGCGTGGTCGAGCGGCCCTTCGTCACTGCTGGTTGACGATGCACGTCATTCGGCCATCGGAATCGGAGCAACGGTGAGCGGCTTCACCCCGCACACCGACGCCGAGGTGGGGGCCATGCTGGCCTCGCTCGGCCTGTCCAGCACCGAGGAGCTGTTCGCTCTGGTGCCCGAGGCGCTACGCCTCGTCGGTGGGCTGGACGTCGAGCCCGGCCTGGCCGAGGCCGACGTGCTGGCCCGCATCGACGAGCTGGCCGACGCCAACCGCGCGCTCGGCGAGCGCCTCGTCTGCTTCGCCGGCGGAGGGTCCTACGACCATGACGTCCCGTCGGTGGTGCCGGCGCTGGCCATGCGGTCGGAGTTCGTCACCGCCTACACGCCGTATCAGGCCGAGGTGGCCCAGGGCGTGCTGCAGGCGCTGTTCGAGTACCAGACCCTGGTCTGCCGCCTCACCGGGATGGACGTGGCCAACGCGTCGCTCTACGACGGTGCCTCGGCCTGCGTGGAAGCCGTGAACCTCGGCCTGGCCGCCACCGGCCGGGCGCGCGCGTGGGTGTCGGCCGGAGTGCACCCGCACATCCGACAGGTGCTGGCCACCTTCGCAGCCGGCACAGGCCACGAAGTGGTCGACGTCGCACTAGCCGGAGGGCTCACCGCCTGGCCGGTCGCAACGGACGGGACCGAGATGGAGGCGCCGCCCGGGGTCCTGTTGGTCGGGTACCCCAACTACCTCGGCTGCATCGAGGACCTGCGGGCCGCAGTCGCCGCCGCGCAGCGCCACGGAGCACTGGTGGTGGTCGTCGCCGATCCTGTCGCCCTCGGGCTGCTGCGCTCGCCAGGGGAGCTGGGCGCCGACGTTGTGGTCGCCGAGGGACAGCCCTTCGGGATGGCCCCGGCGTTCGGTGGCCCGTACCTCGGGTTGTTCGGTTGCCGGCGGGGCCACGTGCGACGCCTGCCCGGTCGCCTCGTGGGCGAGACGCTCGACGCGAACGGCCGTCGGGCCTACGTCACGACGCTGCGGACCAGGGAGCAGGACATCCGCCGCGAGCGGGCGTCGTCCAACGTGTGTACCAACCAGACCCTGATGGCCGTGGCCTTTCTCGTCCACCTGGCCTGGCTGGGGACCGCGGGCCTGCGCGAGCTGGCCCTGCGCTGCGCCCAGGGAACCCACTACGCCCGGAGGGCGCTGCTCGAGTTGCCAGGGGTGGAGCCGCTGGTCTCCGCGCCGGTCCTGCGGGAGTTCGCGCTGCGGCTCCCGAGCCCGCCCGGGGTGGTCGTCGACCGGATGGCCGAGGAAGGGTTCCTGGCCGGGATCCCCTTGTCCGCTCCCTACGGGGAGGGCCTGCTGGTGGCCGTCACGGAGCGACGCACGCGCCGGGAGATCGACGCCTATGTCCAGGCCATGGCACGGGTGCTGAAGTGACGACGCCCCCGGAGCCGATGCCGGGCGGCCGGGCCACGTCTGCGCCGCTCATGGGACGGGACCCCGAGCCCTCGCTCTTCGAGCTCTCGACCCCCGGACGCTCGTCGGCCTCCTTCCGTACGACCGGTGTGCCGCCGATCCCAGCCGAGGACCTCGTGCCGGCCGAGCTGCTGCGTGAGGGTCCGATCGACATCGCCGAGGTCTCCGAGCGCGACCTCGTGGCCCACTTCACCCGGCTGTCGCACCGGCAGTACTCCGTCGACCTCGGGGCCTATCCCCTCGGGTCCTGCACGATGAAGTACAACCCGAAGCTCTGCGACCAGGCCGCGGCGCATCCGGGGCTCGCCCGCGTCCATCCAGGTGCTCCCGCGCACCTGATCCAGGGTTGGCTGGAGCTGCTCGTCGACCTGGAGGCGGCGCTGTGCGCGGTGACGGGCATGCACTCCGCCACCCTGCAACCTCCGGCCGGCGCGGCGGGGGAGCTCACCGGGCTGCTGCTCATGCGGGCCTGGCACCGCGACGCCGGCGAGGACGGTCGACGCCGGCGGGTGCTCATCCCCGACTCCGCCCACGGCACCAACCCTGCCTCGGTGACCCTCGGTGGCTACGAGGTGACCCAGGTGCCCTCCGACGAGCGCGGCTGCGTCGACCTCGCCGCCCTGCGGGAGCGTCTCGACGACGACGTGGCCGGCATCATGTTGACCAACCCCAACACCCTGGGGCTGTTCGAGGAGGACATCGTCGACATCGCCGCCGCCGTCCACTCGGTCGGCGGGCTCCTCTACTACGACGGCGCCAACCTCAACGCCGTCCTCGGCGTCACCCGCCCGGGCGACATGGGGTTCGACATCGTGCACAGCAACCTGCACAAGACCTTCGCCGTACCCCACGGCGGTGGCGGTCCCGGAGCCGGTCCCGTGGCGGTGACCGAGCGCCTGGCTCCGTATCTGCCGGGGCCGCGCCCGGTGACTCTGGGCGACGGCCGCTTCGGCTGGGCCGAACCCGAGCTGTCCATCGGCAGGGTCCACTCCTGGCACGGCAACGCCCTGGCCCTGGCCCGGGCCCACGCCTACATCCTCGCCTGCGGCGGCGACGGCCTCCGGCGTGTGGCGGACATGGCCGTCCTCAACGCCAACTGGCTCCGCCACCGGCTGGCGGCCACCTACGACGTGCCCTACGACCGGCTCTGCATGCACGAGTTCGTGGTCTCCACCGCCCGGCTCCGCAGGCAACGCGGTCTGCGGGCGACGGACGTGGCCAAGCGGCTGCTCGAGGAGGGCTTCCACTCGCCCACGGTCAACTTCCCGTTGATCGTGCCCGAGGCGCTGATGATCGAGCCCACGGAAACCGAGAGCCCCCAGACGCTCGAGGCGCTGGCCCAGGCGTTGGAGCGCATCGTCGCCGACGACGACCCCGACGCTGGCCGGGCTCCGCGGACCGCACCGGTGAGCCGGGTCGACGAGACCCGAGCCGCCCGCCAGCTGGTGCCCACATGGGACGCCCGCGATTCCTGAGCCCCCAGGAGCTCGGGCTCAACCACCGGCGCGACGAAGGAGCTCGGCGAGGGACGGGCGGTAGCCGGGGCCTTGCGCCACACCGGCCTCGGTGATGACGGCCGTGACCAGAGACGCCGGAGTGACGTCGAAGGCGCGGTTGTCGACTCGCATTCCCTCAGGAGCTATAGCCCGGCCGGCCACCTCGGTGACCTCCGAGGCTGGTCGTTGCTCGATCGGGATGGCGCCTCCGTCCGGGCAGGCGGCATCGATGGTGCTCGTCGGGGCGGCGACGTAGAAGGGAACGCCGTGGTACGCAGCCAGCACGGCGAGGCCGTAGGTGCCGACCTTGTTGGCCACATCCCCGTTGGCCGCGATGCGGTCGGCGCCGACGACCACGCAGTCGACCCGCCCGGCGGCGAACAGCGAGGCGGCGGCCACGTCGGCCACCAGCGTCGCTGGGATGCCCAGCCGGTCGAGCTCCCAGGCCGTCAACCGGGCGCCTTGGAGCACCGGCCTCGTCTCACCCACCCACACCGTCGGTGATCGACCCTGCTCGGCGGCCGACCGGACGACACCGAGCGCGGTGCCGTACCCCACGCACGCCAGCGCGCCGGCGTTGCAGTGCGTGTACACGCGCGCCTCCCGGGGCAGGAGGGCCGCCCCGTGGGCCCCGAGCCGGCGGTTGTCGGCCACGTCCTGGGCCGCCAGCGCGCACGCCGTCGCCACCGGATCACTCGCGGCCAGGCCCCGGGCCACGCCCCACGCCAGGTTTACCGCCGTCGGGCGGGTGGCCACGAGCCGCGCGGCCGCCTCGTCGGGCGCTTCGCCGGTGACCGCGGCCAAGGCCATCCCCATGGCGCCGGCGACGCCGAGGGCCGGTGCCCCCCGGACGGCGAGGCTCGTGATCGCCTCGCACAGGTCGTCAACCGTCGTTGCCTCCAGCATCACCAGCTCCCGTGGCAGACGACGCTGGTCGATCAGGACCACTCGGTCGCCGGCCCACGCGATGGTCGGCGGGATCGGATCGGGCAGCGGGCTGTCGGTCATGGCAGCGACGCCACGGCGTCGGCCACGGCGCGCTCGAGGCCGCCGGGCGAGTCATAGGCAGCCGAGCCCAGCAGGGCGACGACGCCGGAGCCACCGGCACGCGCCACCTGGCCGACGACGTCGGGCGGCCCGAGGCCTCCGCCGAGCAGCGCGGTGGAGGGCCGGACGCCCACCATCGGGTCCCGTGCCGCGGCCAGGTTCGCCTCCACCTCGCTCTCGGTCTCGAAGAGCTTGCCGCCGAACGCACCGACGATCACGGCGTCGGCACCGGCGAGCCGGAAGAGGCGGGTCAGCACCGCTCCCGTCGGGCCGAAGTGCTGGTTGCGCGCCCACGGTCCCGAGCCGGCGCGGTGGGCCAGGACGGGCACGCCGAGCTCGGCCCGGCGGAGCGCGCCCACCGCGTCCATGCCCTGGGCCGCGGCCGCGACCATCACGCCGGTCGCGCCCAGGTCGACGGCCCGCCGGGCGCGGGTCATGAGCCCCTCGTAAGGTCCGGTGACGTTGGCGCAGTAGGTGACGCCGGGCTGCAGCCGGCGGGCGACGAGCGTCACCCGCTCGGCGAGCGGGCACCAAGGCGGGTCGGCCAGCACCTCGTCGTCCTTGAGCCAGGTGGCGCCCCCTGCGACCGCGGCCGCGGCGACGTCGGCCACCTGGCGGGGCGAGAGGCCCACCGAGGGCTTGACGATGACCCCGACGCCCGCGGGACCGGCGGCGCCGAGGGCGGGTCCGGGCAGGAAGCCATCGGGAACGGCCAGGCCCACGAGGCGGAGGCGTCGCAGTGACCCCACCTCGGTCGCCTCGCCGGCGACCACACTGGCGACCAGGGCCGGGAGGTTGCCCTCCACCAGCGCCGCGGGGAGCTCGATCACGGCTCGGCGGTCTCCGGCGTCGACGACGCGGCCCTCGGCCCACGCCGGCCCCCCGGCCATGGCCGTGGTCAGCTGCCGGGCGACGGCCTCGGCGGCCTCCGGCGGATCGATCTCGAAGGTCGCCCGGACGGCATCCCCGCCCTCCATCAACGTCGATCCGGCGGCCGCCGGTGACGCTGCTGCCAGCACGGGCGGTGCCAGTGCCGCCGGTCGTCGGGCACGGCGGTCGGCACGACGACCACGTGGAAGAGGCCCACGGCGATCTCGTGGTCGCAGCCCGGGCAGCGGTACACCTTGCGCGCCTGGTAGGGCTGCACGGCTCGCACCTCGAACCCCTCGTCTTCGCCCGGCTCCACGTCCGAAGTATCGCGGTCGGCCCGTCCCGGCGCGCCGGTCCGACGGCAGCGGTACCGTCGCCCCTGCGTGAGCGAGGGAGGCGGATCGACCGCCGGATGGTTTCCCGACCCCGGGGGCAGGCACGAGCTGCGCTACTACGACGGCAGCCAGTGGACCGAGCACGTCTCGTCCCACGGGCGGCAGGGGACCGAGCCCCTCAGGAGTGCCGGGCGCGTGCCCACCGTCGACCGCGCCGACGAGAAGGTCCGTCGCGACGTGACGAAGGCCGGTGCCCAGGTCTCCTCGGCGGGTGGCGGAACGCTGTTCACCGAGCCCGTCCTGGTCGTGAACCAGAAGGCCAAGCTCATCGAGCTGCAGAACGAGTACGCCATCTACGACCGCAACGGCCGCCAGGTGGGTGGCGTGCGTCAGGTCGGCCAGAGCACCCTCAAGAAGGCCGTGCGGCTGGTGACCTCCCTGGACCAGTACCTCACCCAGAAGCTCCAGATCGTCGACATGGCCGGCCTGCCCGTGCTGGCCCTCACGCGTCCGGCCAAGGTGTTCAGGTCCCGCGTGCTCGTGACCGATGCCACCGGCGACGACGTGGGCGAGATCGTGCAGGAGAACGTGGTGGGCAAGATCCACTTCGGCCTGCACGCCGGCGGCGTCCAGGTGGGATCGATCAACGCCGAGAACTGGCGGGCCTGGAACTTCAACATCCAGGACATGCAGGGCAGCGAGGTGGCCCGCATCACCAAGACGTGGGAGGGCCTGGTCAAGACCGCATTCACCACCGCGGACAACTACGTGGTCGTCATCCACCGGCCACTCGACGAGCCGCTGCGCAGCCTGGTGATCGCTGCGGCCCTCGGCGTGGACACCGCCCTCAAGCAAGACAAGCGCGGTTTCGGCTGAGGTGCGGAGCGGAATAGTTGCATTAGCAACCATGTTGGACCCGCGACAGCGAGCCCTCCTGGAGGTGTCCCATGCCCGCGGTGACCGCACCCGACATCCTTCGCCTTCCCGCCATTCCCGAGCCGGTGGGCGGTGTCGGTGTCGAGCGGCCGGTCGGCTCCGTGACCACGGCCCCGTCGGGCCTGGAGGGGGAGGGGTTCCCCGTTCGCCGCGCCTTCGCCGGCGTCGACCAGAGCCTGCTGGACCCGTTCATCCACATGGACCAGATGGGTGAGGTCGACTACGCCCCGGGCGAGCCCAAGGGCACGTCGTGGCACCCCCACCGGGGCTTCGAGACGGTCACCTACCTCATCGACGGAGCCTTCCGCCACCAGGACTCCACCGGCGGGGGAGGCCTCATCGCCAACGGTGCCACGCAATGGATGACGGCCGGGGCCGGCATCCTCCACATCGAGGCGCCCCCTGAGGAGCTCGTCGCCAGCGGCGGCCTCTTCCACGGCACCCAGCTGTGGGTCAACCTCCCGGCCGCCTCCAAGTGGGAGACGCCGCGCTACCAGGACCTCGCAGCCGAGCGGGTCACGCTGCTGCGCTCGCCGGACGGCGGCGCCCTCGTGCGGGTCATCGCCGGATCGGTCGGGGGCCACCAGGGTCCAGGGGCGACGCACACCCCCATCACCTACCTGCACACGACGGTGGCGCCGGGTGCCCGCCTGGTCCTGCCGTGGAGCCCCGACCACAACGCCTTGGTGTACGCCCTCGCCGGGTCGGGTGTCGTCGGCCCCCAGCGCGCGCCGCTCACCCGCGGCCAGCTCGCCGTGATGGGTGCGGGTGACTACCTGTCGCTGTCGGCCTCGCCGGCCCGCCCGGGTGGTGCTCAGCCGCTGGAGGTGCTCGTGCTCGGTGGGCGCCCGATCGGTGAGCCGGTGGCCTGGTACGGACCGTTCGTCATGAACACCAAGGCCGAGCTGGTCCAGGCCTTCGACGACTACCGCGCCGGCCGGATGGGTCAGATCCCGGCGCGGGGTTGACCGCCGACCGGGCCCGGGCCGCTTGAGCACGGGAAACCGCTGGCTTGCGGAGGCCGCCGGGCGCAGCGCGACCTACGACGAACGCTGGGCCGAGATGGCCCGCGCCGGCCAGAACGTCCACGGCGAGGCCGACCTCGTGGAGTCGCTGCTCTCGGAGGCTCGGCGCCCGCTCCGGGGACGAACCGGCGGGGCGCCTCCGTGGTCCGTGCTCGACGCCGGCTGCGGAACCGGACGCGTGGCCATCGAGCTGGCAGCCAGGGGCTGCGAGGTGGTGGGTGTCGACGCCGACCCCGCCATGCTGGAGCGAGCACGCGACAAGTCGCCCGCGTTGGACTGGGTCCAGGGCGACCTGGCCTCCGTCGAGCTGGTGCGAGAGCTCGACGTCGTGGTCCTGGCCGGCAACGTGATGATCTTCCTCGACCCGGGCAGCGAGCCGGCGGTCGTGGCCAACCTGGCCCGTCACCTGCGACCCGGCGGGCTCCTCGTGGCCGGGTTCGCCCTCGAGGCCGGGCGCCTCGAGCTGGCGGCCTACGACGGCTGCGCCACCGCCGCGGGGCTCACCATGGCCGCCCGGTGGTCCACGTGGGACCGGGAGCCCTTCAGTGGCGGGAGCTACGCCGTGTCGGTGCACCGGCGGGGGCCGGCGGCGGCGTCGATCAGCTGAGTCGGAGCCCTCAGCGGGGGAGGGGCCTATAGGCGATCCCGTGAGGCTGGTCGGCGGCCGCACCCAGCTCCCGGCGGCGGAAGGCCTCGTAGTCGGCGAAGTTGCCCTCGAACCACCGGACCCGGCTGTCGCCTTCGAAGGCGAGCACGTGGGTGCAGATGCGGTCGAGGAACCAGCGGTCGTGGCTGATGACCACCGCGCAGCCGGGAAACGCCTCCAGGCCGTCCTCCAGAGCCCGCAGCGTGTCGACGTCGAGGTCGTTGGTGGGCTCGTCCAGCAGCAGGACGTTGGCGCCGCGACGCAGGAGCTTGGCCAGATGGATCCGGTTGCGCTCGCCGCCCGAGGCGATCCCCACGTGCTTCTGCTGGTCGGAGCCCGTGAAGTTGAACGAGGCCACGTAGGCCCGGCCGTGGACCTCCCGGGTACCGATCCGCAGCAGGTCCTGGCCGCCGGTGACCTCCTCGTAGATCGTCGCTCCCGGGTCGAGGTCGTCTCGGGCCTGGTCGACGTAGGCCAGCTCGACGGAAGGCCCGATGCGCACCGTCCCGCCGTCGGGCTGCTCCTGGCCGGTCAGGATACGGAACAGCGTCGTCTTGCCGGCGCCGTTGGGCCCGACCACACCGACGATGCCCGCCGGCGGGAGGGAGAACGACAGGTCCTCGATGAGGAGTCGGTCCTCGTAGCCCTTGGCGAGGCTCTCGACCTGTATGACCACGTCGCCGAGCCGTTCGCCCGGTGGGATGGCGATCTCGAGGTGCCGTCCGTTGCGCTCGGCGTCGCGGGCCTCGGCGAAGAGCTTCTCGTAGGCGCTGAGCCGGGCCTTGGACTTGGCCTGGCGGGCCTTGGGCGCCATGCGCACCCACTCGAGCTCGCGCTCGAGGGTCCGAGCCCGGGCGGTGTCGGCCTTGTGCTCGAGGTTGAGGCGCTGTTGCTTCTGCTCCAGCCACCCCGAGTAGTTGCCCTCGAAGGGTGTGCCCCGGCCGTGGTCGAGCTCGAGGATCCAGCGGGCCACGTTGTCCAGGAAGTAGCGGTCGTGGGTGACGGCGACCACGGTGCCGGGGTAGTCCCGCAGCGTCCGCTCCAGCCAGGCGACGGATTCGGCATCGAGGTGGTTGGTCGGCTCGTCGAGCAGCAGCAGGTCGGGCTTGGACAGCAGCAGGTGGCAGAGTGCGACACGCCGCCGCTCGCCTCCCGAGAGGATGCCGACCTCGGCGTCGCCCGGAGGGAGCCGCAGGGCGTCCATGGCCATCTCGATCTGGCGGTCGAGGTCGTTGGCACCCTTGGCCTCGATCTCGGCCTCCAGGCCGGCCTGCTCCTCGCCGATGCGATCGAAGTCGGCATCGGGCTCCGCGTAGCGGGCGAGGACCTCGTCGTAGCGTCGCAGCAGGTCGGCGACCGCGCCGACGCCGTCCATGACGTTGCCCTTGACGTCCTTGGTCGGATCGAGGGCGGGCTCCTGCTCGAGGAGGCCCACGGTGAAGCCGGGGGAGAGGCGGGCCTCACCCGTGTAGCCGTCGTCGACGCCGGCCATGATCCGCAGCAGCGAGGACTTCCCCGAGCCGTTCGGCCCGATGACGCCGATCTTCGCTCCTGGATAGAAGGCGAGGGTCATGTCCTTGACCACCTCCTTGTCCGGAGGGTGGAAGCGGCTGACCTTGTACATCGTGAAGATGAACTGGGCGGCGTTGGCCATGGCCGGCGACCCTACCGAGCGGCCACCGCCCCGCCGCCAGGCCGGCGTCGCCGCCGGATGAAGGGCCGGGCTCAAGGCCGGACCTCGACCGTCCGATAGCCCCCGAATGGGATCGGCGCGATGCCTCCGGGCGCACTGGCTGTGGGCCACCGCGCCGCTCGTCGCCGTGCTGGTGGCCGTCGCCCTCGTCGTCGCCACGGCGGCCGCGGGCGGGGCCGACACCCGCGCACCGGGTCTGGCCCGTGATCGGGACGGTCGCCTCGTGTCGACGGGCTCGGGCGACACGCCGCTCGAGGAGCAGGTTGAGCCGACGTCGACCACCGCCGCCGCACCGGCCCCGACCGCAGCCCCCCGCCCCGCCGCCAAGCCACCGGCCGCGGAGGACGAGCAGAAGAGGCCCGGCATCACCATCGTCGCGTCGCCCGGGAAGCCGCGGATCGGCGAGACCGTACGGGTCACCGTGAAGGCCTCCATGCCGGCGAACTGCTGCGCCATCCACGTCGCCGCCGGTGACGGGCTGTCCATGCACGTCGCGGCCGGAATGCCGTGCACCGCCGGTGTCGGAGGGGTGCAGCGCATGGAGCTCACCTACCTCTACAACCGGCCGGGCACGTGGAACGTCGAGGCCCGGGCCGACGCCGGCCGGCGCTGCGACATCGAGCTGGCCGACCGGGCCGTCTTCAGCGACGGTAAGTGGATCGGCGTCTACCCGACCTACGCGCAGACCGAGGCCCTTCCGCAGCAGATCGCCGTGCTCCCCCTCGTGGTCACGGCTGACGGCCCGTACGCCACGACCAAGCAGGGCCCCGAGGCGCCCACCGCGCAGCTGACGCCCGTCCTGGACGCCACCGGGCGGGGTGTCGAGCTGGAGGGTTTCGCCAGCGACGGGGACGGCTTCGTGCGCGAGGCCGTGGTCGACTGGGGCGACGGCACGCCGGCGACCGTCTATCCCAACCGCGCCGCCTGCCGGGAGTACGAGAGCGGCTGGCCGATGGGGTCACCCTTGAGGTTCGGGGTCCTGCCAGGCAGCCTCGGCTGGTCCCAGGTCACCGCCCAGCACACGTATGCCGCAGCCGGCGCCTACTCGGTACGGGTCACGGTGGTGTCGGTTGGCTGCGACGGGACCCACGAGCAGCGGGCGAGCCACACCCTGGTCATCCAGGCGCCGTAGTGCTGTTGACGGCGACGCACCTGCCCGCGCGCCTTCCCTCTCCACAGGTGCGTCAGACGAGCCACACCAGGATGAACGCCGCCGCCACGAGGTCGAACAGCACGCAGAACAACGGATACCTGTTTCGCCGAACAGGCGTTCGAATACCGACGGGATGGTGCACGAGGTCCCACAGGGCGTGCGCGCCGTAGCCCGCAGCCAGCAGGATCACGGAGCCATAGACGGCCGCCGCTGAGACCGACTGCTCGGGGGTGGTTGACCGCTTTCTGTAGAGCGACAGGACATTGACAGTGGCTGCGCCACCAAACTGACAGTCGTCGTGAGCCGGGACCGCTCCCTCTGGCAAGCGAGCACGATATGCTGATCTGTATGCGAACGACCATCAATCTGCCTAATGCCCTCGCCGAGGCGGCAAAGGCGAAGGCGGCGGCCGAGGGACGGACGTTCACGAGCGTCGTCGAGGAGGGGCTGAGAGCGGTTCTCGCTGTCGAGCCGACGACCACTCCGATCACGCTGCCGGCGTACGGCACGCTTGGCGGCAAGGTTCTCGTCGACCTGGCTGACCGCGACGCATTCTGGGCGGCGCTTGACGCTGATGGTGTGCGTTGATCGTTCTGCCCGACGTCAACGTCCTCGTCTACGCCTTCCGGCGGGAGTCGTCGCTCCACGGGCGCTATGCCGCCTGGCTAACCGATCTCCTGGGGTGGGGCGGACGAGGTAGGCGTGACCGAGAGCACGCTGACGGGCTTCCTCCGCATCGTCACCAACCCGCGCATCTACACAGACCCGGCGCCGGCTTCGGATGCGTTGGCCTTCGTCGATGCAGTACGCGGCGCCCCACGGCGGAGGTGGGTTGGCGTCACCGACGCGGTTTGGGCGACCTTCTCGGCGTTAATCGAATCCGACCCGCAGGTCCGGGGCAACCTGGCGCCGGATGCATGGCTGGCTGCCCTCGCCCTCGCGCACGGGTGCCACATCGCCACGGCGGATCGCGGCTTCGCTCGCTTCGATGGACTCGACTG
>Ga0187892_10004622_pt1 | contig 22827 bp, 25 predicted proteins | sample MA1701073metaG_FD_139345 | JGI IMG/M metagenome (GOLD analysis project Ga0187892, IMG submission 139345) | Bio-ooze microbial communities from a basaltic lava cave in the Kipuka Kanohina Cave System on the Island of Hawaii, USA - MA170107-3 metaG ... | reverse complement strand
GGTTACACTCTGTCGGCATCGGGGAACTCCTTCCAACCCTGCGCAAGTCGTTCTTCGCAAAACAGCTTTCGCAGATTCGAAGCCCCGATGCACCTCCTCCTGTGAGAAATCCGGGCTAGCGCCGCGCGGGCATCTCGCGGGTTTCGGAGGCTTCGCGCTTCTCGGCCGTTTCGCGCGTCGAGACGATGAAATCCCAGATCATCAGCACGATCCCGATCGCCATCACGAAGTAGAGCGGTATGGCCTTGACGAGATAGGCGAACCCGCCGAAATGGACGATCGCCGCCGCCAGCGCGATCACTCCGCCGATCAGGTTCAGCCAGGAGACATTCTTCATAACGCGGTCCCTTCCCCCGCGCGGGTCGTCAGCCAATACATCACCGCCACGGGGGCCTCAACCCCATGAGCGCCCGAAACGGATCGCGTGGCAAAATTTACCTCGGCAAACCTCCGCCCCGCCTTTCGTATGGGCAGAGCGCCTTACGCACATGCAATAGGGCGGTCATCCAATTGACTCACTGCCGTCATCTTCCTATTGTGCGCTGCGAAATAAAACTCGTGCGGCCTGACCGGTCCGCAGGAGGCGGCCTCGAACGCCCGCTCGTCGTCTGGCATATCACTCTTATTCCAACCTGCAGCGTCAACCGATGAAGCTCCTGGTCGCCGTCAAGCGCGTGATCGACTTCAACGTCAAGGTCCGGGTCAAGGCCGACGGGACCGGCGTCGAAACCGCCAATGTGAAAATGTCGATGAACCCCTTCGACGAGATCGCCGTCGAGGAGGCCATCCGGATGAAGGAGCAGGGCAAGGCCAAGGAGATCGTGGCGGTCTCGATGGGCCCGGCCCATTGCCAGGAAACGATCCGCACCGCATTGGCCATGGGCGCCGACCGCGGCATCCACGTGCTCCACGAGGGGGAGCTGCAGCCGCTGGCCGTGGCCAAGCTCCTCAAGGCCATCGCCGACAAGGAAAAGCCCGACGTCGTCATCCTCGGCAAACAGGCGATCGACGACGATTCCAACCAGACCGGCCAGATGCTGGCCGCGCTCATGGGCGTGCCGCAGGCCACCTTCGCCTCGAAGATCGTGGTGGCCGAGGGCGGGCTCACCGTCACGCGCGAGGTCGACGGCGGGCTCGAGACGATCAAGATCAAGCTGCCCGCGGTGGTGACGACCGATCTGCGCTTGAACGAGCCGCGCTACGCGTCGCTCCCCAACATCATGAAGGCGAAGAAGAAGCCGATCGAGCAGCTCAGGCCCGATCAGCTCGGCGTCGATCCCGCGCCGCGCCTGGTGACGCTGAAGGTCGTCGAGCCCGCGAAGCGCCAGGGCGGCGTCAAGGTCAAGACCGTCCAGGAGCTGGTGGAGAAGCTCAAGAACGAAGCCAAAGTGATCTGAGCGTTTGAAAGAAGAGAAATGAAACACAGAGGACACAGAGAACACAGAGGAAGAAAGGACTGCGCGCCTTTGGCGCGCGAAGCTGCCTTCTCTGTGCTCTCTGTGTCCTCTGTGGTTCATCTTCTTGCTTCCGCGCGCGCGCGATAGGAGACGAGGAACGTGGGCGTTCTGGTTCTGGCGGAGCACGACAACAAGCGGCTGAAATCGGCGACGCTGCACGCCGTCACCGCCGCGAAGAAGATCGATGCGGAGGTGACGCTGCTCGTCGCCGGGCAAGGGTGTCGCGCGGTCGCCGAGGCGGCGGCGAAGGTCGCCGGCGTCTCGAAGGTCATCCTCGCCGAAGCCCCCGCGCTCGAGCACGCGCTGGCCGAGCCATTGGCGGCGCTGCTCGTGCAGTTGGCGCCCGGCTACTCGCACATCCTCGCCGCCGCCACGACCACCGGCAAGAACGCGCTGCCGCGCGCGGCGGCGCTGCTCGACGTGGCGCAGATCTCCGACATCGCCGGCATCGAGGCGCCCGACACCTTCGTGCGCCCGATCTACGCCGGCAATGCGATGGCGACGGTCAAGAGCAAGGACGCGAAGAAGGTCGTCACCGTGCGCCAGACCGCGTTCGACGCCGCCGCGGCCACCGGCGGCAACGCGCCGATCGAAACCGCCGCCGCCGCGCCCGACGCCGGCCTTTCGAGCTTCGCCGGGCAGGATCTCACCAAGACCGAGCGGCCCGAGCTCACCGCCGCGCGCATCGTCGTCTCGGGCGGCCGCGGCATGCAATCGGGCGACAATTTCAAGCTGCTCGAAGCGGTGGCCGACAAGCTCGGCGCGGCGGTCGGCGCCTCGCGCGCCGCGGTCGACGCCGGCTTCGTGCCCAACGACTACCAGGTGGGGCAGACCGGCAAGGTGGTGGCGCCGGAGCTCTACATCGCGGTCGGCATCTCGGGCGCCATCCAGCATCTCGCCGGCATGAAGGACAGCAAGGTCATCGTCGCCATCAACAAGGACGAAGAGGCGCCGATCTTCCAGGTGGCCGACTACGGCCTCGTCGCCGACCTCTTCAAGGCGGTGCCCGAATTCGCCGCCGAGCTCGGCAAGATCGAAATCCGCAAGTGAACGTGAACAGGAGCCGGGGAGTCGGGGAGAAGTAAGTAAGAAAAAATGAACCACAGAGGACACAGAGAACACGGAGTAAGAAAGCATTGCGCGCCGAAGGCGCGCGAAACTCCTTCTCGGTGTTCTCTGCGCCCTCTGTGGTTCAAGTCTTTCTTTCTTCGCCCCGGCTCCCCGGCTCCTGCGACCTTCTAGGCGGCGCATGAAGCGAGAAACCTGCTGAGCGGTATGATGCAATGGATGGAAATCTCATGAGCGCCGAAACCCCCGCCGCCATCGATATCCGCCGCGTCGGCGTGATCGGCGCCGGCCAGATGGGCAACGGCATCGCCCATGTCTGCTCGCTCGCGGGCTACGACGTGGTGCTCACCGACGTGAAGCCCGAGGCGCTCAAGAAGGCGCTGGAGACGATCTATTTCAACATGGAGCGCCAGGTGAAGCGCTCGATCCTCTCCGAGCGGGAGCGCGACGCGGCGCTCGGGCGCATCAAGACGAGCGCCACGCTCGCCGACGTGAAGGAGTGCGACATCGTCATCGAGGCGGCGACCGAGAACGAGCAGGTGAAGCGCGAAATCTTGAAGGCGCTCTCGGCCCAGTTGAAGAAGAACGCGATCATCGCCACCAACACGTCGTCGATCTCGATCACGCGCCTGGCCGCCGCCACCGACCGGCCCGAGAAGTTCATCGGCATGCACTTCATGAATCCGGTGCCGATGATGGAGCTGATCGAGCTCATCCGCGGGCTCGCCACCGACGAGCCGACGTTCCAGGTGGTGAAGACGATGAGCCAGCGCCTCGGCAAGACCGTGGCCATGGCCGAGGATTTCCCGGCCTTCATCGTCAACCGAATCCTGCTGCCGATGATCAACGAGGCGGTCTACACGCTCTACGAAGGCGTCGGCACGGTGGAGGCGATCGACACCGCGCTGCGCCTCGGCGCGCACCACCCGATGGGCCCGCTCGAGCTCGCGGACTTCATCGGCCTCGACGTGTGCCTCGCGGTGATGCAGGTGCTCTACGACGGCCTCGCCGACAGCAAGTACCGCCCCTGCCCGCTGCTCGTGAAATACGTCGAGGCCGGCTGGCTCGGCCGCAAGGCCAACCGCGGCTTCTACGACTATACCGGCGAGAAGCCGATCCCGACGCGGTAGGACGCGGAAACGTCTTCATACCGGCGCGCCAAAATACGGGCCGTCATGCCGACCGGAGCGAGCCGACCCTGAGCTTGTCGAAGGGCGGCTCGCGAAGTGGAGGCATCGTGCGCCAGCGCACGGCCCTTGGCCTCGCGACGGCCCGCGCTTGCGAGCCGACGCGATCCCTCCACTTCGCGGCCGCGCAAGAGGCGCGTCCGCTTCGGTTGGGATGACGCTGAAAGACAGGCGCTTCGGTATGAGACGCCATTCTTTCCGACACGGCTCTTGCGCTATGGTCGCTCCCTCAAACCAGTCCAGGGGAACCAAGATGCGCCTCCTGCCTCGCCTCGCCATCGCCATCGCTCTCGCGGCGCCCGCGGCCGCGCCGGCCCAGGCGCAGAACTGGGTCGAGCACAAGCCGGAAGGGATCGGCTATCGCATCGAGATGCCGGCGGCGCCGAAGGTGCAGTCGCGCGACGTGCCCACCGCCGTCGGCCCGATCAAGACCACGATGGCGGTCGTCGATCGCGGCGCCGTCGGCTTCATCGTCAGCCACAACGACTACCCGGCGGGCGCGATCCAAGGCAGGCCGCTGAGCGACGTCCTCGACGGCATCCGCAACGGCCAGGTCGGCGCGCACAAGCTGCGCAACGAGGAGAAGATCACGCTCGGCGGCCAGCCCGCGCGCCATCTCGTCATCGACACGGCCCAGGGCCAGGTCGTCGTCTCGCGCATCGTGATGGTCGAGAATCGGCTGTTCCAGGCGATCTATGTCGGCCCCAGGGGCGGCGAAGACGGCGACGACGCCAAGCGCTTCATGGCCTCGTTCCAGCTCGTGCAGCGCTAGAGCCCGTCCCGAGAAAGTCGAATCGGCCTATCCGGCGTAGGGGCGCGCTGCGCGCGCCCTGTCTCCACGAGCCGAGGTTTTCACAGCGGAGAGAGGGCGCGCGCAGCGCGCCCCTACGCTTGAGACGGTTCCATCCAATCGAATCGCGCTCTTGGACGTGGCCGCTCGCCTCAAAGCCCGATCAGCCCCACGAGGACGAGCGCATACGCGGCGGAACCGTTGCCGGCCTTGCCGCCGACGAGCCGGCCGAGACGCCGGAGGGCGTCGGCCAAGAGACGCCCGACGCCGGTCTTGGGCTTCAGGTCGCGGTCGGGAAAGCGCGAAAGGTGGTCGAGATAGCGGGCCGCGGCGGCGTGCGTGTCGCGGTCGGCCTCGTCCTGCGGGGGGTGCTGTTGCATGGGCGCGCCTCGAAGGCGGTCGAACGCGCGGAAGAATATCAGCCGCGCGGCGCGCGCCGCGTGCGCGGCATCACGCCCGCGCCGCCGGCTGTGTGACGTGGCTCACGTTTGGGAGTTGCCGCGCACGCCAGCGTGTCGCACCGGCGCGTCCTTGTTTTGACCGTCATCCCGACCGAAGCGGCTGCGCCTCTTGCGCGGCCGCGAAGTGGAGGCCAAGGCCTCGCGTCGATGCCTCCGCTCCGCGAGCCGAAGCCGGTCGCTCCGGTCGGCATGACGGTCATGACTAGGGCTCGCCGATATCAGAGCTTCGACAGGAACCGCCCGGGATTGGCGAGGAACGCGCGCGTCAGCGCCACGTGCTCCGTCTCGTCCCAGGCGACCGGGCGGATCGCGCCGCCCTCGAACAGCCAGATCGCGGCGCCGGGGAGGGCCATCAGGATCGGCGCGTGGGTGATCAGCAGATGAAAAAGAGCGCGGCTGGAGCCGCGCGGTTCTCAATACTATACCAACCCGTGCGACTTCTCCGTGCTCTTCATCGCGACGCGGGATGAGCCGGCGCTGGACCGGAGCGCGGAACAGAAGAGGCGGCTGCTGAAGGCGGTCGCGGAGATCAAGGCATGAAGAAGAAGCCGATCAGGTTCGATGCGGAGGCGCTGGTCAGGAGCATCGAAGGCGTGCGCGACGGCGTCACCGGCCGGCGGAAGCTCGCCTTCCGCACCGCCACCGTGAAGCTCCCGCCGCCGGCGCCGCCGATTGCGGCCGCCGAGATCGCGCGCCTCGCGCCCGGCTCCGCCTCAGCCAGCCGGTGTTCGCGGCCCTCCTCAACGTCGCCACCGTGACCGCGGTGAGCCGGGAGATGGGGCGCCGCAAGCCCTCGGGCGCGGCGCTCCGGCTGCTGCAGATCGCACGCGAGCATCCGGAAATCCTGCGCGCCGCGTGAGTGCGGGCCGGGCGGGCCCGGCGCCTCCGCTCATTTGTTGCCGTCCTTGTCGTAGTCGTTCGCGGCGCCGGCGCCCAACCTTGCTTTGGCTATGCGGATCGCGTACGAGCTTCGCGCGCGCATTGATGGTGCTGCCATGACCACCTTCACGGCCGTCATCGAATACGACGAAGAGTCCAAACTCTACGTCGGAATCGTTCCCGGCATCGTGGGCGCGCACAGCCAAGGCGCCACGCTCGACGAATTGCGCGCGAACCTCGAGGAAGTGCTCGCGCTGGTGATGCAGGAGAACGAGGAGCTGCGCCGGCGCCCGCCGCGCGTCGTCGGGGTGCAGCAGATCGAAGTGGCATGAGCGGGCGGCTGCCGGCGATCAAACTTTCGCCGCATGGATCGCGCTCTGCGCCAGCTCGGATTTCAGCCAGTCCGTCAAAAAGGCAGCCACGTCTTCTATCGCCACGGCGATGGACGCACGACCACCGTTCCGAACCACGGTGCCCGCGAATCTCGCCCGGCCGCTGGTGCGCGCGATCCTCGCCGACATCCGGATCACGCCGGAAGATTTCCGCGCCCTGCTGGATGAATGAGCGTCCGCATCGCTTTGGATGCGGTCCCTTGACCCAGGAAGCGAGGCCGTCACACTGCTGCGGCCAGGGGATGTACCGGGGACGATGACGCCGGAAGATTTCATCAAGAAATGGAAGGACTCGGAGCGCAAGGAGCGCCAGGCGTCGCAGCAGCATTTCCTCGACCTCTGCGACGTGCTCGAAGTCCCGAAGCCCGGCGATCCCGGCGTCAAGTCGAAGGATTACGAATTCGCCGTCCGGCTCAAGAAGCCAGGCCAGGAGGAGGGCGAGGCCGACGTCTTTCGGCGCGGCTGCTTCGCCTGGGAATACAAGGGGCCGAGGAAAAGCCTGGTCGAGGCCTACCGCCAGCTCAAGGACTACACCGACGCGCTCGACAACCCGCCGCTGCTGATCGTCAGCGACATGCGGGAAATCCTGATCCACACCAATTTCACCAACACCCCGGCGATCGCCTACCGCATCCCGATCCTCGATCTCGGCAGCGTCGAGCAGCGCCAGCGCCTCCGGTCGGCGTTTCTCGATCCCGAGAAGCTGAGGCCCACCACCGAACGCAAGCGGGTCACCGAGGAGGCGGCCAAGCAGATCGGCGCGCTCGCCAATGCCCTGCGCAAGAACAGGCTCGATCCGCGCCGCGTCGCGCACTTCCTCAACAAGATCGTCTTCTGCATGTTCGCCGAGGACATCGAACTGCTCCCGAAGCGCATCTTCTCGGAAATCCTGGAGCACGTGGTCAGCCAGCAGATCAAGTTCGCGGAGGCGATCCGCGACCTCTTCCGCGCGATGAAAGATCGCAACGGCCGCTTCGGGCTGACCCAGATACCCTGGTTCAACGGCGGCCTCTTCGCCGACGACGACGTGATCGAGCTGAGCTTCCCGCAGGTGGTGGCGCTGCGCGACGCGTCGCTGCTCGATTGGAAATACATCGAGCCCTCGATCTTCGGCACGCTGTTCGAAAGCGGCCTCGATCCCAAGAAGCGCCAGGAAATGGCCGGGCTGTTCAACGTGAAGCCGAACGGCAACGGCGGCCACACGCAGCCGAGCCTCTTCGCCAAGGACGCCGACAAGGGCGTCGGCATCCACTACACCGACGCCGAGAAGATCATGAAGATCGTGGAGCCGGTGGTGCTGCGCCCGCTGCGCGCCGAATGGGAGGCGGTGAAGGCCGAGATTTCGAAACACCGGGAGGCGAGGGCAAAGGCCAAGAGCCCGGCCGCCCGCACCAAGGCCGAGGACGCGGTGCACAAGGCTTATCACGATTTCCGGGTGCGCCTCGCCAATTATCGCGTGCTCGATCCCGCCTGCGGCTCGGGGAACTTTCTCTATCTCGCGCTACTGCACTTGAAGGACTTCGACCGTGCGGTCGAGACCGAAGCGCGCGCGATGGGCCTCCCCGCCGACAACGACCGCGTCACGACCGACGCGGTCAAAGGCATCGAGATCAATCCCTACGCCGCCGAACTGGCACGACTCACCATCTGGATCGGCGAGATCCAGTGGCAAATGAAGAATGCCGGGGGGATAAAGCGCGTGCCGATCTTGGGCGAGCTCCGGCAAGTCGATTGCCGCGATGCCCTCTACGATGAAAGACGGAACAAGGAGGCACATTGGCCAGAGGCAGATGCCATCATCGGCAATCCACCATTCTTGGGCGGCAAGCTACTGCTGCGAACGCTTCGGGACGACTACGTAGAGCGCCTATTTGAGTTGTTTGAGGCGCGCGTACCGGCCGAAGCTGACCTTGTTTGCTATTGGTTTGCGAAAGCAGGCGAGCAAATTCGCGGTGGAAAAGCGACGCGTGCGGGATTGGTGGCAACGAACTCAATTAGGGGCGGAGCAAATCGCCGTGCCCTTGAGTATGCGTTGACAGGCAACGCGGGCGCAAAATCACCCAAAGGAAAAGTCACGAAGCGCAACGACGTCGGACCGTTAGTGATCTACAACGCATGGGATGACGAGCGGTGGGTCATCAATGGCGCGAATGTCCGCGTGTCGCTGATCTCCTTTGCTGAGCGAAAGTTCGTTCCATCGCGCGAAGTGCGGTTAGATGATCAGGTCGTTACACAGGTCTATTCGGATCTAGCAGCGCAGCGTGGGCAAATCGGTGTTGATCTTACGGTCGCAAAGACTCTTTCGGAGAATACCGATGTTGGCTTCATGGGTGATACGCCAGTCGGTGCTTTCGATATTGACGGGCAGGTAGCGCGACGAATGTTGAGGTTGCCACTCAATCCAAATGGCAAGAACAACACGGATGTAATTAGACCATGGTTTAATGGCTTGGATATCACTCGTCGCACGCGCGATAGGTGGAATCATCGACTTCGGGATGGACACATCTGAATCTGATGCGGCGCTATACGAAGCACCGTTCGAGTATGTGAAAAAGCATGTCTATCCCGCGCGCTTACGGCTGAGAGCGGCGAAGGGAATCAAACCTTGGTTACACCAACGGCCACGGCCCAAGCTGCGAAGGCAGCTTGCACGCTTGGAGCGATTCATCGTTACTCCGACGCTATCGAAGTATCGCATTTTCATTTGGCTACCAAGTATAGCTTTGCCCGATCACCAGTTGATTGCCGTTGCGCGGGACGACGATGCCACATTCGGATTGCTCCATTCGCGCTTTCACGAGCTATGGTCGTTGCGCATGGGCACAAGCTTGGAAGATCGTCCGCGCTACACGCCATCGACCACTTTCGAAACCTTCCCCTTCCCCGAAGGCCTGACGCCGAACATTCCGGCCAAGGACTATGCCGACGACCCGCGCGCGATCCGCATCGCCGCGGCTGCGAAGGCGTTGAACGAGCAGCGCGAGGCGTGGCTCAACCCGCCCGATCTGGTGAAGCGCGTGCCCGAGGTGGTGGCGGGCTATCCCGACCGCATCCTGCCGGTGGGCGAGAAGGCCGAAAAGAAACTGAAGAAGCGCACGCTCACCAAACTCTACAACGAGCGCCCGCAATGGCTCGTGAACGCGCACACGGCGCTCGACGAGGCCGTGGCCGCCGCCTATGGCTGGCCGGCCGACCTCTCTGACGACGAAATCTTGTCACGCCTGTTGGAGCTGAATCTCGCGCGCGCGGCGAAGCAGGCGAGGCAGTAGTCGGCGGATGACCCCAAATTCGCTTTGAGAACAAAGAGCGAACATATTTCGGCCGCAATCCCATGCTCGTCTTAGGTTGCCTTCATCTTCGCCGACGCTCGGCGCGGGGGAAGACGGCGCGGGCGGCTCGGCTCGCCGCGCGCGGCTCTTTGGACAGGTGAATCTCGATGTCGAAGCTGCGGCACGCAAGCTGCGCGCCGCGGCTGATGCTAACAAATGCTAACGGTTTGCAGAAAAAATCGCGCGCGCGGCGGTCGCGGCAGGGTCGCCGCCAGGGCGATGCTGAGAAATGCTGAGATTCTCGCCCGAAATCGGATGCTGAGTTGGGCGGTCTTACTGCCCTATCGCGCGGACCTGCGCCTCGCCTGCCGCACCTCGGCGCCGGACGCGCGCCGGATGTCCGCCTTTGTCCACCGGAGAGGGGGTGGGGGCCACGTGCGGCTTCCGGCGGCAGCGCTCGCGCCGGCGAAGTAGGCGAATGTAGGTGAAAGTAGGTGAAAGTAGGTGATTCAGGGGGAGGGGGTCCCCGATCGCGCCGAAGCCGGCCCTCGCCGCGAGCCCTCAGGCCGGGCCACGCCGCGGGCCTCAAGCCGGCCCGCTCACGGTCAAAAAATCCTGCTCGCGGCCTTCGAGCACCAGCGCGGTGAGCACGCCCGAGGCAAAGGCGCCGGTGTCGATGCCGATGCGGTTGGGCTTCACCTCGGGTTCCCAGGTGATCGTGTGGCCGTGCACGATCACCTTGCCGTAGTCCTCCTCGGAGCCGAGGAATTCCTCGCGGATCCAGAGCATGTCCTCGTCGGTCTGGTTGTCGAGCGGGACGCCGGGCCGGATGCCGGCATGGACGAAGAAGAAGTCGCCTTCGGTGCGGGAGAATTCGAGCGCCTTGTAGAAGTCGATGTGGCTCTCCGGCACCTTGTCGCGGAACTCCTCCTGCACGCGCTGCAGCACGTCGTAGCTCAGCTCGTCGTACCTGGCGATCTTGACGCCGTAGGAGGAGAGCGTGGCGAGCCCGCCGTTGAAGAACCAGCCGGGCCCCGCCTCGAGGTCGTTCAGGAACTCGATCAGGAACGCCTCGTGGTTGCCCATCAGGTGCACGCGCTCGAAGCCGGTGAGCGGGCGCTCCAAGAGAATGTCGACGACCTTCTTCGAGTGCGGGCCGCGGTCGACATAGTCGCCGAGATAGACGACGACCTTCCTCTCGGCCGGAACGTCGAGCGAGTCCTTCAAGATCGCGGCGTGCATCTTCTCCAAGAGGTCGGCGCGCCCGTGCACATCGCCCACGGCGTAGACGAGGGTCCCCTCCGGGACCTTCGGAATTCGTCCGTTGACCGCGAGCGCGGTTCCGACCTCGAGCATGGCGCGCTCTTAATAGGGTTTCGCGGCCAGGACCAGCAACCGGCGCGCGATGTCGCACCGGTGGCACCCGATCGCGGGCAGCGCATAGGGAGAAGCTTCGGCGGGGCGCAGCATACACGGCATTGCTGTAAACGGAATTAACCAAAGCCGCGGGAATGCGCAATTCCCCGCCCCCGGGCCGCCGCGCGTTTCGGCCCATGATTGCAGGGTCTGCGCTCGATTCATCGGGCTTTAGCCGTGACTGGCAAGCGCTGAGCAACCGCGTCCGCTGACCGGGCGCTAACGGCGCCGCTGCTATCCCGCTCCCCGCATGACGAGACCACTCGTCGTCGGGGGAGCTCTCGATGTCTTTCGGTTTCGCGCGCGCGTTCGCCGTTCTCGCCTTCGCCCACGCCGCCGCTCTCGGCGCCGCGGCGAAGGCCGCCGAACCCGCGTCGAGCGTCCGCCTCTTCGGCAGCAGCGAAAACGCGAACGCCGACATCTCGCCGTTCCCGAAGTGGACCGGCGCGCTCCAGCGCTACCAGACCGAGCAGCATCTCGAAGACGCGCCCTGCGCCGGCGGCCGCTGCGAGCTCCAGCACTGGAAGGCGTTCGTCGCGGCGCTGCGGGGCCACGACCGCATGCGCCAGCTGCAAGCGGTCAACGCCTACGCCAACCGCATTCCGTACCGCTCCGATCTCGACCGCTACGGCGCCACCGACCACTGGGCGACGCCGCGCGAAGCGCTCGGCCGCTCGGCCGATTGCGAGGATTACGCGATCGTCAAATACCTCTCGCTCAGGAAGCTCGGCTGGCCGCCGCGCGCGCTGCGCCTCGTCGTGCTGCAGCACGAGCTGCGCAACGAGGTGCACGCGGTGCTGATCGCCTATGCGAACGGCACGGCCTACGTGCTCGACAACCTCATCCCCGACGTGCGCGAGCACGCCGCGATCCGCCACTACCGCCCGATCTTCTCGATCAACGAGACGGCCTGGCACCTCCACCGCGAGTGGAACCCGGACAGCGCCACCGTGGCGGCCACGGCCGCGCCCGCAAGGGTTCCCGCCGCGCGCTCCGTGCAAGTCGCCGGGCGCGTGCCGCACCAGTCCGCAGCGGAGCCGTCGATTCTGGAGAATCGCGCTACGCCGGGCGGCCTAGTTGGTTCCCGCGGGAAACGCGATTAGTGTGGTTTGCGTAAGACGGGCAAGGACGCAGGGGTAAGGGGCAGACGTGCCGGGGGCATATTCGGGGAAGGCGCGCCGCCGTTGGGCGCGCGCCGGGCTGGCGGCGCTGGCCGCCTTGGCACTCGCCGTGGCGGGCGATGCGGCGCTGGCGCGCCGCAAGCCGCCGCCGGCGGAACCCGGCGCCGCGGCCAGCCTGCCCAAGGATCTGTTCGGCGCCGGCGAGATCGCGCATCCGCCCGCCACCGACTTCGCCAAGTGGACCGAGACGATCGCCCGCTACGAGCAGGAGCGGCGCCAAGAGCGCGCGTTGTGCGACAAGGGCGACTGTGCGCTCCAGCGCTGGCGCGAGTTCCTCGCGGGCTTGAACGGCAAGGATGCGATGGCGCAGCTCAGCGCCGTCAACGCCTATGTCAACCGCGTTCGCTACCGCACCGATGCCGAGAACTACGGCATCGACGACTACTGGTCGACGCCGCGCGAGCTCTTCGCCCGCGGCGGCGACTGCGAGGACTACGCGATCGCGAAGTATCTCTCGCTGCGCGCGCTCGGCTGGCCGGCCGAGCAATTGCGCGTCGCCGTCGTGCACGACAACGCGCGCGATCTCGTCCACGCCGCGCTGATCGCCTATCACGGCGGCAACGCCTATCTGCTCGACATCGAGATCGCGGAGGTCACCGAACACCGCAACGTCGCCCGCTACGCGCCGATCTTCGCGATCAGCGAGGTCGGCTGGTGGTCGTATCGGCCGCCGCCGCCGGTCGAGGTCGGGAAGGCGGTCGGCCAGGCGGAACTCGTCTCCGATCGGCGCGCGCTGCACCTGCGCCACAAGCCGGGCCGCGCCGCCAAGGCGGTCGCGGGAACGGCGCCGCGCCCCGCCCCGCGCGAGCCGGTCGTGGCCGCCGATGTCGCGCCCGCCCCCGCGCCCGAGGCCGCGGCGGACACCGGCGAGCGGAACGAGAAGCTGCTCCGGCCGGCGGCCAAGTAGACGCTGAGCGCGCCTCTGGCGCGATGACGCCGCGAGACTCTTCGCGATCCGGCCCTAGTTTTCCCGCGGCGCGTATTTCGAGAGGATGCGCTGCAGCGTGCGGCGGTGCATGTTGAGACGGCGCGCCGTCTCCGAGACGTTGCGGTCGCACTGCTCGTAGACGCGCTGGATGTGCTCCCAGCGCACGCGGTCGGCCGACATCGGGTTCTCGGGCGGCTTCGGCAGCGGCCGCTCGAGGTTCAGGAGCGCCGCCTCGATCTGGTCGGCGTCGGCGGGCTTCGGCAGATAGTCGACCGCGCCGGCTTTGACCGCCGCCACCGCGGTGGCGATGTTGCCGTAGCCGGTCAGCATCACGATCCGCGTATCGGGCCGCGCGGCGCGCAACGCCGCGACGACGTCGAGGCCGCTGCCGTCGGCTAGCCTCAAGTCGATGACCGCGAAATCGGGCGGCTCCGAGCGCGCGATCTTGATGCCCTCGGCGACGCTCTCGGCGGCGAGCACTTTGAAGCCGCGCCGCTCCATGGCGACGCGCAGCCGCTCGCGCAGCGGCCTGTCGTCGTCGACCAGGAGCAGGGATTTCCCCGCCCCGAGGGTCTTCGGTTCGCTCGGCTCAGCCATGTTCGCCTTCCCCCGCCATCCCCTCGGCGGTGGCCCGGTCCCAGGCGACGCTCACCCGCGCGCCGCCCTCGCGCCGGTTGCCGAAGGCGAGGCGGGCGCCGTAGCGCCCGAGCAGCGTCTGGGCGATGAAGAGGCCTAGGCCCATATGGCCGCCCTGGTCTTTCCGTGAGGAAACATAAGGTTCACCGAGGCGGTCGAGCAAGAGCGGGGGAAAGCCCGGGCCGTCGTCGGTGACCTCGATCGCGATCTGGGCGGCGCCCCATTGGGCGTCGATGCGGACGGCACTGCGCGCGAACTGGGTGGCATTCTGGATGAGCGTGCCGAGCGCGTGGATCACTTCGGGGATGCGTTCGATGTCGGGCTCGGGGCCGGAGGCTTCCGCGGCGGCCGCGACCTGGATAACGATCGGCTTGCCCTCGGCGCGATACGGCTCGGCCACGAAATCGAGGAATTGTGATAGCGGCAGGAAGCGCCCCGGCTCGAAGCCCGGCTGCTGATCGGGGCGCCGCGAAAGCTGGGCGAGGATCTCGCGGCAGCGGTCGCTCTGCTCGATGAGGAGGCCGACGTCGCCGGCGAGCGGGCTGTCCTTCGGCACGTCGCGCGCCATCTCCTTGGCCACGACGGCGATGGTGGCGAGCGGGCTGCCGAGCTCGTGCGCGGCGGCTGCGGCGAGCGCGCCGAGCTCGGAGAGGCGCTGCGCGCGCGACAGCGCCACCTGCGTCGCCACCAGCGCATCGCTCATCGTGCGCGCCTCCTCGGAGACGCTGCCGACCCACGCGGCGATGAAGAGAATGCCGATGACGAGCGCCTGCCAGACGCCGAGCATGTAATATTCCGGCAGCGCGAAGCCGGGCGCCGGCCAGGGCAGCGGCTGATAGAAGAAGGCGAGGACCGTGATCGCCGCCACCGCGAGCCCGCCCAAGCCGATCGTGGCCGGCCGCGAGAGCGCTGTGGCCGAGACGATCACGGGAGCCAATATCAGCAGCGCGAAGGGGTTGTTGAGCCCGCCCGTGTAGTAGAGCAGGGCGGTCAGCTGCAGGAGGTCGTAGGCGAGGTAGAGGACGGCATGGTAGTCCGGAAGGTGGCGGCCGAGATGGCCGCGCAGCGTCAACACCACGTTCAACAGCGCGGAGGCGCCGATCGCCGCTGCGCAATGGAAGAGCGGCAGCGAGTAGCCGAGGCCGTAATGCACCAGCACGACCGACGCCGACTGGCCGAGCACCGCGGCCCAGCGGATCGAGATCAGCGTTCTAAGGCGCAGGCGGCCGGGCGTGAGTTGAGTCCGGCGTTCCCCATTCATGGCGCGCGTTCCACCGGTATTGTGCGGCGACTATATCGGATCGGCGCCGGCGTCGCGTGCGGCACGGCGCGCTCGGGGCCGCGGACCGCGGGGATCGGGGCATGAGCGCCCCTTTCACCGGCGGCGCGCCGGCCATCGAGGTCCGCCATCTGGTCAAGCGCTACGGCGCCGTGACGGCGGTCGACGATCTCACCTTCGCCGTGCCGGCGGGCTCGATCACGGCGCTCTTGGGCGGCAACGGCGCCGGCAAGACGACGACGCTCGCCATCCTCCTGGGCGTGCTGCTGCCGACTTCGGGCCAAGCGCGCGTGCTCGGCGTCGACATCCTGAAGCACCGCTTCCGCGCGCTGCCGCGCATGAATTTCGGCTCGCCCTATGTCGAGCTGCCGAAGCGCCTCTCGGTGCGCGAGAACCTGATGGTGTTCGCGCAGCTCTACGGCGTGCGGCATCCCAAGCAGCGCATCGATGCGCTGGCCGAAACGCTGCAGATGGGCGAGTTCATCGGGCGGCCCACCGGGACGCTCTCCGCCGGGCAGAAGACGCGCGCCTCGCTCGCCAAGGCGCTCGTCAACGAGCCCGAAATCCTGCTGCTGGACGAGCCCACCGCCTCGCTCGACCCCGACACCGGCGATTGGGTGCGCGCCTACCTCGAGCGCTACGTCGCCGAGCGGAAGGCTACGATCCTGCTCGCCTCGCACAACATGGGCGAGGTCGAGCGCATGGCCTCGCTGGTGCTGATGCTAAAAGCCGGCAAGCTCGTCGACCGCGGCACGGCCGAGGAGCTGCTGCAGAAATACGGGCGGCAGAATCTCGAGGAAGTGTTCCTCGACATCGCGCGCGACCGCCGCCGTGCGGAGAAGGAACCGGTGGCGTGATTTCGTTTCCGCAAAGCTCCCTCGTTGTCGTCCCCGCGGAAGCGCCGCTTTCGCGGGCACGATAAATTGAGCTTCAAGACGAACTGGGTTGCCAAATGCCCGACGTGATCGCCCACAGCACCGTCGCACTTCCCCCCGAACGCGAATGGGGCTTCTCGTTCCGGCGCATGAACGCGATCGTGCTGCGCCACTTCTATCTGCTGCGGAGCTCCTGGGCGCGCGTGCTGGAGCTCGCCTACTGGCCGGTCATCAACATGACGCTCTGGGGCTTCATGACCGTGTTCCTGGTCGGCCAGTCCTCGCTGTTCGCGCAGGCGACGGGCCTGCTCTTGGCCGCGATCCTGCTCTGGGACGTGCTGTTCCGGAGCCAGCTCGGCCTCGGCCTCGCGTTCCTCGAAGAGGTCTGGTCGCGCAATCTCGGCCACATCCTCGTGAGCCCGATCCGGCCCTACGAGTATGTCGCGGCGCTGTTCGTCGTCGCGCTGATGCGCGTCCTGATCGGCGTCGGCCCGGCGGCGCTCCTGGCCTGGGGCCTCTACGACTATTCGATCTTCACGCTCGGCCTGCCCCTCATCGCGTTCTTCGTCAATCTGGTGGTGCTGGGCTGGGCGATCGGCCTCGCGATCAACGGCCTCATCCTGCGCTTCGGCCTTGGCGCCGAGAGCATGGCGTGGATGGCGCTCTTCATCCTGGCGCCCATCTGCGGCATCTACTATCCGCTGGCCGTGCTGCCGGAGTGGCTGCGCGCCGTAGCCTACACGATCCCGGCCTCCTACGTGTTCGAAGGCATGCGCGCAGTGCTGATCGACAAGGTCTTCCGCGTCGATTACCTCGCCATCGCCGCGTTGCTGAACGTCGTCTACTTCGCGGGCGGCGTCGCGGCTTTCCTGTATTGCTTCAAGGCCGCGCGCCGCCGCGGCCTCATCCTGCAGATCGGGGAGTAGCGGCTTGCTGCACGATGCCCGCGACTCACCGGCCTTTGGCGCGGCCGTCCGTTCTCGCCTATAACGAAAAGAGGCGAGGCCGGCCGAGGCGATGAACGACAGCGGTCCCAACTGGGCGCGCCCCGCCCACCACACGCCGAAGACGGCGCGCGTGACGCGCTGGTGGTGGGTGCGCCATGCGCCGGTGACGGCCGACAACGGCTGCATCTACGGCCATATTGATCTGCCGTGCGACGTGACCGACGCCGATTGCTTCGCGGTGCTGGCGCGGCGCCTGCCGAAGGGCGCCGTGTGGGTGACGAGCCATCTCCAGCGCACCAAGCAGACGGCGGCGGCCATCGCGGCGGCGGGCCTCGCCTATGAAGCCGCCGCCGAGGAGCGCGACTTCGCCGAGCAGCATTTCGGCGAATGGCAGGGGCGGAACCGCGCCGAGGTGTTCGCCGCGCACGGCGCCGACCACGGCCTGTGGCTGGCGCCGGCCGACTTCTGTCCGCCCGGCGGCGAGAGCTTCGTCGCGATGATGGCGCGCGTCGCGCGCGGCATCGAGCGCTGGAACGCGCGCCATCCCGGCCGCGACATCGTCGCCGTGGCGCATGGCGGCACGATCCGCGCGGCGCTCGGCCACGCGCTCGGCCTTGCCCCGGCCCGCGCGCTCGCCTTCGAGACCGCCCATTGCGCGCTGACCCGGCTCGATTATATCGAAGACGACGGCAAGGCGTCCGCCTGGCGCATCGTCGCCGTCAACCTCTTGCCGGTCCTCTAACACCGCGGAGCAATGGCCGGTGGCACCAGCGATCAAGACCGCGACTGCGTCGGATCAGGACAAGACCATTGCCACCATCGTGCTGGCATTTGCCACGGACCCGATGGCGCGGTGGTCATATCCCGATCCGCATGCGTACCTCAAACATTTCCCCGCCTTGGTCCGGGCAATGGCGGGAAAGGCGTTCGAGCGCGGCACCGCCTACTACGTGGAAGGCTTCCCGGGCGCGGCGCTCTGGCTGCCGCCCCATGTCGAGCCGGCGATGGATGAATTGATGGCGCTGGCGCAGCGGACGGTTCGCGAGCAGATTCACGGCGACATGATGTCGGTCGTCGAGCAGATGGGCCGCTACCATCCGGCCGAGCCGCATTGGTACCTGCCGATGATCGGGGTCGATCCCTCGCGGCAGGGCAAGGGCTACGGCTCGGCGCTGCTGGAGCATGCGTTGGTCGCGTGCGACCGCAAGAACGAGCCTGCGTATCTCGAATCCTCGAATCCCCGCAACGTTCCACTCTACGAGCGGCACGGGTTCCAGCTGCTCGGAAAAATTCAGGTCGGGTCCTCTCCCACCATGTTCCCGATGCTGCGAAAGCCGCGCTCGAGGTTTTGATGACGACGCAGTTGCTCCTGCGCCTGGCGCTGATAGCGGCGGCCGCGTTCACGGCCGCCGTAGGCGTCGTGGCGTTCTGGCCCCAGTCCGAGCGCGCTCCCGCGACCACGGCGCAAACGTTGATCGGCGGGCCGTTCGCGCTGACCGACGCGGAAGGGCGGCGGCGCACCGATGCCGAGTACCGCGGCCGGCACATGCTGGTGTTCTTCGGCTTCACCCATTGCCCGGATTTCTGCCCGACCGCGCTGGTCACGATCAGCCAGGCGCTCGAGAGGCTCGGCGCCAAGGCCGAAGGGCTGGCACCGATTTTCATCACGGTCGACCCCGAGCGCGACGACCCGGCGCAGCTCAAGAACTATGCCCAGAATTTCGACAAGCGCGTGGTGATGCTGACCGGCAGCGCCGAGGAGATCGCCGCCGCCGCGCGCGCCTATCGCGTCTATTACGCGAAACGCCCGCTGGAGAAGGCCGGCGAGTACACGATGGACCACTCGTCCTACATCTACCTGATCGGCGCCGACGGGAAGTATCTCACCCATTTCCGCCACGCGGTCTCGCCGGCCGATCTCGCCGCGGCGCTGGCAAAGCGGCTCTAGCTCGAGCGCCGCTATGGCTGCGGCGGTTCACGTTGCGCGCTGAGCGCCAGCTTGCGGAGGCGCGGCGGCATGAGCATGGCCGGAGAGCGTTGGTTCGCGCGGAACCGGACTTGCGTCGCTTCAATCGCTGTTGAACGTGTCCGCCACGATCTTGAGCGCGCCGTCTTTTTGCCTGCGCCACACGACGATGGATTTGCCGTGTTTCGTCAGTCGCCGCTTCCCCATGAGCAAGAGCAGCAGCGCCATCGCGCCCGGCGGTTGGATGGTGACGGTGGTGCGCCCGATTTCGATGATGAAGTCGCCGCCGTCGATGACATCCACGGCCCGAAGATCAAGGGTCTTTATCCCCCGTTCGACCAGCTTCTGTATGGTCGCCTGAATGGCCGCCGGGCCCTCGACCATGGGCGCCCCCGGCGGGAGGAAGCGGGCGCGCTCCTCGTAGCGCGGCGAACTTCCTGTCGGTGACCGCTTTCGCGAACTTCGCGGTGAGCGCCTCGATCTCGGAACGCGTGTTCATCGCTTCCCCTTTCATGTGCGCGGCCTTATCGCTTCGGGCCGTGTCCTATGCGCGCGAGGGCTTGCACGAACTCGCGCGCAAACTCGGCGGGTTGGGACAGGAAACCGACGTGCCCGCCGGGCATCTCGATCACGTTGCGACCGAGCTTCCTTCCCAGCTCGACGTTGACCTGGTAGGCGGGATAACCGCGCGAGTCCCGCCCGCTCATCAGCACGATCCGATCGGCATGCGCTTTCAACGCGGCGAGATCGAGCTCGACCGCCGGGTATTGGCGCAGCTCGTGCTCGAACCAGTAGGTGGCGTTGGGACGCGTGAATTCGGTCTTGGGGGCGCGGGCCATTGTCCGGCGGTCCGATTCCGCAAAGGCCCGCTCGCGGAACGTCTGCAGCGCCGTCTCGACGCCGGATCGGCGGTAGAGGTCATAGACCTCGGTGAAGAAATCCACCCACTTCTGTCCGTCGGGCAACTGCCGGACCGCCGCCGGTTCGGATGCGACGAGCGTGCGGACGACAGACGGGTGGCGCGCGAGGAGTTCGAGAGCGATGATTCCGCCGGAGCTCGTGCCAAAGACGGTGGCGGGCCCGTCGCCCACATGCTCGATCAGGCGCCGGACATCGTCGGCTTCGGTCTTGAGCCGCCGATCGCGGTCCTGCGGTCCGGCAGGCCGGCTCCGCGAGAATCCACGCCGATCGTAGAGGACGACGGTGTAGTGGGCGGCCAGATGGCCGGCCACCATTCGGAAGGGGTCGCCGCTGCCGGCCGCGCCGGGAACCATGATCAAGAGCGGGCCGCGGCCGTGCGTCTCGTAGTAAAGACGCGCGCCCGGAACTTCGAGGGATCCGGTCTGCATCTGGCGCTGCGGCTGCGTCTCAGCCATCGCGATCTGCGCGGTCGCTGGCAGAACCGCCGCCGCGGCAAGCCCACCGCAGAACAGGCGCCGCGTGATGGAGCGCTTCGGCGTCATGGATGTTCTCGCTGGCATCGTTTCTCGCCGTCATCGGTGGCCGCCCTTGTATCGCGTGTCGAGGCCGGCATCGCCGGGCGCCGTGCGGCGGCCGGGCCCGTGCGGACCGCCGCCGGCGAAGAGCACGACGACAACCATTCACGACCGGCGCAATCGCGATGATCCCGAAATACCTTCGCCCATCGCGGCGCGCCGGGATAAGGCGGCAGATCGGCCATAGGCCTTCCTGGATCGCGAAACGACGACAGAAGTTTATCGATACATAGTGTCTATATCAAGACACATTGTCTCGTAGTCGCGGTTACGTATAGTTGCTTCGTGCCAAAGCTGTGGAGCGAGACGATCGGGGCGCACCGCCAAGCGGTGCAGGAGGCGATCTTGGACACCACCGCGGCCTTGGTCGCCGAGCACGGGCTGACGGCGGTGACGATGTCGGCGATCGCCGAAAAAACCGGCATCGGACGTGCGACGCTCTACAAATACTTCCCCGACGTCGAAACGGTTCTATCGGCCTGGCATGAGCGCCACGTCGCCGGCCACCTCGAACATCTCGCCGAACTCCGCGACCAGGCCGGCACGCCCGGCGAGCGGCTCGAGGCGGTGCTCGAAGCCTACGCGCTCATCTCCCACCACCGCGATCACCACGGCGACGAACTCGCGGCCCTCCGCCATCGCGGCGAGCACGTTGCCCGGGCCGAGCAGCAGCTCATCGACCTGATCCGCGACCTGCTCACGGAAGTGGCGGAGACCGGCGAACTTCGGAAAGATGTGGCACCCGACGAGCTCGCGAAGTATTGCCTTCACGCTCTCGCGGCGGCCGGCAGGCTCGCGTCAAAGGCCGCGGTTCGCCGGCTCGTCACGGTCACGCTTGCGGGGCTGCGCCCGCCGCGCTGAAACCTCGGTTCGGCTGGCATTTGTGAACGGCGCCGGCCGCCATTATCCACCTGTCAACCTTTAATACCGCATAATTGTGCTGGACGCCGCGATTCGCGGATCGTTATGTTTGCGTACAAACGAAAAGACTCGCCGGGGCCGGGCGCAACGCCGGAGTTGGACGACGGGGGTTCGACGGGGACATGATCTACACGCTTTACGCGTGGCAGCAGACGGCCATGGCGCCGCTGCGCCTCGCCGCCGTGACCGGCCAGCATTTCTTCAGCGCTTCCACGTTTCCGTTCGTCGAGACGCGCACCGCGCGCGCCATCGCGGCCGCCTGCGAGATGGTGGAGCGCTCGACTCGCAGCTACGGCAAGCCGTCCTTCGGCATCGACGCGGTCCACATCAACGGCCGCGCGGCGCCGGTCGCCGAGGAGATCGTCGCCGGCACCGCGTTCGGCTCGCTGATCCGCTTCAAGCGCGAGGGCGCCGAGCGCCGCCCGCGCGTGATGCTGGTGGCGCCGCTCTCGGGCCATCATTCGACGCTGCTGCGCGGCACCGTGCAAGCGCTGCTGCGGGGCCACGACGTGCACATCGCCGACTGGCACGACGCCAGGGGCATACCGGTGGCTGCCGGGCGCTTCGACCTCGACGACTATATCGACCAGATCATCCACTACCTGCACACGCTGGGGCCCGGCACGCACGTGATCGCCGTTTGCCAGCCTTCGGTGCCCGTGCTGGCGGCGACCGCGCTGATGGCGGCGGCCAAGGACCGCTGCCGCCCGCGCTCGCTCGTGCTGATGGGCGGGCCGATCGACACGCGCATCAACCCCACCAAGGTCAATTCCTTCGCGGCGAGCCACCCGCTGGGCTGGTTCAAGAGCGCGGTGGTGAGCCGCGTGCCCTATGGCTATCCGGGCTTCGGCCGCGACGTGTATCCGGGCTTCCTGCAGCTCTCCGGGTTCATGTCGATGAACATGGACCGGCACTTGGGCGCGCATATGAGGATGTTCGAGCATCTCGTGCGCGGCGACGGCGAGAGCGCCGAGGCGCACCGGCGCTTCTACGACGAATACATGTCGGTGATGGATCTCACCGCCGAGTTCTATCTGCAGACGGTCGATCTCGTGTTCCAGAAGCACGCGCTGCCGAAGGGCGAGTGGATCTCGCGCGGCCGCAAGATCGAGCCCGCCGCGATCCGCGACATCGGCCTCATGACCATCGAAGGCGAGCTCGACGACATCTCGGCGCCGGGGCAGACGCTGGCGGCGCAAGAGCTCTGCCGCAGCATCCCGGCGAAGAAGCGCGAGCACGTGCTGGCCGAGGGCGTCGGCCACTACGGCATCTTCAACGGCCGCCGCTGGCGCGAGGCGATCGCCCCGCGCGTCGCCGCGTTCGTCGCAAGGCACGATTAGGCGAACGTCGATCGCGTAGGGGCGCGCTGCGCGCGCCCTCTCCCAACCGCCGACATCTTTCGCGTGGAGGTAGGGCGCGCACAGCGCGCCCCTACGCCTTCGAGTCATCCCCTTCCTATCTTCGCGAGCCGCAGCCGCAGCGCGTTGAGCTTGATGAAGCCTTCCGCGTCGCGCTGGTCGTAGGCGCCGGCGTCTTCCTCGAAGGTGACGTGTTTCAAGCTATAGAGCGATTTCGGCGATTTCCGGCCGCACACGATGACGTTCCCCTTGTAGAGCTTCAGGCGCACCGTGCCCTCGACGTGCTGCTGGCTCTTGTCGATGAGGGCCTGCAGCATC
>Ga0187892_10004620_pt1 | contig 22842 bp, 25 predicted proteins | sample MA1701073metaG_FD_139345 | JGI IMG/M metagenome (GOLD analysis project Ga0187892, IMG submission 139345) | Bio-ooze microbial communities from a basaltic lava cave in the Kipuka Kanohina Cave System on the Island of Hawaii, USA - MA170107-3 metaG ... | reverse complement strand
TCCGCAGCGTCGCACCACTGCGCGGTGCGACACAGCTCCCACAAATGACTTTACGGCGCGATGCGTCTCCTGCTTCGCCCGTCGACGCGCGCCTATCGCGGGCTCCTCGACTTCGCCTTCGGCTCTCCATGTCTCGTCGCGTGCTTATACCATGTACATTCCACCGTTGATATGCAGTGTTTGTCCGGTAATGTAACCCGCCTCCGGTGAGGCGAGAAATGCCACCGCGGCGGCCACCTCCGTCACGCTTCCTAAACGCTGGAGCGGAATGCTACTCAGCAGGCGCGCTCGCTGTTCCGCGGACAAGGCCCGGGTCATATCGCTGTCGATAAAACCCGGCGCCACGGCATTTACGGTGATCCCCCGCAATGCTACTTCGCGCGCCAGCGCCTTGGTAAATCCGATGATTCCTGCCTTGGCCGCCGCATAGTTGCATTGGCCCGGATTGCCGGTGACCCCCACGACCGAAGTGATGTTAATGATCCGGCCACAACGCGCCTTCATCATCCCGCGCAAACACGCTTTTGAGAGTCGATACACGGAGGTCAAGTTGACATCGAGCGTCGCGTACCATTCTTCATCCTTCATGCGCAGGAGTAAATTGTCACGCGAAATCGCGGCATTATTCACCAGTACGGTCGGTATACACTCACTCTCCGCTAGCTCGGCCATCATCGCCTGAATGCTTTCGGGTTTGCCCGCGTCCAATAGCAGTGCTTTTCCTGTTAGCTTATTATTGTTAAACGCCTTATAGATATTTTCTAATCCCTGCTCAGAGGTTGCGGTCCCGATAACATAGGCCCCCCGGCCGCCGAGACTCAGGGCGATGGCCTGACCGATCCCACGACTTGCGCCTGTGACAAGCGCAACCTGCATATCCGAAGTCATCGTAAAACCATTCGTCTGAACTGAGTCGCGTGACGGGTGACTAGGCTAGGGACACCAAATATAAGCGTTAGTATTTCAATAACGTTGCGCCCCAGGTAAAACCACCGCCAAAGGCTTCCAATAGCAGTGTCTCGCCCCGTTTAATCCGGCCGTCGCGCACCGCGGTATCGAGCGCCAGCGGAACCGAGGCGGCGGACGTATTGGCGTGTTCATCCACCGTCATGACCACGCGGCTTAACGGGAGTCGAAGCTTCTTTGCGGTGGCCACGATGATTCGCGCATTCGCCTGATGGGGCACCAACCAATCGATGTCCGCAGGCCGTAAGTTATTCGCTTCCAAGGCCTCATCCACGATTTGGTCGAGCGCTTTAACCGCCGCCTTAAAGACCTCGGCTCCTTGCATCTTAACGTAGGCCTCGCCATTGGCGAGGTGCTGAAAACCTTGAGATACGCCCGCGGGAACATGCAGTAAACGCTCGAAACGCCCATCCGAGTGTAAATGCGAGCTGAGCACGCCGGGATCCTTACCGGCCTCGATCACCACCGCCCCGGCGCCGTCGCCGAACAACACACAGGTGCTCCTGTCGGTCCAATCAATGATGCGCGAAAACGTCTCCGCGCCAACCACGAGGGCGCATTGCGCCGTGCCACATTTAATAAATTTATCTGCAATATCGAGCGCATAAATAAACCCGGTACACACCGCCTGTATATCGAAGGCCGCGCCGCGAGACATCCCAAGGCGTCCTTGCAGCAAACAGGCGGTGCTGGGAAAGATCCGATCCGGGGTCGTGGTCGCCAATACGATTAAGTCGAGGTCGCTAACTGCGATACCGGCCGCTTCGATAGCCAGGCGCGCCGCCCGCTCCGCAAGATCACAGGTGCTTTCACCCGCCGCAGCGATATGCCGCTTACGAACGCCCGTGCGCGCCACGATCCACTCGTCGCTGGTGTCGATCATGCCTTCCAGATCGGCATTGGTCAGGACGCGCTCCGGCAAATACGCGCCGGTGCCGATGATTCGGGAATACCTCAAACGGCCCGCCTCTGATCGAAGATTAGTTCGAGATCTTTGCTGATAAGGTCGGGTACGCGCTTCTCGACTTCCAAGACGGCCTCGTCTATGGCGTATGCAAACGAGACCTGATCGGCGCTGCCGTGACTCTTGATCACAATCCCCCGCAGACCCAGCAAGCTCGCGCCATTATAGCGCCGCGGGTCGATCCGGCGCACGGCCGCTTTCAGCGCCGGTCCCGATACCCATGCGGCCAGGCGGGTCAAGGGGGTACGTAGGAACTCTTCTTTTGCGAAATGCAAGAACATGCGGCCCACGCCTTCGCTCGCCTTGAGCGCGATATTGCCGACGAATCCGTCACACACGATCACATCCACCGACCCCTTGAAGACGGCGTCGCCTTCCACGAAGCCCACATAGTTCAGATTACTCTGCGATATCAACATGGCCGCCTCCTTAACCCGTCCGTCTCCCTTTATTACTTCCTCGCCCACATTCAGTAGCGCCACGCTCGGCGCCGGTTTATTGTCCACGGCGCTCGTCAGAGCGGCACCCATCAGTGCGAATTGGAGCAGTTGCTCGGGGCTCGAATCCACGTTCGCTCCCAGATCGAGCACATGCGAATGGCCCTGCATGGCCGGTAAGGCGGAGCAGATCGCCGGCCTATCGATCCCCGGGAGCATCTTTAACACAAACCGAGCCTTGGCCATCAGCGCTCCCGTGTTACCGGCGCTCACACACGCATCGGCCTCGCCGTCTTTAACCAGGTCGATCGCCACGCGCATTGATGAATCTTTTTTGGTGCGCAGGGCCTGTGATGGCGACTCATCCATTTCCACCTGCTGCGTGGCATGGCGAATCGAAACCCGCATACTTGGAACTCCTTGTTCGGCACTCAAGGACTTGGTCACGATAGCCTCGTCGCCGACAAGAACTACATGTAAATTCAAGTGCTTGCGCAAGGCTGCTACTGCGGCTGGCACCACGGCCCGCGGTCCATGGTCCCCACCCATCGCGTCGATTGCGATTCGCATCTCGTTCCCTTGTGTCTACGGCCTAGAGCTATGCCCTGCCAGAGCTTGTGAATAAATCTACTGCGCAGCTCGCCCGCATCGTTGCGCGGTGCTCGGAATCCTCATGTATTTCCACATACACTGCGGTTCCTGCGCGCCGTGCGCCTTGCGGGCGGGCATGCTCGCGACGATTTCTTCACAAGCTCTCAGGGTGCGACGCGCTCGCGCGGATCTAAAAGGCACGCGTTCCAAAGGAAGTGCGGTATTCAGTTGCTCAGGCCTCCTTCTCTTTCTTTATCGAATGGATAACTTTTTTCCCGCGATAATACCCATCCGGACTAATGTGATGACGCCTATGAACTTCACCGCTTTGCGGCTCGATGGAGAGGGCCGGCAAGGTCAGCGCGTCATGTGAACGGCGCATGTCGCGTCTCGAGGCGGACTTGCGATTTTGTTGTACGGCCATAGGTCTGTTTCCGTTAGTTTGAATGTTAATGCCTGTGCAAAAGCTCCGACGCCTCCGCGAGCGGACTCCTACTCGAGTGTGTGGTCACAGTCGCGCCGCACTGGCCTTCGGGATGCATGGGCGCGATCGGGAGCGCGAGTATCAGCTCGTCTTCGATGACTTCAAGAAGCGACGTGGGTCCCCGCGTCATGCGTACGATCTCATAGTCGTTGTCCGGTTCAATCTTACTTGCCTCCTCAACGAATTGCAGTTTCAGCCCCGAGCGTATCGGCAACTCCATCGGCTCCATGCAGCGCTGGCAGCGGACTGTAAGCGTCCCCGACACCTCGCCCTGCGCGCGATGGAGGCCCTTTTCAGTGTCGAAAAACGCCGCCTCGACCGCGACGGATCCGTCGCGGGTTTCGATCCACTCCGCGAGACGTGCCATGTTCGTGAGCCGCATTAGGCCACGTAAGCGGCACCCCTGCCGAGCGAGCCGCGCCGGATAAATATACTCAGGAAGTTCATCCATTAGAACACATTATATTGTAGTTGTATGAGCGGAAGAATATCGCGCCCTGCGTCACTCCGGGGTCCGATGCTTGCTGCGGCGCGCTCGTCACGCGATGCGGAGCGGTTATCTTTCAAACAGCTTGCGGTAAACTAAATATTTTCCTAATCTTCGCGCAGTTTTTCACCGGGATGCAAGAGATGGAGTTTAACGCCGTCGCGCGTTTTATACGGCAGCACTTTCGGCATTTCAATGCCGCCGCATTAGTGGATGCCGCCGCGGGTTACAACAAGCACCTGGATGGAGGCGGGCAGATGCTGATTACGCTCGCCGGCGCGATGAGCACGGCCGAGCTCGGCCTGTCGCTGGCGGAGATGATTCGCCGCGGCAAGGTACATGCAATCTGCTGCACGGGCGCGAATTTAGAAGAGGACCTTTTCAACCTCGTGGCCCATGAGCACTACGTCCGTATTCCCCACTATCGCGACTTGACCCCCGCGGACGAATGTTCACTCTTGGAACGCCATTTAAACCGCGTCACCGACACCTGCATTCCGGAATATGAGGCGATCAGGCGTATCGAGGCCGCGGTCCTCAGCGAATGGACCGCGGCTGACCAGTCCGGTCGGCAACGTTTTCCCCATGATTTTCTGTATCGCATCCTTCGCGAAGAGCGCTTGAAAGCTGCGTATCAGATCGACCCCAAAGACAGTTGGCTGCTGGCGGCGGCGCAAAAAAACCTGCCCATCTTTGTTCCCGGCTGGGAGGATTCTACGCTCGGCAACGTTTACGCCGCGCACTGCATTCGGAAGGATATAAGAAACGTCCATACCGTGCGCACCGGGATCGAATACATGATCGCGCTCGCGGCATGGTATCAGAGCGCTGCGGCCGAGCATTCCGTCGGCTTTTTCCAAATCGGTGGCGGAATCGCGGGGGACTTTCCCATCTGCGTCGTGCCCATGTTGGAACAGGATCTACAGCTAAAGGACATACCGCGGTGGGGTTACTTTTGCCAGATCAGCGATTCGACGACCAGTTTCGGGTCCTACTCGGGCGCCGTTCCAAACGAGAAGATCACCTGGGGGAAACTGGCGGTGGAGACACCGAAGTATATCATCGAGTCGGATGCTACGATCGTCGCGCCACTCATCTTCGCCTGCGTGCTGGCGAACTGCGGCTAAAGCTTAACGACTGAGACCGAGGAATCGCTATGCGTTCCGTCAAAGAGCTTGAGTCAACGACTGAGGCCGCCGCCGCGGACAGACGTGCTGACTGGACCGTCGAGGATGCGGAGGAATTGTACCGCGTTAAGGCTTGGGGTGATTCGTTTTATTTCATCAAGGAGAACGGTCACGTCGCGGTCAGACCGCTGCAGCAACAGGCCCTGTCGATTGATATTTATGCTGTGGTCCAAGATCTGCGGCAGCGTAATGTTTCTTTCCCAGCTTTGATTCGCTTCCAGGATGTCCTCCAGGCCCGTGTCGTACGCTTGAACAAGGTCTTTATCAAAGCCATCCGTGATTCCGGATACCGCAACCGGTATCAAGGCGTATATCCAATAAAAGTCAACCAATTACACGAGGTCGTAGAGGAAGTGCTTGAGGCTGGGCGCGCCTATGGGATGGGACTCGAGAGCGGATCCAAGGCGGAGCTGGTGGCGGCGCTTCCCCATCTCGACCAGGACGGAGCGTTACTCATCTGCAACGGCTATAAAGACGAGATGATGCTCCGGCTCATCCTCTCCAGCCAGCAGATTGGTCAAAACGTCATCCCGGTCATCGAGAAGTACGGGGAGTTTGAGCATCTGCTGCGCGTTGCCCAGGCAATGAGCGTGCGGCCCCGCTGCGGAGTGCGGGTACGTCTCGGAACCAGCGGATCCGGGAAATGGGCTGAATCGGGCGGCGATCAATCGAAGTTCGGGATCTCGATTCCGGAGCTGCTCATGCTGATTCAACGCTTGAAAGAAACCAATCATACGGATGCGCTGGTGCTGCTGCATTTCCACCTCGGAAGCCAGATCTCAGATATCCAGATCGTCAAGCAAGCCGTCAAGGAAATCACCCAAGTTTACGCCCAGCTTCTCAAGCGCGGTGTACCCCTTCAGTACCTGGATGTCGGTGGCGGCTTGGGGGTTAATTACGGCGCGGGTTATTCGGGCGATCACGATGGTGTCAATTATGCGCTGCAAGAATACGCCAACGCGGTGGTCTACTCCGTCAAGGAAGTCTGCGACGAGGAGCAGGTGGTGCATCCGATCCTAATTTCGGAAAGCGGCCGGGCCATTACGGCGCATCATTCCGTATTGATCGTGGAGGCGCTAGGCAGTTATAACAAGGATCTCGTGGATCCTGCATTCACCCCGCCGACGGATATCAACCCGACGGTTCGTGAACTGTATGAAATTCTAGACAGAATAAAAGACGCCACCAATCGCAGAGACAAGCGGCAGTTATCGGATTTGCGCGAGGCTTTCCACGACGCGGTCGAAAAACGCCAGGAAGCGGATACCTTGTTCGGTCTAGGGTATCTCCCGATCGAAGAAAAGGGACTGGCCGAACGCCTGTATTGGTCAGCCTGTAAGGCGATACACGAGCGGATCGGGCGCCTTGCGCCGGAGTCGGTTCCCACTGAACTGCTCGCGCTCAACGACCATCTCGTGGATCAATACCTGTGCGATTTTTCGGTTTTTCAGTCCATTCTCGATCATTGGTCGATAGGACAAGGATTCCCGATCATGCCGTTGCGATTTTTGAATGAACGGCCTGACCGCCGCGCCGTGCTCGTAGATCTCACCTGCGATTCGGACGGCAAGGTATCTCATTACGTTTCATCGAATTCCGACAAGCGGTTTCTCGAAGTCCATGATCTAGTAGGTAAGGAACCTTACTATTTCGGGTTTTTCCTCATGGGCGCCTATCAAGACATCATGGGTGATTCGCACAACCTCTTCGGCCGCGTCGCCGAGGCCCACGTGTACGCCGACGCCGAAGAGCCCGCTGGTTATTACATCGAGAAGATCATACCGGGCACCTCGATCCAGGAGCAGCTAGCCTTGGTTCAATACTTCCCGAACGATCTCCACCGCCGGATGAATAATCTCATCCGCCAAAAGATCGAGAAGGGGATCATTCGCCCCAAGGCCGGTGTGGAGCTCCTGGAGCAATACATGGAGTGCTTCTCGCAAAGCACTTATTACAAGCCAGTGGACTGATTCGGCGAGCCAGATAAGCCCCCGGTGCATCCTATCAAGACCCTCAATCTTGGTCTCATCCAGATGCGCTGCGATGAAGATCCGAGCGCTAACCTTTCCAAGGCTTTGGCGATGACGCGCCAAGCAGCCGAGCAAGGCGCCGATATCGTCTGTCTGCCGGAGCTATTCCGGTCCCGCTATTTCTGCCAGACCGAGGAGCACCGATTCTTTGCCTTGGCCGAACCGGTGCCGGGCCTCTCGACCGAAGCGTTCTCGGCGCTGGCAAAGGAACTCGAGATCGTCGTGATCGTGAGCCTTTTCGAGCGCCGCGCGCCCGGTCTCTACCACAACACCGCGGCGGTGATCGACGCGGACCGCGGGGTCCTTGGGACCTACCGGAAAATGCATATTCCCGACGATCCGCGTTATTTTGAGAAATTTTATTTTTCGCCGGGGGATCTCGGCTTTCTCGCCTTCCGCACCTCGCGCTGCCACCTCGGTGTTTTGGTCTGCTGGGATCAGTGGTACCCCGAGGCCGCGCGGCTGACGGCGCTCCGCGGCGCCGAGATCTTATTCTACCCCACGGCGATCGGTTGGCATCCGGAGGAAAAAGAGACTCACGGCGTGCAACAACACCAGGCCTGGGAGATCTCGCAGCGCGCCCACGCCATTGCCAACGGATGTTACGTCGTGGCGGTTAACCGCACCGGGTTCGAGCCGACGCCCGAGGCGTCCTCCGGGCACGGCATCGATTTCTGGGGACAAAGCTTTGTGTGCGCACCGAGCGGGGCCGTGCTCGCGCGCGCGCCGATTGCCGAGGAAACCATTCTTGTCACGCCGATCGACCTCGGCCAGACGGAGCAAGCTCGCACGCACTGGCCGTTTCTGCGCGATCGCCGCATCGATGCCTACGGCGATCTGAGCCGCAGGTTCATCGACCCCTAACATCATAGATCGCAAACCGAACCGGGGGACTGCTGAGCCGGCCACCTTGGCGCGTCAGTCGAGCGCTACGCGCCACTGCAAAAGCACTTGACCGAATTCCGGATCGCCGGTGCCCGCGGCGCCGAAGAGGTCTAATTTCAAGCTCTGATAGCGGTTCAATCGGTAGCTGATCCCATCGCGCAAGAACTCTTTCACGAAACCCGGCACCAGTGCGAGCACACCATCCTCCGCGGCGTCTGAATTCTCTCTGGACGAAAAAGCCGATCCGTTACTTAAAACGGGAGGCTCGGCGTTTGTCTCGGCGCTACAGCATATCAGCAGGATCACGCACAGCATGCAGAACGGGCGCGGTTCCACATCTCGGGACCGCTTTGAGGACCCGCACGTTTTTAGAGCCATCTCGTATCCCCCTCGGACAACAAGTGCGCCGGTGCGCCGAGGGTTCAGGCAAGCTGTCCTTAGCTTCTGACAAGATCCCGACAGCGAGTTGGCGTATGACCCGTAGGTGCAATCGCTACGCCACAGGTTTTCAATGCGCCCACGGTTATCGATAGCTCAGGATCTCGAGCGGAATTGCAAGAGCGCACCCGTCGGCGATATTGATTGCTCATAACAAATGAAAACCGAAACTACAGGGTCATGGATGTACCAGGTGGTTTCCCAGTGAAGCTGTGGACCTATGCAACGATTCTATTTTGTTGTAGCGTATGAGGAAAAGAATGAGGAGAAACCCTATGCGCGCGGGAAAATTCGCGGCTTTGGCCGGCTTGGGGTTGGCCTGTATCAGCCCTCAGCCTGTATGCGCGCTCGATGCCGTCGCAGTCGAAGGCGGCAGCGGTGATGACGGGATTAACCGGTACGGAATCGCCTTGCAATGGGATTGGGGGGTGCAATGGCTGCCGCTGGGGCACTGGCATCTCGGCGGGTACTGGGAGCTAAGCGCCAGTTACTGGGACGGGGACGATGGCCGTACCGGTAACGATTCTTTGGGGGAGTTCGGCTTGACACCGGTCTTTCGCTGGCAGACACAAACGCCGATCTATGGCGTAATGCCCTATTTAGAAGCGGCCATCGGCGTCCACGGCATGACGGATACCGAGATTGGGGACAAGAACTTCGATACGGAATTCGCTTTCGGATCACTTGGGGGGGCCGGTATACGCTTCGGGCAGGAGGGCCAATACGAGATTGGGTACCGGTATCAGCATCTATCCAATGCCGGGATCGGCGATTCTAACCCCGGTATCAATTTCCATTTAGTGCGATTGAGCTATCATTTTTAGTCACGCTGTCGGCAGTCGCCGAAATTCTTCGCGGGTGAGGAGAAACTCCAGCACCCCGGTCAAGGCGCGATCGGCGACGTAAGCATCGGCGCGGCGCTCTACCCCCGCGCGCCGGACTATCCCCCCGAAACCGACGGTGAAGATACCGTAGGCGGCGGGGTCGAGATCCGTGATCCCGTCCCCGGCGATCGCCGCACGGCGGCCTTTTGCCACGCGGTGGCAAACGGCGCCCTTGCCCCCGGAGCGCGTCAGGGGTGAGGAGGCGTCATAACCGGTGTAGTTACCGGAGGCATCATGAAACACCTCCACGGCATGCACGCGCGCGGGAGGGATGGAGAGGACGGCGGCGAGCGCCATGACCGCCTGGCGGATCCCGCCGCTGACGATATGCACCTCTTTGCCGAGGGAGATCAATGCGGCTATCACCGCCTTCGCTCCCGGCACTTTCGCGGCCACATACTGATTTCCTAACCAGGCGACCGCCTGGCGGTCCGGCCGGAGCGTCTCAAGGCGCCGGCCGTAGATCGACTCGAGGGGTTGTTCCCCGTCCATGGCCGCGTGCGTGAGCGCGCTGATCTCATGCTCGCGGCCCGCGCGCGCCGCGAGCGCATCGATGCCCTCGATCGAGCTCAAGGTGCTGTCGCAATCGAAAAAAATGACCTCGAATCCGGCGCGCGCCGCCATACAGCCCGGCGGATCACAAGCTCACTTGAAATACCTGGTGGATGGCCAGGAGTTGCGCAATTCGATCGCGCGTCGCTTGCGGTAACGGCCGCGAGATCCCGATCACCGCGATCGCCTCGGGGCCCTGAGCGACGCCGACCTGCATGCGTGAGATGTTGACATTATCCTGGCCGAGCAGGGTACCCAAGGCCCCGATCACGCCCGGACGATCCTCGTGGCGCGTGATCAATAAGGTCCCCTCGAGCACGGTTTCCACTTCGTAGTCGTCGATGCGGACCAGACGGGGGGGTCTGTCACCGATCAGCGTGCCCGCGACCGAGGTGGATCCGCCGTTGTAGTGTCCTGCTGCGGTGATAAGCGACACATATTCCTCGGTCTCCTCGGAGCGGCTTTCGACCAGCGAGATCCCTTGGCGGTGCGCGAGATGACACGCGTTAACGCGATTCACCGGGATCGAGAGCTCGCTTTCCAGTAGACCGACCAGGAGCTCGCTTGAAAGCGGCCGTGCATCGAGCGCGGCCGCGCGCCCCCTTAATGTTACCTCGACCCGGGTCAAGGGCTGCGAGGTTAAGGCCGCCAGCACCCTCCCGAGGCGGCGCGCCAACGCCAGATAAGGGTGCAAGCGCTTGAGATCCTCGGCCGGGATCCGGGGCAGGTTGACCGCGTTGATCGCCTCTCCGGTTTCCAGAAATTGCGCGACTTGTTTGGCGATGGCGAGACCCGCGGCGATTTGAGCCTCGGCCGTGGAGGCGCCGAGGTGTGGTGTCAGCACGATTTTGGGATGTTCGATGAGAGGCGATCCGAGCGGGGGTTCTCGTTCAAAGACGTCCAACGCGGCGCCGGCGAGCTTCCCTTTGTCCAAGGCCTCGAGCAGCGCCGCCTCGTCAACCAGGCCGCCGCGGGCACAATTGATGAGCCGCGCGCCCCCCCGCATGCGCGCCAAGCGCTCGGCGTTGATGAGACCGCGGGTCTTGTCGTTGAGGGGACAATGGAGGCTCACATAATCGGATTGTTCGAGCAGTTCCTGGAGCGCGGCCGCTTCGACGCCTTCGTGCAGCATCACTTCGCGCGTCACCAATGGATCGTAAGCGATGACGCGCATCTTGAGCCCGAGACAGCGTGACGCTACCACCCGCCCTATGGCGCCGAATCCGATGATCCCTATGGTCTTGCCGGCGACCTCCGTGCCCATGAATTGGGTTCGTTTCCACTCCGTGGCGCGCACGGATCGATCGGCTTGCGGGAGATGGCGACTGAGCGACAAGAGATGCGCGACCGTCAACTCGGCCGTGGTCGTGGCGTTGGCATCGGGGGTGTTTAGCACCACAATCCCGCGCTCGGTAGCCGCGCCGACATCGATGTTGTCTACCCCAATCCCCGCCCGGCCGATCAGCTTGAGCCGCGGCGCTCCGGCCAAGAGCGACTCGTTCACGCGCGTCGCGCTACGCACAATCAAGGCATCGCAATCTTGGAGCCGTGCGGAAAGATCGGCAAGATCCGATCCGCTGGGAGCATCCACTTCGATCCCGGGACGCGACCTAAGATAAGCGATGCCGTCCGGCGCGATCGCTTCGGCGATAAGCACCCGCGTCATTTTCTGATCTCGACCGCGGTCGTCTGTAGCACTCGATACCCCCATTCCAACCACGGGAGCATGGCCATGAGGTCCGCGCGTTCCACCGTGGCCCCACACCAGATGCGAATACCCGGGGGCGCGTTCCGGTGAGCAGCGATGTCGAAGGCGACACCCTCGGCCTCCAGCAAGCTGCAAAGATCATGTACAAGCTCCCAGCGCTTTGGCTCCGGCTGCTCAGTGAACCACGGGGCCGTGATCTTCAGGCATACAGAAGTCGTCGAGCGCGTGGCGGGTAGCGTGGCCAGAAAGTCAATCCACGGGGTCCGTTCCACCCACGCGGCGAGCGCAGCGAAGTTTTGGGAGCAACGTTGCATCAACCCAGGCTGGCCCCCGGCCATTTCTGCCCAGCGCAACGCATCTAGATAGTCTTCCACGCAGAGCAGCGAGGGCGTGTTGGTCGCGCCGCCGCTAAAAATATCCTCATTGACCCGCCCTTTGCTCTTGAGGCTCAACACCTTCGGAATGGGCCACGGAGGTGTGTATTCCTCCAGCCTGCTGACCGCCCGCGGGCTCAGCACGATCATGCCGTGCTGAGCCTCGCCGCCGAGCACCTTTTGCCACGAGAACGTGGTCACATCGAGCTTAGGCCAGGGGAGATCGACCGAGAATACGGCCGAGGTAGCGTCGCAGACGGTGAGCCCAGTGCGCGCATCGGCGATCCAGTCGCCATCGGGCACCTTGACTCCCGAGGTCGTGCCGTTCCAGACGAACACGACGTCACGGTCGAAGTCGACCTCGGTGAGATCGGGCAGCGCACCGTAATCGGCGCTCAGGCAGCGAACGTCCTGGATCCGCAACTCGTCGACTATTTCCCGCTGCCAGCTCCGTCCGAAGCTATCCCAGCCGAGACAATCCACGCCCCGCGCCCCGAGCAACGACCACAACGCCGCTTCCACGGCCCCGGTATCCGAAGCCGGGACGAGGCCGATGCGGTAACCGTCCGGCAATCGCAAGAGCGAACGTGTGCGCCCCAAGACTTCCGTAAGCTTAGCTTTGCCTGCGCGGGATCGGTGTGAACGGCCGGTAGCGGCGCCCGCCAGCACCTCCGGGCTCCAACCGGGCCGTTTGGCGCAAGGCCCCGAAGAGAAAAACGGTCGCGTCGGGCGTATGGGGGGTCGCATTCGGGTCAACAATTGCCGCAGTGCGGCATCATTCTAGCGAGTAAACTCGCCGCGTCAACAAGATCGAGTGGCCAAAAATCCGCGCTTGAAGTGACAGCGCCAAGACAAAACCTCGCTGGCGGAAAAGATAGTGTTGTTCACCGGCGCTCTTGTCGAGGCGGCGCAGGGCGGTCATGGGCAGGATAACGTCGCGGTACTTGCCGCGCACGTACGGGTCCCGGAGCACGTCGTCGGCGATGCCCCAGATGAAGTTGGCGATCCAGCTGAGTGGCCCCTGTTGCATGTGTTTCTCGGGAGGCCTAACGCGAAGCTAAGCGGCGAGCGGAATCGGCGCGGAGTGCCGATGTAGCGAGTCCGCTTGCGCGTACTGTTGGGCATTCTCTGCTTTTGAGCGCGCCATTACCGTTTTCTCATTTGTGTCCAATTTATAACGTCACGAAGACGCTCGAATTTTAAATTCAATTGCGATACCAACCAGTCGTGGCGTTTGTTATAGCTGCCCGCAAAATTCGCTGGTGGGACAAAACCCAACATATCAAAATGCAATTGATCTGCTCTGGTAAAAAATGCCCTGTTTTCTAGTTTTGTACTGAATTTCTGGCACCACGCTTTATATTCCGATTCCCATTGAGCTACCTCGGATTCATTTGAAACAGGTTTATTAAGCAGGTGATGAATAGCCCACGACAAATCCTCCGCCAGATCATCGATTGCTTTTTGACGTAGCGACCACACGTTGAAATGCAGCGACGTACCGATGAGAGCAAGGCCGATCACTACCAAAGCAAGTCTGAACCATGAATTCGTTAACCATGGCGGCAGGTGCGTAAGTAGGTCAGCTAGCGCCTGCCCTGGCGCGGCGCCATAACTAACGATAAATATTCCGATTACTAGTCCGGTGCCGGCGACTCGGCCTATCGAGCCTCCTATCCACATCCAAAACCATTTGATCTTCATATTGTGGTGCTTGGTTGAGTTGCCCAACTAGTAGTGCGTTTCATTTAAACATTTACGACTCGAGATCCGAGAGCCACCGTCATGCCAGCGGAAGCTGGCATCCAGGAAAGCGGCGTAAATCCTGGATACCTGCTTTCGCAGGTATGACGACTATAGTTTTCGAACCCGAATTCAAGACTGTCAAATGTAAGTGAATTAGAGAAACGCACTACCTAGTTTATATGTCTCGTTCCTCGCTCCGCGGCTCCTGGCGCTCGGGGGTGCTCGTGACGATTTAGTCACAACCTCTCAGGGGATTTCGCCAAGCACAGGTGGCAGCTCTTTAGCTAAGCTATTCTTCTCGGAGACGGCGGTTCCGGTGAGGGCAAAGCCGGCCAAGGATTTATCCGCTCCATGAAATAGGGCGCGCAGACCGCTTCCCAGATCGTCAACCTGCCAGATGCCGTCTACTTCCGCGGCCGGGGGCGCGATCACCACCGGATAGGCCGTGGTTTTAACGACAATTGGCATTGCCGGATAGGTGAGCCGTGTGGGTTCACCGCAGAGCGTCCTGGCCAATGCGCGCGCGGCATGCATGATGGGCATCACGAAGGGCAGGACCAATCCCTCGACTTCGGCGCAATCACCGAGGGCGTAAACGTCGGGTGCGCTGGTGGCAAGGTAGCGATCGACGACGATGCCTCGATTGACCGCAATCCCAGCGCGTCCGGCCAGGCCCGTACGCGGCCGCAAGCCGACCGATGACAGAACCGCATCGACGCTCAGGACCCGATGATCGGAGAGCGTCACCGCGAGATCTCCCGCGGCGTAATCAACCGAGATAACGACCTGACCCAAATGCCAAGCGACGCCCAAAGCATCGGTTAGCGCTTCTTGGAGCGTGCGGCCCGCGGTTTCGGGCAGAAACCGGCTTAGCGGATGGGGCGCGGGATCGATCACCTCGGCCGTGATTCCGCCCTGGCGAAGATCATTGGCGAACTCGCACCCGATCAGTCCCGCGCCCATGATCGCAACCCGCCGAGCACCTTGAACCGCAGTACGAAACTTGGTGTAGTCGATGAGATCGTTGACAGACATGATTCGGTCTTGGGCGGTTCCCGAGACGGCGAGCCGAATCGGATCGGCGCCTAGGGCGAAAACGAGCTTGTGGTATTCAAGAGCTTGAGCGCAGGTGCTGACAGTGTGGGCAGCCGGATCGACTGCCGTTACAGTCGTCCATGGGCGCACTTCAGCGTTCAATTGCTTTGCCATCGCCGTCGCGTCGGCGTTGGCGATAGTCTCGGGGGTCTTACCGCTGGTGTAGGCGTTCGATAACATGGGTTTGGAATAATAGCGGCCGTCATCAGCGCTGATGAGGACGAGAGCGAGATCCGGATCCAGCTTGCGAACCTCACGGGCGAGCGAATAACCGCCGAGACCGGTTCCGATGATTACGAGCGGTGGCATACCCTCAGGCGGCTTCTACCATCTCGAAGTCCGATTTGGCGGCGCCGCAATCCGGGCAAACCCAGGTATCGGGTATGTCCTTCCAGCGCGTGCCGGGCGCGATGCCGCCCTCGGGTAAACCCTTCGCCTCATCGTAGATAAAGCCACAAACAATGCACTGCCATTTTTTCATTGATGTTCCCGGTGTTCGATTATTGTTCGGAAGCATGTTTCGCCGTGTCGAACTAAAATACTACCAAGCCAGTCGAAAAATCGGTTAGCCTCCAGATCCCGGTAGGTGCTGCCCATGCGAATGATACCTCTGTATTCTCTAGTTCCGGTGCTGCTGAGCGCGTGTCAGAGCAGTGTTCCGCTCGAGATCCGCCAGCCGGCGTTCCCGCCCTTGAGCGCCGTCGAGGTGCAGGCCAATCCCAAGCTCTACGTGGGCAAGCCTATTCGATGGGGCGGAAGGATTGTCGCCATCGAGAATAAATCCAATGATACCTGGATCGAGATCCTGAATCAGGAATTGGATGAGGAGGGCCGTCCGCAGCGGACCGACCAATCGTTTGGTCGATTCCTGGCAAGCGCGGGGGGGTTTCTCGATCCGGCGGTCTACCGCGCCCGGCGCCAGGTTACGGTCTACGGCGTGTTGGAGCCGCCCGTGAACCGCGCTATCGGCGAACGTCCGTACACCTACCCGATGGTTCGCGCGCAAAAGGTGTTTCTGTGGCCGGACTACGGGGAGCAGTGGCGTAATCGGCCTTATTATTACGATCCATTCTATTACCCGTACTATCCCTATTATCCGTACTGGAATCGCTTCCGCTTCGGGATCTATAACGGGTGGTGGTGACCCGCGGCGGCGGCCGGGTGCGCCGCCATGCTTAGCCGGGCAAGCGATGAAAGTTTCGAGGACCGCGCCGCTATGTATTGCCATGCCCAGCAGGTCCCATCCACCCCAGCCCGCCGTAGATTTATCGGTCGAGGGGCGCTTCCTTGCGATTAACCGCGCCCGCTTACTGCGTATTCGAGAGCTGTTGTCGCCCGAGCAGAGCCGCTTCGTGGACACCCTCCCGGTGTTGTTTCACCTCAATGATCCGGCATTGCCCGGGTTTGTGAGCAAGCAGACGCCCGCGGGTATCCGTGAATATACTCCCACCTGGATTGCGCTCGACATCGCGGAGCAAATGACCGGCGCGGATCACATCCGGCCGGTGTTCATGGGATCCCTCGACATTGTCGGAATCTACCTATTGGGGAGCACCGGTACGATCGCCCATTCCATGCACAGTGATTTTGATATCTGGATCTGCCATGCTCCCGATCTGGATGAGCCGCGCGTGGAACAACTGCGCCGGAAAGCCCAGTCCGTCTCGCGGTGGGCCAAACAACTCGGCCTCGATGCCCACTTCTTCGTTTTTTCCCCCGATCGGTTCCGCGGCGGTGAGCGTCCGCAGCTTTCCACTGACAGCAGCGGCAGCACGCAACGCTATTTGCTACTGGATGAATTTTACCGTTCGGCCGTCATCGCGGCCGGATTATCGCCCGTTTGGTGGTTGACGCCGCTCGATGAGCAAGGCGATTATGCGCGCTGCATCGAAAGAATATACCTGCAATCGCCGGAACGCCGCGGCCAATACGTGGATTTCGGAAGCGTTGCGCAAATTCCCGCCGCGGAATTTTCGGGCGCGACGCTATGGCAGTTGTACAAGAGCCTAACCTCGCCTTACAAGTCCATCCTCAAGCTATTGCTGCTTGAGGCTTACGTAAGCAGTTTTCCATCCTATGATTTGCTGAGCCTGCGATACAAACAGGCCGTTTGCGCCGGGATGATCGATCTGGACACCTTAGATCCCTATCTTTTTATGTACCGGCGCGTGGAGGGGTATTTGATGGAGCGGCAGGACTGGCAGCGGTTGGAGGTTGCGCGCCGTTGCATGTGCTTGAAAGTAGCGGATGCATGGAGCCCACGGAATGTCGGCGGCTGGCGCCGCCGCTGTCTCGAGACCCTCTTTAGCGCATGGGGATGGGACGGAGACCAGGTGAGCCGGCTTTGCGACCGGGATAACGTTTCCCTCGACACGATATACGCCGAACGGCGCGAGTTGTTCAAGGCGCTTGCAACGAGCTTTACTGTCTTAGCGGAATTCGCGCGGCCTTATGCCGGAGGCGCTGGTATCGCGCGGCGCGACCTAGCGGTGTTGAGCAAACGCTTTCATGGGGCCTATGATCGGACGGCCAACAAGCTCGATATCTTCAATCGCGGTACCGGCGCCGACCTCCGCGAACGGCACATCTGCTTGCATGCGCGTGCGGGGGAGAATACGCGCGAATGGGCGCTGCTCCGAGGTGCGCCGGCCGTGAGCGGTGACGCTACATCCATCAAAACCACTTCGGGGTTAGTGGAGCTACTCGCCTGGAGCCACTTTAACGGCATCATGGATGCGGAGACCGAGATCTCCGTGTTCGCGCCGGACCCGCAATCCGCGTTACAGCGCGTAGAAGCCATTCGACAAATCCTCGGCAAGTATTTTTCGATCACTGATTGTCATGGCGATGAGGAAGGCGACGCGCGCGAAAACTCGCGCGTGACGCGTGCTGTTTTTTTTCTTGAACCGGGGCGGGCGTTGGCACATGAAAGACCGGGCGATTTAGAGCGGCTCAAAATCCACGGCCCGGAATCCGTCGATCTCGTATTCGCTACGAGTTGGGGTGAGTTGTACTGTCATCATTATGTAGACGAGGAGCGCCAAGGCAAGGCGCTGTTCGATAGTCTGCGTGAATACCTGCGTGCGTGTTCAGCGTCCGGTGATGCGAGCTGGCCCGAAATCAAGGTTTGCCTGGTTTCGAGTCCGGGTGAGAATGCCGCCACTGGCGCGATGGAAAGATTCATCGACAACGTATCGTTTGCATCGAACCGCGCCCGCCTGGATGTGGTTTCCGCGCTCCGGGCGGTCTGTTAGGATACGTCCCGCATTAACAAAAGCAACCTGCCGATACACCCCAAACTACCGCGTGCGGAGCGGGTCATTCATTCGATGCACTCATCCTCGTCACAACCAGAATTCGAGAACGTCCTTGGACGCGTCGAACGGATCCTCGCGCGGCTCGAAAAGCTCATCCCGGCCGATCCCGAGGAGACAGCGTGGGATCACGCCACGGCGTTTCATTGGCGGAAGCTCGGCGCGAGGGGGATTGTGAGCGCCGTTCGGTATGCCTCCTCGGTGCGGCTTGATGATCTGCAATGCATCGATCGGCAGAAGACCGAGATCGAACGCAACACACGGCAATTTATCGATCACCTTCCGGCGAATCACACCTTGCTTTGGGGTCCGCGCGGCACGGGCAAGTCGTCGTTGATTAAAGCGGTGTTCAATGCTTTCGAGTCCAAGGGACTGCGATTAATCGAGATCGGCCACCACGACCTCGACGATTTACCGCGGATCTATGATCGGATTTTCAATCGTCCGGAGAGGTTTATCTTATATTGCGACGACCTCTCCTTCGAAGCCAACGACTCTGCCTATAAAATCCTTAAGATAGCTATTGATGGATCGATGAGTAGTGTTCCAGACAATGCGTTAATCTATGCCACCTCCAATCGCCGGCACTTAATGCCGGAATACTTGGATGAGAATCTAAGTGTCCGTAACGTCGCGGGCGAGATCCATCAGACGGAAGGAGTAGAGCAAAAAATAGCGCTCTCGGAACGATTCGGATTATGGTTGGCGTTCCATCCTTTTCAGCAAGAGGAATACCTTAAAATCGTGTTCCATTGGCTGGCGCGCTACGGAGCCGAGGTCACGGATCACGAGCTGGTTCGGCAGGAGGCCTTGCGGTGGGCTCTGCTGCGCGGTTCGAGGAGCGGGCGCGCCGGTTATCAATTCGCCCGCGATTGGGCCGGACGGTGTGGTCTTGAACGAAGGAGTAAAGCGATGCCGGGCATCAAGGTATGAGCACGAGTCGGGACGAAATACGCAAAGTCTTCGCGCACGCCGAGCGGCTTTTTTCTCCCGAGGATGTGGACGTCGCCGTCGATCGAATGGCCGCGGAAATGAATGCGGCGCTTGCGGAAAAAGATCCGTTGCTGCTATGTGTGATGACCGGAGGGGTCGTGCCGACGGGCCTATTGTTACCTCGATTGCGCTTTCCCTTGGAGCTGGATTACCTGCACGTATCACGCTACCGGGGGCAAACCTCCGGTGGTGAAATCGAGTGGCTGCGGCGTCCCCATTGCTTGCTCAGCGGCCGCGTCGTGGTCGTGGTCGATGATGTCTTGGATGAAGGACGTACGTTGTCCGCGATCCTTGAAGCGTGTAAACGGGGCGGCGCGGCGGAAGCCTTAACCGCGGTTCTAATCAACAAGCGTTTGCAGCGCAGCACCGGCATGCCAAGCCCGAACTTTGTCGGATTGGAGACGGATGAGCGTTATCTCTTCGGCTACGGCATGGACTATAAAAACTACCTGCGCAACGCGCCCGGCATCTTTGCGGTGAGCGCATGAGTGGCCTGGCAGTCATCGGCGGCACTGGCCTGCGTAGTCTGAAGGGGTTGGAAATCCAGCGCCGGGAGGTAAAGCAAACCCCGTACGGCGAGCCCTCGAGCCCGCTCGTTCACGGGCTGTTGTGCGGTAAGGAGATCGTGTTTATGATGCGGCACGGCGTTTCTCACGCGATCCCGCCGCACCGCATCAACTACCGTGCTAATCTTTGGGCCTTGAAAGACATCGGTATAGAAAAGCTCATCAGCATCGCGGCGGTCGGTGGTATAACTTCCGAATTCGCCCCAAGCCGACTCGCGTTTCCCGACCAAATTATCGATTACACCTGGTCGCGCGCAAACACCTTTTTTGAAGACGGCATTGACCATGTAACACATATCGATTTTACGCGGCCCTATTGTGAGAGGTTGCGTCAAGCATTGATCCGCGCCGCGGGGGAGGCGGGGATAGAGGCACTGATCAGCGGAACCTATGGAGCCACGCAAGGGCCGCGGCTAGAGACCGCCGCCGAGATCGACCGCTTAGAGCGCGACGGCTGTGACATGGTCGGCATGACCGGGATGCCCGAAGCCGCGTTGGCGCGTGAGCTTGAGCTTTGCTATGCAACCTGTGCGGTCGTCGCTAACCGGGCCGCGGGGCGAGGCCGGGAGCCGCTGTCGACGAAAGTCATTGAGGCAAACCTCAAAGTCGGGATAATGCAAGTGCAGCGCCTTCTAGAACATGTGGTTCCTATGGCTTAGAAGGATCGAAACTCAATCTTTAGAAACCATATGTACGAATCATTTTACAAGCTTAAGGACAAACCGTTTAGGTTAAGTCCCAGTCCTAAGATGTTTTTTAGCAGCCACAGTCATAAACGTGCGCTCTCGTACCTCTTATACGGAGTTAAACAAGGCGATGGCTTCATCGTCATTACGGGCGACGTCGGCACCGGTAAGACCACATTGGTGGGGGCGTTGGAAGCGATGCTCGATGGCTACAACATCGTCGTCGCGAGAATCGTTTCCACACAGGTCGAAGCCGAGGATCTATTACGCGTCGCCGCCGCAGAATTCGGCCTGGCTTACAAGTCCGAGTCCAAGGCGGTGCTATTGAAAAGCTTGGAAGAGTTTTTCCGGGAATGCGCGGAGCAGAAGAAACGGGTATTGCTCCTGGTCGATGAGGCACAGAATCTGCCGCCGCGCTCCGTTGAAGAGCTGCGCATGCTGTCGAACTTCCAACATAACGGCCGGCCGTTGGTGCAGAGCTTTCTCCTCGGTCAAAAGGAATTTAGGGTATTGCTACGATCTCCCAGTTTCGTGCAACTCCGGCAACGGGTGATCGCCGCCTATCATTTAAAACCCTTGGATGCCGAAGAGACCCAGGCCTACATCGAGCACAGACTGCGTTTGGTCGGGTGGAATCAAGACCCGGTTTTCGCGCAAGAGGCGTTTCCGCTGATACACCGGATCACTCAAGGCGTGCCACGCAAGATCAATATGCTCTGCGACCGGATCCTCTTGTTCGGTTGCCTGGAAGAAAAGCATCTCATTAATGCCGACGTGTTAAAGGCGGTGACCGATGATCTCAGCGAAGAAGATCTCCTCATGACCACGGATGATCAATCCGCGCGTGATGTTACGGGAGACGCTCGGATGTTACCTTTGCGATCGGACCTAGGAAACGCGAATGAAGAGGGCCGGATCGCGGTGCTGGAAACGTCGCTGGAATCCCTTGGGAGCATGGTCAAGCGAGAATTGAGCATGCTACGAAAAGCCCTATTGGACACCCAAAAGAGCCGTTTGAAAACCGATTCCGTCCCCATGGAAACGCGCTTGCAAAAGGTTCAGACGGGCGCGGAAAAAGAATAACTACGGTGGCAAATCAGCGGCGCCAGTGTCCCGACTTGCCGCCCATTTTTTCAAGTAAGCGTATGTCCGAGATGCTCATGCCGCGATCCACGGATTTGCACATGTCATAGACGGTCAGCAACGCCACCTGCACGGCTGTCAACGCCTCCATCTCAACGCCGGTCTGCGCGCTCGTTTCTACCTTCGACTCGCACCTCACTGCGTTTGCCTCGGCATTGAGGAAAAAACTGATTTCGATGTGTGTCAGAGGAAGCGGGTGGCAGAGCGGGATCAGATCGGCGGTTTTTTTAGCCGCCATGATCCCCGCGATTCTTGCAATGCCGAGCACGTCCCCTTTCTTGTGGAGACCTTCCTGAACCATCGTCAGCGTTTCCCGATTCATCGCGATGGTCCCTTCGGCGATGGCGATCCGGTGGGTCACCGCTTTAGCCGTGATGTCCACCATCTGGGCTTCCCCGTGGCGATCAAAATGCGAAAGTTTCGACATGGTGCTTGGTCCCGAGCTGTCCGCACTATACTGTTACGATGGCCGGCGAGGAAGCCATCACCACAGCCTGTGGTTGGAAATCATGCTCTTCCACAGAATTTGTGGGTCAGGAGAGACGGTCTGGAAATGATCGCATGATAATCTAGATCTGTATAGTTGGGCCTGGTCACGAGGTTTCGAGTTCGAGATTTCGAGGCAGTGTACGGGCCCCACGGTTAACTCCCTCTCCCGCCGGGAGAGGGCGTTAACGGGTACAAACCGGTATGATCCTTACAAAACAAACCGGGCACGTGGTTTACATCCACTATGGTATTGGCAAGACGGAAAGCATAGGTGCCGATCACAGTCAAATTCTTCGCGAGCCTGAGGGAACGCCTCGGGCGCAGTGAGGATCGCGTGCAGGCCGCACCGGGCATGACGGTCCAAGATGTCTGGACGCGCGTGAGCCACGGTTTGCCACTACCCGCCCATATTCTGATCGCCGTTAACCAGGACTATGCGACTCTCGCGGCGCCGGTCCATGACGGAGACGAAGTGGCATTCTTCCCGCCGATCACGGGCGGCTGTCCGCGCCCCGCTATAACGGAAGTCAGGAGATGCTTTAACCGCCCGTGCGCGGGTTAAGGCACGATACGGTCAATCGTCACGGCCATGGGTGCGCTCGGACGTTCCGTGAGCGAGATGGCGTTCGGCGTGTATCCCTCGAGATCGCCGCGCCGGGCGCGTGCTTCACCCGAAAGGGAGGCGCGCGCGCCGACCACGGTGTCACCTGGACTTCGAGCCGCACCGCGTCTTTTATGCTCATGGAGGTTCGGGCGCCGTCTTCGCCTAGTTGCTCGAGCTGCACGCGCACTAAGCGCTCCTGCTCGCTCCCCGGAGGTAACT
>Ga0187892_10004618_pt1 | contig 22846 bp, 20 predicted proteins | sample MA1701073metaG_FD_139345 | JGI IMG/M metagenome (GOLD analysis project Ga0187892, IMG submission 139345) | Bio-ooze microbial communities from a basaltic lava cave in the Kipuka Kanohina Cave System on the Island of Hawaii, USA - MA170107-3 metaG ... | reverse complement strand
TCGCCGTTCTGGACCACGATGTTGAGGTGCAGCAGATCGGCCCACGGCTCGGCACGCAAGCGCCGCATCAGCTCGTCGTGGATCTTGCGGTCGTCACTCTGGCCAGGGGCGGCCGCCGGCGGCGCGCCGATCAAGGCCCGCATGAGGTCGGCGCGGCTCACGATGCCGACCAGCCGGTCCTGGCGGACGACGGGGACGCGCTTGATGTGGTGGGATTCGAGCAGCTCCGCGATGTGCGCAAGATCCGCGTCCTCGGTGACCGAGAGGACGTGCCGGGTCATGACGTCGGCGGCGGTGCGGCCGTGGCTCTTGACGTACTCGTGGGCCAGCTCGTCCGAGTACCCGAAGAGGCGCAACCACCACGACGGGTGCCGCTCCGTGCCGGTCTCCGGCCGCCGCATCAGGTCGCCCTCGCTCACGATCCCCACCACGCGTCCCTCCTCGTCCACCACGGGCACCGCGCTGATCCGCCGCTCGAAGAGCTGCGTGGCGACGTCGCGCACGGGGGTGCCCGGCTGGACGGTCTCGACGTTCGTGGTCATGATGTCGCGTGCCTTCATCGCGTCCTCCTCGCGGCTGGTCGGCTCACCCGCTCCGGGGCAAGTCGCGCCCGATTCGCCGCGACCCAGAAGTCTGTCCGCCGACTAGTCCGCAGCGTACGCGACTCGGGCCACTGCGGGTTCGAGGTTTCGCTTCAAGCGCCGCTTGGCCAGCGCAAGCCTTTTCTGGGGGAGGTCTCGGAGGGGGCCGTCGAGGCCCCCTCCGACTACCGAGTGCACCCGGGCCGCCGCCGCGATAGTGCGCCGGGGCCGCCGCGACGTCAAGAACCCGCATCACAGAACCCGCATCACATCAAAACTCTCGCGCCGTCGTGTGCGGCCAATCAGTTGCCAGACGCTGGCGGCGCTCGTCCATCAGGGGGTTCCTACGTGGTACTCCAGGCCGGCGGTATCCCGCGTTTTTCCGCTTGACGGTCTCCGCCGGGGCAGGCGGTGATGCGGCGGCGGCCCTCAACAGATGCCGGCCCAGCGGCCCGCAGGGGCGCTCCAGTGCGCGGTGAGGCGGGACCATCAGGGGCTCGATCCCGGCGCCCCGGGCGAGCGCTACCAGGTGGTGGTCCACGTCGACGCCCCGGCGCTGGCCGATCCGGATCAGCCGGGGCAGTCGGTCCTCGAGGACGGCCCGCGCGTTCCCGCGGAGACGTCCCGCCGCCTGGCGTGCGATGCCAGCCGGGTGGTGATGCGTCACGACGCGGAGGGGCGCCTGCTGGAGGTCGGGGCCCGGACCCGGACGATTCCCCCCGCCGTGCGGCGCGCGCTCCAGCATCGGGACCGGGGCTGCCGCTTCCCGGGCTGCGGCGTCCGCGTCGGCCAGGGGCATTTCCCATCAAGGCCCTCCGGGCGTGTCACGTCTCGCAGGGGCTTCGCCTCGACGCGCGGACGGCGTGCGCCGGCTGGCTCGGGGAGCGCCTGGATCTCGGCTGGGCGATCGACGTCCTGCACCCTCTGGCCACGAGACCGAGACCTCGTGCTTCATCCGAACGGGGATCGCCGGCCGCCGGTCGTTCAACGTAGCGGCGCGCAGGCTGTGCGCTCGACGGATGCCGATCTCTTCCCACGCGCCGGACGCCGAACATCGCGCCGAATATCGCGCCTTGACAACCCTGGCCCGCCTGTCTAGACTCGCGCTACTTTCGGTCAGGATGGACACCCGACAAGCCTCGAGAGGGAGGTCCTTATGCAAAAGCTGGTCTCGGTGAGAACGGCACTGGCCCTCGTGTTCGTGGTCGCTCTCGGCGCCTACTTCCTCGGTGCGCACACCGGGTCCGGCTCGGTGGCGAGCGCCCAGGCCCCGATCCGATGGAAGGTGCAGAGCGCCTGGCCACCGACCTCCATCGTCCAGGACGCCGCGAAGCTGCTGGTCGAAACGATCGAGAAGACTTCCGGCGGGCGGCTCAAGCTCGAGCTGTCGCCGGCGGGCGCCGTCGTCCCGCCCTTCGAGATCCAGGACGCCGTTAACCGGGGCGTGCTGGATGCCGGGCACACCACCCCCGGATACATCATCGGAAAACTCAAGGCCTTCATCCCCCTGACCCACGGTCCCCTGTTCGGGATGGACTTCATCGACTACTACGGCTGGTACTGGGAGGGCGGCGGGCACGAGCTGCTCCAGGAGGCCTACAAGAAGCTGAACATGAACGTGGTCAGCTTCCAGGTCCACCCGGAAGGCCCCCAGGCCATGGGCTGGTTCAAGAAGGAGATCCGCACGTTCGCGGATATCAAGGGGCAACGGTATCGCATCTATGCGGCCGGCGCCGAGGTGTACAACAAGCTCGGCATCGCCAGCGTGGTGCTCGCCGGAGGCGAGATCGTCCCGGCCCTGGAGCGGGGCGCGATCGACGGCGCGGAGTGGATCAACTGCTACGACGACAAGGTCCTCGGCTTGGACAAGGTGGCCAAGTTCCACTACGCCCCGGGCATGCACGAGCCGGTGACGGTGGGCGAGTTCATCATCAACAAGGGCAAGTGGGATGCGCTGCCGGCGGATCTGAAGGAGATCGTCAAGGTCTCTGTGCAGGCCTCGTACTGGAACCATTTCGTCCGGTTCCAGGAGAAGACGGCCAAGGCCTGTCAGGAGCTACTCGCGGCGGGCATCAAGATCATCAAGACGACGGACGAATTGAACAAGCAGTTCCTGAAGGCGTATGACGAGGTCTGGCAGGCGGACGCGGCCAAGGACGACTTCTACAAGAAGGTGATCGACTCGCAGAAGAAATACTCCTCGCTGCTGGTACCTTACCGTCTCTCGTACTGGCCGAACTACAGCTTCATCGGGGAGCACTACTACAAGGACAAGATCTGGCTGAAATAGCCGACCGGTGAGGCTGGACCCCGGACGGCGGGCCGGTCCGCCGTCCCGCCGTCCGGGCGTTCGACGGCCCGCTCCGCCGACCCACGGACCCACTCTTCCTTGAGCTCGGCACTCAACTTCCGCGAACAGAACGGAGTAACCGTGTGGCGACGGCTGCGCCAGTAGAACCCAACCACCGCGACGCGGCGCCGGCCTTCCGGACCGCGGTCGAGCTGATCGACCGCTTCGCGAGCTACACGGGGCGCGCCATCGCGTGGCTCATCATCCCCATGACCATCGCCGTCACCTGGGAGGTCGTGGCCCGCCACTTCTTCCGCGCCCCCACCATCTGGGCCTTCGACGTGACCTACATGCTGTACGGCACGCACTTCATGCTGGGGACCGCCTACACCCTCATGCGGATCGGGCACGTGCGCACCGACATGCTCTATTCGCGCTGGTCCATCCGTCGCCAGAACCGGATCGATGCGATCGGATACTTCTTCTTCTTCTTCCCGGCGATGATCTTCCTGTTCTACTTCGGCTGGCAGGAGGCCTATCACTCGTTCGAGATCCGGGAGACCTCGGACGCGAGTCCCTGGCGTCCGATCGTCTACCCGTTCAAGTTCGTCATCCCGCTCACCGCGCTGTTCCTGCTGATCCAGGGCATCGCGGAGCTCCTCAAGAGCCTCTACGCCATTCGAACGGGCCGCGAATGGGTCCATCGTGAGCACCTGGAGATCGGATGAGCCCCGAACTGCTCGGCGCCATCATGCTGGTGGTCATGCTGGGGGCCATCTTCATCGGCTTCCCGATCTCGTTCACGCTGCTGCTCCTCGCGTTGATCTTCGGCTGGTTCGGGCTCGGAGACCGGGCCTTCTACATCATGGTGTTCCAGACCATCGGGCTCATGAAGGAGGAGGTGCTGGCCGCGGTGCCGCTATTCATCTTCATGGGCTATCTCATGGAGCAGGGCGGGCTCATGGAGCGCCTCTTCAAGGGCTTCCAGCTCATGATGGGGCCGGTGCCGGGATCGCTGTACGTGGGCGTGCTGATCACCGCCACCATCTTCGGGATCGCCGCCGGCACCGTGGGAGCGACCGTGGTGCTGATGGGCATCATGGCCGTGCCCATCATGACGAAGGCGGGCTACAACATCCCCATGTCCGCCGGGGCCATCACCGCCGGCGGCACCCTCGGTATCCTCGTCCCCCCCAGCGTCATGCTGGTCGTGATGGGGCCGGTCATGGGCGTCTCCGTCGCCGAGCTGTACGCCTCGTGCTTCGGTCCCGGGTTCCTCCTCGCGGGCATCTTCATCGTCTACTGCCTCGTCCGCTGCCTCATCAACCCCCGCCTGGGGCCGCCCTTGCCGCCCGAGGAGCGAACCGGCAGCGTCAAGGAGATCGCCATCGAGCTGACGCTGGGGATGTTGCCGCACGCCATCCTCATCATCGCCACCCTCGGAACCATCATCTGGGGATGGGCGACGCCCACCGAGGCGGCGGCCATGGGCGTCGTCGGCGCCGCCTTCCTGGCCGTGGTCTACCGGCAGTTCACGTGGCAGCGACTCAAGGACGCGGTCTACAACACGCTGCTCCAGTCCAGCACCGTCATCTTCCTGGCCGTCTGCGGCAACGTCTTCGGCGCGGTGTTCTCGCGGCTCGGGACGGCCAAGGTGGCCACGGACGCGCTGGTCGCCTGGCAGATCCCGCCGATGGCGATGCTGGCCTTGCTCATGGTGGTCATCTTCCTGCTCGGCTGGCCATTCGAGTGGCCGGCGATCATCCTGGTCTTCGTGCCCCTGATGCAGCCGGTCATCGTGGGGATGAAGATCGACATGCTGTGGTTCGCCACCCTCATCGCGGTGAATCTCCAGACCGCCTTCCTCTCGCCGCCGGTGGCCATGTCGGCGTACTATTTGAAGGGTGTGGCGCCCCTGTGGTCGCTCGGGGACATCTACCGGGGCATGAGCCAGTTCATGGTGCTCCAGCTCGTGGGCCTCGCCCTCTGCATCATCTTCCCCGACATCGCGCTCTGGTTCCCGCGCTGGCTGTTCGGCAAGTAACCCCGTGAAGGAGGAGACGCTATGAGACCCAGGAACGTCATCATCGCCTGGCTCGCGTTCGCGCTGCCCGTGCTGATCCTCGCCGCCGTGCTCTGGCGCGGCCCCGGCGACGCCGCCGCCCAGCAGAAGATCGTCTGGAAGGTGCAGAGCGCCTGGCCGGCCACCAACCTCCTGCACATCTCCGCCCTCGAACTGGCCAAGATGATCGAGGAGATGTCGGGCGGCCGCCTCAAGTGGGAGATGTCGGCGGCGGGCACCGTCGTCGGGGCCTTCGAGGTGCTCGACGCGGTCAACCGCGGGATCATCGACGCCTCGCATGCCTGGCCGGGCTACTGGGCGGGCAAGAACTCCGCAGCCGGCCTCTTCGCGCCCGGTCCCGGGGGGCCGTTCGGGATGGACCGCGAGGAATACCTCGGCTGGCTCTTCGCCGCCGGCGGGCTCGAGCTCTACAACGAGCTGCTGCAGAAGGAGCTGAAGATGAACGTGGTGGTGCCGGTCTTCACCACGAGCCTGCCGTACTGGGAGCCCCTGGGCTGGTTCAAGAAGCCGTTCAACAGCCTCGACGACCTGCGCAAGATGCGGTTCCGCACCTCCGGCCTGGGCATGGAGATGATGAAGACCATGGGCGTCTCCGTGGTGACGCTCGCCGGGGGCGAGGTGATCCCCGCGCTCGAGCGGGGGGCGATCGAGGGCGCCGAATGGGCGATCCCCAGCCACGACATCCTGATGGGCTTCCAGAACGTCACCAAGAACTACTACATGCCCGACCTGCGCCAGCCCGCCTCCTACCAGGAGGTGCTGATCAACAAGGCGAAGTGGGACGCGCTGCCGAAGGACCTCCAGGCCATCGTGAAGTGGGCGGGCATGGCGGAGATCATCCGCATGACCGCCTACAGCGTGGACCAGGACAGCAAGGCGATCGAGGAGCTGGAGAAGAAGCACGGCGTGAAGATCCTCAAGACGCCGGACGACGTCCTCAAAGCCCAGCTCCCGGCCATCGACAAGGTGTACGAGGCCGAGGCGCAGAAGAACCCGTTCTTCGCCAAGGTGCTCAAGTCCCAGAAGGACTTCGCCTCGCGGGCGGTGCCCCACGCCCAGAAGATCCGGCCGCCCATCGAGCTGGTCGTGGCGCACTACTGGAAGAAGTAAGCGCGCGGGGCGGCGACGAAGAAGCCCCGGCCGATCGAACGACGGTCGCCCCTTGGGTTACGCCGAGCGCCTGATCAGCGCGCCGGGGGGCGGATCGGGGCGGTGGCGCGCTCCTTCGGGTACACGACGACGTGGCGGCCGTTCTGGATCTGGACCACCACGCGCTCATAGTAGAGCGGGTCGCCCTTGTCGTCGAACTTGACGCGTCCGAGCGGGGTGTGGACGTCCACGGCCGCGAGCGCATCGCGGACGGCCTCGCCGGTGATCGGCTTGCCGGCCCGCGCGACCGACTCCAGGGCCACGAGCAGCGCGCGCGCCGCCGCGTAGCCGTGCATGCTGAGCGGCACCGGCTGACCGCCGAAGCGCCGCGCGTAGGCCTCGATGAATGCGCGGGACTCGGCCTCGTCTCCGCCGAGATTCACCCCCGGCTGCCAGGACGTCGTGCCGTACAGCCCTTCGCTGGCGGCGCCGAGCTCGCGGATCACGTTGGGGAACTCCATCCCGAACGCGCCCAGGAACGCCCCGAGCTTGATGCCGGCCTGCGCCGTCTGCCGGACCAGGAGCAGGTGATCGGCGAAAAAGGTATCGGAGAGTAGCGCCTGGGCGCCCTGATCGCGCACCCGCATCAGGAGCGGCGTGAAGTCCGACAGCCCGGGCGCGAAGGGCTCGTAGACGGAGATGCGCACGCCGGCCTTCTCCAGCACCTCCTTCTGGCGGCGCGCGAGCTGCGAGGCGCCGGGCGTGTGGGAGTAGAGGATGGCGACGTTGTCGGCCTTGAACAGATCGAGGACGGCGCCGGTCGTGACGCGCACGTACGAGGCGAGACTCGAGATGCGGAAGAAGTAGCGATTCCCCCGCTGGACGAGGCGCTCGTCGAGCGAGGCCGTGGCCAGGTACGGCACGCGCGCGCGGTCCGCCACCTCGCCGATCGGGCCGACCAGCGTGTCCACGTATCCGCCGATCAGCGCCACCGCGCCCTGCCGTCCGGTCAGCTCCTCGGCCGCGGCCAGGGCCCGCTCCGGCTTGCCCTCGTCGTCCCGTGAGATGAGGCGCACCGACCGTCCCGCGACCCCGCCCCGGGTGTTCTGCTCCTCGATGGCGAGCGTGATGCCCTGGTGGAGGGCCAGACCCTGGACGGCGAGCATGCCCGACCGTGGATTGATCTCTCCGAGGACGATCGGCTCGGCCGCGAGCGCCGCCGAGCCGATCAGGCAGCAGGCCAGGGCCAGGAGGAGGGCCGAAGCCCTCATCCCTACTTGATCACCGCTTCAGTCTTCGCGTCGAAGAAGTGGATCCGCTCCGGCACGAACGCCATCCGGATCTTGTCGTGCGGCTTCGCCTTGACGCTCGGCTCCACGCGCGCGACGATGGACTGGCCGGCCAGCGTGACGTCGAGCAGGATCTCCGACCCCAGGGGCTCCACGACGTCGACCACGGCATCGAAGGCCAGGTCGGGCGAGTCCGCGCTCGATCCGACGCGCAGATCCTCGGGCCGGATCCCGAGCGTGATGGTCTGCCCCTTGTAGGCGGCCAGCCGCGCGGCGCGATCGCTCGGCACCTTGAACTTGAGCCCGCTGGCCTGCGCGTACGTGCCGCCGTTGGACTCGGCGATGGTCGTCGGGATGAAGTTCATGGCCGGCGAGCCGATGAACCCCGCGACGAACTTGTTCTGCGGCCGGCTATAGATCTCCATCGGCTCACCCACCTGCTGGACGAGCCCGTCCTTCATGACCACGACGCGGCTGCCGAGGGTCATGGCCTCGACCTGGTCGTGGGTGACGTAGATGGCCGTGGTCTCCAGCCGCTCGTGCAGCCGCTTGAGCTCGACGCGCATCTGCACGCGGAGCTTGGCGTCGAGGTTGGACAGCGGCTCGTCGAAGAGGAACACCTGCGGATGCCGCACGATGGCCCGGCCGACCGCGACGCGCTGCCGCTGGCCGCCGGAGAGCTGGCGCGGCTTGCGCTTGAGCAGCTCCTGGATACCGAGGATCTCGGCCGCCTCCTGCACGCGCTTCTGAATCTCGGGCTTGGGGAACTTCCGCATCTTGAGCCCGAAGGCCATGTTGTCGTACACGCTCATGTGCGGATACAGCGCGTAGTTCTGGAACACCATCGCGATGTCGCGGTCCTTCGGGGGCAGGTCGTTGACGACGCGCTCGCCGATGTAGATCTCCCCGGAGGTGATCTCCTCGAGCCCGGCCACCATCCGGAGCGTGGTGGTCTTGCCGCACCCGGAGGGGCCGACGAAGACCATGAACTCCTTGTCCCGAATGGTGAGGTTCACGTCCTTGACGGCGTGCACCTCGTCGAATTTCTTGTTGAGGTCCTTCAGAACGACCTGTGCCATGTGAACCCCCCGCTATGCGTGTCGAGTGACGACGACCTTAACCCTTGACGGAGCCGGTCAGCCCCGTGACGTAGTACTCCACGAAGAAGGAATATACCAGGGCCACGGGGATCGAGCCGAGCAGCGCGCCCGCCATCAGCTGGCCCCAGAAATAGATATCGCCCCGGATCAGCTCGGACACCACCCCGACCGGTACCGTCTTCCTCTCCGGCGAGGACAGGAACACCAGGGCGTAGATGAACTCGTTCCACGACAGCGTGAACGCGAAGATCCCGGCCGACAGGATGCCCGGGATGGCGATCGGAAAGATGATGCGGACCATGGCGCCGAAGCGTGTGGCGCCGTCGATGCGGGCGCACTCCTCGAGCTCCTTGGGAATGGTCTTGAAGTAGCCCATCAGGAGCCACGTGCAGAACGGGATCAGGAACGTCGGGTACGTCAGGATCAACGCCCACGGGGTGTCGCCGAGCTGGAAGGTCCGGATGATATTGGCGAGCGGGATGAACAGCAGCGTCGGCGGCACCAGGTAGGTGACGAAGATCGCGGTGCCGAGGGTGCCCGCCATCGGGAACCGGAGCCGGCCGAGCGCGTACCCGGACAGCAGTCCGCAGAACAGCGAGATGGCCGTGGACGCGCACGCGATGAAGAACGTGTTCCACAGCCAGCGGGGGAAGGTCGTCTTCGCCATCAGGTCACGGAAGTGCTCCAGCGTCGGGTTCAGCGTCCAGAATGGCGTGTTGTTGACCGCGCGCCACGACCGGTAGAGCTCGACGTCCGGTCGCACCGCGGTGATGAACATCCAGTAGAAGGGAAACAGCGTCCCGATGATGAACAGGGTGAGCGGGATGTAGAAGTACACCCACTTCTTCCAGCGCTGCTCGATCATGCCCCTTCCAGGCGGCGCAGGTAGCGGAGCTGCGCCCAGACGACGATGAACAGCACCGGCAGCATGAACAGGGAGATCGCCGCGCCCTCACCGAGCAGGCCAGTGGCCACGCCGATCTGGTAGGCGTACGTGGCCACCAGGTGCGTGGAATTGGCGGGACCGCCGCCCGTGAGCACGTAGATCAGCTGGAAGTCGGAGAAGGTCTGGATGATGGAGAACACCACCACCACCAGCGTCACGGGCTTGAGCAGCGGCCAGGTCACGCGCCAGAAGCGCTGCCACCCGTTGGCCCCGTCGAGCGAGGCCGCCTCGTGCAGGTCGGGACTGATGGTCTGCAGCCCGGCCAGCAGCGTGATCGCGAAGAACGGCATGCCGCGCCAGGTGTTGACCGTGATCGCGCACCACATGCCGTAGGTGCCGTCCGAGAGGAAGGGGAGCTTGGTGGTGATGAATCCCGTCTGATACAGGAGCCAGTTCAGCACACTGAAGGTGGGGTCGAACATCCAGCGCCACGCGAACGTCGAGAGCACGGTGGGCACGATGAACGGGAGCAGCATCGACGCGCGCACGATCCGCTTGCCGCGGAAGTGCCTGTTCAGGAGCAGGGCCAGCCACATCCCGAGCGCCAGCTTCAAGATCGTCGCCCAGAACGTGTAGTAGAACGTGTTCTGAAACGCCGTCTGGAAGATCGAGTCGTTCCAGGCCTTGACGAAGTTCTTGACGCCGACGAACACACCGGGATTGCCCACGCTGGTGCTGGACAGCGACAGCCACACGCCCATCACGAACGGATACGCGATGAACACGCCGAGCAGCGAGATGGTCGGCGCGAGCAGGAGGGCGGCGAGGAGCCCCTCGTTCTCGAGGAAGCGCGTCAGGACCGGCTGGATGGCACCGGAGCGGGGGAGCGCGACCTCGAGGCCGGTCGCGCTCCCGGAACCGCCAGCAATCGATTTCTTCACAAGCCCGTCATCCGTCCCCGATCAGCCGTAGATCTTCTGCAGCTCGCCCGCGGCCCACTTGACCGCGTCCTCGGCCTTCATGCCCTGCACGGCCTTCGCGTACATGTCCACGATGATGTACTTGGAGTACACCTCGGTGGCCTTCGCCGACGGCGGCCCGGCGTAGCCGAACATCCGCGACGACGCGGCGGCCTGACGGTAGATCTTCATCGGCGGGTCGATGGTCGTCCACAGCGGGCTCTGCTCCCAGAACTTGGTGGAGCCCACCGAGAAGCCGTCCGCCACCTGGAACCACTTGCCGAACTGCTCCTTGCCGTGGAGCCACTTCAAGAAGTCCTTGGCCAGCTTCTGATTCTTGCCGTACTTCATGACCGCGTGGGAGAACGCCACGTGGTACGCGACCGAGCCGGCCGGGCCACTGGGGATGGGGCCGTGGTCGATGTCGCGCACCATCGGCTCGCCCTTGTCGTCCTTGATCTTGTCCTGCCCGCGCTTGGCCGCGATGTAGATGCTGGCGCCATTGAGCGTGCACGCGATCTCGCCGGAGAGGAAGGCCCGGTTGTTGTTGGTGTCGTCCCAGGCCAGGCCGCCTTCGTCGCAGGCGTCCTTCCAGAAGGCCTGCATGAATTTTACCGACTCCACGGTCTCCTTGGTGTCCAGGGCCGCCTTGCCGTCGCGATTGGTCTCGGCCCCGCCGAAGTTCCACATGAGCGGATAGGACCACGCCGGCGCATCCCCGAACGTGTGCCCGAGCGTCTGCCCGATCGGCTTGCCCTTCTTCTTGAGCTTGATTCCGACCTGACGCAATTCCTCGAGCGTCTTGGGCCACGAGGTGGCGCCCACCTCGTTGAACCAGGATTTCCGGTATGCCATCTGCAGGCCGACGATGCCGTGCGGCAGCGCCATCCACTGCCGCCCGACCTTCGCCGCGGCCTCCGACTGCCCGTAGTAGCCGCCCTGGTCCTTGCCTTGCCAGTCGGCGAGGTCGGTCACGTCCACGATGCCGTTCTGGTACAGGTGCGGCCAGTTGTGCAGCATCATGATGATGTCGGGACCGGTGCTGGCCTGCATGGCGGCAGTGATCCGGGGCTGCAGGTCGTTGGCGTTGATGAACTCGAACACCACCTCGGCGCCGAGCGCCTTCGACGCGTCGCCGGCCTGGCGCTTGAGCTCCACGTCACAGGCGGGGATGAAGTCGACCCAGCGTAGGATGTTCAGCCGCGTGCCCTGGGCATGGGCAGGCGCTCGTCGCGCCTGGAGCATGCCCTCGAGCCCTGCCGCGGCGGCCACCCCGGCTGTCGCGCTGCCCTTCAGAAAGGTCCGCCGGGTGACGACGGATGTCTTGCGAGCTGCCTCATTGCGCTCCGGAGTCTTCATCGACCCCTCCTGTGACGTGGCGGAACCGCGTTAGGCTTCGTAGATTTTCTTCAGCTCGCCCTCGGCCCACTTCACGGCGTCCTCGGCCTTCATGCCCTGAACGGCCTTCGCGTACATGTCGACGATGATGTACTTGGTGTACGACTCGGTCGCCTTCGCCGTGGCCGGCCCCTGCGCGCCGAGCATCCGCGCCTGACGGACGGCGCGGCGAAAGACCTGGAGCGGCTTGTCGACCTTGGCCCACATCGGGTGCTCTTCCCAGACCTTGGTCGAGCCCACGCTGTAGCCCTCGTTGACCTGGAACCACTTCTCGTAGTTTTCCTTCTGGTGCAGCCACTTGATCAGGTCCTTCGCGGGCTTCTGGTTCTTCGAGTACTTCATGACGCTGTGCTGAAACGGCAGGTAGAGCGCGGCTTGCCCGGCCGGGCCCGCCGGGAGTGGAGCTGCGTGCTCGATGTCGCGCCAGAGGGGCTCGCCCTTTTCGTCCTTGATCTTGTCCTGCTGGCGCTTGGCCACGATGTAGATCGAGGCGCCGTTGAGCGTGGCGCTGAGCTCGCCGGCGTGGAAGGCCCGGTTGTTGTTGGTGTCGTCCCAGGCGAGCCCACCCTCATCGCAGGCGTCCTTCCAGAAGGCCTGCATGAACTTGACGGACTCGATCGTCGCCTTCGAGTTGAGCGTGACCTTCTTGCCGCTCGGGTCGGTCTCGGCGCCGCCGAAGGACCAGAGCAGGGGATAGGACCACGTCGGCGGGTCGCCGAAGCTATGCCCGAGAGCCTGACCGACCGGCCGGCCCTTGGCCTTGAGCTTCTTGCCCACCTCGCGCCAGGCATCCATCGTCTTCGGGAACTCCGTGACACCGACCTCGGCGTGCCACGATTTCCGGTAGGCGACCGCGTTGCCTCCGACTCCGTGCGGCACGCCCAGCCACTTGCCGGCGACCTTCGCCGACGCGTCGAACACCTCGTAGAAGCCGCCCTGGGCCTTGCCGATCGGCTCGGCGACGTCCGAGACATCCACGAGAGCGTTCGCGTAGAGGTGCGGCCAGTTCCACAGCATCTGAAAGATGTCCGCGCCGCTTCCGGACTGGATGGCGGCGGTGATCCGCGGCTGCAGGTCGTTGGCGTTGATGAACTCGAACACCACCTCGGCCCCGAGCGCCTTGCTCGCCTCGGGCGCTTGACGCTTCAGCTCGACGTCGGCCTCGGGAATGAAGTCGACCCACCGGACGACGTGCACCCTGGTCCCCTGGGCGAACGCCGGCGCCCGCCGGGCGGCCAGGATGCCCTCGAGCCCGGCCGCCGCCACAGCGCCGGCCATGCCCTTGATCACCGTCCGGCGCCTCACGCCGGCGCGGGTGCCATTCCCTTCGCGTTCGGGAGTGTCCATCGTCAACTCCTTTTCGACGAGGCCTCGCACGGTTCGCGTGCTGGTCGCCTCGAGCCGGTCCTTCGATCTCCTCTTACGCCTCGTAGATCTTCTTGAGCTCGCCCTCGGCCCACTTCACGGCGTCCTCGGCCTTCATGCCCTGGACGGCCTTGGCGTACATGTCGGTGACGATGTACTTGGTGAACACCTCGGTGGCCTTGGCCGTGGACGGGCCCGCATAGCCGAACAACCGCGTGTTCTGGGCCGCGGTCCGGAACATCTTCAACGGACCGTCGAGGTTCGCCCACATCGCGTTCTTCTCCCAGACCTTGGTCGACCCGACGCTGTAGCCTTCCTGCGTCCTGAACCACTTCTCGAAGTTCTCCGGCTTGTGCACCCAGCGCAGGAAGTCCTTGGCCAGCTTCTGGTTCTTCGAGTACTTCATGACCGCGTGTGACTGGTTCAGGAACAGAAGGTAGGCGCCGGCGGGGCCGGCCGGGAGCGGCGCGTGGTCGATGTCCGTCCACATCGGCTCGCCCTTGTCGTCCTTGATCTTGTCCTTCTGCCGCTTGGCCACGATGTAGATGCTGGCGCCGTTGAGCGTGGCCGAGAGCTCGCCGGCGTGGAAGGCTCGGTTGTTGTTGGTGTCGTCCCAGGCGAGCCCACCCTCGTCACAGCATTCCTTCCAGAACGCCTGCATGAACTTGACCGAGTCCACCGTGCCCTTGCTGTTGAGCACGACCTTCTTGCCGCTCTTGTCGGTCTCGGCGCCGCCGAAGGCCCACAGCATCGTGTACGTGAACACCGGCGCGTCGCCGAAGGTGTGCCCGAGCGTCTGCCCGTAGGGCTTCCCCTTCTTCTTCATCGTCGCGAACAGCTTGCGGGCATCGTCCCAGGTCTTGGGGTACTCGGAGGCGCCGGCCTCCTTGAGCCACGACTTGCGGTAGGCGACCGCGTTGCCGACGATCGAGTGCGGCACGGAGAGCCACTTGCCGTTGACCTGACAGGACGGCGGGTAGATCTCGTAGAAGCCGCCTTCGTTCTTCCCGAGGTCGCTGGCCACGTCGCCGACATCGACGACCGCGTTCTGGTAGAGATGCGCCCAGTTGTACTGGAAGTTGAAGATGTCCGCGCCGGCCCCGGACTGGACCGCGGCCGTGATGCGGGGCTGGAGGTCGTTGGCGTTGATGGTCTCGAGCGTCACCTCCGCGCCGAGCGCTTTGGAGGCTTCGGGCATCTGGCGCTTCAGCTCGACGTCGGACTCGGGGATGAAATCCACCCACCGTACCCAGTGGAGCTTGGTGCCCTGGGCAAAGGCCGGGGCCCGCCGCGCGGCGAGAATACCTTCGATGCCGCCGGCCACGCCGGCGGCCACGCCGGCGGTCTTGATGAATCCCCGGCGGCTCACGCCGCGTGCGACGGCCGGCTTGTCGTAAGAGTCGGAACGGTTCATGCGCGTTGTCCTCCTTGATCGAGTGAACTGTTCAATGTTCCAGAGCGTTCCGCCGCGACCCGTGCGGCCGGACTTCAATCCTCGGGGCCAGGCCCCGGTGACGAGGGGAATACCCCGTGAAGGGCGTCAAGAGTGTCGAGATGGCGAGACGTCCTACGTAAACCGTGGCCGATTCTTAACAAAGAACCGGAGGACTGTCAACAGGAAGCCGAGCGCTCAGGCCGGTTGAGCCGCCTGCGACCGCACCGCGGCGGCGACCGGCGGGCGGAGGGTGATGGCGAGAATCACGGCCGACGCCGCGATCAGGAAGGAGCCGACGAAGAGCCACTGGTAGGAGCCCAGCGTGTCATAGATCAGGCCTCCCGCAAAGGACCCGAGCCCCATCCCGACCGAGGAGATGAGGAACACCGCCCCGTAGGCCGTTCCCATCACCTGTTCGCCGAAGTACTCACGGGTGACGACGGCGTACAGCGGCATGACGCTGCCGTAGGCCGTCCCGAACGCCAGCGCCAGGGCATAGAAGCTGCTCACGTCTCGGGCCACCATGTTCTCCTCTCGCGCACCAGCGTCAGCAAGCCGAGGGCGAGCGCCATCGACACCGCGAGCAGCGCCCAGGCCACCCCGAATCCGCCCGCATGCTCGACGGCCAGGCCGAACAGCGGCGGGCAGATGGTCACCCCGAGCGAGGAGATGGCCAGGCCCAGCCCGATGGCCGTGCCGGCGCCGCGGGGACCGGCGAGCTCGGCCATCAGCGTGTGCTGGACCCCGTTCCAGCCGATGCCGAAGAAGCCGAAGCAGAGCGCCAGCGGCACCAGGAGCCAGGCCCCGGTGCCCGGACCCGTACCGGCCAGGAGCAGTGCGCAGACGGCGGAGCCGAGGCCGGCGATCATCAGCACCACGCGCCGCCGGCCGCCGAAGACGCGGTCCGACAGCACCCCGAACACCACGCGGCCGGCCATGCCAGTGGTCTGCGCGAGCACCAGGTAGTACGCCGCCGTCAGCAGCGGCACGCCGACGGCGTCACGCAGATACAGGACGAAGAAGGCCATGAATGCCGTCTGCACGCCGGCGAAGACGAGCGTGGAGACCGCCACCAGCCACAGATCGCGCGATCGCAGCACCTCGCCCAGACTTTCCAGCGCGACGGCGGCGGGCTCGAGCGCGCTCCGCGGCGGATCGCGGTACAGCAGCCAGGTCAGCGCGCACAGCACCGCCGACGCCGCGGCCGAGATGATCACCGCCGCGCGCCATCCGACGGAGAGCGCGAGCGGCGGCATGACCAGGGCGCCCAGCGCGCCGCCCAGCGGCAGCCCGACCTGCTTGATGCCCACCACGGTCGCGCGCTGACGTCGCGGGAACCACGAGATGACGGCCTTGGCGGTGGTCGGATTCAGCATGCCGTAGCCGACGCCGGCGGCGACCATGATGACCAGGAGCAGGCTGAACGACGTCGCCGAGGCGGCCGCGGCCAGGCCGAGCGCGATCACCGCCAGGCCGAGGACCATGGTGCCGCGCACACCCCAGCGATCCGCGAGCCGTCCCGCCGGCAGCGACATCAGCGCGGGGCCGATGTAGTAGGCGGACAGGAAGGAGCCCGCCTGGGCCACCGACAGGCCGAGGTTTTCGCGGATCAGCGGCGCGATGGCGGGGATGCCGAGCGGGCCCACGTTGGCGGTCGTCTGGGCCGCCATGATCAACACCAGGATGGCCCAGCGGTTGTTCACCGGCCGTGTGACAGCAGGGCCTGAGCCGCCCGGAGATCCTCCTCGGTGTCGACGCCGATGGTGGGCTCGTGAGTCTCGAGCACGCGGATCGGGATGCCGGCCTCCAGGAGCCGGAGCTGCTCGAGCTGCTCGGCCTGCTCGAGCGGAGAGGGCGGGAGCCGATGGAAGGTCTCCAGACACGCGCGGCGGTACGCGTACAGACCGATGTGCTTCCAGTAGACGACGCCGCCCGTGCCGTCACGATCGCACGGGATCGGAAGGCGCGAGAAGTAGAGCGCGTCGCCGTGCACGTTGGTGACCACCTTGTTGGCGGTGCGTGTCGGCACTTCCTCGGGCGTGGCGCGGATCTTCAGCGTGGTCACCTGGACGTCGGGCTCGCTCAGGAACGGCCGCACCAGCCGGTCGATGTGGCCGGGCGTGACGAGCGGCTCGTCGCCCTGGATGTTCACGTACACGTCCGCGTTCCGTGCGCGCGAGACTTCCCACAGCCGATCGGTTCCGGAGGCGTGGTCGCCCGAGGTCATGACGGCGGGAATGTGGTGGGCATGGCACGTCTCGATCACTTCCTCGCTGTCCGTGGCCACCAGCAGATCGGACAGCAGCGCGCAGCGGCGCGCGCGCGTGAAGACGTGCACCACCATGGGCAAGCCGGCGATCTCCCGCAGCACCTTGCGCGGCAGGCGACTCGAGTGCAGGCGGGCCGGGATGACACCGAGGATGTTCACGCCGCTACGTTAGCAGAATCCTCTCCGGAACGTTGCTCGCGCCCCGGGCTTGCCCGAGGCCAGGGGAGGCCGTACGGTACGGGCATGGACCGAGGGTGGCGACGGCTGATCCTGTTCGCCGGCGGGCTCGTGCTGAAGCTGAATCCGCTGCGGAGGAGCGCTGCGCGACCCCCGGGTCAGCGGGGCTGAGCGGTGCCCGTGCCGCGGAGCCGTGGATCGAGCACGTCGCGCAGCGCGTCCCCGAGCATGTTGAAGCCGAAGACGGCGAGCGAGATGGCCAGGCCGGGCCAGAAGGCCATCCAGGGCGCGCGGTACATGTAGGAGCGGCCGGAGCCCGACAGCATCGCCCCCCACGACGGATAGGGCGGCGGCACGCCGAAGCCGAGGAATGACAGCGACGACTCGGCCAGGATCACGCCGCCGAGCCCGATGGTGGCCAGGATGATCACGGTCGCCATCACGTTCGGGAGCACGTAGAGCAGGATGATCCGCAGATGCCCGCTGCCCATCGCCCGCGCCGACTCCAGATACGCGTTCTGCATGACCGAGAGCGCGGCGCCCCGGATCACGCGCGCGCTGGCGGCGGCGATCAGGATCGACAGCGAGAGGATCAGGTTCAGCAGCCCCGGCCCGAGGACAGCCATGATCGACAGGATGATCACGAGATAAGGGAAGGACATCCAGGCGTCGACCAGCCGCTGCACCACCATGTCGTAGGCGCCGCCGACGTACGCGCTCGAGATGCCGATCGCGGCCGCCACCAGCGTGCCGAGCGCGATCGTGGCGAAGCCCACCGTGACCGAGATCCGCGCCCCGTACACGACCCGACTCCACATGTCGCGGGACAGGTTGTCGGTGCCGAGCCAGAACTGCGCGCCCGGCGGCTTCATGCGGGCGCCGGCGATGCTCTGGTCGTAGGGATAGTGCGCCAGCCAGTCCGCGCCGGCCGCCATCGACAGCATCGTGAGGACCAGCAGGCCGCCGAAGGCGCCGAGCGGCTTCCGCCGGCAGAAGAGCAGCACCGCGCGCACCGCGCGGGGCAGCGCCCAGGTCCGCTTGAGCGTCTCGGGCGGAGCGATCACCTCGACGTGGTTGGCCATGCGCGTCGTCAGGAGTACCGGATCCGCGGATCCAGCACCGCGTAGAGGCAATCGACGAGCAGGTTCATCAGCACGATGATCGTCACCACCACGAGGTTGATGCCCTGGATGACCGGGTAGTCGCGCTGGAGAATGGCGTCGAAGAGAAACCGGCCCATCCCGGGCAGTCCGAAGATGGTCTCGATGATCACGGTGCCGCTGAAGATCTGGGCGAGCTGGATGCCCAGGATCGTGACCACGGGAATCACCGCGTTCTTCAGGCTGTGCTTCATCACGACGACACCCTCGGCGAGCCCCTTGGCCCAGGCCGTGCGGACGTAGTCCTGCCGGAGCACCTCGAGCAGCATGGCGCGGGTGAGCCGCATGATCGCGGCGGCCGAGGCGATGCCGAGGATCGCCGCCGGCAGCACGAACTGGAGCACGTGCTTGAGCGGATCCCGGGCGAACTCGGTGAACGACAGATGCGGAGTCCATCCCCACCACATGGCGGGGACGATGATCACGAGCGTGGCGAGCCAGAAACCCGGCACCGACAGCCCGAGGATGGCCACGCTGCGCGCGACGTAGTCGCGCAGCGTGTCGGCCCGGACCGCCGCCAGCACGCCGATCGGCAGCGCCAGCAGGATCGCGAAGATGATCGACATCACGCCGAGGAGCAGCGTCACCGGAAGCCGCCGCGCCAGCTCCTCCGAGACCGCGCGCTTGGTCCAGAGCGACTCACCCAGGTTGCCGCGCGCCAGATTGCCGAGCCAGGTGAAGTACTGGACGTAGATCGGCCTGTCGAGCCCGAGCTTGGCCCGCAGCTCGTCCAGGTCCTTGGCGTAGGCCTTCTCCTCGATCATGAGCTCGACGGCATCGCCGGGCAGGAGCCGAGGCAACGTGAACACGATCAGGGAGGCGATCACCAGCGAGGGGATCGCGACCAGCAGGCGCTTGAGGAGATAGCCTCGCATGCCGGAAGAGCCCGGGGCCGACCGGCCCCGGGCCCGGATTGGATCGGGCTAGCGGTCGAGCCAGGCGGCCAGGAGCCGCCCGCCGAAGTCGTAGCCCAGGTTGGGGCCGTAGTTCTTCAGCGCGCGATCCCAGACCGCGACGTACACCTGCGAGGGCTGGTACACGTAGTACTGCTGCTTGGCGAGGTGCCGCTGGATCTCGTGCACGAGGTCCCGGCGCTTGGCGAGGTCCTGGGTGCGACGCTGGCGGACCAGCAGGTCCGTCAGCACCGGATCGTTGACGTGGCTCTGGTTCTTGAGCTCGCCCGGCACGTGGAGCCCGTACAGGAAGTTGTCGGGCTCGAGAAACGGCGTCTGCGGGCCGTACGCCATCGACTCGTACTTACCGTAGAACGTCGTCGAGATGTAGGCGCCGTACTCCTTCTGGTTCAGCTTGATGTCGATGCCCAGGTCCTTCATGTACTTGAGCAGGAGCTGCATGGCGTCGACGAGGATCGTGGAGCCATAGGTGGTGAAATCCAGCGTGGCCTGGAAGCCGTTCGGATAGCCGGCCTCGGCCAGGAGCTTCTTGGCCCGAGGCAGGTCGAACTTGTAGTACTGCGCGCCCTCGCCGAGCTGATCGATCGGCAGCGACCACTCCTTGAGCGCGGCCGGCACCGCCGGGTTCATCACGCCGACGCCCTCGGCCACCGCGTCGAGAGTGCCCTGGCGGTTGAAGGCCAGCGAGATGGCGCGGCGGACCCGCACGTCGTTGAACGGCGGCTTGTCGGTGCGCATGTAGATCTGGTTCATCACGTTGGCCGGAAACTCCGCGGTCTGCAGCCCCGGCCGCTTCTGCTTGAGCGCATCCTTCATCTGGACCCAGTCCACACGGTTGATCTGGCCCGGGTTCTCCCAGCCGAGATCGTACTTGCCGGCCATGAAGGCGGCCATGCGGGAGGCGTTGTCCTCGTCGATGCTGACCTCGATCTTCTCGATGTGGGGCAGCCCGCCCAGGAAGTAGTTCGGATGGCGCACGTAGGTGAGACCGACGTTCGGGCGGTAGCTGTCGAGCATCCACGGGCCCGTGCCCACCACCGATTCGGCCTTCTTGAGGTCGCCGAACTTCTCGACGCATTCCCGCGGCAGGATGGCCAGCGCCATCGGGTTGCTGACCATGTCCAGGAACCACGCGTACGGTTCCTTGAGCGTCATCTTGACCGTGTGCTTGTCCACCACCTCGACCTTGTCGAGCGAGGCCATCATGTGGCGGTTGGCGTTGCCCTTCTCGTTCACGAAGCGATCGAACGTGTACTTCACGTCCTCGGCCGTGAGCTCGCGCCCCGCCACCGGCGGCTTGTTGTGCCAGCGCACGCCCTTGCGGAGCTTGAACACGTAGCTCGTCTCGCTGGGCTGGCTCCACGACTCGGCCAGGTCGCCTTCGAGCGGAAACGTGCCCGGCTGAACGCCGGGACCGGCCTTGTGCTTCAGCAGCCGGCTGTGGCTGAGCGAGTACAGGATGTTGGTCTTGTAGGAGATGGTCAGATCCGGGTCGAAGTGCGGCGGATCCCAGAGCCGGAGGCTCAGCGTGCCGCCCTTCTTGGCGCCCTGCGCGCCGGCGCGGCGCGCCCATGCCGGAACCGCGGCCGCGGCCGCCGCGGCGCCTCCGGCTTTCAGGAGATCGCGGCGGCTGATGCGATGGTGGCGAATCTGACTCATCGGAGGTCCTCCCTCGTCGTTGTGGACGGGACCGCGAAAAAGCGGCGTGGATGTTGCGTCACTGTGGCACAAACACGTGCGATGTCAAGACGCGGGATTCACCTGGAGGCGCCCGAGGAGCGCCGCCGTGGCGCGATCGAACTGCTCGACCTGATCCGGCCCGGCCAGACGCAGGACGATGTGACGCGCCCCGGCCTCCACGAAGCCGGTTAGCCACTCGAGGCATCCGGCGGCGCTTCCCGCATAGCAGGCCTGGCGCGCCGCGATGACCTCGAACGGCACGGCGTAGTAGGCCTCGATGAAGCGCGTCATCTCCCGCTGAGCCGGCCCGGCGTCGTCGTTCAGGTTGACGGTGGCGTAGAAGGCGGCCGAGAGATCCGCCGTCGAGCGCTTCGCCGCGCGCGCAGTGTCCTGGACGATGGCCCAGCCGGCGCGGAAGTCCTCGGCCTTCGGGGTGTTCGGGAACCAGCCATCCAGCATGCGGCCGGCGCGCTGACACGCCCGCGGGCCGTTGCCTCCCATCCAGAGCGGGGGACCGCCCGGCCGATGCGGGGTAGGCAGTACCTGCGCGCGATCGAGTGTCCAGTACTTGCCCTCGACGCTCACCCGGTCGGAGGGTGAGCGGATCGACCACAGCCGGCGGCACAGGGCCAGGGCCTCCTCGAGCCGAGGAATGCGCTCGTCGAACGGGACGCCGACCGCCTCGAACTCCTTCTTGACGGGCGGTGTGTTCGGGGCGATGCCGACTCCGAGGACGAGGCGGCCCTCCGCGACCCGGTCCAGCGATGACACGGCATGCGCCAGGAGCAGCGGAGGGCGGAGCGCCGGCAGCAGGACCGCGGTCCCGAGCGTCACGCGACGCGTCCGGGCGGCCACCGCTGCGAGCAGCGTGAGCGGCTCGAAGCGCGGGCGCGCCAGCAGCGAGTCCCCGACCCAGACGGAGTCGTAGCCCGATGCTTCCGCGCGGTCCGCCAGATCGAGCAGGGGACCGGCCTCCGGACGCCCGGACATGATCGCCTCCCGCGTGGGAAGCAGCACGCCCAACTCCACCTTGTTCATGCGGCTGGATGCCTCCGTTGCGATAGGACTCCGTCCGACCAATCCGCGACGGTGGTCACTCGGCCGCTACGGGTTCGAGGTTCCGCTTCGAGCGCCGGCTTCGCCGGCGCAATCCCTTTCTCGGGGAAGCCTCGGAGGGGGCCGTCGAGGCCCCCTCCGATTGGGCTATGCTTTCAGATGCTTGGCGAAGAACGCGGTGCAGCGCTTCCAGGCGTCCTCCGCGGCTTCCTTTTTGTACACCTGGGGGCGATCGTCCGAGAAGAACGCATGCGGGGCGCCCGGGTAGAGGACGAACTCCACGTTGGCATTCCGCTTCTTGAGCTCGGCCTCGAAGCGCTTGACGTCGTCGGTGGGGATGCCGCTGTCCGCCTCGCCGTAGAGCCCGAGGACGGGCGCCTTGATCTTGTCGACCAGGCTGAAGGCATCGACGCCGGGCGCGTCGGAGTAGGTGCGCTTGAGGTGGCCGTACCATGGCACGGCCGCCGTCACGCCGGGGTACTCCGAGGTGAAGTGCAACGTGAGGGCTCCGCCACCACAGAAGCCGGTCACGCCGATCCGGTCGGCCCGCGCCCATGACTGCTGCTTGGCGTAGTCCGCGGCGGCCCGGATGTCGCCGAGATACTGGGCGCGCGTGATCTTGCCCGAGATCTCCCGCAACTGGTCGAAGTTCTTGCCCTGCATGCCGCCTTCTCGGTGGAACAGCTCCATCGCGATCGCGTAGTAGCCGGCGTGGGCGAAGCGACGCACCACGTCCTTGTTGTGCTCGTTGTTGCCGGTGAAGCCCGAGATGACGACGACGATGGGGTACCGCCCCTGCGCCTCCAGACGCGCATCGTAGGCCGGGATCATCGTGCCGCCCACGTTGAGCTGGATGTCGCGGGCGGTGATGCCCTTGGTGTCGGTCGTGATGGCCTGGGCCAGCGAGATGCCCGGCGTGAGCACGCCGCCGACGGTGGTGTAGGCGCCGAACCTGAGCACTTCCCTGCGGCTGAGCGGATTGGCCATAGTCGCCTCCTTGTACGCCGGGTTAAACCGGCGAGGTGTTGCGAATGAAAGAGTCGTACGGTGAAGGGCCAGCGACCCACACCGGCCCCGAGTCATGCGCGGACGCTCGGAAGGGTGGACGTGAAGTG
>Ga0187892_10004617_pt1 | contig 22863 bp, 21 predicted proteins | sample MA1701073metaG_FD_139345 | JGI IMG/M metagenome (GOLD analysis project Ga0187892, IMG submission 139345) | Bio-ooze microbial communities from a basaltic lava cave in the Kipuka Kanohina Cave System on the Island of Hawaii, USA - MA170107-3 metaG ... | reverse complement strand
TGCCTTGACGGCGCCCCGATGGCAGACGGCGGCGCGAAACCCCGCAGCGGGGCATTCGCGCCCTACAAACCCGTTGAGCGCCTTTTCATCAACTGCCACCGGCTCCAGTGTCAAGATGCGCCCGTTGGAGGGTCACGCTCCGTCGTGACCGCATTGGCGAATCGGACGCGACAGAGCGCGTCCCTCCAATTTGGGGAAGTTCTGACGCAAAAAATCTCGTTTGACGCGTTGTTTTTTCCATGGCATAATGCCGCGCAACTCGACGGAGAGTTAACGGATGAAGAAAATCAATTGTATTACAAGGCTCGTCGCAATCAGTGTTGGCTTGTTCACGCTCGCCGTGGTTTCGACCGCGCGCGCGCAAGAGCCGACTGTCAAGCTGAGCGACCTCGTGAGCGGTCAGTCGCTGCAAGTGGGTGACAAGCTTTTCACCAATTGGGACTTTCATTCTGTGAGCCACCCGATTTCGGCGGAGGACATCACCGTCGTCCCGATTACCGACATTCAGGGCAATTATGGATTTCGCCTTCAGTCGAATTTCTTCGCTCCGTCAGGCGCTTTTTCGGATGCGTTGTTGACTTACCGCGTCACGGTTCTCGACCCCACCAAACTCATCAGCGACATTCATCTCCTTTTTAACGGCGTCGCTGTTGGCACGGGTGCATTGGCGGTGGTGATCGAGCAAGGCACCGCTCCAGGCGGGTTCGTGCGCCAGGCGTTTGTGCATACGCCGAACAAACTCAGTGACGTGGTCTTTTTTGAGGATGTTCCCCAGTCGTTCTTGCATGTCTCCAAGGACATTTTCCTGTATGGCGGCATTGGCGACCAAGGGTTCGCCCTCATCACGGAGATTGACCAGACCTTCTCGCAAATTGATCGCGGCGGTCCTGGCGGCGGCGAAGAAGCCGTGCCTGAACCGAGCACTCTCGCCTTGTTCGGGCTGGGGGCGGGGACGATCGGGCTTCTGGCGTGGAACAGAAAATGCCGCGCTGCTGGAATCGTTCCTGAATGATTTTCCCAACGCGGCTGAAACCCGATGAAATCGCCGCGTCACGCGGATCGGCGAGAAACAGCTGAAACTCTGGGTCTGGGAAACGGACAGCGGACGCGAGTTGTGGAGCGTCGAAACCGAAGCGAGCGAAATTTTTGCCGTCGCGTTCAGCCCTGACGGGCGCTCCATTCTGTCGGGCAGCGCCGATTCCACCGTGAAACTTTGGGTAACCTCGCCAGGCGTTCGTGTCGTCCAGATTTTCAAGGGCACACGGCTGGCGTGTTGAGCGTCGCGTTCAGTCCCGACGGCAAAACGGCAATTTCGGGCGCAAGCCACAAGACGGTGCGGATTTAAAAAATGAGTGCGTTTTCATCCGTCGCGGCGGTTGAATATTCGCGCCTCGAATTGAACATTGCGACTGGACTGAAAAGAAATTGAGTATGAACCCCGCGCGTAAACTCTGTTGGCTGTTTTCTTTCGCCCTCTTGTTCTGCGCCAGCGCCGCGTTCGCGCAGCAGAAAAACCCCGCCGATCAGGTCAAAGAATTCCTCGACGAACTCGGCAGGCGCGTCCGCCAGCAACAGCAGGACAGCGCAGCGCCGAAGGCTGCTGCGCTGAAGCCGCCAGACAACATCGAGTATCTGCCTGACATCCCTTACACCAAAGCGGGCAACGTGGAACTTCAGTTGGACATCGCGATGCCAAAGGAGGGCGCGGGACCGTTCCCCGCGGTCGTGTGCGTCCACGGCGGCGGCTGGCATTCGGGCAGCCGCAAAAGCTACACGCCCGTCATCTGGCAGTGCGCCCAGCGCGGTTATGTGGGCGTGACTGTCAGTTATCGGTTCGCGCCCCAGCACCAGTTCCCCGCTCAAATCGAGGACGTGAAAGCCGCCGTGCGCTGGCTGCGCGCGAACGCCGCGAAATACAAGATTGATCCCGACCGCATCGGCGCAACGGGCGGCTCCGCGGGCGGGCATCTGGTCGGGATGCTGGGCGTGGCTTCAAAGGAAGACAAACTCGAAGGCAACGGCGGGAACGCCGAGCTTTCGAGCCGCGTGCAGGCGGTCGTGCCGATGTTCGGCGGGTTCGATTTGACAGTCGCGTGGGAACACTCGACCCAACAACCGCCCGTGCAAGCGGCTTACCTGCGCAAAGTGGGCGAAGACCTGATTGGCGGCGCGCCCCGCGCCAAACCCGACGCGTGGAAGGCGGCGAGTCCCGTCACTTACGCCACGAAAGACGACCCGCCGTTCCTGCTCATCCACGGCACGGCGGACACACTGGTGCTGCTGGAACAGTCCGAGTTGATGGAGAAAAGACTGAGGGAGGTCGGCGTTCCCGTGCAACTGATGCGGGTGCAGGACGCGGGACACGGGTTCAAGGGGAAAGACCTCGAAGACGTGAGCAACGCGACCTTTGCGTTTTTCGACAAGCATCTCAAGGGCGAAGCCAAAACCGTTCCGCCACAGAAAACGTCCGATGCCGACGCCAAACCAGCCCCGCCTGCCGCCGAAAACGCGCAAGGCGACAAGTCCCCCGTCGTCTGGACGAACAATGTTCAATACTCGCAAGGCGGACAGATCAAGTTGCGAATGGACATCGTGCGCCCCGCCAAGTCGGAGAAGCCGCTGCCATTCGTCGTGTTCGTCCACGGCGGCGGTTACAGGGAAAACGGGCGCGTCGGGTGGCACGACGAAGCGGAGACAGTGGCAGCGGCGGGGTATGTGTGCGCGACAATCCATTACCGTGGTCCGCCTGTCGGTCAATACACGGCGACGGTCGAGGATTGCAAGGCGGCGATTCGGTTTTTGCGAGCGCGCGCGAAGGAATACGGGGTTGACCCGACGCGCGGCGCGCTTTACGGCGATTCGATGGGCGGTTGGGCGTCGTTGATGACGGGGCTGACACAGCCAAAGGACGGGTTCGAGGGAAACGGCGGCAACCAGGAACAGTCGAGCGCGGTGCTGGCGATTGTGGCGCGGTATCCCCTCACCGACATCACCGACGCGCAGGCGTATTCGATCAACAAGGGCGCGCCGCTGATTTTTCTGGGGATGCTCGGCACGCCTGATTCGGCTTCGGAACACGCCCGCAAGGCGTCGCCCATCCACTACGTGGACTCCAACGATCCGCCTGTGCTGTTGTTTCACACCCGCAAGGATCAGGTGGTGCCGTTTTCCCAGTCCGAGAAGCTCCACGACGCCCTGAAAACGGCGGGGGTGGAAGTCGAGTTCCACGAATTGAGCGGCGGCTGGCACGCTTCCGAGCGCAAAGCGGGCAGCGAGGCGGACAAGAAGGACTTCTCAACGTGCCGTCGGGTGAGCCTTGAGTTTCTGGACAGGCATCTAAAGAAGTAGTGTCGAAGTTCTCAAAGGACTGAAAGGACTCAAGGGAGCAAACGACGAAGCCCCATTCGCATCGTTTTGGTTCATTACGTCCTTTTTTTGTCCTTTCCCACTCAAGCCCTGAGGCTTCCGGGCGCATCTTGATACTGTAGCCATGCAAAGCGATACCGCGTGGTTGTAGGGCGCGAATGCCCCGCCCGCAGTCTGCGGAGGGCTGGGTTTCGCGCCGTGTCCTTTTGCCTTGACGGCGCCCCGAAGGCAGACGGCGGCGCGAAACCCCGCAGCGGGGCATTCGCGCCCTACAAATCCGTTGAGCGGCTTTTCATCAACTGCCATCGGCTACAGTGTCAAGATACGCCCGAGGCTTCCCTGCCTTCGAAAAAACCGTTGAACACCGCTTGCCACGCTTGATAGACTCCGCCCGCGTTCGTCAGACGCCTTCCGCGCGTCCTGGCGGAGCCAAACACAGGAGGCGCTTGTGGAACTGGACAACATCAAGGAAATCATCAGGTTGATGAAGCAGAACGACCTTCGGGAGTTCGAGCTTGAGAACGGCGATTTCAAGGTTCGCATCAAACGAGGCGGCGTCGAAGCAGCCCAGGCTGCGCCGTCCGTCATGGTTTCCCCCCCCGCGCCCAGCGCTGCTCCAGCCTCGGCGCCCGCTTCTGCGCCTGCTGCTCCTGCCCCAGCCGCGCCGCGTGTCAACACCAAGGACATCCTCTCGCCGATGGTGGGCACTTTCTATCTCTCGCCCGCGCCCGACCAGCCGCCGTTCGTCAAGGTCGGCGACAAGGTCGAGACCAACACCGTCGTTTGCATCATCGAGGCGATGAAGGTGATGAATGAGATCAAAGCCGAAATCAAAGGCGTCGTCACCGAGGTGCTTGTCGAAAACGGCAAACCCGTCGAGTTCGGGCAGCCCCTGTTCCGCGTCCAGGTCGCGTGAACGCGCCAACTCTTGCGTTCCAGTCGCGGCGTCCCTTTATCGCTCATGTTTGAAAAAATCCTGATAGCCAATCGCAGCGAAATCGCATTGCGCGTCATCCGCGCCTGCAAGGAAATGGGCATCCGCACCGTCGCCGTCTATTCGCAGGCGGACGCCGACTCGCTCCACGTCCAGCTTGCCGATGAGGCGGTCTGCATCGGTCCGCCCCGCAGCGGCGAGAGTTATCTCAAGATTGACCGCATCATCAGCGCCGCCGAACTGGGTGACGTGGAGGCGATCCATCCTGGCTACGGATTCCTCTCGGAAAACGCGCATTTCGCGGAGGTCTGCGAAAGCTGCAACATCAAGTTCATCGGGCCGACCGCCGCCAACATTCGCGCGATGGGCGATAAAATCGCCGCGCGCAACACCGTCAAGAAAGCCAAAGTCCCCGTCGTCCCTGGCAGCGACGGTCCCGTCACCAGCGAGGACGACGCAAAGAAGTGGGCGCGTGAAATCGGTTACCCCGTCATCATGAAAGCGCAATCGGGCGGGGGCGGACGCGGGCTGCGCGTCGCCCACAACGAAGGCACACTCATCAAGGCGTTCCACGCGGCGCAGACCGAAGGGCAGGCGGCGTTCGGCGACGCGGGCGTGTATCTGGAAAAATACGTCGAGAACCCGCACCACATCGAAATCCAGATTCTTTCCGACGGACGCAAGGTGCTGCACCTCGGCGAACGCGACTGCTCCATCCAGCGCCGCCACCAGAAACTCATTGAAGAATCGCCGTCGCCCCTGATGCAGATGAAGGAGCACAAGAACTTGCGCCGCGACATCTGCAAAGCCGCCGTCCGCGCCGCCGAAACCATCAAATACGTCAACGCGGGCACCATCGAGTTCATCGTGGACGACCGAGGCAATTTTTATTTCATCGAAATGAACACCCGCGTGCAGGTGGAACATCCCGTCACCGAGGAAATCACCAAGGTGGACATTGTGAAGGAGCAAATCCGCATCGCTGCGGGCGAAGAACTTCCCTTCAAGCAAGGCGACATAGACGACCGCATCGGCAAGACTTACGCCATTGAATGCCGCATCAACGCCGAAGACCCGTTCAACAATTTCGCCCCGTCTCCAGGCAAAATTGATCTCTACTACGCCCCAGGCGGCTACGGCGTGCGCGTGGACTCGCATTGTTACGGTGGTTACACCATTCCTCCCTATTACGACTCGCTTATCGCCAAAGTCATCGCTATCGGTCCCGACCGCAAGACCGCGCTCGACCGCATGAGCCGCGCGCTCGACGAATTCATCATTCGCGGCATCAAGACGACGATTCCGTTCCAGAAGATGGTGCTCAAGGACTTGAACTTCCGTCGCGGGCGTTATTCGACCAACTTCGTCGAGACGTTCATGGCAGCCTCACGCGGCACGATGCAGGGTGTCTGAATCTGATTTGTAGGGTGCGAATGCCCATCCCGCAGTCTGCGAAGGGATGGGTTTCGCGCCGTTGGGTGCGCTGTAAGCCTCCACACCACTGATCTTCGGCGGGAAACTCCTCCTTCGTCGGGGCATTCCCGCCCTACAACTCGCCTTCGCGAAACCACGCCGCCAAAATTCTGGCTTCGCGTTCTCCCTCGCAGATTCGCATCCCTCCAATTACAATCCGCCCCGTGAAAGAACTCCGCCAACTGCTTGATTGCCTGTTTCCAGCCGCCGCGATGCTCATCGGGTTCCTCCTGCTCATCGCCGCGTTCAACGTCACGGTCTCGGGTTATTTCTACGAACTGTCGCGCCACGCGCTCGCCTTCATCAGCGGTTCATTCCTCATCGCGCTCGGCGTCCTTTACTTCGTCATAAAACTCAAGTTTCGCGCAGACGCCAAGCGGATTTCCCTCGTCGGCAAGGAAGGCGCCAGCATCACCGTCGGCGCCATCGAGGATTTCGTCCGCCGCATCACCGCCGACATCCCCGCCATCACCGACATCGCCCCGCGCGTCGCGCCCAGCGGCGAAGGCATCCGCGTCGTCATCAGCGTCTCGCTCCAGCAGCCCGTCCCCATCCCGCCGCTCGCGCAAAGCGTCAGCGAAAAAGTCCGCGTCGCGCTCCAGGCGGACCTCGGCATCGAAAAAGTCGAAGCCGTCGAACTCAACGTCACCAAAATCCTCACCACGCAGCCCCAGACATCCTCGTAGCCGCGAGCGTGAGCGAGTGGAGTTTTCAACCCATGCGTCTCCGAGATTCCCGCCTCTACGCGTTTATTGACACCAGCTACCTGCGTCATCGCGACCCGCTCCAAACAATGCGCCAACTCATCGCGGGCGGCGCGGACATCGTGCAATTACGCGACAAGCGCGGCGACCACCGCGCGACCCTCGAACTGGCGCGACAATTCGCGCCACTCGCCCGCGCAGCGAACGTCATTTTCATCGTCAACGATTCCACCGAGATCGCGCGGCTCAGCGGCGCGCACGGCGTCCATCTCGGACAGGAGGATTTACAGCGCACCAGCGTCACCGCAGCCCGAAACATTCTTGGCGCAACCGCCGTCATCGGTGTTTCCACGCATTCGCTCACGCAGGCGTTGGACGCGGAAAAACGCGGCGCGGACTACATCGGCGTCGGCCCCGTTTTCCCGACCGCGACAAAACCGAAGGCGAAACCCGTCGGGCTGAAACTTGTTACTCAAGTTGCAGCCAACACGCGCCTCCCGTTTTTCGCCATCGGCGGCGTCACGCGCAACAACGCGGACAAGGTTTTCGCCGCGGGCGCGCGCGGCATTGCCGTCGTCTCCGACGTTCTGTGCGCCGCCGATGTAGCAGAGACAGCGCGTGAATTGAAACGCCAGTGCCACGCCGTCGCCAACCGCGTGTCGAAACGCCGTTCGTGACGCGCGCGGATTACTTGATCTTCTTCGCTTCGCGGTCGCCGCCCTGATGCAGAATCAAATGCGTCACCTTGCCGTCGCCGCCCTTGACGAAGGTGATTTGCGCGTCCACGACCTTGTAGAAAAATTTCGCCTCCGCTTCGGGGAAAATCTCAAATTTCGGCTGCGCGGTCGCCTGCGCCATCAGCTTGTCGCCGTCGCGCGTGACGGTGATGATGAACCCAGGCACAAGCTGGTAGCTCCCGACGTAATCGTCGAAAACCTTCGGGTCCACCTTCGCCATCTGCCGTTCCTTCGGCACGTCGTCGGAAATCTTCTTCGCCTCATGGTCGCCCCCTTGATGCAGAATCAAGTGCGTCACCTTGCCGTCGCCGCCTTTGACGAACGTGATTTGCGCGTTCACGTCCTTCGAGAAAAACTTCGTCTCCGATTCAGAGAACGCCTCGGTGCTGCCCTGACCCGTCGCCTGCACGAACAACCGTTCGCCGTCCTTGCGCACAGTGAGGATGAATTCCTTCGCAAGCTGGTATTGCCCCACGTAGGCGTCGAGAATCTTCGGGTCAATCTTCACGGCAACGCGCGCCTTATCGAGTTCCTGCTTCTCGTCGAGCAGGTGCATCCCGATGTCGTTCAAATCCTCGACCGAATTGCCCAGCACCACCACGCCCAGCTTATTCTTCGGGTCGAACCCGATGAAGCTGCGATACCCGCCCGTGCCGCCGTCGTGCCAGAAAATCTCGGCGCCGTCCGCGACGTGGACATGCCAGCCGAGCGCGATTTTGACGTTCGACATCGGTGTTTCCGCGTGCGCCGAATGGGTTTTCCGCATCGCGGCGGAAAGCTCCGTTCCGCCAGACCCGAAGTTCGCCGCGAGGAATTTCAACAAATCATTCGCCGTCGAGCGCAGCGCGCCCGCGCCCGCCAGCGTCGGCAAATCCCAGTTCGCCGTCGGGTTACCCTCCGCGTCGTATCCCGTCGCCAGCCGCTTTTTCATTTCAGGCGAAAGCGCGATGCGCGTGTCGCCCATGCCGAGCGGTTTGCAGATGCGCTCCGTCACGAGCGTCTCGTAATCCTTGCCCGTCTTCAACGCGAGCAGATGACCGAGCAACCCCATGCCGAGGTTCGAGTATTCGTATTTTTCCCCGACGCCGCGCGCGAGTTTGTGTTTCGAGAGAAACGCGTGGAGCAGTTCCGCCGAATAATCCGCGTAGGGGTTGTTCGGGTCCTTCGGCTCAAAATTTTCAGGCAGGCGTGGTAGCCCCGACGTGTGTTGCGCGAGGTGCCGCAGTGTGATTTCCTTCCCGTCGTGCGTCGGCGCGGTCACGGATTTTGGCAGAAACTTCGAGATCGGGTCGTCGAGCGAAACCTCCCCACGCTCCGCCATCTCCGCCAGCAGCAGCGCGGTGAACACCTTGGTCGTCGAGCCGATCTCAAACATCGAATCGCCGTCGAGTTTTCCGTCCCCGTCCCGCGTTGATTTTCCAGCGGCGACGATGCGTTGACCGTTTCCATCCACGACACCCACGACGATGCCTGTAAGTTTTTTGCGCGCAATCCGCTCCTCCAGAATCTTGCGAATAGCGTCATCGGATGGCATTGGGCTTTGCGCGAATGCGGGCATAGCAACAATCAAGGCAAACGCAAGCGCGGCAAACCAGTTCAATGTTGGTGTTTTCATCGCGCAGGATTGTCTACCACGCCGATGAGAAAAAACACGAATCATTTTGCTTTGTTAAAGGCACGACAACGGTGATTGGCAAACTCGCGGAAGAACCGCAAAGTCTGAAATCTGTCATCCGCGAGGTGTCGAAGAAATAGAGGTCGTGTTAGGGACTTGAATCGAATCGGCTTCGCGCTGAGTGATAAACCAACACGCTCTCTCGAGTCCCCGTCCAGTCGGAACCGAAACTTGAATCTCTATCCGTCTTCGCGCTGTATAGACGTGGAAGTGCCCTATGGCTGGAATGCCTGGTGTGGCGTTTGGTTGAAACCAAAATTGTTGCCCGTCAATATGCTGACAACGGGCTTCGCTCATCTTAATTCCTGGTCGCTGTGTCATGAGACGAACTTCGCTACAAGTAGTCCTTGTGTCAACATAAACTTCTTATTGGCAATGAGAAATGAATTAGACTGTCTGAGGCGATTGGTTATTCCAGTCACTCTTCTCTTGCCCCCCTCTCCGTGCCTCGCCATACTCGCCGCGTTTTATGGCTGACGAAACCAACGAACAATTTCTTTTGCGCAAACAGAAGGTGGAGGAATTGCGCAAACGCGGCGTCGAACCGTTTGGCGGTCGCTTTGAGGTGACGGAATCGGCTTCAGATGCGACGGCAAATTTTGCGGAGGGACGCGCAGTCACGCTGGCGGGGCGCATCATGTCGCGGCGCGACATGGGCAAATCGCAGTTCGCGGATTTGAAAGACGGCGTCGGGCGCATTCAACTTTTTATGCAGCAGGCGGCGTTGGGCGAGGAGCAGTTCGACATCTTCAAGCGGCTCGTTGACCTCGGTGACATTCTCGGTGTGAGCGGCACGTTGTTTAAAACCAAGACGGGGCAGATTTCGGTGAAGGTCGAGCGGTTCACGGTGTTGTCCAAATCGCTGCGTCCGCTGGCGAAGGAGCATTTCGGCATTCAGGACGTGGAGACGCGGTATCGGCAGCGGTATCTGCATCTCATCGAGAGCGAGGAGACGCGCGAGTTGTTTCGCAAGCGCTCGCAAATCGTCGGCGAGGTGCGGAAATTTCTCAATGGTCGCGGCTTCATGGAAGTGGAGACGCCGATGATGCAAGCCGTCCCTGGCGGCGCGGCGGCGGAGCCGTTCAAGACGCATCACAAGGCGCTGGGGATTGATTTGTATATGCGCATCGCGCCTGAACTTTATTTGAAGCGGCTGCTCGTGGGTGGGTTCGAGCGCGTATATGAGTTGAATCGTAATTTCCGCAACGAAGGGATTTCGCGGAAACACAATCCTGAGTTCACGATGCTTGAAGCGTATCAGGCGTATGGTGATTTCGAGACGATGATGGAGTTGGTGGAGTCGCTGGTGACTACGGTAGCGCAAAATGTTTTCGGGACGTTGAAGATGGAGCATCGCGCGGCGGATGGTTCGGTGGTGAAGACGATTGATTTGACCCGTCCGTGGAAACGCATCACCTATCGCGAAATTGTCGAGGAACGGCACGGGAAGGATTGGTTCACAATTTCCGCCGACGAGCGCCGCAGCCGCGCATCAAAACTCGTCGGCTTCGATTTGCCGAAGGACACACCCGATTACGAAGCGACGAATCAGGTTTTTGAAAAAACGATTGAACCGACGCTCATCCAACCGACGTTTGTGACGCACCTCCCGCAGGAACTTGTGCTGCTCGCGAAGCCGTCGCAGAAATTCGCAGGCTGCGTGGACGTGTTTGAATTGGTGGTGAACGGTCAGGAACTTTCCCCCGCATATTCCGAACTCAACGACCCTATCGTGCAGCGCGAGCGTTTCCTTCATCAGGCGGCAGGACACGAGGAGAAGATGGATGAGGATTTCCTCACCGCGCTGGAACACGCGATGCCGCCCGCGGGCGGGATGGGCATGGGCATTGACCGCCTCACCATGATGCTCACGGGCGCGGAAAGCATCCGCGACGTGATTTTGTTTCCGCAGTTGCGCCCGCAAAGTTAATGCAAGCTGACTCTGAGAGTCGGCACTTTCCAGCTTCTCCCATGCTCGCCAAACGCATCATTCCCTGCCTCGACGTGGACAAGGGGCGCGTCGTCAAAGGCACCAAGTTCGTCAATCTGCGCGACGCGGGCGACCCCGTCGAGTGCGCCAAAGAATACGACCGACAGGGCGCGGATGAATTGGTGTTTCTGGACATCACCGCGAGTTCGGACAATCGCAAGACGATGATTGATGTGGTCGAGCGCACGGCGAACGAATGTTTCATGCCGCTCACCGTCGGCGGCGGCATCCGCAGCGTGGAAGATCTGCGCGCGATGTTGAAGGCGGGCGCGGACAAAGTTTCCATCAACACGAGTGCCGTTCAAAATCCCGACCTCATCCGCGCTGGCGCAGAACGTTTCGGCAACCAATGCGTCGTCGTAGCGATAGATGCTCGCCGCCGTTCTCCCATTCCCCCATTCGCCCATTCTCCCATTCCTTCGTGGCAAGTCTTCATCCACGGTGGACGCACTCCCACCGAACTGGATGCGGTCGAATGGGCGAAACGCGCAGAGTCGTTAGGTGCGGGAGAAATTTTGCTCACTTCAATGGATGCCGACGGCACGAAAGCGGGCTACGACATCGAATTGAATCGCGCGGTCAGCGAAACCGTCACCATCCCCGTCATCGCCAGCGGCGGCGCGGGAAAATTGGAGCACATGGCGGACGTGTTGACCAAAGGCAAAGCCGACGCCGTTCTTGCCGCTAGCATTTTTCATTTCGGCGAATACACTGTCGCGGATGTGAAGAAATTTTTACAGGAGCGCGGCATCCAAGTCAGGACGGTGTAGCGGCGCTTCTGTGAAGCGCCGTTGATCAATCAAATCAATCTGCGTTTCATAGAAACGCAGCGACAACGATGGAAATTTTTAACCAACTTAAATTCGACAGCAACGGTCTCATCCCCGCCATCATCCAGGAAAGCGGCACGGGGCGCGTGCTGATGATGGCGTGGATGAACCGCGAATCGCTCGCCAAAACCATCGAGACGAAAAAGACGTGGTTCTGGTCGCGCTCGCGCCAGAAATTCTGGCTCAAAGGCGAAACCAGCGGTCACATCCAGCATGTCAAAAACATTTCCTTCGATTGCGACGGCGATTGCGTGCTCATCGAAGTTGAGCAAATCGGCGCGGCGTGCCACGAGGGATACAAAAGTTGTTTCTTCCGCAGCATCGAAGGGGACAACGTGAACGTCACCGAACCGCGCCTCGTCGAGCCAGAAAAAATCTACGGGAAGAAGTAGAAGAATTGGTGGCACAGGCGTCTCCGCCTGTGGTCTCACTTAGAGCGCCTCGCAAAACTCATGGGAGCGAATTGTATTCGCGACTCTGTCGGCATTAGTCGCGATTGAAAATCGCTCCCACAAAGAATTCTTTTTTGTGCCTTTTGAGCCTTTTTGTGGCTAAAACATTCGCGCTCAATGTTCACCCCCACCAAATCCGAATTCCTCAAACTCGCGCGCCAGGGAAACCTCATCCCCGTTTACGCCGAGATTCTCGCCGACACGGAGACGCCCGTTTCCGCCTATGAAAAACTGCGCGCCGCCAATCCGCGCGGCACGCCGTCATTCCTGCTCGAATCCATCGAAGGCGGCGAGCGCGTCGGGCGTTATTCCTTCGTTGGCGTGAACCCGCGACTTGTCCTGCGCAGCGAAGGTGATGAAATCGTCATCACCGAGGACGGCAAAACGCGTCGCGAATCGTTCAAACGCGACCCCCTCGAATCGCTCGAAAAAATCATGCGCCGATTTGAGCCTGTGACAGTCGCTGGTTTGCCGCGGTTTACGGGCGGCGCAGTCGGTTTTCTCGGATACGAGTTTGTTCATCGCGTAGAACCGTCCGTCTCGAAGCCCTCGCACAGTGCACTCGACACTCCCGAAATGTTTTTCGTTGTTGCCGACACCATCCTGATTTTCGACCGCGCCGCGCAAACCATCAAAATCGTCGCGAACACCATGGTGGGACAAGCTTCCAGCTTGTCCGTTGCATCGTCTCGAAAAACGGACAAGCAAAATGCCAATCCTGCTGTTGCTTACGACCGCGCCGTTGCCAAAATCGAACAAATCCTGCGCCAATTGAAGCGTCCGACCTCCAAGCGTCTGTTGCAATTTCAGCGCGATGTGCCGCTTCCCAAATTCAAATCCAACACGACGCCGCAGAAATATTGCGCGGGCGTGGAAGCGGCGAAGAAATTCATTCAGGCAGGCGACACCATCCAGACGGTGTTGAGCCAGCGGTTCGAGACACCCGTCAAATCATCGGCACTCGACATTTTCCGCGCATTGCGTTCGGTGAACCCATCGCCCTATATGTTTCTCATCGAGACAGGCGCGCTGCCGCACAATCCGCGCGGCATTGCGCTCGTCGGAAGTTCGCCCGAAGTTCACGTCCGCTGCGAGGACGGCGTGGTCGAGGTGCGTCCGATTGCGGGCACGCGCCGCCGCGCAACCAGTCCCGACGACGACCGCGCGCTCGAAAAAGAGTTGCTCGCCGACGCGAAGGAGCGCGCCGAACACATCATGCTCGTTGACCTCGCGCGCAACGACATCGGGCGCGTTTGCGATTTCGGGAGCGTGCACGCGCCCGAACTGATGGTCATCGAGCGATACAGCCATGTGATGCACATTGTCAGCGACGTGAAGGGAAATTTGCAGAAGGGTAAGACGATTTACGATTTGATTCGCGCCACGTTTCCCGCGGGCACGGTCAGCGGCGCGCCCAAAGTCCGCGCCATGCAAATCATTTCCGAACTGGAGCGGACGCAGCGCGGACCATACGCGGGCGCGGTCGGGTATTTCAGTTTTTCGGGCAACCTTGACTCGACGATTACAATTCGCACAGTGTTGCTGAAAGACGGTAAAGCGTATGTGCAAACGGGCGCGGGGCTTGTTGCCGACAGCGACCCGAAAAAGGAATTTCAGGAGACCGTCAACAAGGCGATGGGGATGTTGAAGGCGATTGCGTTGGCAGAAAGCTTTCGCAGGCAGAAATGACGAATGACTAAATCCTAATGCCTAAAGAATGACGAAGCGCCAATGACCAACCCAGAACTTCCCCATTGTGATTCAGAAGATTGACGCAGAGCGAGTTGGAGGGTCACGCTCCGTCGTGACCGTCCCGCGAAGCGGGAGACGCGACAGAGCGCGTCCCTCCAATTTGGGGAATTTCTGTGACCAACCCAACCAATAAAGTGAGTGATGGCGCACCAAAGTATGACTTGGAAGAGAGGACGGCACATTTCGGGGAGGCGATAATTGGTTTTGCGAGGACAATCCCCAAGAATCCAATTACGACACCGCTTATCAGCCAGATTGTTAGGTCGGGAACGAGCGTGGGCGCAAATTACTGTGAGGCAGATGATGCGGTGTCGAAAAAGGAATTTTTGCACAAGATCGGGACGTGCAGGAAGGAAGCGAGAGAAACCAAGCACTGGCTGCGGATGATTGTCGCGGCTGAACCTGACACGCGAGAGAAAGCCCGTGCCCTGTGGCAGGAGGCGAAGGAGCTTCACCTGATTTTTGCGGCAATCGTCAGAAAAGGCAGCCGTTGAAATCGCAAGTCCTCATTTGGATTTAGTCATTGATTAGACATTCGTGCTTCGACATTAGACATTTGCAACAATGCTCCTCGTCATAGATAACTACGACAGTTTCACCTACAACCTCGTCCAGTATCTCGGCGAACTGGGCGCGGAGATGAAGGTGTTCCGCAACGACGAAATCTCCGTAGAAAAAGTGCGCGAACTAAAACCCGCGCGCATCCTCGTCTCGCCTGGTCCGTGTTCCCCGCGCGAAGCGGGCGTCTCCAACGACATCATTCGCGAGCTCGGACAACGCATTCCCACTTTCGGCGTTTGTCTTGGTCATCAATGCGTCGGTCACGTCTTCGGCGGCGAGGTGGTGCGCGCCGACCGATTGATGCACGGCAAGACTTCGCAGATTCGGCACAACGGCAGGGAATTGTTTGCGGGGATGCCCAACCCGTTTGAGGCGACGCGCTACCATTCGCTCATTGTGAAGCGCGCGACACTGCCTGACTGTTTGGAAATCACTGCGACCTCCGCCGATGACGAAAACGAAATCATGGGATTACGCCACAAACAATTCCCTATCTGGGGCGTGCAGTTCCACCCCGAAAGCATCCTGACGCAGGATGGGAAACGGATTTTGGAGAATTTTTTGAATCTCCCCTGATGCAGTTTGCGTGATGCCGATTTATCTCGACTATAACTCCACGACGCCGCTGCGGGCGGAAGCGTTGGAGGCGATGCTGCCGTTTTTGCGGGAGAACTACGGCAACCCGTCGTCCATCCACGGTTTCGGTCGCGAGGCGCGGGTGGCGTTGGATGATGCGCGGTGGCGGTTGGCGAAATTGCTCGGCTGCAACGAGGGCGAAATTGTGTTCGCGTCAGGCGGGACGGAGGCGGCGAATCTGGCGGTGCTCGGTTCCGCAAGAGCGGGACGCGTGTCGGAAAAAAAACACATCATCACCAGCAGCATCGAGCATCATTGCGTGTTGCACGCCTGTCACTATTTGGAGAAATGCGAGGGGTTCGAGGTCACGTATCTGCCCGTGAGTCGTGGATGTTTGGTGAGTCCCGAAGATGTGCGGCGGGCGATTCGCAAGGAGACGGCGTTGGTGTCGGTGATGTGGGCGAACAACGAGACGGGAACGGTGCAGCCTGTCGCGGAGATTGCGGCGAGTTGTCGGGAGCGCGGGGTGTTGTTTCACACGGATGCGGTGCAATTCTTTGGAAAGCGTGAATGGGAGAATGGGAGAATGGGAGAGGCGGCAGACTTGATTTCCATCTCGGCGCACAAGTTTGGCGGACCGAAGGGTGTCGGCGCGTTGGTCGTGAGAAAGGGGACGAAGCTGCATCCGATCATTCACGGCGGGGCGCAGGAACGGGAGAAGCGGGCGGGGACGGAAAACGTGGCGGGGATTGTCGGCATGGCGCGCGCGGCGGAACTGGCGTTGGCGGAGCAGGCGTCGGAGGAAATTCGGTTGCGGGCGTTGACTGAGAAAATGTGGGGCGAATTGTCGGCGCGAATCGCTGGCGTTCATCGCAACGGGCATCCAGAGAAACGGGTCGGGAACACGTTGAGCGTGAGTTTTGAAGGTGTGGACGGCGAAGCGTTGTTGATGAATCTGGATTTGGAAGGCGCGGCGGCGTCAAGCGGCTCGGCGTGCGCGGCGGGCGCGATTGAGCCATCGCACGTGTTGCTGGCGATGGGCGTGCCGTTGGCGCTGGCGAAGGCGACCGTCCGATTTTCTCTGGGACGCAGCACGACCGAAGCGGACGTGGAGCCAGCGTGCGGGATTGTGGAGAAGGTGGTGACGCGGCTGCGAGGGTAAGGCAATCATTCTGGTTGTCTCTGTTTGAGAATGGACAAGCTGGAAGCTTATCCCACCCTCTGAAACTTCTGATTGCCCGACTTCATCGGAACAACTAACTTCGCCAACCCGATGCACGCCAACGCGCCCACTTCACTGAACGCCGAACAACGCGCGCGATTCGTCCACGACAACATCCCCGCCGACGGACTGTTCGCAGGCGGGACGGGCAAGGTCTCGTGGCGCGTCTCGCCCGAAGCGTTTCCGTTGTCGCGCGAGATGGTCGCGTCGTTCGAATCGCTCGGCGCGCATCTGCTGAAATTCTGCCGCGCGGCAAACCTGCTCTATCGCCAAAGCTGGCAGGGCAAAGCGCCGTCGTTCGTCGCGGAATATCTCGACGCGGGCAAACCCGACGCGCTGGTGCGGGCGTCGCGGATGAATCGGTTCAAACAGGAACTGCCGCGTGTGATTCGTCCCGATATTCTCTTGTTGGATGATTCGGTGGCACAGGCGTCCCTGCCTGTGAATCAAAGATTTTCCATCACGGAACTGGATTCCGTGCCTGGCGGGATGGGGTTGACGGGGAGCCTCGGCGAGATTTACGCGCAACTCGGCGACGGGATTGTCGGCGGCGCGGACGGGATGGTGAAAAGTTTCGCGGCGATGTTGCGGGGACTTTCCGAAAATTCGCAGCCTCGCGCGGCGATTGTCGTGTCGGAGGAATCGGCGAGTTACCGTCCTGAAATGCGCTGGCTTGGTGGACGGCTCGGAGCGGCTGCCAAAACCCCTCACGGAACGCTGACGCGTTCCGCTCCGAAACGGGCGGGAGCGGAATCGGTCACGATTCCGTCCGTCTCGCCAAACGGCATTTCCGCCGTCATCGTCGCTCCCGAAGAATTGCAAATCTCCGACGACGGCGTTTTTCATAATGGCGAGCGCGTGGACATCGTGTATCGCTTCTTCGAGTTGTTCGACCTCGACAACGTGGCGGGCGCGACGGAATTGATTCGCGCGGCGTCGCATCAGCGCGTGGTCGTGACGCCGCCGTTCAAGCCGTATCTGGAAGAGAAAATGTTGTTCGCGCTGTTCCAGCATCCCGCGTTGCGCGATTGGTGGCGGCGCGAATTGGGCGAGGAAACTTTTTCGGTTCTCGACGGAGTCTTCCCGCGCACGTGGATATTCGACGCGCGTCCGCTGCCGCCGCACGCGGTGGTTCCCGATTTGCAGATGGGCGGGCGCGCGGTGACAAGCTGGCAGGAATTGAAAACGGCGACGCAACGGGAGCGCGAGTTGATCCTGAAAATTTCAGGGTTCCACGCCAACGCGTGGGGCGCGCGCGGGGTGGCGCTCGGGCGCGACATGCCCGCCAACGAATGGGCGCGGGCGATTGACGACGCGCTCGCGGATTTCCCGAAAACACCGCACATCCTCCAGCGGTTCGCCAAAAGCCGACTCGTCGAGACCTCGTGGTTTGATTTCGAGAAAAGCGAGTTGCGCCCGATGCAGGGGCGCGCGCGGTTGTGTCCGTATTATTTCGTCACGCGGCTGTCGAGCGACAATGATGCGGGCGATGTGAAGATGGGCGGCGTGTTGGCGACGATTTGTCCGCCCGACAAGAAACTGCTGCACGGGATGAGCGACGCCGTGATGTGCGCGTGTCGGCTGGGCGAATGAGATTTCTGCGGTGGAGGTTGCGCTAGAAACCCGCCAACAACTCTTGGACCTTCGCTCCAATCAAGTCGCGCACCTTGCGGAACTCTTCGGGCGGCATGTTGCGCGGGTCGGGGATTTGCCAGTCCTCGCGGCGTTTGGCGCGCACGAACGGACATTCGTCGCCACACCCCATCGTGGCGACGCAATCGTATTCCACGTCGGGAATTTCCGTCAGCGATTTGGATTCGTGCGCCGCGAGGTCGTAGCCGAGTTCGCGCATCGCCTCGATTGCCTTGGGGTTCACTTTTCCCGACGGGCGCGAGCCAGAACTATATGCCTCAACTTTTCCCGCGCCGTGCATCCGCGCGAACGCCTCCGCCATCTGGCTGCGGTTGGAATTTTCCACGCAAACGAACAAAATCTTTTTCATGACTTCTGGAGGGTGAAATAAAATTGGCTGCCTTTTTCCAATTGGCTTTCCGCCCAGACTTTGCCGCCGTGCGCCTGCACGATGTGTTTGACGATGGACAAGCCCAGTCCTGTGCCGCCCATCTCGCGGCTGCGCGCTTTGTCCACGCGATAAAACCGCTCGAACACATGCGGCAAATGCTCGGCGGCGATGCCCGTGCCGTTGTTGGCGACGCAGACCTCCAATTCGCCGTTCGTCGCGCGCGCGGAAATCACGACCCGCCCGCCTGACGGCGTGTATTTCACGGCGTTGTCGAGGAGATTGAAAAACACCTGGTGCAACCGTTGTCCGTCCGCGCGCGCGTCGGGGAGATCGGCGGGAAGTTTCACGGCGACCGCGATGTTCTTTTCCTTCGCGCGTCCCGCAAGCTCTTCGGCGGCGCCTTGCGCGATGGAACGCAGCGAGACCGACTGAAATTCCAGCCGCGCCTGCTGCGATTCGAGCGAAGATATGGTGAGCAGGTCGGCGATCAACGCTTCCAGCCGCAGCGAATGGCGCTGCACCGTCTGCAGAAATTGCGCCGCCGTGTCCGCGTCAGGCGGCTGCGGGTCCAGCAGCGTTTCGACGTAGCCCTTGATGATGGAAAGCGGCGTGCGCAACTCGTGGCTGACGTTGGCGACAAATTCCTTGCGCATCGTTTCGAGCCTTTTGATGCGGGTGATGTCGTGAAAGACGACAACCACGCCCGTGCCGCCTGTTTCACGCTGTCGCAGGCAGGCGGCGCGCAACTGGAATGTGCGCTCTGCGGGCGGCGCGAGGAAGACCAGTTCGCGCTCGGAATTTTCGCCGCGTTGCGCGACCTCCGCGACCAGTTCCCGCAACGCCACGTGGCGGAACACCTCGAGCACGGTCTTGCCGATGGCTTCGTCGTCAATCTCGAACTGTCGCCGCAACGCCTCGTTGACGAGACGCACTTTGCCCGATGCGTCCACCACGAGCACGCCCTCGGTCATGCCCGCGAGAATGGCGCTGAGTTCCGCTTTTTCCGCGCGCAACTCGTTCAGGCGGGTTTCGAGTTGTTGCGACATGTCATTGAGCGCGCTGGCAAGCGCGGCGAGTTCGGCGGTCGGGGGCGCGGCGATGCGCCGCGAAAAGTCCCCGCGCGCGACGCGTCCCGCCGCCTCGCTCATTTCCTGCACGGGTCGCGTGATGCGTCGCGCCATGAAGAAAAGAAAATACATCGCACTCAGTCCGACGACCGCGCTGGCGAAGGCGACGGTGCGACGGACGCGTGTGGTAATTTGCGCGATCTGGTCGAGCGGTCGGGCGACGCGGGCGTAGCCGATGAGCGGTGCGGACGACGTTCCGCCCACGCGCGCGGCGACGTAAAGCATGTCGTCGTTGACCGTTTCGCTGTGGCGCGTGGCGACGCCGACACCTTTTTCTTTCGCGGCTAAAACTTCAGGGCGTTTGCCGTGGTTCTCGATTTGCGCGAGCGACTCGGAAGGTTTGTCGGATTCGCCGAGTACCGTGCCGTCGGGCGCGATGACCGTGATGCGCAGTTTCGTGTCGCGGGAAAGTTGGTGGGCGATTCGGTTGATTTCCTCGACGGGCGGCGGAGTGGCGCCAAGTTTCGCCGCAAAAATCTCGCTCGCCATCATCGCGTTGCGCTCCAAGTCGGACTGGATGAGCCTCGTCAGATAGGGTGGAAGCTGGAGATTGATGAAAATGTTGACGACGAGCAGCAGCGCGGCGAGCAGCGCGGCGAGCGCGAAGAACCATTTCCATTGGAGGGAGAGTTTCAAGCGGTTGGGGCGACGATAGCGAACCCGTGGGGCGGTTTCAACGGCGGCGGGACGATTTCAGAACTTCCCCATTTTGATTCAGAAGATTGACGCAGAGCGAGTTGGAGGGTCACGCTCCGTCGTGACCGTCCCGCGAAGCGGGAGACGCGACAGAGCGCGTCCTTCCAATTTGGGGAATTTCTGGGACGATTTTGTGACAACAATGTTGCGATTTAGTGACGGTTTGGTTACACCCACACCGCAAGGAGTCTCCGTTGAAACAATTGTTGCCCCGAAAACACGAGTTCTACGACCTGTTCGAGCAAGCCGCCGATCATTCCGTGACCGCCGCAGGGCTGCTGGTGAAATTGACGGAAAATTTCGACGACGCCGACCCGCTGGCGCGCGAGTTGGACGCGCTGGAGCACGCGTGCGACGAAGTGGCGCACACGACGATGGATCGGCTCAACTCGACGTTCATCACGCCGCTCGACCGCGAGGACATCCACGCGTTGATTCTGGAGATTGACGATGTGGTGGATTTGATAGACGCCTCCGCCAATCGCATGGCGTTTTTCAAGGTCAAGAGACCGACCGTTCACGCCATCAACCTGGCGAAACAAATCCAGCGCGGCTGCGAAAAGATGGCGTCCGCCGTCCGCAACCTGCGTTCCGCCAAGACCTACGAGGCGGCGGTGCGCGATTGCATCGCCATCCACGAGGTGGAGAACGCCGCCGACGCGATTTTGCACAGGGCGCTGGAGGAATTGTTCGAGTCCGAAAAAGACCCCATCGAGGTCATCAAATGGAAGGACATCTACGAGACGATGGAACTGGCGACCGACCGTTGCGAAGACGTGGCAAATGTCATGCAGGGCGTGATCGTGAAAATGACCTGATTTTTTCAAGGCGATGGGCGATCTCTCACTCCTCCTCATTCTCGTCATTGTCGCGGCGCTGCTGTTTGATTTCGTCAACGGCTGGAACGATTCCGCCAACGCCATCGCGACGGTGGTTTCCACACGCGTGCTCACGCCGTTTGTCGCGGTGGTTTTCGCGGCGGCGCTGAATTTCTTCGGCGCGCTCGTCTCCACACGGGTTGCCAAGACCATCGCGGGCGGGATTGTGGATCCGAACCTCGTGACAGGCGACGTGGTGCTGGCGGCGATGCTCGCGGCGACGCTGTGGGTGGCGGTCTGCACGTGGTGGGGACTTCCCATCAGCGGGTCGCATTCGCTCATCGGCGGCTTGGTGGGTGCTGCGGCGACGGCGTTGGGAATGGACGTGTTGCACATCGGCGGCATCGCGAAAGTGCTCGTGGCGCTGGTGGTTTCGCCAATCGCGGGTTTCATTGGCGGATACCTTTTGTTGGTGGCGGTTTATTGGGTTGCCAACTCGATGCGACCGAAAACGGTGACGCGCACATTCAGCGTGTTGCAGGTGTTATCGAGCGGGTTCATGGCGTTCACGCACGGAATGAACGACGCGCAAAAAGTGATGGGCGTCATCACGCTGGCGCTCTTTAGTGCTGGAAAATTGAGCAGCATCAGCGTCCCGCTTTGGGTGATGCTGTTGTGCGCCACGGTGATGGGACTGGGAACAGCGGCGGGTGGCTGGAAAGTGATTCGCACGCTCGGGTTGAAACTCGCGCACATTCGCCCCATTGAGGGGTTCGCCGCTGAATCGGCGGGCGGCGCAGTGCTGTCGGTGGCGGCGGCGTTTGGCGTTCCCGTGAGCACCACGCACACGATTACGGGTTCCATCATGGGCGTCGGCACAGCGTTTCGCGCCCGCGCGGTGAAATGGGGACTGGGAGCCAAGATTGTGTATGCGTGGGTCTTAACGCTGCCCGCGACCGCGCTGTTGGGCGGGATCGCGGCATGGGCAATCCAGAAACTTTTCTAAAGACGCGCTCGTTTGCAAATCACTCGGCGAAACGATACCCAACGCCGCGAATCGTCTCAATCAAATCCGCCGATTTGCCCAGCTTCTCGCGCAACCGCCGCATGTGCGTGTCCACCGTGCGCGTGTCAATGTCGCCCTCATAACCCCACACGTCGGTGAGCAGTCGGTCGCGCGATTGCACGCGCCCGCGCCGTTCCATCAGCGTGGCGAGGAGGTTGAACTCCAGCACGGTGAGTTCGAGCGGTTTGCCCTTGATGGCGACCTCGTGTTTCGCCTTGTCCACGAGCAGGTCGCCCGCCTTGAGGAGTTCCACGGGCGGCGTCTCGCCTTTGGTGCGGCGCAACGCGGTTTTGATGCGCAGGAGCACTTCGCGGGGGCTGAACGGTTTGACGACGTAATCCTCCGCGCCGAGTTCGAGTCCGAGGACGCGGTCAACCTCTTGCGCCTTCGCCGTGAGCATGATGATGGGAATGTGCGCGGTCTTGGGGTTTGACTTGAGTTGTTTGCAAACTTCCGTTCCGCTCATCTGCGGCAGCATCAAGTCGAGGAGGATGAGTGACGGCATCAGGTCGCGCGCCTTTTGCAGCGCCGCCGCGCCGTCGCGGGCGGCAACCGTCTTGTAGCCCGCCTTTTGCAAATTGTAAGCGAGGAGATCGAGCACGTCCTGCTCGTCGTCCACGATGAGAATGGTGTCTGCCATGCGCGCACCTTGTATCACGGTGACGACAAACAAGCGACGCGATTGTGACGATTGTGTGACACCAGAAGGCGCGTTGCCAGCGTTCCGACGCGGATGCTCAGAACTTCCCCATTTTGATTCAGAAGATTGACGCAGAGCGAGTGGGAGGGTCACGCTCCGTCGTGACCGTCCCGCGAAGCGGGAGACGCGACAGAGCGCGTCCCTCCAATTTGGGGAATTTC
>Ga0187892_10004616_pt1 | contig 22865 bp, 21 predicted proteins | sample MA1701073metaG_FD_139345 | JGI IMG/M metagenome (GOLD analysis project Ga0187892, IMG submission 139345) | Bio-ooze microbial communities from a basaltic lava cave in the Kipuka Kanohina Cave System on the Island of Hawaii, USA - MA170107-3 metaG ... | reverse complement strand
GGAAGCACTGTACTGCGGCAATTTGATGCAGGCTGACGCCATGGTCGGCCAACGCATCCTCCACGAGATCGGGCAGACGGGCATCCCGGTCGTCAACTGCGCCAACGCTTGCGCCACCGGCGCGACGGCGTTCCGCGAAGCCTGGATGGCGATCAAGGCCGGCGTCTACGATCTGTGCCTCGCCGTCGGTGTCGAGCAAATGGGCAAGGGCCTGCTCGGTGGCCCGGGCGGTCGAGCGGGAATTCCCAAGGAAGGTCTCCTCGGGTCGGGAACGATGCCGGCGGTGTTCGCCGAAGCGGGTATGGAACACTCCGCCAAGTACGGCACCACGTTCGAACAGTTCGCCAAGGTCTCGGTCAAGAATCACCACCATTCGACGCTGAATCCAAAAGCGATGTACCAGCTCGAGACGCCGCTCGACGTCGTCATGAAAGCCGAGATGATCTCCTACCCGAACACCAAGCTGATGTGTTCGGTCAACGTCGATGGTTCAGCCGCCGCCGTCCTCGCCTCGGAGAAGAAGGCGAAGGAGCTCGGCATGAAGCGTGCCGTCAAGGTTCGCGCCTCGGTGCTCACCAGCGATCCGTGGCAAGAACGCGATCTGGTCATGCCCGACGTCAATACCTGCACGCGTATGGCGGCGAAGAAGGCGTATGAGATGGCCGGCGTCGGTCCGCAGGACATCAGCCTGGTCGAGCTGCACGACTGTTTCGCCACCGCTGAGATCCTGCACTACGAGAACCTCGGCCTGTGCAAGGACGGCGAGGCGGGCAAGTTGATCGACGAAGGCACGACCGCACTGGGTGGCAAGATCCCGGTCAACGTCTCGGGTGGCCTACTCTCCAAGGGTCATCCGCTCGGTGCTACCGGCATCGCCAACATCTATGAAGTCGTGACGCATCTGCGCGGCGAAGCCGACAAGCGCCAGGTTGCGAATGCTCGCCTCGGTCTGACGCACGTCATCGGTTTGGGCAGCGCTTGCGCGATTCACGTGTTGGAGAAGACCGCCTAGGACGAACCCTGTTCGGTCGTCGGTGATCGGTAGTCGGTGGCCACCGATCACCGGTTACGGTTCACCGATCACCGACGTGGCCAAGGAGGATCCCCGTGGACCTACTCACGCCGGCCACCTACGCGGCACAGGACCCGGACCGTCCAGCGGTTATCTACGGCAACGGCGAGTTCGTCGAGACGTACGGTGACCTCGAACGACGCTCTCGTCGTATTGCGCATCTGCTACGGGCTGCGGGGCTCGAACCGGGCGATTGCGTCGCGACCTATATCGCCAACGACGACGAGTTCTTCGACATCTTCTGGGCGTGCCACCGAACCGGACTCTACTTCACGCCGGTCAACTGGCACCTGCAGTACGACGAGATCGAGTACATCGTCGACAACTGCGACGCCAGGGTGCTGGTCGCGCACTCACGCTTCTCGGAGCTGGCGCAGCGCGTTGCCGCCGTGGCACCACGGCTGCTGCTCAAGATCAGCATCGGCGGCTCGATCCCGGGCTTCACCGCCCTCGAAGACCGTCTCGCCGACATTGCCGGAGACCAGCCGCTGGAGAACGAGACCGAGGGCTCGATCATGTTGTACTCCTCGGGCACGACCGGCCGTCCCAAGGGGGTGCGGCGACCGATCACCAGGAAACCCGCCGGCGATCCGCATGCCAACTTCCTTGTCGTCGGTCTGCTCTCACTCTTCGGCTGCAACGCCTCCGACCGTTATCTGTCGCCGGCGCCGCTCTACCACGCTGCGCCGCTGGTGTGGTCGTCGACACACCACCGCATCGGCGGCACGACAATCATCATGCGCAAGTTCGATCCGGAGGACGCGCTGCGTCTGATCCAGGACCAGAAGGCGACCAGCTCGCAGTGGGTGCCGACGCATTTCCGCCGGCTGCTGCAGCTGCCCGAGGAGGTGCGGAAAAAATACGACGTCTCCAGCTTGCGTCTCGCCGTACACGCAGCCGCGCCGTGTCCGATCCCTCTGAAGGAACAGATGATCGATTGGTGGGGCGAGAAGATCGTCGAGTACTACGGCGGTACGGAGGGCGGCGGTACGCTGATCAGCTCGAAAGACTGGCTCGAGCACAAAGGCTCCGTCGGCCGCCACTGGGCCGGCGGCAGAATCTACGTCCTCGACCAGGAGGGCAACGAGATCACCGAACCGAACCGCGAAGGCGACGTCTACTTCCAGGCGCCGGGCGACCCGGAATTGCGCTTCAAGTACTACAAGGACGACGAGAAGACGGCCCGCAGCTACCGCGACGATCTCTTCACCATCGGTGACATCGGCTATCTCGACGGCGACGGGTTCCTCCACCTCACCGACCGGCAGTCCAACATGATCATCTCCGCCGGCGTCAACATCTATCCGCAGGAAGCCGAGAACCTGCTCGTCATGCACCCCAAGATCCACGACGTCGCAGTGATCGGTGTACCCAACGAGGACATGGGCGAGGAAGTGAAGGCCGTTGTCGTGCCGGCACCCGGCGTCGCGCCCGATGCAGCGCTCGAAGCCGAGATCGTCGCCTATTGCCGCGCCAACATCGCCCACTACAAGTGCCCGCGCACCGTCGATTTCGTCGACGAGCTGCCGCGCACCGAGACCGGCAAAATGGCGAAGCGTAAACTGCGCGCCCGTTACTGGGGCGGCCAGGAAGGGAAATTGGTGTAGATCGGACGGATCGGTCGGATCCGACCGATCCGTCCGATCGCCGAGCATAGGAGCGACCAATGGCGACTCTCCCCAAAGGTATCAAGCTCGTCCTCGATCCCCAGGACGAATACTGCCACCAGCCCGAAGCGGCCACCAACTACAACGAGAGCATGTACTTCAATGTCTTCGATCCGCGGCAAAAGGTCGGCGGCTGGTTCCGTCTCGGTAATCGGGTCAACGAAGGCTACGCCGAGATGTCGAACTGCATCTACCTGCCCGACGGCCGCATCGGCTTCATGTACGGCCGGCCGCACATCGATCACAACCGGGAGATGAACGCCGGCGGCATGCGCTTCGAGGTGGTCGAACCATTCAAGCGCCTTCGGGTTACCTACGACGGCAAGATCTGTTTGCTGAAGAACCCCTTCGAGATGGCCGATCCGAAGAAGGCGTTCACCACCAACCCGCTGGTCGATTGCAAGGTGGACCTGGCGTATGCCGGCGTCGCACCGATGTACGGCGGCAAGACCGTGAACGAAGACGGCTCCGACGTCGAGCTCGATCCCGAGAAGTCCTTCGCTCGCGCTCACTACGAACAACACATGCAAGCGGAAGGGACGATCGCCGTCGGCGACGAGAGCTGGAAAGTCGCCGGCTTCGGGCTGCGCGACAAATCATGGGGGCCGCGCTATTGGCAGTCGATCCATTGGTATCGCTGGCTGCCGATGAACTTCGGAAGCGACTTCGCCATGATGATTTCCATCATCGCCAGCGAAGACGGCCAGACCCGCCGCAACGGCATGGTCCTGCGCAACGGCGAGTACGTCATGATCAAGGACGCACGCGTCGAGAGCGAGTGGGATGCGAACGGCTACCAGACGCATCTGAAGGCATGGGCCAAGACTGACGAGCGCGAGTACGAAGTTCACGGACGGGTGCTCTCACTCATCCCTCTGCGCAATCGTCGCAAGCGCGATGACGGTAGTCACCTGGTGACGCGCATCACCGAAGGCATGACCGAATACACCTGCGACGGGAAGGTCGGCTACGGACTGTCCGAGTATCTGGACCAGATCATCGACGGCAAACCCGCAGGCATGAGCGCGACGTGACGATGAGTCGCTTTCCGCAAGCGCGACCGGTGCGCCTGTCCTCCGGCGACATCACCCTTTCCGTTCATGAGCTGGGCTCGGGCCCGGCGGTCGTTTTCTCCCACGGCTTCCCGGAGCTGGCGTATTCGTGGCGCCATCAGCTGCCCGCCGTCGCCGATGCCGGCTTCCGTGCCATTGCTCCCGATCAACGGGGTTACGGCGGCAGCTCCAAACCCGAGGCGATCGAAGCCTACGGCATTGAGGACCTCACCGGCGATCTGGTGCGCTTGCTCGATGCCCTCGACATCGAGAAGGCCGTCTTTGTCGGCCACGATTGGGGCGGCATCGTGGTGTGGGCGATGCCGCTGCTGCACCCGCAGCGCACCGCCGGCGTCGCCGGCTTGTGTACACCCTATGCGCCGATGCCGCCGACCGCGATGATGCGCGCTCTTGTCGAAGGCGAAGACGAGCGCTTCTACGTCTGCTGGTTTCAGAAACCGGGAGTCGCCGAGGCTTACCTCAGCGCTCATGTGCGCTTGCTGTTCGAGCGCATGATGCGCGGCGGCGTGCCGCCGGAGGAATTGTTGTCGCGCGCCTTCGTCGACGGCAAGCTCGACATGAATCCGTTTCGTCGTATTCACGAGCTCGAGCCGTTCGGTGAGTTGGTCGTCACCCCCGAAGAGCTGGAGCACTATGTTTCGGTCTTCGAAAAGACCGGGTTCCGTGGTGGTATCAACTGGTACCGCAACATCGACCGCAACGTGCGCGAGCATCCAGAATACGGCGTGACCCCGATCTCTGTTCCTTGCCTGATGCTCACGGCTGAGTGGGACGCAGCTTTACGCCCCGAGATGGCCGCCGGTATGCCGCTGGTGTGTGCCGACCTCGAGGTTCACATGATTCCGAAAGCCGGGCACTGGGCGCAGCAGGAGTATCCGCGAGAGGTCAACGCGCGCCTGGTGGACTGGCTGCAGCGGCGCTTCGCATAGGAGGAGCCATGCGACGAGTGGTGTCTTCATCCGACGGAGCGGTCGGATCGGTTGTATTTGCGCTCTTGACCCTCGCGCTGGTGCAGCCAGCGAGCGCCGCCAACCCGACGACAGCTATCGATGATAGCCGTCTCCTGAAAGCTGCCTCCGATCCGGCCAACTGGATCACTCACGGCCGCACCTACGACGAACAGCGCTACAGCCCGCTGGATCAGATCAACGACCGTAATGTCGCGCTCCTGAAACTGGCCTGGACATTCGAGACCGGCCTCGATCGCGGCCACGAAGCGACACCGATCGTCGTCGACGGCGTGATCTATTTCACCGCATCGTGGAGCGTCGTCTTCGCCGTCGATGCGCGCACCGGCAAACAGATCTGGAAGTACGATCCCGAAGTTCCGAAATCGTATGACGCCAAGGGTTGCTGCGACGTCGTCAATCGCGGTGTCGCAGTCTATAGAGGACGCGTCTACGTCGGCACATTCGACGGGCGCCTGATCGCGCTCGATGCCGCGACCGGTAAACCGGTTTGGGAGAAGGTCACCGTCGATCAGTCGAAACCGTACACCATCACCGGTGCACCGCGGATCGTGAAGGGCAAGATCATCATCGGCAACGGTGGCGCCGAGCTTGGCGTGCGCGGCTTCGTCTCGGCGTACGACCCCAGCACCGGCAATCTCTTCTGGCGTACCTACACGGTCCCCGGGGATCCGAGCCTGCCGTTCGAGTCGGAAGCCCTCGAGACCGCGGCCGCAACCTGGAAGGGCAAAGATTGGTGGAAGATCGGCGGCGGCGGCACGGTGTGGGATTCGATGGCCTATGATCCCGACCTCGACCTGCTGTACGTCGGCACCGGCAACGGCTCGCCTTGGTCACGCCACGTCCGCAGTCCCGGCGGTGGAGACAATCTCTACTTATCCTCGATCCTGGCTCTCAAGCCCGACAGCGGCCAGCTCGTCTGGTACTACCAGACGACTCCCGGAGACACGTGGGACTTCACCGCGACGCAGCACATGATCCTTGCCGACCTCAAGCTTGACGGAGAGGAGCGCAAGGTACTGATGCAGGCGCCGAAGAACGGCTTCTTCTACGTTCTCGACCGCCAGAATGGGAAGCTGTTGTCGGCGAACAACTACGTCGACGTCACGTGGGCGAAGGGGATCGACATGAAGACCGGTCGGCCCAATGAAGTGCCTGGCCAAGATTACAAGGACGACCTGGCGCTGGTGAAGCCGACCGCATTCGGTGGACACAATTGGCAGCCGATGTCGTACAGCCCCAAGACCGGTCTGGTGTACATCCCGGCGCAGGAGATCCTCGGCGTCTACCGGCGTGAGGACAACTTCGAGATCAAACCCGGCTTCTGGAACACGGGCACCGACTTCAACGTCTACGCGCTCCTGGCGCGTGACAACGTCGCCGGCCATCTGCTTGCTTGGGATCCCGTGAACCAGAAGGAGGCCTGGCATCATCCGTATGCGCTGCCCTGGAACGGCGGTACTTTGAGCACGGGCGGCAACCTCGTCTTTCAGGGAACTGCCGACGGCCGCCTGGTGGCGTATCGTGCGAACGACGGCGCGCAGCTGTGGGAGGAGCACGCAGGTACGGGCGTGATCGCCGCGCCGATCACCTACAAGGTCGGACGCAGGCAATACGTCGCGGTTGTCGCCGGCTGGGGCGGTGCCTTCGGGCTGGCCGGCGGCGAAGCCGCACGCTCTGCCAACTCGACCCCCGGCGGACGCTTGTTGGTCTTTGAGCTCGGTGCTGCATCGCCGCCGCCGGCCGACGTGATCGAGCGCATGCTCACCGCCAAGGGCCCGATCAACGATGGCCAACGCCTCTACCACAAGTATTGTGCGGTTTGTCACGGTGCCGCCGGCGTCGCCGGGGGTGCCGGTGTCCCGGATTTGCGCAACCTCAAGCAGCAGACCCTGGATGCTTTCGACGATATCGTTTTGCGCGGCGTGTTCCTCGAAAACGGAATGCCGGGCTTCAGCCAGTTCCTGACGTCGAAAGACACTGCGCTGATCCGCCGGTATCTTGATGAGCGCCGCAAGCAGACCACGGGTAACTAACAACCGCCGTCCACCTTCGCAGCTCGATCCAAATCGCTCCGGTGACGCGGAAGGCTTCCGCACCGATGTGCTCGCAGCCTTGCGGCGCTGACGTTCGACCTGCGCTAAGTCCGCCAGCCTTCAACGGCCGTCGAATCGGCCGCCTTGCCCGCGCGCGCGCCAGGTCTCTATTCTTGGAGCGATGTTCATCCTGCAAACCAGCCGCCTATGGCTGCGCCCTTTCGCCCGCGAGGATGTCGATGTGCTGCACCGCATGTGGACAGACCCGGACGTGCGCCGGTATCTGTGGGACGACGCGATCATCGCTCGTGACCGTGTCGCCGGCGAGGTCGAGGACAGCATCGCGTCGTTTGCAAGGAATGGTTTCGGAATGTGGGTTGTGTTGCTCTCCGGCGCTACGGAAGTCTCGGGCTTCGGGGGCTTTCGCCGCTTCGGCGCACCACCGACGAAGAAGGAGCTGATGTACGGGTTGATGCCGGCCGTGTGGGGACGCGGCTACGCGACCGAAGTCGTCGAAGCTCTGCTGCGCTTCGGATTCGATCAACTCGGCGAGGAGCGCATCTGGGCCCGTACCGATCCGCCCAACGTCGCCTCGATGCGCGTCATGGAGAGAGCCGGGATGAGTTACGCCGGCCGCGAGTGCGAAGGCGATATCGAGGTCGTCACCTACGTGAAGGAAAGATCATCGGACCGATCCGTCGGATCCGACCGATCCGTCGGATAACCACCCCCCACAATCCGTTCTAGTTCCTCGATCCGATCGATGACGAAACGCGGCCGCAGGGCGCGCAGCGTGGCGGCGGGCTGCATGCCGTAGGTGACGGCGCACGTCGCCACACCGGCAGCGTGGCCCATGTCGATGTCGAAGGTGGTGTCACCCACCATCAACGCTCGTTCGCGCCGCACGCCGCAGAGCTCGAGAGCTCGATCGATGGTTTCCGGATGCGGTTTGCCGCGCTGCACCGAATCGCCGCCGATCACCAGGTCGATCGCTTCGTCGATCGCGCAATGTTTCAAGATGTCGCATGTCGTCGCGTGCCCTTTGCTCGTGCCGATGACCAGCCGCGCGCCCGTTTCACGCAAACGCGTAAGCGTGGCTCGCACGCCGGGGAACAGCCGAAACTTGCGGACAAAATCGGGCAGATCGGCGCGCGAGCGGTAGAAGCGCGTCAGCGCCACGATCTGTTCGTCGTCCGCCTCGGGCACGTGGTTGCGAAACACCTGCGGTAACGGCAAGCCGATGCACTCGGCAACCAATTGCTCAGCGGCACGCGGCAGACCGTGCGCTTCGAGCGTCTGGTTGACCATGCCGACGAGAATCGTACGGCTGTCCGCCAGGGTGCCGTCGAAGTCGAGGATGATCAGGTCGAAGTCACGAACCGCCATGTCGCTCACTCGGTGGGTTCCGACTCGATTCCGAAGCGCGACTGATATCCGGCGAAACGTCGCCGCTCGCTCTCCGTGTCCAGCCCGGCATCCGCCAAACGGTAGCGGTGCGTCCCGTGTTTGTCTCTAGGATTCGCGCTGAGAAACTGCCGCATGCGCTGCTCGGCGTCGCGGCTGAGCTGCATGCCGAAGTGCTCGTAGATGCGGCGTACCATGGCGATCTCGTCACGCAGCAGCTCGTGGAAATGCATGTCGAACACTTGCTCAGACGGCAGCTGCCGCTGGTCGCGCACCGTCATCGCCTTCTCCAGTCCTGCCGCGAGCAGCGAAGACCATTCCGCGCCAACGCCGTGGGGATCGACACGGTCGCTTGCCATGCCGCGCAGCAGTGTCACCAGACTGGTCAGCGACGCCACGACTTTGAGCGGATCACGATGTGTTTGCACGATGCGGGAGTCGGGATAGACGGCGAGCAAGGCATTCAGCGCCCAAAGATGTCCGGGTGATTTCAGTACCCAGCGCTCTGCCGGACAGCGCCACTGCAGATACTGCAACTGGCGCTTGTGGGAGCGATAGGCAGGGACCATGTCGGCTTGATCCAACCACCTCTGGTAGCTCGGGATATGATGAGTGGTGGTGAAGATCATGGTGGCGAAATCGTGCGCCGTGAGCGCGACACATTCCTGCGGCAGCAGCGCGCCCATCGGGTGCATCTTCTTGAAGCCGGGAATGATCTGGTCGACTCCGCCGAGATGCTTGTCGACTGCCGCGATGCGCGGATCGGTGTCGTACGTTCCGCGCTCAGGTGGCGGCCACATCTCGTGGACTTCCCAGGTCATCGGCACGCGATTCGCCGGATCCTGTGCCATCAACTCATGCAGGATGCTCGTTCCGGTGCGCGGCAAACCGACGATGAACAGCGGCTTTCGAACCTCCCCACCGATGATCTCGGGATTATGCCCGATCGTGTCGACGACATGCAGTCGGTTGCAGAGCAGCCGGACGATGTCCCTTTGTGCGATCATGCGCCCAAGAGCAGTCAGGTGCGCTTCGTTCTCGAATGCTTCGAGCAGGAGCCTCAGTGGTTGACGAAAGGAATCGTCACCGAAGTCCGAAAGCCCTGTCCTCTTCATCGACTTGGCCGAGAGGCTTTCCGGGTCCAGTCGAAACAGCGGTACCCCGACGGCACGCATCGCCATACCGGTGCTGTTGAGGATGCGAAGGACGAGTGGCTTTGGTTCCTCAGTCATGAAGGGCGCTGTCATATCGTGGCGGCGCGAGGCTTTTCAACGCGCCGTAACGCTAGTGTCGCGCCTCACTTCGATTGTTCCGGCGCAGATCGATCGTTCAACCCCCTCTCCATCTCTCCCCCGTTGCCGGAGTTGGCAACAGGGGAGAGGGCCGGACAGTTGAACCTCTCGAGTTCCCTCCCTTGTTGCCACTTCCGGCAACGGGGGAGGGTCAGGGAGGGGGTCGAATCAAACTGATGCACTACCAACGCCAGTGTCGTGCCTCTCCGACGTCCGTGGAACCCAGCTTGAGTCAGCGCAGCCGCCGTGATGCTCTGGTTCGACGATGCAGCTCTCCATCTCATTGAGCCCGGCGAAGACGCGGGCGGAGACTCTCGCTATCGCCGCCAACGGCATTGCCGTGCTGACATGGGCCTTCAGCAACGTCGGCATCAAGTTGGTTTCGGTCTCGGGGTTCGTCGCGTCGTTTTATCGCCTGTGGTTTTCACTGCCGCTTCTGTGGCTGATGATCTTCGTCCTTCCCGAGGTGCGACGTCGGCTTGATCGCCAATGGTTGGCTGCGAGCGTCGTCGGTGGAGTGCTCTTCGCGGGTCACCAAATCTGCTTCTTCAATGCCGTGAAGCTGACCAACATCGCCAACGTCTCGATCATCGGCGCCTTGCAGCCGGCGCTCGTACTTCTGGTTGCCGGTCGCCTCTTCGGCGAACGGGTGACGCGAGCATCTCTGGCCTGGGCGGGTGTCGCTTTTGGCGGAACCATTCCGGTCATTGTCGGTGCGGCAGGAATGCCGGCGTGGAGCCCGAGCGGAGATGCGCTGGCGTTCGTCAATGTGTTTGCCTTCACGACCTACTTTCTTGCGTCGAAGCACTTTCGGAGACAACTCGGCACGCTCGAGTATATCGCCGGCATGACGACGGTTGCGGGCATCGTCATGATGGCGGTGTGTCTCGCGACCGGCCAGGAGCTGGCTGCGGCGCGCGGGTGGGAATGGGGTGTCCTCGTCTTCATCGCGCTCGTGCCCGGGACCATCGGCCACTTTCTGTCGAACTGGGCTCACCAACACGCGACGGCTTTCGTCACCTCGGTCATGCTGCTCGGCGTTCCGGTGATCGCTTCGGCGCTGGCTGCCGTCATTCTCGACGAGCCCTTGAACCTCTGGCAGATGATCGGCGGCACCACGGTGCTGATCGCAGTCGGCAACATCGTGCGCGCTGCCAACGCCGGCGCCGCCGCGGAGCTCGCCGAAGCTGCGGCGGAGACGGACGCTCCCTAGGCGAGATGTCTATGCGACGCCCTTCTCGATGCCCAGGATGCGGTTGAAGAACCAGACCATCGCACTGTTGGTGAAGAGGAATCGCTGGCGCCATACCGGCGAGTGCCACTGATCCGGTGGCAGCTTGCCTTCCAGGATCTCCACCATGGCTTGCGCCGCGTGCGTTCCGAGGACCTCCATGATGCGCTCGCCGAGCTCCGGTGACGCCTTGCCGGGAGCGCCGGAGTAGCTCTCGGCACGGAAGAAGTCGACGCCGCCCTGGAATGCCTTGAACATGTTGAGAAACGCTCTCAGCTTTTCGGAAACTGTAGAGCGTTCGCTGTAATCGATCTTCGGCACTTTCTTGCCTTGCTCCTCGAGCCAGATGTCGACGGTTCGGCGTGGTAGTCCTTTGTAGTCGCGCTCCACCCATTCCGGATGCAACGCCAACAACTGCGAAGTCTCCACCAGTCCGCCGTGTGTGTCACCTTTGAGATCCTCGGGATCCACGCCCGGCAGCTTGCCGAGCACGTCGTATAGCTCGGCCGTACCGCCGGTCAGTCGGCTGATGAGAACCGAGAACAAGCACACCATGCGGACGTTGCGCTCGCGGGTCACCGCATCGCAAGCGCGTTCGATGGCGACGAAGTGGCGCGGGCTACCATGAAAATTGGAGACGACGATATCCTTGAATCCCTGAGCCGCAAGCGAGCGGCCGAGGTCCTTGAGCACCGCCATGGTCGTCGACGGACGAAAGAACAACGATCCCGGTTGGGGCACGGTGTCGGTGGCGGCGTACACCGGCGGCAGTTGCAGGAAGATGCGGCTGCGATGCGGCTCGGGAAGGTAACGCAGGCTGCGCTGAGCGAGACCCTGACCTTCGAGGATGTCGGCGCCGAAGGGGAGGTGCGGGCCGTGTACTTCGAGCGGCGAGCAGGTCACCAGCACGATGCACTTGTCGCGATCGAGCTGGTCGAACTTCTTCTTCGTCAGCGTCTCCCAACGCAGCAGTGTCAGGCCGTCGGCGTTCTCTGTGGATGTCATATGTGTTTGCCGGGCCGCATGCCGCAACAGCCCGAGCTCCTTTCGCCGGAATGAGGAGCACACTTATGGGCTGAATGGCCGCGTTGCAAGCGGCCTGCGCCGCGGTGTCGCGCCGGGCGTCCGTTCGCGGTCCCCTCTCCCGCATCTCCGCGGGAGAAGGATGGGGTGAGGGTTACGAGCTGGTTGCGATTCGATCCAACACCGCCGTGGTTTCCGCGGCCATCCGTTGCACGGAAAATCTCTCCGCGAGCGAGCGCGGCTTCGAAGCATCGCGCCGCTGGCTCCAGAACTGAAGCTCGGAAGCGAGCATCTCCCGACCGCCGTCGGCGTCGATGATCGAACCCGATTCGTGATGCGTCAGGATTTCGTGCGCGCCGTTTGCAGTCGTCGTGATCACCGGTAAGCCGGAAGCCAAGGCCTCGAGCGTCGAATTGGCGAACGGATCGTAGAGCGTCGGAAGTGCATAGACGTCCGCTGCCGCGTAGCAGATCTCGGCGTCGCGACGGCCGCCAAGGAAACACACGCGGCCGGCGATCCCCAGCCGCGCCGCCTCCCGCTCGTAGCTTGCTTGTGCTGCGTCGTAGCCGACAACCAGGAGGCGCGAGTTCGGAGTCCGCGAAACGAATCTTGCGAACGCGTGCAACAGAGGCTCGAGACCCTTACGCCCATAGCCGGTGCCGAGGAACAGCACGACGAAGTCGCTTGCTGCGAACCCGCATTTCCGGCGGAGCTCGCTCGCCAGCAATCGATGACGGTCCGGATGGAAGCGATCCAGATCGACACCGTTGTAGATGACGTCGATGCTGTCCTGCGGAACACTGTGCCGGCGGATGACGTCGCATTTGACCATTTCTGAATTCGCAATCACGCGCCGGTACGCCCCCGGTGCCAGACCCCGCGCTTCGAGCGCCAGTGCGGCACGTTGCTTGAAAAACCCCCACCCGACCCAACGTTCCCAGGGCGAACGTGTCGCGGCATGTGCTTGCTCGAGATACGTCCGATGGCAACCGCCGCCGAGACGAATGAGATCATGCGTCCAAGTGCGGCCGAGGGCGTAGACGATGTCGTACGAAGTTTGAGCGACATGGCGTTCGACGTCGTGCGCGAACGTCCACATCCGCATGATCGAGCCCGGCGTCGGACTGCGCAGCCGAATGAAGCGCACGTTACGATGCGGCGCTTCTTCATGGCTACGACAGAGGATGGCGACTTCATCGCCGCGGCCGGCGAGGTGTGCGGCGATCTGGTTCACGTAGCGCTCGGTGCCACCGGTGTGGCTGTGGCGCATGTGGACGAGAGCAACCTTCATCCCGAAGCTGTTTGAGAATTGAGCATTGTTTGTGCCTTGTACCTTCGATATTCGCCTTAGGCCGCCGCCGTTCGTTGTTTGGCGGACCGAATATCTAAGATACAAGGTACAAATAAGATACAAGGTACAAACAAATCGCAATTGCGAAACTGGCAATACTCAAAGGGAGAGCCACCCGGCGCTCAAGCTCTCACGTCAACTGTGGTACCGCGCATCATGCTCCACGTCGTCCACATCAATTCTGAAACCGGCTACTCCGGTGGCGAGGCGCAAATCTTCATGCTCCTCGAGGGATTGCGTGCGCGCGGACACGAAGTCGTGCTGATCTGCCCACCCGATAGTGCGAGTGAGGGTGAAGCGCCGTCGCGCGGTCTGGCGCATCGGACGGTAGCGATGCGCAACCAGACCGACCTCGCTGCCGTTGTTCGTTTGCGCCGAGAGATCGCGGCCGCACGCGCCGATGTCGTTCACCTCCACACCGGCCGCGCCAACTGGCTCGGCGGTCTGGCGGCGCGCTGGGCGGGCGTTCCCGCCGTCAGCACACGGCGCATGGACCGGCGTGTACGGCCGGGCCTGGGCACGCGTCTCCTCTACGGAACGTTGCTGCAGAGAACCGCGGCGATTTCGCCTGCAGTTCGGGATCTGCTGATCGCAGGTGGTGTGCCCGCCGACGATGTCGAGGTCATCGTCGACGCCGTCGATCCACAAGCGCTGCGTCCAGCTCATTTCCGCGACGCCGTGCGCACGCGTCTGGGTGCCAGTGACGACGACTGCGTCCTGCTCGCCGTCGCCGCGCTCGTGCGGCGCAAGGGAGTCGATGTGTTGCTCGAAGCCGTCGCCGGCCTCGGCGCGGCGGGCACGCGAGCTCCGCTGTGGATTGTCGGTGAAGGGGCTGAGCGGCCGATTCTGGAGCAACAGGCCAGAAGCATCGGCGTGGCGTCGCAGGTCTCCTTCTTCGGTCGGCGTGACGATATCGCCGACCTGTTGCACGCAGCAGACGTCGTTGTCGTGCCGTCGCGCCGCGAGGGCATGGGTGTCGCCGCGCTCGAGGCGATGGCCGCCGGGCGCGCCGTCGTCGCCAGCGATGTCGGCGGCTTGGGTTACGCCGTCGTGCATGAACGCACGGGTCTACTGGTGCCGCCGGAAGACGCGGCCGCTCTGGCGTCGGGGCTGGCACGCTTGATCCGTGACCCCGAACTGCGCCAGCGTCTGGCCGCCGAAGGACCGCGGCGCATCGCCGAGGAGTTTCTACCCCAACAGATGATCGACGCGTATGAAAAGCTTTACCTGCGTATGGCTCTCCGATCCCCCCTTCCCGCCGCGGGAAGGGGGTTAGGGGGTTAGGTTTGGCCCAATGCCAACTCCCGTCACCGCCTGCGTCATCACCCTCAACGAGGAGGAGCGCCTCGGGTCTTGTCTCTCTTCACTGAAGCTGTGCGACGAGATCGTGGTTGTCGATTCGCATTCGACGGATGCGACGCGAGAGATCGCTGCGGCGTCAGGCGCACGTGTCATCGAGCGTGACTGGCCGGGCTACGCGGCACAAAAGGAATTCGCCGTGCGGGCCGCGACGCACGACTGGGTCTTGTGTCTCGACGCTGACGAACGCCTTTCTCCCGAGCTCCAGGCGGAAATCGAAGCGCTTCGCGTCACCGGTTTCCGCGACATGAGCGGCTTCGAGATGCCGCGCTGCACCCGCTATCTCGGTGCCTGGATCCGCCACGGCACGTGGTATCCGGATCGGCAGTTGCGCTTGTTCGATCGTCGCTACGGCGGTTGGGTCAACCCGCACGCGTACCCAGTGCACGAGCGCGTTGAGGTCGATGGCAAAGTGCGAAGTCTCACCGCTGATCTGCTGCACGAACCGTATCGCGATGTCACGGACCATCGGAAGACGATCGACCGTTACACCACGGCGATCGCCGAAGGAATGCACGCGGCCGGACAGCGGGCACGCGTCGACCAGCTGGTGCTGACGCCGGCTGCCGAGTTTCTGCGCTTCTACATTCTCAAGCGCGGTTTCCTCGACGGTTGGCGCGGACTTTTGCTGGCGTATCTTCATGCGCACTACGTACGCATGAAGTACGCGAAGCTGATGGCGCTGGAGAGGCACGGTCGAGATTCCTCACCGTAGGGAACGGTCTCCGTGCCGTTCCAGTGCTTTTCGCGCCTCGCCGCGCCCAGCACTGGAACGCCGCTGAGGGCGTTCCCCACGCCCTCTTCCCACGCTTCGCATTTTGCAATTGCCGGCGTCGCGGGCTAAGCCCGCCGCGTGTCCTCTGCATCTCGCCGAATCGACGCCACCATTCGCCGCTTTGCGCGGGCTCGCATCCTCGTCATCGGCGATCTGATGCTCGATCAGTTCATCTGGGGCCGCGTCGAGCGCATCTCGCCCGAGGCGCCGGTGCCGGTCGTGCAAGTGACCGATGAAAGCGTGCATCTCGGCGGCGCCGCCAACGTCGTCGCCAACATTCGCGCCCTTGGCGGCAAGGCGACGGCCTGTGGAGTCGTCGGCGCCGACGAGGCGGGCAGGCGGTTACTTGCCGAGCTCAAGGCGATCGGCGCCGGCAGCGGCGGAGTCGTCGTCGCTCGAGGGTGGGCGACGATCCGCAAGACGCGCATCGTCGCCCACAACCAGCAGGTCGTCCGCGTCGACCGCGAGCAGCGCTCACCCGGCGCCGCAGGCATGGCACGGCTGATTGCGTATGTTCGCCGGCACGCCGCCAGCTTCGACGCGATCGTCGTCTCCGACTACGGCAAGGGCGCGATCACGCCGGCGCTGCTCGACGAGTTGCGGAGGTTGTCGCAAGAGCGCGAGTTGCGCGTCGTCGTCGATCCCAAGAAGCCCAATTTCGCTCGCTACAGCGATATCACCCTGGCGACTCCGAATGTCGGCGAAGCGGCGGAAGCCTCGGCGATCGACATCACCGACGAGCGGACGCTGAAACAAGCAGCACAACGCTTGCTGGAGCGCTGGAAGGCGGAAGCCGTTTTGGTGACTCGTGGTGAGAAGGGCATGACCCTGGTGCAGCCGAAAGGGAGTGTGCGCAACATCGCGGCCTCGGCCCGCCAGGTCTACGACGTCACCGGCGCCGGCGACACCGTCGCCGCCGTCTCTGCCCTGGCGCTGGCAGCCGGTGCCTCATTTGAAGACGCCGCCGTGCTCGCCAACGCCGCCGCGGGGATCGTGGTGACCAAGCTGGGAACGGCGACGGCGACGCCGCAAGAGCTGAGGAAGACGCTGAAGGAGTGAGATGTGGTCAGGCTGCGACTTCGATCAGCACTTCCGGGTGGCGTTCGGCGATCTTCAACAGAGTCTTTGCTGCCCCTGAAGGTTTACGCCGTCCTTGCTCCCACTGCTCGAGAGTGCGCTTCGAGACGCCGAGCGCGGCGGCGAACTGTGCTTGCGACAGCCCGCTCCGCAGTCGCACGCGAGTTACCTGTGACTTGGGCTCTACGTAAGCTCGCTTGCCTTTCCCGGCCTTGATCTCCCGCACCCCATCGAGAACCTCCTGCCACACGTCACGCTCCGCCTCGAACTTGGCCAGCGCCTTGCGACTCAGTTTCTCAACCATCACGAAATACCTCCAACAACTGCTTCAGGATGTGCGCGGGGACGTTGTCGGCGTATTCCTCATCATCCAAGTAAGCGGGACAGGCCCGCTCGAATGCGGACAACTCGACAAAAGTAAACACTTTGAACCTCTACGCCTTTGGCGTATGCGAGGCAACTCTTGGAAAGAGAGGGGGAACCAGAAAATGAAATGATTTCCTTTAAGCCCCCTTCTCTTTCCAAGAGAAGGGGGTTTGGGGGTTGAGTTCGTGGGGCCAACGCGCGGCCTGGCTGAGACCGTGTCCATGCCAACAGGGACGACAGGGCCCGTGTCCCTGGCGCCGCTCGATGAGGCGCTGAATAGGCAAACGCCCCGGTCCGGCTAGTAGGCGATCGAACGTCGGGCCGGGGCTTCCTTATGTAGCGGACTCGACGGCACCAGCTGCTGGAACCCCGACTCCAATGGCTGTAGGCTCGCCACGTGGACTTCGAGAACCTGCTTGCCATCCTCAAAGCCTTCGATTGCGAGCAGGTCGATTACATCCTGGTGGGTGGCGTCGCTCTGAATATGCACGGCATCATTCGAGTGACCGAAGACGTCGATTTCTTCATCCGGCCGACCCCGGAGAACGTCGAACGCGTCAAGAGAGCGCTGCGCTCGGTGTGGAACGATCCGGAGATCGACACGATCTCGGAGGAGGACGTCTGCGGTCAGTATCCGACGATTCGTTACGGTCCGCCCGGCGAAGAGTTCGTTGTCGACCTGCTTTCTCGCCTCGGTGAGGCATTCCGTTTCGACGATCTGGAAAGCCAGGAGATCGATGTCGAGGGCGTCAAAGCCCGCGTCGCCACACCCGAAACACTCTATCGCATGAAGAAGGACACGCTGCGGCCGATCGATCGTGCCGACGCCGCCACCCTCAAAGAGAAGTTCAGGATCAAAGACGAGTGAGATGCCGGTCCAACGATTCCGTACCTACGAAGACGCCCGCCGCGCGCTGTGGTGCGACCGCGACGACCCCAGTCTGCATCGACGCATCAAGCGGCTCTGGTCTACCGCTAGCCGGCTCACGCCGCTGAAGATCCCCCGCGGTCTGCGCAAGTTCCACAACATCGAAGAGGCGAACCGCGAACGCGAGCAGTGGGTCGCCGAGCGTGTGCGCGCAGTGGCCGCCGCGCGGTCGGCGACGCTCATCCGGAGAACGACTCCGAACCCGTGACCGACGGCGGCTTGAACCTCGCACGGCGAATGCGCGATAACCGTCGCGCCCATGCGCAGCATGACCGGATACGGCCACGCCGAGTGGAAACGAGACGGGCGGTCAGTGACCGTCGACATCCGCTCGGTCAACCAACGCTTCCTCGAAGTCCGCTTCAACATGCCGCGCGAGTACATGCCCTGGGAGAACGAGCTGCGCGCCACCGTGCAAGAGCACGTCGCTCGCGGCAAGGTCGATGTCGCCGTCGGCACCGGCGGTAACAACGGCAGCCAGCTGGCGATCGAAGCCAACGTCGAGCTGGCGCGGGCCTACGTCGACGGCTGGCGCCAACTGCAGAAGGCACTGAAGCTTCCCGGCACGATCGACATCGGCCTGCTGCAGGGACGCTCCGAGCTGGTCCGCATCGTCGAGCGCCGCGGCGATCCGGGCGAAGAGATCGCCGTCGTTCGCGAGACCCTGCAACGCGCTTTGCGCAACTTCACCAAGGACCGCGAACGCGAGGGGCAAGCGCTGACCAAGGACATGCTGGCACGCATCCGCCACCTCATCCGATTACAGCAGCAGATCTCGAAGATAGCCGCCAACCTGAAAGACAAGGTCGCGGCCAAGCTGCGCCAGCGAGTGACGGCACTACTGGACGGCCGCGAGCTCAAGGAAGAACGGCTCTATCAGGAGGTCGCCTTCATTGCCGAACGCAGCGACGTGACCGAGGAGATCGTCCGCCTGGCGAGTCACCTCGAAGCCCTGGAAAAGCTCCTGCGCGGAACCGACCCCGCCGGCAAGCGCCTCGACTTCCTGCTCCAGGAAGTCCACCGCGAGTTCAATACCATCGCCTCGAAGAGCGCCGACCTCGACGTCACCAAACGAACCGTCGAAGCCCGCGGCGAGATCGAAAAGCTGCGCGAGCAGGCGCAAAACGTCGAGTAAGTTCCAAGTTTCAAGTTTCGAGTTCCAGGGAGCTCCGTGCTTGGAACGTGGAACTTGAAGCTCTTTCAGCTATAGTTTGATGGCGATGTTGATCACCATCTCGGGTGTCCCCGGCAGCGGCAAGACTACGGTGGCGCGACTGCTGAGCAAGCAGCTGGGCATCCCCCATATCTACGCAGGCGACGTCTATCGGGAGCAGGCACGCGAACGTCACCTGTCGCTGGCACAGCTGAATGAGCTCGCCGAGAAGGACCACACGATCGATCGAGAGCTCGATGCCCGTCTCGCTCAGTACGCCCGCCAAGGTGGCGTCGTCCTCGAGGGCCGCCTAGCCGGTTTCATCGCCCGCGACGAAAAGGTCGACGCTCTCAAAGTCTGGTTGACCGCCAGCGATCGCGTCCGCGCCGAACGCGTTGCCGAACGCGAAGGCGTCGACTCCGCCAAAGTCCTGGAGGAAAACACCGCGCGCCACGACTCCGATGCCAAACGCTACAAGCTGATCTACGGCTACGACCTCGACGACACATCCATCTACGACCTGTCGCTCGTCACCGACGACCGCACCCCGGAGGACGTCGCGCGTCAAATTCTCGCGGCTGCCGAAGAACATTTCCGACGGCCAGCCGACCAGGCTGCGCGCGGATGAACCTCACCTCGCTCATCGAGCGCGTGCAGAGCTACGACAGCGCCGCCGACATCGAGACGGTGCGCCGCGCGTACGAATTCTCCGCCGACGTTCACAAGGGACAGAAACGCAAATCCGGCGAGCCGTATTTCGTTCATCCGGTCGCCGTCGCCGGTGTCATCACCGATCTCAAGCTCGATGTCCCCAGCATCGCGACCGGCCTGCTTCACGATACCGTCGAGGATACCCTGACGACGCTGTCGGAGATCGAGCACATGTTCGGCGCCGAAATCGCCGCGCTGGTCGACGGTGTCACCAAGATCGGGCAGATCAACTTCCGTAGCCGCGAAGAGAAACAAGCCGAGAACTTCCGCAAGATGGTGGTCGCGATGGCGCGCGACATCCGCGTCATCCTCGTCAAGCTGGCCGATCGAACGCACAACATGCGGACGCTCGAAGCGCTGCCGCCCGACCGCCAGCAGGCAATCGCGCAGGAGACCATCGATATCTACGCGCCGTTGGCGCACCGCCTCGGTATCAATTGGATGAAGAGCGAGCTGGAAGACAACGCGCTGCGCTACCTGCACCCCGAGGTCTACTATCAGCTCAAGCGCTACGTCGCGAAGCGTAAAGGCGAGCGCGAACGTTTCATCCAGGAAGTCATCGCCATTCTCACCAAACGGCTGGAAGAGAACGGCATCGAAGCTGAGCTCGCCGGCCGGCCTAAGCACTTCTATTCCATCTATCAGAAGATGCAGAACCAGCAGCTGCTCTACGAGCAGATCCACGATCTGGTGGCGTTCCGCATCATGACCGACACCATGCCGGAGTGCTACGCCGCCCTCGGCGTCGTCCACGCTGAATGGAAACCGATTACGTCCCGCTTCAAGGACTACATCGCTCTCCCCAAAGCCAACATGTACCAGTCGCTGCACACGACCGTCGTCGGTCCGTACGGCCAGCGCATGGAGGTGCAGATCCGTACGCACGCCATGCACCGCATCGCCGAGGAGGGCATCGCGGCGCACTGGAAATACAAAGGACACGGCCGCGTCACTCCCGAAGACGCGCAACGCTTCACCTGGCTGCGGCATCTGCTCGAATGGCAACAGAGCGCCGACGACCCGCAGGAGTTCATGCACTCGGTGCGCGACGACCTCTTCAGCGAGGAGGTGTTCGTCTTCACGCCGAAGGGAGAAGTCCTGACCTTCCCCGAAGGCTCGACCGTCGTCGACTTCGCCTACCGCATCCACTCCGAAGTCGGCCATCACTGCAGCGGCGCGCGCGTCAACGGCCGCCTCGTGCCGCTGCGCTATCAGATGCGCAACGAGGACACCGTCGAGATCATCACGACAGCGAACCAGACACCGGGCAAAGACTGGCTCAATTTCGTCAAAACGAGCCGCGCCAAGCAGCGCATCCGCAACTGGATCCGCTACCAACAACGCAATCGCAGTTTGGCCGTTGGACGCGAAATCCTCGACCGCGACCTGGGGCGCTACGGCCTCAGCCTGGTGGCGCTGCGCAAGCAGAACAAAATGGCGCCGCTGCTCAGCGATCTCTCGCAGAAGGACGAGGAGACGCTGCTTGCCAGCGTCGGTTACGGCAAGATCACCGCCCATCAGGTGCTGAGCAAGCTGCTACCCGCCGAGCAGCTGCAAAAGCCACGCGAAGACGGCGCGCTGAGGCGCCTGCTGCGCACGATGTCGCGGCAAAGCCAGGCAGGCGTCGTCGTCGGCGGCGTCGACGACGTCCTCGTCCGCTTCGGCAAATGCTGTGAGCCGCTGCCTGGCGAACGCATCCTCGGTTTCATCACGCGCGGGCGCGGCGTCACGGTTCACGCCGTCGACTGTCCGCGCGTTCTCGACAGCGACCCGCAGCGCCGTGTCGAGGTCGTCTGGGAGAAAGGCAACGCCGCACCGCGTGCCGTCAGCGTCGACGTCCTCGTCGGCATCGACGAACCCGGCTTGCTGGCGGCGATGAGCAAGGCGATCAGCTCGAGCGGTGTCAACATCAGCCGCGCCCAGGTGCGCAGCGCGGTCGACGGACGCGCGACCAACACCTTCGAGATCGTCGTCAGCGGCGTCGAAGAGCTCAACCGCGTCATGCGCGCCATCGGCAAGGTGCGCGGCGTGATGAAAGTCGGCAGAGTTCGTAGCTCTTGAATTCGTTGCTCGTCGCTCGTGGCTCGTCGCTCGTCGGAGTACGGCCTACGAAGAAAACTACGAGCGACGAGGGACGAGCGACGAGCGACGAGAGGAAAGATGAGCAAGAAGGCGATCAAGACGGAGAACGCACCGAAAGCCATCGGACCGTATTCGCAAGCGGTGCGCAGCGGACGTCATCTCTATTGTTCCGGACAGATCGGCATCGACCCGGCGACGAGCGACCTGGTCCCCGGCGGCATCGAAGCCGAAACGCGACAGGTATTGTTGAACCTGGCTGCGGTGTTGGCGGAGGCCGGGGTGACGACGGACGCGGTCGTCAAGACGACGATCTACCTGATCGACATCGGCGACTTCGGTCGAGTCAACGAAATCTATGGAGCCTTCTTCAGCGAGCCGTTTCCCGCCCGCGCGACTGTAGCTGTGAAGGAGTTACCGCGCGGAGCTCGTGTCGAGATTGATGCGGTGGCAATGGTCTGAGGAGTTTTAAGTTAGAAGTTTTAAGTTACAAGTTGTGGTTGAGGCCCTCATTGGATTTTGAAGGACGGCGCGCCAGCGCCCACCACAACTTAAAACTCAAGACTCAAAACTTGAAACTGGAACTAAGCGGCTTTCCGCGGTCCCGCCTTCTGGACCTTGCCGGAGCGGATGCAAGCGGTGCAGACGAGCAAGCGGCGGACGCCGTCGTTGACGATGGCGCGCACCGGCTGCAGGTTGGGTTGCCACGTGCGCTTGGTTTTGTTGTGCGCGTGACTGACGTTGTTGCCCACCGAGCGGCGTTTGCCGCAGATCTCACAGGTGCGTGCCATGGCGAACCTCGATATGACGAAAAAGATGAGGCGGAGGCTTCTCGTTTCGCCTCCGCCGTGCGTCCGTAGCTAGCCGATGGGTGGGGCAATGTCAAAGGAGCCGCCGGCGGACAGCCTCATCTTCGTTTGTTCGGTGGGGCGCTGTTCGCTCGTGTGATCCTGGTCACGAGCTTGCTGGTCGAGTAGCCGCGGGCAAAGGGCAGGGAGCGGACGCGCCCGCCGCGCGCCCGCACGACGTCCGCCCCGACGATGAGGCCGGGAATCCAATCGCCCCCCTTTACGAGGACGTCGGGCTTGAGCTCACGGATCAGATGATAGGGGGTGTCGTCGGCGAACGTCGTCACATAATCGACCATCTCGAGGGCGGCGACGACTTCGCAACGGTCGCGCAGGGGAGCCAGGGGCCGCCCCTTACCCTTGAGGCGGCGCACGGAAGCATCGGTGTTGAGCGCGACGACCAGCACGTCGCCGAGCCGCCGCGCGGCGCGCAGATAGCGGACATGTCCGGG
>Ga0187892_10004615_pt1 | contig 22868 bp, 17 predicted proteins | sample MA1701073metaG_FD_139345 | JGI IMG/M metagenome (GOLD analysis project Ga0187892, IMG submission 139345) | Bio-ooze microbial communities from a basaltic lava cave in the Kipuka Kanohina Cave System on the Island of Hawaii, USA - MA170107-3 metaG ... | reverse complement strand
GCGGGAAGCGAGCCGGCGGCGAGGGCGCCCCGACCGCGAGCCCGCTGCGCGCGGGCGGCGTCGAGGGAGAGCCGCTCCTTGGTGAACACTGCCAGCGCCCGCGACGCCTCTTCGATCGCCTCGGCTCCGAGCCCGATCGAAGCCCAGACGCCGGCGCGCCCGACGCGCGTCCGTGCCGCGTCCTTCGCGTCGCCCGCGGAGAAGGCCGCCTGGAATGCGCGGTCCAGGTCGCGGAGCGCGGACACCGCGCGGCCCGCCGCCGCGTGCGCGCGCGCCCGTGCCCGGAGCGCCGCGCACAGCGCCGGCCAGCGGCCGGAGGCTTCGGCCTCCGTGACCGCGGACCGAATCTCGTCGCGCCCCGCGTCGGGCCGCCCCCCGAAGAGACGCGCCTCGGCGAGCCCGCGGAAGGCCAGCGCCCGGGCGGCGGCATCCGGCGCGTGCGCCACGGCGAGCTGGTACTCGAGGACCGCCTCCTCGACGCGCTCGAGCCCGAAGAGCAGGAGGTCGCCCCGCACGAGCGCGAGCGGGCCGGCCGGCGCGCTCCGCGTCGAGCGGAGGAGTCCGGTGGTGTCGAGCGCCCGCTCGAAGTCGCCGCGGGTCTGTCCCGTTTCCAGCGCGTCGCGGAGCCCGCGGAGACCGTCGCTCTGGGCGGTCCAGGCAAGGCAGAGGACGAGAGCCGGAACGCGCATCGCGGCAGCATTATATGGACGCTCTCCCGGCTACCGACCTACACTCGCCACGTCATGTCCGATCCGCGCCTGGACCTCGTCCGTCGCCTCGCCGGGGCGTTCCGGGACGAGGGGGCGCGCGCCTTCGTCGTCGGCGGCGCGGTCCGCGACGAGCTCCTCGACCGGCCGGTCCTGGAGTATGACCTCGAGGTCTACGGCCTCGCCCCGGAGCGGCTCGCCGAGGTGGCGGCCCGGTTCGGGCGCGTCGAGGCCGTCGGGCGCTCCTTCGGCGTGCTCAAGCTCTTCACGGAGGCGGGGACCTTCGACCTCTCGCTCCCGCGCCGCGAGAGCAAGACTGGACGCGGACACCGCGGCTTCCTCGTGGAATACGACCCGACGCTCGGGCCGCGCGAGGCGTCGCGGCGTCGCGACCTCGCGATCAACGCGATGATGCGCGATCCGCTCGGCGGCGAGGTCCTCGACTTCCACGGCGGCCGGGCGGACCTGGAGGCGCGCCGGCTCCGCCACACGTCCGAGGCCTTCGTCGAGGACCCGCTCCGGGTGCTCCGGGTCATGCAGCTCGCCGGCCGCCTCGGCTTCGCGCTCGCGCCGGAGACCGCCGCGCTGGCCGCGACGATGGACCTCTCCGAGCTGCCGCGCGAGCGGATGTTCGACGAGTGGCGGAAGCTCCTCCTCTTCGCAAGCCGCCCCTCGCTCGGCCTCGCCGCGCTCCGGGAGATGGGCGCGCTCCGTTTCTTCCCAGAGCTGGAGCGCCTGGTCGGCTGCCGCCAGGACCCCGAGTGGCACCCCGAGGGGGACGTCTGGACCCATACGCTGCTCGTGCTGGACGTCGCGGCGCCGTTCCGTGGCGAGACGGCGCGGCCGCTCGCGCTCATGCTGGGTGCGCTGCTCCATGACGTAGGCAAGCCGGCGACGACGGTGTACGAGGAGGGGCGCTGGCGCTCCCCCAACCATGAGGCGGAGGGGGAGGCGCCGGCGCGGCAGTTCCTGGACCGCCTGACGCTGGAGCACGACCTCGTCGAGGAGGTCGTGGCGCTCGTGCGCGAGCACCTCAAGCCGGCCCACCTCTGGAAGGAACGCGACCGCGTGACCGACGGAGCCATCCGGCGGCTCGCGCAGCGCGTGGACCTGGAGCTGCTCGTACTGGTCGCGAGGGCCGACCACGGCGGGCGCACGTTCCCCGACGACGGCTTCCCCGCCGGATCGTGGCTGCTGGGCCGGGCCGAGGAGCTCCTGGGCCGCGAGCGGGCTCCGCGCCCGATCCTCCTCGGCCGCCACCTCCTCGAGCTCGGGTTCCCGCCGGGCCCCGGGATGGGCGCGATCCTCCATGAGGCCTTCGAGGCGCAGCTCGATGGCGCGTTCGACTCGGTGGAGGGCGCGCTCGCCTTCGTGCGCGCGCGACACGCTCCGCCTACGGGCGGAACAGCGTGAACCAGACGAAGTCCACGAGCGCGTGGAGGAGCGCCGCGGCCGGGAGCGCGCCGGTCGCGAGGTAGGTGCGGCCGTAGTACCAGCCGGCGATCGTCGCCAGCACGAAGTACACGCCCGTCATCGGCGGGTTGTTCAGGTGCGCGGCGCCGAAAAGCAGCGCGGCCAGAGGCAGCGCGCCGCGGCCCGGGCCCCGCGCGAGCACCAGGAAGCGCTGGAGCACGCCGCGGAAGATCAGCTCCTCGGGGAACGCGATCAGGAAGAGGATCGCGAGGAAGCGGCCGAGCAGGTCGAATCCGCCGGGCAGGTCCGGGTTCCAGCGCAAGAAGCCGGCAGGGAGCCCGATCAGGAGCGCGATCGCGGTCACGAGGGCCAGGTTCCGCGCGACCTCGAGGGCCGCCCGCCGGGGTGACGCCGGGCGCCAGCCGAGCCGCGCGAGGCGGCCGGTGACCTCCAGCAGCCAGAGGGCATGGAGGAGCCCGAAGCCCCGGACCAGGTCCAGCGGGCGCGAGCCGAGCGGCAGCACCGGGAGCGCGCGCAGCTCGGTCGTGAGCCAGAGATGGACCAGCGCCAGCGTGAAGAGCGTCTCGCCGCGCTCGCGGCGGCCGACGTAGAGGAGGAGTCCCGGGAGCACGAGCGCGCCCGCCCGGAAGAGCCGGTCGTGGAGCCCGCCGAGGTCCGGGTTCGAGACCCCGAGGAACGGGACCGTGGCCAGGAGCGGCCAGGCCAGGAGCGGCCGCGGTCGGGGCGCCAGCGACGCCGCCGCGAGCAGCGGAGGGACCAGCAGGAAGCCGGCCGCGCGGAGCGCCACCGCGAGCCCGGGCGCGCCGCGCGCGTTCCAGAGGATGACCAGGCCCGCGACCGCGGCCGCGGCGGGGAGGAAGAGGACCCAGGGTCTTCGCATGCAGGAGCGCCCGGAGGGGCGCGACGTATAATCGCGCGCCCTTCGGACCGGAAGGGGGAAGACGCGGGGCGACAGGAGCACGATGTCCTCCGAGCGAGCGATCATCCACGATCTGGCCCACGAGGCCCGCCGTCGGCGGGTGGTCCTCTTCGGCGCCGGATCCCTCGACCTCGTCGGCGCACTGGCGGGGACGGCCCGATCGCTGCTCGTCGTCGATCCCGACCCCGCGGCGCTCGAGCGCGCGCGTGCCCGGCTCGCGCCGGCCGCCTGCGAGCGCTTCGCGTTCCACGCGGGCGCGCGGCCGGCCGCGGGCGCGCCCGCCGAGGTGGCGGTCGTGTGGGGGGGCACGGGCGTGGACGAGGCGGCGGTCCGCGCGGCGCTCGTCCCCGGCGGGCAGGCTTTCCACGAGGGGCCTGGCGCTGCGATGACCCGCAGCGACATGCCCGGGGGCGCGCTCGAGGAGGAGCCGGAGGACCCCGGCCCCGATCCCATCGGGCCGCACGATCCCAAGCTCACGGTCGTGATCCCGACCCGGAACCGCGCGGCGATGCTCCGGGAGGCGATCCTCTCGCTGTGCAACCAGACCTACGGGAACGGCGAGGGGATCGTGATCGACGACGGCTCCACCGACGATTCGGCCGAGGTCGGGTGGACGTTCCCGGGACGCGTCCGCTACTTCCCGCGTCCGCACGCGGGCAAGGGCGCCGCGCTGAACGCCGCGATGGTCGCCGCGTCGGGATACGGCAAGGCGCTCCTGATCCTGGACGACGACGACCTCCTGCTCCCCAACGCCCTGATCGTGCTCTGGCGCGCGCTCCAGGCGCACCCGGACTGGGGGCTCGTCGCGGGGGAGGCCTGGGTGACCGGTGAGGACGGCGGCGTGATCGGCTACCGGAGCCTCCCCGACGGCGCGGTCGCGGAGCCGCTCCGGCACCTGTTCGGAGGGAACTTCCTGCCGCAGCCGGCCGTGCTGATCCGCCGGGAGGTGATCGCGGCAGCGGGCCCCTTCGACGAGGCCCTCTCCCACGGGGTGGACTTCGACTTCTGGTTCCGCGTGTGCCGCGCGGCGCGGCTCGGGATCGTCCACGTGCCCGTGGCGGTCGAGCGCCAGCACGCGGGATGCGCCACTCCGGCCCAGCGCGCGGCCGGGCAGGCGGCGGTGCTCCGCCGGGCGCGGCAGGTCGTGCCGCTCGCCGAGGCGTGGCCCGGCGTCCCGGCCGAGCGCGCGCTCCTCGAACGGGGGCTTGGCCTGCTCCGGGCCGGGCTCCTGGACGAGGCCGACGCCGACTTCGCGGCCGCGCTCGAGGCCCGTCCCGGGGAGCCGGGCGCCACGCTCGCGCGCGCGCTGCTCGGGGCGCGGCGCGGCGGTGCGGCGGCGCAAGGGGCGGCGGTGGCGGTCGCGGACCTCGTGGAGGCGAAGGAGCTTCCCGAGGTGGAGGAGCTGATGCGCAGGGTAGGAGGAGAAAAGGGGTCAGGACCCAGGGGGTCCTGACCCCGACTTGAATCCGGCCCCGCCTCTGCGATGATCCGGCGCCATGCAGAGCTACAAGGACTTCATCGTCGCGGAGGCCCAGCGCCTCCTGAAGGAGCACGAGCCGAAGTTCGCGACCGACTCCGGAAAGAACGGCGGCAAGGGAGCGAGCCCCGACTTCGTGAAGTGGTGCGACGACAAGAACGTCTTCGTCGCCTCCGTGGAGCAGGCGACGAAGTCCTGGGGGCGCGCCCAGTACGTCTGGGTCGAGGGGAACAGCCGCAACAAGGAGCCCGGAGGCGCCACGAAGGAGAACGCTTTCGCGAGCGTGCTGAGGGATCTGGTGCGGGAAGTGAAGATCCTGAGGAAAGGGTGACGGGGACGCCCCGGGAATCGCGGTGTGAAGAGGGTTGAGAGTCGAAAGTTGAAGGCCGGAAGAAGAACGAACGCTCCCCCCGACTCTCCACCTTCGACGTTCAACGCCTGAGCTAGGCTCTTCCTACGGGATCGCCACCGTCGAGGCCGGCGAGATGTAGGCCAGCGGACAGCCGCCCCCGCCCGGGTATGCGACGAAGGCCACGTAGAGACGGACTCCGAGCCCGCTGAGGCCGGCCGGCACCAGCAGCGCCCCGGGAGCGATCGGGGGGGACTGCGGCCACCCGTCCGACTGCCCCATCCCGTCCAGCGTCCCGATGTGGTTGGCCATCAGGATGCCGGCCAGCGAGAGCAGCAGCACGCCGTCCAGGTTGAGCGGGATCGTGGCGCAGCCTGCGATCTGGATCCCGGGAAGGGAGCCGAGCGACGCCGCGGCGACGTGGCTCCGTCCGCCGTTCGCGGCGCCGGCGCCGAGCGCCAGCGGGACCGTGCCGGGGCTCGTGACCGGTCCCTGGACCTGCACCGGGAAGAGGCCCGTGCAGGGAACGGCCTGGTTGGCCAGGTCGAAGGGGGAGCCGGCCGTGAACTCCTCGAAGATCGCGGTCTCGGGGCCGAGCCCGACCGGCGGAGGGAGCGCCGAGACGTTCACGCCGGCCTCGGAGCCGACGGTCTTGCTCGCGCCCCCCGAGAGACCGACAACGCCCGCCGTCCCCGTCACCGTGCCGTAGTTGAGCGTCACGCCGCCACTGGCGAGGAGCGTGACCGAGAAGGTGTTCGCGCCGCCGAACGTCGGGACATTGGTCCAGGAGACCGTCACCTGGCCCGCAGTCCCCGTCGCGGAGACGTTCCCTTCGGCGCCTCCGGAAAGCGGCGGCTCGGGCGTCTGGGAGGTCCAGAAGGCCGCGATGCGCGGCTCGGCCTGCCTCAGGGCCGCCGCCGTCCCCGTGGCCACGCCGTCGGCCACGCCCAGCCCGAAGGAGATCCAGCCGCGCGGGGAGATGAACGCCGAGGTGTACGTACCGCCGGCGAACGGGAAGGCGAACCCGGCGGGGAACGGGAAGCGCAGCAGGTCCCCGGCGCGGGCCGAGAGGGGCGCGCTTACGCCGGCCTGCCCCGCGGTCCACGCGACGTTGGTGTTGGCGAGCGGGTGCGCGCTGCCGGAGGCATAGAGCTCCCACACGGCGGGATTGCCCGATGGGATGGGCGACGGCTGCGTCGCGAGCACGACGGGGGGCTCCGTGCCGGTGGTGGCCGCATACCCGCCGCTGATCCCCGTGAGGTACGGGTGGCTGATCGTCGCCAGCGAGCCGAGCGTGAACGAGAAGGAGCCGTCGGAGGAGAAGGTGATGGCGAAGGTCCGTCCAGGCCCGGTGGTCCCGAACTCGGGCACGTTGGTCCAGGTGACGGTCGCCGAGGTCCCGGACTCCAGGTAGGAGATCGACCCGCCCGCCGACGGGTTCAGGTCGGTCCAGAAGGCGGCGATCCGTCCCACGCCGTTCAGGAACCCGGGTCCCGTCGGGTTGAGCCCGACGTCGCCGCCGCCGAACGAGAGGCTCCCGTTGGAGTTCACCCAGAACGAGCGATGGAGGTTCCCGAAGAAGGGGAACGCGAAGCCGCCGATCGCCACCTCCTGCGTGGAGTCATCCGACAGCGAGAGCAGCCCGAAGCCCATGGGCTGGACGGGCGCGAAGCAGAGGCTGGTCCCCGAGAGGATTGCGGCGGAAATGGGAGGCGTGAAGACCTGGAAGATCGCGCTCTCCGAGCCGGTGCCGATCTGGGTCGGACAGAGCGTGGTGTGGATCGTGGAGGGGGTGCCGGCGCCGTTCGTGTTGGCCCGCCCGCCCGAGAACCCGATGATCACCGAGGTCGAGGTGGTCGGGTTGGGCGTCACGGCTCCGTAGGCGAAGCTGAAGGCCCCGGAGGAGGAGAGGCTGACCGAGAGCGTGCAGGTCCCGGTCCCGCCGAAGACCGGCACCGCGTCCCAGCGCACGACGAAGGTCGCGCCGTCCTGCAGGCCCGCGGTGATCGTGCCGCCGCTGCCGGGGTTGAGGTCCACCCACAGGGGCGCGATGCGCGCGGCCCCGGTGAGGAAGCTCCCCTGGCCCGGCGAGTAGCTCGTGTCCCCGGCGCCGAAGGTGAGGTTCCCGTTGGAATTCACGTAGACCCCCGGGAACCGGACGCCGGCCATCGGGAACGTGAAGGCGTCGGGGAAGGCGACGAACCGGGTCGAGTCGTCGGACATCTGGAGGCGCGCCCGGCTGGCGGCGGAGGAGGTCGCGAGGAGCGGGAGCGCGAGGAGGAGGAGTGTCGGACGCCAGGCGGCCATTGGCACCTCCGCGGGTCGGGAGCGGGAGGCCGCGGAGCCTCCGGCTCGGACGCGATTGCCCCAGGTGCGCGGCATGTTAGCGGAAGGTCAGGCCGCAAAGAATGGAAGAGCCGGACGCCGCGCGGGCGGCATCCGGCTCGTGGCAATCCGGGCCGGCGTCAGGGCGCCGGCGGCGTCGGCAGCCCGCCGGGCGTGTAGTAGGCCACGTCCTTGATGTAGTAGGCGAACGGGAAGAACAGGAGCTGCGAGACCTGCGGATCCAGGAAGTCGGGGTCATAGGCCCAGGCGCGATTCGGGGGCAGGTAGAAGTTGCCGCCGATGCGCCAGGCCCCGCGCGCGATCTGGCTCGGGAAGAGGTTCACGAAGACGCCGTTGATCGTGCAGGTGTGCCCGTTCCAGTCCTCGTGGAAGCGGACCAGGTTCTCCGCGCCTCCCCCGTACTGGCTGCCGTCCATGGTCGGGATCGTCTCCTGGTTCCCTGCGATCATGGCCACGTTGTAGGTCGTGGACGACGCCGTCGGGAGCCCGCTGGAGGGATTCTTGCTCCCGTCCCAGGCGTTGCTCAGGAGGTTGACCGCGTCCGCGATGATCGCGGCGTTTCCCTTCAGGATCGGGAGCCCGGCCTCGTGGTTGTAGTCCCCCCGGAGGTGGACCGGGTCGGGCGTGACCAGGTTGAGCGAGAGGCGCCGGATCTCGGGCGGCACGAGGCGCACCTCCGGCGGGAGGATGTTGGCGTTGATCACCTGGATGCCCGTCGGACTTCCGGGCGTGGCGTCGTCCCGCCAGGCGTAGAGGAGCCCGTTGAAGTCGTCGAGGAGCGAGGAGCGGGTGTGGGTCCCGGTGACCAGGTCCATCACCATGCGCCCGGTGTTCACGTCCCGGCGGTAGTAGCGGGGCCGGGGATCCGTCGGGCCGGGCTCCTCGAACAGGAGCGCCGCCATGTCGATCTCGGTCACCTTGATCGGCTGGCTCCCGTTCTCGCGCGCGTCGTAGATCGTGGTGGAGCGGACGGCGCCCGCGGGGATCGTCACCGTCTGCCCCTCGTGCTGCAGCGTGTGCGTCTCAGTCCCGCCGACGACCTCGGTCTTGAGGACCAGCCCGCCCTCGCGGGCCTTCCGGTGGAACCACCCATCGGGCTGGATCGACCCGACCCGCGGCACCACGCGCTCGCTGACCCCGTGGGCGCCCGTCCGCACGGCTCCCAGCCAGCGGCTCATGCTCACGACCGTCCAGGGGGGGACGTCGCCCGGGTCCACGAAGTCGCCGTCCCCGTTCGAGTCGAAGCCGCGGAAATCGGTGTCGAGTCCCGAGCGGTGGACGGACACCCCGTTCCAGGTCTCGAAGATCCCGTCGTCCACGAGCTGCTGGTAGGAGTCCATCCGGCGCAGGTCCATGACCCCGTCGGCGCGCCGCTGCTCGACGAGCACGGTGCCCATGTTCTCGCGCGCCTGCACCAGCGTGCTGTACTGCTTCTTGCGCCGGTAGACGCCGCCCACGCAGCGGAGGTAGGGCGCCTGGAGGATGCCGCCCACGCCGTCCCGCAGCGCGCGGATCTCGACCGTGTCCAGCGAGCCGATGTGGACGTTCCGGTTGCTGTGGACGCGCCCGTAGATCCGCATGAGCGGGCCCGGCAGCAGCTCGAGGTCCCCGTTGAAGAACAGGGCGTACTGCGCCAGCGGCGACTCGCCGATGTCCACGATCTGGTTGACGGTGTTCACGGCATCCCGGAAGCGGGCCTCGGCCTCGATCCGGAACGGGATCACCCAGGTGGTGATCCCGGGCTCGGCCGGATCGGGAACGGGGCGCGCGTCCCCGAAGGGCGCCAGGCGGTAGCGCGCCGTGTGCCCCTGGTCCGTCCCGCCCAGCGCCACGGTCCCCTCGCGCACCGTCCCCGGGCCGAGCGGGACGCCCGAGGGGAGCGTCCAACCCTGCGGCGTCGTGCCGAGCGGAGCGCCCGGCAGGTCCTCGTTCTCGGCCAGGGAATGGAGCACGTCCTTCTTCACGATCTGGAGCGCGCCCTCGGCCAGCGTCCGGGCCTGGGTGGACTCGAACGTGGTCCGCGAGGCGCGGTTCTCGCTCACGACCGTGACGAAGAGCGCCCCCGAGAGGGCGGCGGTGAGGACGATGATGATGACCACGGGGAAGAGGATCATCCCCTCCTGGCCGGCGCGTCGGATCGGGCGCATGGCGCTCCTCCTCCCCTCGCTTAATCGTTCTCCGGAACCGGCAGGTCCTCCTGCCTCGGCTCACGGGAGTTCCTCAGGTTGACCGTCCCCTCCAGGGCGCACTCGAGCAGGGTGCCGTCGTTGGCGGTGCGCTCCAGGTAGATGGTCACCGCGACCTGGTTGTAGGGAACCGTCGTGTCGAATCCCAGGATGTCGAAGACGATCTTCCGCACGTCGTTCCCCAGAACGGAATCGGGATGCTTGTCCACCCACCGCTCGAGCCGGTACTCGCTCTCGTGTCTCACGACCAGGAGCGAGATCTCCCGCTCCTCGTCGAAGACCAGCTCACCGGCCGAGGTGACGGGCCGCCGGTAGCGGTAGGCGCCGTGGGCCACGCTCTCGAAGAGCGGCTTGAAGAAGACCAGCTCGTTGCTCACCCGCAGGCGGTTGCGCTGGCGCCGGTCCGCGTGCGCCCGGATCTCGCCGGGCCGCTCCGCGAGCGAGAGGTCCGCGAACGAGAGCGTGCCGAGGAGGCGCGTCCGCTCGAACGGGTCGGCGTCCGGCTCCCGCTCCCAGACCGCCGGCGTAGCCGTTCCGTCCGGCACCGGCGGGCGGACCGCGGTCTCGCGCAGCTCGTCCAGGACCCGCACGAGCACGCGCCGGCCCCGCTCCTGGAGGTCCGAGATCGTGTCGCCCGAGGAGAGGGACTGGCTCGCTCCCGAGAAGGTCGCGTAGAGACCCAGGAGGAGGAGCACGCCGAAGCTGATCGAGATGACCGCTTCGACCATCGTGTATCCGGCGGTCGTCCGGCGTCGCGCGGGTGCCATCTTCGTTTCTCCTTCCCTCATCTCGTGAGCGCCGTCGTGACGAGCTTCTCGCGGGGCCGGCCCGAGTGGTCGGTCCAGCGGATGTGCACGTTGAACACCAGCGGGTCGGGCGGCTCGAGGGCCGGGAGCGTGGGATGGAAGTACCCCGCGTAGGGGCCGCTCGTCCCGGGCGTGACGCCCGGGCCCATCCCCAGCCAGGGGTACTCGATCTCGATCGCCATCCGTTGCTCCGCCGCCCTGGGTCCCGAGAACCGTCCGAAGTGGACGCCGTCGAAGGCCGAGAGCCGGGCGGGCCAGACCCAGCGGGAGGGAGACTCCCGGTGCTCGGGTCCCGGCTGGTCGCCGCCGACGGGGGGAGGGGGCGCGTAGAACGTGACCAGGGTCTGGAAGGGCATCCCGCGCACGTATTCCACCGCCGCGTCAAGGTCATAGGTCGCGAGGCTGTTCTCGTAGGCGCCGCGCGAGACGTCGCGGAAGGTGAAGAAGGTCGGATAGACCACCACCGCGCCGATCGTGAGCACTCCGGCCGCCACGATCAGCTCCAGCAGGGTGAATCCCTGCGAGCGCGCCTGCCGCCCTGCCATGGCCCCTCCTCCGGCTGTCGCCCTCCAGAGCCGCCCGCCCGGGCCCGCTGGCCGATGGGGCGACTCGATCTGCTCCAAATTATATATTTGATACATGATTCGTCAAATGCGGCAGTTGTTTCCGAGCCGAGAGTTTGCGCCTCCGCACGGCAAGCCGGGGAGGGTTCCCGGCCGTCTCGTTCATTGTCGGCATGCGCCCCATGGACTTGCGCCTCGCTTGCTCCCCTCGGGGAGGGCCCGTATAGTCCGCCCGCGAAGGGCTCCCCATGCGCACCCTGCTGCTCCTCGCGATGCTCACCGCCGCCGGTTGCTCGGCGCTGCGGGGGGGACCCAAGGAATTCAAGGAGACGGCGGTGCTGGACCGGCCCTTCGATGCGGTCTGGGACATGAGCCTGGGGGTGCTGCGGCGGGAGTTCGGCGGCGTGGACCTCGTGGACCCCTCGAAGATGGTGATCGAATCGGTCTGGGAGACCCGCTTGCATCCCAAGGGCCTGGCCGGCTACCGGTCGAAGGGGATCGTCGAGGTCGTGGACGGCGACCAGGGCTACCGGGTCCGCGTCCGGGTCCGCAAGCAGGGGAACTCCGACGTCTGGCGCCCGCTCGACCTCCGGTACGCCGAGTGGCAGGAGGCCCCGGACGACGCCGTCCGCGCGGACCGGGTCCGCTGGCTGATCGAGACCGGGCTCGAGGCCGCGCCCGCGCCACCCGAGAAGCGCTGACCTACCGGAAGAGGCGCTCCAGGTCCGCGTCCTTGAGGGTCTCGAACCGGGGGTCGCGCCTCAGGGCCTTCACGTCCCGGAAGCCCTGGTCGCGCGCGGCCTTGATCGCGTCGAACGCCAGCGCCCGCCCGCCCTGGAGGGCATGGCAGGCCGCGAGGCCGATCCACGGCTCCCAGCGTGTCGGATCGTACTTCGCCGCCAGCTTGTACTGGGTGAGCGCGGAGTCGAAGCGGCGCCCGCTCTCGTGCTCCTTCCCGAAGATCATGTGGGCCTCGTAGAACCGGCGCCGACCGCCGGCCTCGTCCTTCTTCTTCCGGAGCAGCTCTCCGAGCCGGAACTGCCCCCCGCCGTCGCCCGGGTCGGCCTGGACGAGACGGGTGAGGTACTGCTCCTCCCGGACCTCGTCCTCCGCCGCGCGGGCCGCCTGGGCGAGCCTCCGGAGGAGATCGACCAGCACGCGTCGCGTGTCCGGATCCCGGGGATCGAGCCGCCAGGCCTCGTCCAGTTCCGCGGCGGCCTCGGTCCAGCGCGCGCTCTCGAGATGCGACTGCGCCAGGTTCCGGAGCGCGGGCGCGTAGCCCCGGTTCACCTGGAGGGCGCGGCGGAAATCGGCCTCGGCCGCCTCGCGGCGCCCGGCCAGCGCGTGGAGGGTGCCCCGGTTGTTCCAGGCCTCGACCAGATCGGGATCGAGCGCCACCGTCCGATCACAGGCCTCGACCGCCCCGGCGCGGTCGCCCGCGCGCGCGAGGAAGACCGCGAGCGCGTACCAGAGCTGCGGGTCGCGCGGGCGGAGCCGGGTCGCCTCGCGGAGCCGCGGGACGCCGTTCGGCGGATCGAGCGCCGCCGCCGCGAGGTGCCGGTCGGCGTTGGTCCGCCGGAGCGCGTCGAGCGCGCCGTGGACCGAGAGCGCGGTCAGGCCGGCCAGGATCAGGAGCAGCGCGGGGTGTCGGCCGCCTCCCGGCCAGCCCCGCCCCGTCAGGGCCGCGGCCACGCCGAGCAGCGCGGCGAGCGGGACCGCGGCCGCGGGGTTGCGGAAGATGTCGGCCGTGAGCGAGAGCGTCGCGAGCGCGACCACGACGGGGAGCAGAGCGAACAGGAACGGCACGTGCTCCGGCGCGGAGGGGAACCGGAGCGCGCGGACCGTGCGCGACCCCGCGAACAGGAGGAGCGCGAGGTAGAGCGCGAGCGACGGGAGCCCGGACTCGGCCGCCCACGCGAGGTACTGGCTGTGCGGGCGATCGACGCGGCTGTCGGGACGCTTCGCGTCCCAGCCGGAGATGCGCCATTCGTCGGGGTCCCGCCACCGGGGGAAGACGGTCGCGAAGTTCCCCGCGCCCACGCCACGGAGCCAGTGGTCCTGGGCCATCCGCCAGGTCCGTCCCAGGACCAGGAGGCGCGCGCGGGTCGAGCTTCCCTCGAGCGAAAGGGCCGCGGGCAGCGCTCGTGCGCTCCGGAGCGCGGCGGCGCGGGCGGTGGGCCAGACCACGGTCCCGGCGAAGCCGGCGATGAGGAGGACCACGGCGGGGAGCGCCTTCGCGCGCCAGCGCAGCTCGAGGGAGCCCCGGCGCTGGAGGAGCGCGAGCAGGCCCACGGCCGCGAGCCCGCCCGCGGTCGCGCCCAGGAAGCCGCCCCGCCCGCGGGTCACGACGAGGTAGGCGGCCGCGGCCGCCAGCGTCGCGAGATGGAACGCCGCGGCCCGGCCGCGCGTCGTGAGCCAGGCGGTGAGCGGCAGCGGCAGGAGGAGCGCGACATACTCGGCCGCCTCGTTGGTGTTCCCGATCGTGGAGACGGGGCGGCGCACCAGCATCCACCCCGCCGGCTCCCAGCCCAGCGCCTGCGCGAGGCCGTAGAGCGAGACCAGGAGGAGCGGGAGGTACAGGGCCGCCCAGAGGGTCCGAAGGAAGCCGAGGTGGCCCGAGAGAGCCGCCGCTCCGGCGGCAAGCAGCGTCAGCCCGCCCAGGCGGCTGGCAGCGGTCCACGCCTCCTCCGGGAGCCGGGCGCCCGGGATCGAGACCAGCGTCGCGCCGAGGAGCAGGAGGAGCAGGACCATCACCGGCGAGCGGTAGCCCGGCGGGCAGGGCTCGCGCCAGAGGTGGAGGAGGAGCGGGATGCCCATCAGCGCCGCCCCGATCAGAGCGGCGTCCCACTTCAGGAGGTGCAGGTCGCTCGACCGCGGCGAGAAGAGGAGCGGTGCGAGCGCCACGGCGCCGACGAGCGGCGCCGCGACGAGAAGGATGGACCTCCTCCCGGGAACGGCCGCCGCCTCCCCTTCGCCCACGCTACTCGAGCAGCGCCTCCACGAAGGCCGCGGCGTCGAACGGCTCGAGGTCTTCCGGCTTCTCGCCCACGCCGATGAATTTCACGGGGATCGGGACCTGGCTCCGGATGCCGATCACCGCGCCGCCTTTGGCGGTCCCGTCCAGCTTGGCCACGATCAGGCCGGTGACCTCGATCGCCTGGCGGAAGGTCCGCGCCTGGGCGATCGCGTTCTGGCCGGTGGTGGCGTCGAGCACCAGGAGGACCTCGTGCGGCGCGTCCGGCAGGCGCTTCGAGAGCACGCGGCGGATCTTCTGCAGCTCCTGCATCAGGTGCTCCTGGGTGTGGAGCCGGCCCGCGGTGTCCACGATCAGCACGTCCACCTTGCGGGCCAGGGCCGCCTCCAGCGCGTCGAAGGCCACGGCGGCCGGATCGGCGCCCCGGCCGTGCTTCACGATCCCCACCCCGAGGCGCTCCGCCCAGATGCCGAGCTGCTCGACCGCGGCGGCGCGGAACGTGTCGCTGGCGGCCAGGAGCACCGACTTCCCCTGCTGGCGGAACCACCAGGCGAGCTTGGCGATCGAGGTCGTCTTCCCCGAACCATTGACCCCCGCCACCAGGATCACCGTGGGGGGCGAGGACGCGGCGCGCACGTGAGCCTCCTGGTCCTCCTGGAGCAGCGTCTTCAGGTGGCCCTTCAGGAAGTCCCAGACCTGCGCCGCCTCGCGGATCTCGCGGTTCTTGTAGGCGGCCCGCACGCGCTCCATGATCGCCAGCGCCGTCTCGGGCCCCATGTCGGAACCGATCAGCTTCTCCTCCAGCTCGTCGAGCAGGGAATCGTCGAGCTTCCGTCCGATCGTGAGCAGCCCCTTGAGTCCCGACGCGATCTTGTCGTGCGTCTTCTTGAGGGCCTCACGCAGTCTCTGGAACATCGTCCTCCTCGTCCGGTGCCGGAACGGGCTCGTGGTCGTCGGGCGCGTCCTCCGGGTCGGCGACGGCCGACGCCTCGAGACCGCCGGAGGCGTCGGCTCCGCTCTCGGGGCGGCTCTTGAGGATCCGGTCCAGGATGCCGTTGATGAAGGCGCCGCTCCGGGACGTGCCGTAGCGCTTGCCCATCTCGATCGCCTCGTTGATGGCGACCTTGGGAGGGACGTCGGTGCGGAGCGTCATCTCCACGACGGCGATGCGCAGCACGTTCCGGTCCAGGAAGGCCATCCGCTGGAGGTCCCAGTTCTCGGCGACCGTGGAGATCTCCTCGTCCACCTGGTCGCGGTGGGTGAGGTAGGCCTCGACCAGCTCGCGGGCGAACCGCAGGGCCTCGGCCGGCTCCTTGCGGCCCTCCCAGGCGGCGGCCAGCTCCGCGTCCAGCTCGGGACCGCGGACGTCCCGCTGGTAGAGGAAATGAAGCGCCAGCTCCCGGCCCCGGGTCCGCACTCGCATCACAGTCTCGTCAGAGTCGCGCGAAGAGGTCGGCCATCTCCAGCGCGCTCAAGGCCGCCTCGGTTCCCTTGTTCCCGACCTTGCCGCCCGCCCGCTCCAGCGCCTGATCGAGCGTGTCGACCGTGAGGATCCCGAAGGCCGCGGGCACGCCGGTCTGGAGCGTCACCTGCGCGACCCCGCGCGCCGCCTCTCCCGCCACGTAGTCGAAGTGCGGGGTCTCGCCCCGGATCACCGCGCCCAGGCAGAGGATCGCGTGGTGCTTCCGCGCCGAGGCCAGCCGGAGCGCGGCCCCCGGGACCTCGAAGGAACCGGGGACGTGGACCACGAGGATGTCCTCGGAGGCGACCCCGTGGCGGAGCAGGGTGTCCAGGGCGCCGTCCAGGAGCCGGCGGGTGACCAGCTCGTTGAAGCGGGCCACCACCACCGCGAAGCGGCGACCGCTTCCCAGGGCCTGACCCTGCACGATCTGAGGCATGATGCGCGACGCGCCGGCGGGGAGGGACGATCCCTCCCGCTGGCCGGCGAGTCGGGGGATGGTATCCTCCGCCCCCCAGGCGGGCAAGCCGGCCCGTCGGACCCACGCATGCGACGCTTTCCTCTGCTGGTCGTGATCCTCCTGGCGCCGGTCTGCCGGTCCCTCGAGACCGGGCCAGGGTTCCGTCTGGCGGACCGGAGCGGAACGACCCGCACGGCCGGAGAGTTCCGAGGCCGCGTCGTCCTCCTCGACTTCTGGGCGCCGTGGTGACTCTCCTGTCGTGAGGAGTTGCCTCACTACCAGGAGCTGTCGGAGCGCCATCGGGACCGCGGGCTGGTGGTCGTCCCGGTCGCGGTCTGGTGCGATCCGGCCGAGGCCGGGAAGGCTCTCGACGAAGCCGGGCACCGGGGGCTGGCGCTCTTCGATACCTCCCGGACCCCGGGGGAGGAGTCGGCCGTGCTCGAGGCCTTCGGCGTGAGCGTGCTCCCGCACGCGATCCTCCTGGATCGGGAAGGGCGGATCGCCGCCTCGCTCGAGGCGCCTTCGCACGAGGACCTGGCCGGCGCGCTCGCGAAGCTCGGGATCGAGTGACGAAAAGGGGTCAGGCACCTTTTCCGCTCTTCCTTCCGACTTTCAACTTTCAACCTTCAACTTCCGACTTCCTCCTTTCCGATAGCTATCCCGTCCGGCGGGCCATGGGGAGGTTCATCGAGGGGACAGGATGGCGTCTCGTGGGACCCTGCGGCCGATGGGCCGCGCCCCGGGCCGGGGGGACAACCCGACCCGGCACCTGCGCCGCAAGGTCCGCGAGGGCCTCTTCACCCGCGTCGCCCTCTCCATCTTCATCTCCTTCCTCCTGCTGATCGTTCCGGTCGGCGCCTGGCTCTCCAACGCCATGGGCTCGTTCGTGCGCGACCAGGTCAGCCAGGACCTGGCGCAGGCCACGAACGGCCTGGTCGCCTCCCTTGAGCAGGAGCTGGAGGCGCTCGGGGAGCTGACCAGGAACATCACCGTGGTCCGGCAGCAGCTCGGCTGGTACCTCGCCAACCATATCCGTCAAGACCTGGACCGCGAGGTGGACGGCCTGAGACGGGAGTTCCTGAAGCTCGATCAGGTCCTGCTGGTCCACTCGGACAGGACGGCCTGGGCCTCGTCACCCCCCGGACTCGCGGCGCCCACCCCCGGGACCTCGCGCGCCCTGACCGAAGCGCTCAACGGCGGGCCGGCGACCGAGTTCGCGCCGGCGGCGGGCGGGGCCCGCGGGCTGATGCTCCGGGCCGCCTGTCCGATCCGGAGATCGCAGGCGGGAGAGCCCGGTCTGGGCCGCGTGGTGGGCGCCCTCGTGGTCGGACGCGTCGTGGGCGAGCGCGGGCTCGGCGGGTTCCGGACCGCCTCCGGCTTCGAGGCCGCCATCTACCACCTCGGGCGGAAGATCGCCGCGACCTTCCAGGGGCTGGACAACATTGAAGACGGGCTCACCTGGGGCGAGGCGGGGCGGACGGCGGTCCTCGACGGACGGCCCCACGAGGTGCGGCTCCGCGGCTTCCCGTGCGGGACCGAGAGCGCGACGATCCTGGTCGGGACCCCGAGCGAGCACGCGCGCACGCTGGTCCGCCGCGGGCGCGTGAGCGTGCTCGCGGTGTCGCTCACGACCGGCCTTCTCTCGCTGCTCCTCACGTATCTGGTCACGCGGGACGCCACCCGGCCGATCCTGCACCTCGCCCGCGCGGCGTCCGAGATCGGGCGGGGCAACTGGGAGGTCCGGCTCCCGGCGCTCGACCGGCGGGACGAGCTCGGGGTGCTCGCGCGCTCCTTCGCGATCATGGTGGAGCAGAAGCGGAGGGCCGAGCAGGAGCTCGTGCGCCGGAACCGCCAGCTCCTGGGGCTCGGCGAGCTCGCGCTCCGCACCGGCCGCACGCTCGAGGTGCGGGACATCGCCCGCGTGGCGTTGAGCGGGATCCCCGTGATCTTCGACGTGCACCGCATCTCGCTCCGGCTCTACGAGGCGACCCGCGACGAGCTGCGCCGGGTGAGCCTGCCCAGCGATCCCAACCTGCGGCTCTCGCGCGGACCGCGCCAGCCGCTCGGCGGGTCGCTCCGCGAGCGCGTGGTGCGCGAGGGCGCGCCGCTGGTCATCTCCAACCTGCGCCAGGGCGCGCGAGCGATGCGGCCGCCCCTCGGGTTCGCGTGCGTGCCGCTCTCGGCCCGCGGCGAGGTGCTCGGGACCCTCGACCTGGTCCGCTGGGGCGGGTGCTTCAGCGACGAGGAGGTGCGGCTCTTCGTGGCGCTCGGGCACCAGCTCGGCGCGGCCATCCGGAACGCCCTCGATCTCCTGGAGATCCGCTACCGCAACCTCCAGGTGATGCGGTCCGAGGTGAAGTACCGCTCGCTGATGGAGAACGCCGGAGACTTGATCCTGATCGCGGATCCGGAGGACTTCCGCATCCTCGAGATGAACGGCCAGGCGGAGCGCCTCACCGGCCGGCCGCGGGCCGAGCTGACGGGGCTCACGGTGGCCGAGCTGTTCCCGGAGGCCGAGCGGGCGCGCCTCGCCCTGGTGCTCGCCGAGGCCGCGTCCCGCGGTTCGGCTGCGACCGAGGAGCTGTCGCTGCTCCGCGACCGGGACGCGCCGCTGGCGGTCGGGATCAGCCTCCGGTCCGTGGACGTGGGGGACCGCCGGGTGCTCCTGGGCATCCTCCGGGACATCAGCGCCCGCAACCGCCTCGAGGCGGAGCTGGTGCTCCGGAACTCCGGTCTCCAGGAGGAGCGCTCCCGCCTCCAGGCCGCCCTCCAGAGCGTGCCGGACGGGCTCGTGGTCACCGACATGGACTTCCGCATCCAGCGGATGAACCGGCCGGCCGAGGAAATGCTCGTACCCTCGGGGCTCGAGGCGCGCGGCGTGCCGCTCCCCTCCGGACCCGAGTGGGCGCCGCTGCTCAAGCTCCTGGTCGCCGCGGCGCGGGGGGAGGACGGGGGAGCGGCGGAGATCGCGTGGCGCGGGCCGGACGGCCGCGAGCGGTTCACGGTGGCGCGCGTGAGCCGGATCCGGAGGGAAGGCGGCGAGGCGATCGGCTGCCTCGTGACGCTCCGGGACACCACCCAGGAGCGCGAGCTGGACCGGCTGAAGTCCGACTTCCTCTCCACGATCTCGCACGAGCTCAGGACGCCGCTCACGAGCATCCTCGGGTTCTCGAGCCTGCTCCTGGAGGAAGGGGGTTCCGCCCTCAGCGTCGAGCAGCGGGACTTCGCCTCCACGATCCACCAGCAGGGGCACCACCTGCTCGGGCTGATCAACGATCTCCTGGACCTCTCGAAGCTCGAGTCGGGGGGCGGGACCCCCGAGCCGGAGGAGGTGGCCGTGGCCGAGGCCTTCCGCGCGATCCTCTCCGAGTTCCGGCCGCTCGCCGCCGAGAAGGGGATCGATCTCCAGATCGAGGTCGCGGAGGACGCGCTCGCGGCCTGGGCCGACCCGCGCAAGCTCCACCAGGGCCTGATCAACCTCGTGGGGAACGCGATCAAGTTCACGCCCTCGGGAGGGCGGGTGACGCTGGCGGCGCGCCGCGTCGAGGGGGCCGTGGAGCTGGACGTGCGCGACACGGGGCCGGGCATCCCGGCGGACAAGCGCGCCCGGCTGTTCACGAAGTTCTACCAGGTGGAGAGCGGGGACACGCGGCCCGCGGGAGGGACCGGCCTGGGCCTCTCCATCACCCGGAAGATCATGGACCTCCACGGCGGGGAGGTGCGGCTCGCGAGCGAGGAGGGGCGGGGGAGCGTGTTCACGCTGGTCTTCCCGTCCCGCCCGGCGCCGCCCTCGGGCGGCGCGGCGACGGCCTCCTCACCGGCGCCGGCGGAGGACGCGCCCGCGCCCGCGGCGCGCGGCACGGCGCGCGGACGGGTGCTCGCGGTGGACGATCAGCCCGGGCTCCTGCGCCTGGTCCGCGGAGCGCTCCGGGGCGTGTGCGAGGTCGAGACCGCCACCTCGGGGCCGCAGGCGCTGCGCAAGGCGCGGGAGCGGGTCCCGGACCTGATCCTGATGGACCTGGCCATGCCGGAGATGGACGGCCTCGAGACCATCCGGCGGATGCGTCAGGATCCGGCGCTCCGCGACGTCCCCATCCAGGTGCTCACCGCCAAGGCGCTGGGGCTCCGCGTGGAGAAGGTCACGGAGGCGGGAGCGCAAGGGGTGATCACGAAGCCCTTCGAGCCGGCGGCGCTCGCGGCCCGCGTCACGGAGCTGCTGTCGATGCGCCCGCGAATCAGCGCAGCTCGCGGATCTTCAGCTTCGTGATCTTGATCAGCGCGCCTTCCGAGATCGCCAGCACGAGGTCCCCCTTGCGGGTGTACCCCCAGCGCGTGAGCAGGTCCATGCCGTCCGCCTCGCCGTTGCGATAGGTGACGATCAGCCGGCTCCCGATGAACGAGATCGTGACCGCGTAGCTCTTCCCCGCCTGGAGCGCGGTGTCCGCCGCGATGAACGGGATCGACTCGGAGGTCTGGTAGTTCTTGCCCATGCGGGGGATCAGGTTGAAGCTCCCCTTCTCGATCACGAACTCCATCTCGATCACGAAGTCGCGCCAGGCGCCCATACCCCCCGTGTGGATGACTCCCTGATTCCCTCCCGCCGCGGCCGGGTCGGGACCCTTGATGGTCATCACGCCCCCCTCGACCCGGACCTCGAGACCCGGCGTCGGGCTCCGCCTCCAGTAGTCCGGCGGGAGATCGGGGCCGAGGAGGTCCTTCGGGGTCGTCTGGGCCACGGCTTCCGGGGTGTAGGTGGCATCCGCGAGCTGATCGGACTCCGTGATCAGGTTGCGGTACATCTCCTCGTACTTCCTCCGCTTCGTCTGGTCCGGGTCGCGGAAGTGCTTCTCGAAGGTCTTCAGCAGCTCCTCCTCGGCGCGCGCGTAGTGCTTGCTGAGCGCGAGGCGCTTCTTGTCCGGGTTGGCGGCGACGAAGTCGCGCGCCTCGGTGAGCAGCTTGTCGATCAGCACCCGGTCGGAGACCTCGCGAAGCTGGTCCAGCTTCGCGGTGAACTCCGCGCCCATCAAGTCCTGCTTGGGCTCCAGCTCCTCGATCTTCCGGCGCGCGTCGGCCAGCTCGTCGGAGGTGCGCGTCTCCGGTGAGGCGAGCAGGTCCTCGACGATCTTCAGCCGCCGGGCGACGTCCTTCCTCTCGGTGTCCTGGTCGATCGTCTGCTGGGCGCGGACCCGGATGGACTGGTACTCCTTCGAGTAGTTCTTGTAGTCCTCCTGCTGGATCGGCTTCTCCTTCTTGGCGTCCTCGGCCAGGACCAGCAGGGCCTTCTGGGCGTTCTCGACGTTGCTCAGATCGAGGTCGGTCAGGCTCTTGTGGAAGGCCTTGATCTCGTCGATCCGCTGCTGTTCCGCGGTCTTCTTCGCCTTGTCGGTCGCGAAGTAGATGGCGACGATGACGGCGGCGATCAGGACCACCGCCCCCGCCGCGATCATGCCGATCGTGGTCGTGCGGTTGACCTGGGCCTGGACGATCACGCTCTCCCGCCGGGTCGATCGGGCCGTGGTCGGCCGCCGCGCGGAAGTCGCGCCCGTGGGATGGTTCGCGGGCGCGGGGGGCGTCGTCGGTCGCGCGGGCGGCGGCGTCGGGCGGGCGACCGGGAGCGGCGGTGGCGGAGCGGGCCGTGCGGCCGGCGGCGCCGGCGCCTGGGCGGCCGCGGCGCGCGCGCCCGTGGTGGAGCGGGCCGCCGTGGCCCGCGCCGCCGCCTTGGCGGCCTGACGCTCGGCCGCGCACGGCGGACACAGGACGCGGGCGGAGGTGACCTCGCCGGTCTGGGGGGGCATGGTGAAGCTGGTGCCGCACTTCTCGCACGTCGCCATGTTCGATCCCTTGCTCAGCCGGGGGGGCGTTGTGACCGTTCCTCCCGGAGTTTCTTCTCGAACAGCTCGCGGAAACCCGCGGGACGGGGGGTGCTCGCGAGCCGGCCTCGGCGTTTCAGGACGTAGATTACCACCAGCCCGACGCCGAGCGCGAGGGTGGCCCCCAAGAGCAGGCGCTCCTTGCCGGAGCCGGGCACGAGATGGGCGCTGGGGAGGAAACGGAGCGTGCGCGCCATCACCCAGGGCGCGCGCTTGACCGGACCCTCGGGCCGGCCGGGCCGCGGCGTCCCCTCGTAGCGGACGATCCGGAAGAAGACTCCCTCGATCTCGACCGCGTCGCGGCGGAGGGACTCGGGCGGGAAATCGGGACGCTCCAGCATGTCGAAGACCACGGCCTCCTCTCCGCCGGGGTCGGCCAGCCAGCCGCGGTAGACGTCCTCATGGCCGTCGATCGCCTCCGTGAGCTTCATCGCCCGGAGGTCCGAGATGACTCCGCGGGCCCGCACGAACTGGCCCCGGTACAGGTCCGGCTCGGCGAGGGCGGCGGCGTAGTCGAGCGTGAGGGTCACCCGCGCGCTCATCTCCTCGGGGGGGAAGCGGCTCACGGCGCTGAGCAGGCGCTGGTGGCCGAGGCTCTCGTCGAAGTCCTGGTCGTCCTGGACGCCCAGGAGCGCGCCCTGGAACACCGTGAGCAGCCTCTTCCGATGCTCGTCGCGCTGGGCCTCGGTGAGGCGGGGGACCTGGGGCTCGCTCCGGCGCGGCGCGGTCGGGCGCTGCTTGTGCCGGAGGAGGAGCAGCATCGCGACCACGAAGAGGATCGCGACGGCGAGCAGGCCCCGGACCTCCGGGCGGCGGAGCAGCGGGGTGGGGGGGCGTGGTTGGAGCTCCATGGGTGAACCGTGGCGCCGGCGCAGCTCTACTTCTTCGGAGCCGGCGCGCCGAAGGCGAACTCGATCTTCTCGATGTTGTTCCTCCGGCAGAGGTTCACGACCGTCACCACGTCGCGCCAGGGGACGCGCGGCTCCGCGTCGATGATCACCGGGATGTCCGGTTTGTTCAGGCGAACGTAGTCGCTGTGCGCCTCCTTGATCAGGAGCTGCAGCTCGGTGTCGTCCGAGACCTTCTTGTGCCGGTACTGGCGGACGGTCTGGTCGGCGGCGTCGTCCCAGAACATCGCGACCCGGATCTCCTCGATGATGCTGGAATCGGAGCCGACCCCCTTGTCGCCCTTGTCCTTCGGCAGCCAGGAGTCGAACTTCCCCTCGAGCTGTTTGAAGCGGAACGAACACATGAAGAAGACGCAGAGGCAGAAGATCACGTCCACCATCGCGACCACGTTGATCGCGACCGGGTTTTC
>Ga0187892_10004613_pt1 | contig 22875 bp, 21 predicted proteins | sample MA1701073metaG_FD_139345 | JGI IMG/M metagenome (GOLD analysis project Ga0187892, IMG submission 139345) | Bio-ooze microbial communities from a basaltic lava cave in the Kipuka Kanohina Cave System on the Island of Hawaii, USA - MA170107-3 metaG ... | reverse complement strand
GGCAGGACCACCATCTGCGCGCCACCGAGCGGGCTCGTGACGTTGCATGTCAATGGAAAGGTCTGATTGGGGGCGATGACAGTCGCCGGACCGCGACACGTCTGAATCGTCCGGTCTGCGGCCAGCGTTTCGCTGAATGTTGACTGAGTGAGAGTTGCGACAATTGCTGCCGTTAGCGCCAATAGAATCTTCACGGCGGTTTCTCCTTCGTTAGCTGTTCAGGTCTAACCGGTTGCACCGTGGCATCACCTGATGCCGACGTGCCTGGTTCTGTGGCATGATACGGTGGCAAAGCGCGCCAGAGGCTCTGGCCGGGAAGTATACGTCACCGTTGCTCCCCTCCGGCTGAAGAGGCACGGCGATTCGACCGTACCCGTCATTCGTAACCGTAGCAGCGCTTCAGCTCGTCGAAGCGGTAGTAGCGGCTGCCGTCCCGTATGCTTGCGCACGCCGCCTTGAACGGCATCTCCCGCTCGTTGTAGAGCATCTTGACCAGATAGTCGGCCGCCGAATTCGCGTACACGTCCCACTGGATGTTCACGGCATACGGCGTAACCACGGCCCCGCGCCACGGATTGTTGCTGTGCGTGTAGGTCTCCTCGACCGGGACCTGCCTGTCGCTGTACGGCAACCGCATGAGCGCGGCGAGCGGGATGACGATCTCCGCGTGCGTGAACCGCAGCTCGGCCAGCAGGGTGCTGTCGTGGCGGCGAATCGTCTCCACGGCGTTGAAGAAATCGTCTTGCAGCACCTGAGCCATCTTGAAGGTGATGGTCAGGCCGGCGAAGCTCGGCCCCTTGCCGTAGAAATCCTGCGCGTCCTTCAGGTATCCGAACCAGAGCGCCGCCCACGGCGAGATGAAGCGGTCGAAGGTCCACGTGCCTTCTTCGCTCAGGCCGGGAGCGACCTGATAGAGGCTGTACAGCGACGCCACCGCGTCCACCTCGTTGAAGGTGACCGGGGCGCCGGTGTCCGGGTGCACGAAGAGATGCCCGCCCGCAGCCAGGGTAGCCACGAAATTCGGGGTGAAGAGCCTCTCGAGGACCCGGCGGGCCTGCTCGCGGCTCCGGACGCCGTAGAAGATCGCGTCGAGCTTGGCCGCCAGCGTGGGGTCATGAGCGAGCCACTCCTGATAGTCGGCGTTCTGGGGCGCCTTGTGGAAGTAGAGCAGGTCCGTGTTCACCACGGGAGGATCGATGAGCGGAGTGAGCGTCGGCATGTGCGCTTTGAGCGAGGCGACGAAGTTGTTGCCGCTGTCCACCGCCCGGTCCTTGCCGGACGTCAGGACGTGGATCCGATGCCCGGCCTGAGCCCCGCTCGTGAAGAATTCGGGCAGGCGCGCCAGCAGCCGCGCGGCCAGCTGCTGGTGCTCCTTGACGCCACGGCCACTCAGGTTGCCGTAGCCGAGCTCCACGTTGGCCTTCTCGAAGCTCACCACCTGGGGCTCGAGCTGGCGGCCGAGCTCGGTGAGCGCGTTGGCGCCGCGAGCGTGCGCGATGAGCTGCTTGATGTAGTCGATATCGTGCCCGGAGGTGAGCGCCCGCGAGCCGTGACGCGCCACCAACTGCGTGAAGACCGGCGCGTAGCCCGCCGGCGAGGGCTCATAGGTGCGCAGGCTCTGCTGCGGCGCATAAGGCGTGTTCGACGCGAAGTAGTGTCCCTTCCAGGGCTCGGCCTCCTTGAGCAGGGGCCGATGGGTCGTCGTTCCTGAGTCCTGGGACGTGGTGAGACCGGAAGACCGTCGCGGCAGGTCGCCCTGGGCGCAGGCGAGGGCCGCTCCACCGACGAGGAGGGTCAGGCCCACGGTCAAGAGCATGCGCAGCCGATCTCTCATTGTGCGACCTCCGGTGACGTCGGTACGTCGAGCGCCGGGCTCCGCGGGAAGAATCCGTCCGGCGTGAGCCGAAACCCGATACTCGTCGTCGCCATGACTGGGTATTCCCCGACCATGGTCGCGACTTCGAGGGGGACAAATTCTATGCATTGACCAGTTGGCAGAGAAGAGAGCAGCTAACTCCCGAGGCTATTCCAATCCAAGAACCAGGTTTCCTCCCCGATTTCCAACGATTGGCACCGGTGCGTCACGCCCTGTCGGATTGACAAGCACCGTAAGACTCGGAGTCTATCCCGATATCAGCCCGCAGTATATCACGCCAACAGGTCACTGTCACAGGTGGTCCGCAGGGCAATAGACACCATGGCAACCTGGTTTCAGAGGCGGGATTAATCCTCGTGCTGTTCACGCCCGTGTGGTCACTCAACCGCTCGCCGTCATCCTGCGCTTGATCGTCGCCAGGCAATTTGCTACTGTGTCGGAGATTTCGTCGAGACCAGAGAACGATCCGGGTAATGGGTTCGGTCGCGAAGAGGAGGGGAGTATGGCTGTCAGATATTCGATCAAGGGCGTGGCGATCGTCCTCGCCGCTGCCGTGCTGGCTGTCTTGGTGGCCGCCACCATGGCGTCCGGGCAGCAGTCGCCGCCGGCTGAACTACAATCGAGTTTCAACAAGGCCGACAAGAACAATGACGGCTACGTAGACCGCCGCGAGTATCTCTCGGACCAGACGGAGGTCTTCTTCTTCATCGATGCCGACAAAGACGGATACTTGACTGTCGTCGAGATCCGTAGAGTCACCCCTCTGGATCAGAAGACCTTCGAAGCGGCCGATCGTGACAAAGACGGCAAAATCTCCATGGACGAGCACCTGGCCGCGGTCTCCAAAGACTTCGATCAGGCCGACAAGGATGGAAACGGCAAGATGAGCTTCGAAGAACTCATGGGGGCGATGCAGCCCAAATGATAGGCAACGTGGCACAGCCAGTTTGACCTTGACCGAGCGGGCAAATGGCGGCTAATATTAGTGTATCGGAAGCGAGTTTCATTCCGAGTCACTGGAGGGCAAGTGCTATGGGCATCGCACCAAGCGAGTTCGAGGAGGCGTACGAAGACGAGCAGACGATACGCGGCGCGATCCTCACCGAACCGATCCGGGGGTTGGAGCCTCGCGAGCCGACCTGCGTCCGGCCGCACACTTCGATACGGGACACGATCGAGGCGATGAATGATGCCCGGGTCGGCTGCGTCCTGGTGACGCAGGCGGACCGGCTGATCGGTATCCTGACGGAGCGGGACATCCTCAAGAAGGTCATCGGGAAATTCGAGCTGGACAACCAGGTCGAGCGATTCATGACGAAGAACCCGGAGACCGTGGGAATGGATGACGGCATCGCGTACGCGCTCCACAAGATGCATGTCGGCGGCTACCGGCACATTCCTGTCGTGGACAACGAAGGACGCCCGGTCGGCGTCGTCTCGGTGAGAGACCTCCTGAAGTTCATCGTCTCGCTGTTCCCCGCCGCCGTGCTCAACGTCCCCCCCGAGCCACGGTTGGCGGCGCGGGCGCTAGACGGCGGCTAGGACCGCACAGCGCCCTTCGCGGTTCAGACAGTTCGTCGGCACATCACCGTACGCGCGCATCGAGAGGATCGAGATGAGCCAAAGCGAGATCCAGCAGTCCGGGACTGCCGGCCGGCCTCGGCCGGTCAGCGAGGTGGAGACCGTGGTCGTCCGCTTCGCCGGAGACTCCGGCGATGGGATGCAGCTCACCGGCACCGAACTCACCAAGAGCGCAGCGCTCGGCGGCAACGACCTGGCGACCTACCCGGACTTCCCGGCGGAGATCCGCGCCCCCGCAGGCAGCCTGGCCGGCGTCTCGGGGTACCAGCTCAACTTTTCGAGCCAGGAGGTCTTCACGCCCGGAGACCAGCCGGATGTCCTGGTGGTGATGAACCCCGCGGCGCTGCGCGTCAATCTCCCGGACCTCCCGACCGGCGGCGTCCTGATCGTCAACAGCGGCACGTTCACGCCGCAGAACCTCGACAAGGCCGGATACAAATCGAACCCGATCGAGGACGGCAACCTGTCCAAGTACCAGGTCTACGCGATCGACATCTCAAAACAGGTGGCGCTTGCGCTCGAGGGGATGGGGCTGTCGGCGAAGGAGGTGGCGCGCTGCAAGAACTTCTACGCGCTCGGCCTGATGTTCTGGCTCTACAGCCACCCGACCGAGCGCGAGGAAAAGAGCATTCGGCAGAAGTTCCAGAAGAATCCGCAGATCGCCGAGGCCAACGTGAAAGCGTTTCGAGCGGGCTACAACTACGGCGAGACCACCGAGCTGTTCACGTCTCGCTTCCTGGTGCCGCCGGCGCCGATCGCGCCGGGCAAGTACCGCCACATCACGGGAAACGAGGCTACCGCGATCGGCCTGGTGACCGCGGCGCGGCTCTCCGGCCTCAGACTCTTCTACGGCAGCTACCCGATCACGCCGGCCTCCGACATCCTGCACAACCTGTCGATGTACCGGCACTACGGCGTGATCACGTTCCAGGCGGAGGATGAGATCGCGGCGGTGACCTCGGCGATCGGGGCGGCGTATGCCGGGGCGATCGGAGCGACCGGCACGTCCGGCCCCGGCCTGGCGCTGAAGGGCGAGGCCATGGGCCTGGCGGTGATGACCGAGCTGCCCCTGGTCGTCATCGATGTGCAGCGTGGCGGACCGTCTACGGGTCTCCCGACCAAGACCGAACAGGCCGACCTGTTGCAGGCGATGTTCGGGCGCAACAACGAGTGCCCGGTTGCCGTGGTCGCGCCGGCGACTCCGGTTGATTGCTTCCAGATGGCCATCGAGGCGGTCCGGATCGCCACGCGTCACATGTGCCCGGTCATCTACCTCTCGGACGGCTACCTCGGTAACGGCGCCGAGCCGTGGAAGCTTCCCGACATCGCCTCGCTGCCGGAGATCGAGGTGAAGTTCAGGACCGACCCGGAGGGGTTCTACCCGTACTTGCGCGACCCGGAGACGCTTGCGCGCCCATGGGCGATTCCCGGGACGCCCGGCCTCGAACACCGGATCGGCGGCCTCGAGAAAGAGGATGTGACGGGCAATGTCTCGTACGATCCGATGAATCACGAGCACATGGTGTGGACCCGCGCCGAGAAGATCAGGCTGATCGCCCACGATATCCCCGACGCCGAGGTCTACGGCGACGAGGCGGGAGACCTGCTCATCGTGGGATGGGGATCGACGTACGGAGCGATCACGCACGCGGTCAAGAACCTCCGGCAGCGCGGCCACCGCGTCTCGTCCATGCACCTGCGCTACCTGAACCCCATGTCGGCGAACGTCGGGGACGTGCTCGCGCGGTTCGAGCGCGTGCTGGTGCCCGAGATGAACCTGGGACAACTGCTGATGATCCTGCGAGCGAAATTCCTCGTCGAGGCGGTGGGGCTGAACAAGGTTCAAGGGAGGCCGTTCAAGGTCTCAGAGATCGTCGTGAAGGCGGAAGAGCTTCTGGGCGTTCGCGAGCGGGTTCGGCTCGTCGCGCGCGCAGGGTAGGAGTTGGACGTGACGATGTCTCAGGGCGACGGCAACGGGGCGCCGCTGAAGCTGACCCGAAAGGACTTTATCTCGGACCAGGACGTCCGCTGGTGCCCGGGTTGCGGCGACTACGCCATTCTGGCCCAGGTGCAGAAGGTGATGCCGGAGCTCGGCGTCCCGCGGGAGAAAATCGTCTTCGTCTCCGGGATCGGCTGCTCCTCGCGATTCCCGTATTACATGAACACGTATGGGTTCCACTCGATCCACGGGCGCGCACCGGCGGTGGCGACCGGGATCAAGGTCACGCGGCCAGATCTGATGGTGTGGGTGATCACCGGCGACGGCGACGGTCTCTCGATCGGCGGCAACCACCTCATCCACACGATGCGCCGTAACGTGGACCTGAAGATCATCCTCTTCAACAACCGCATCTACGGCCTGACCAAGGGGCAGTACTCCCCGACGAGCGAGCAGGGGAAGAAGACCAAATCGACGCCGCTCGGCTCGGTCGATCGGCCGTTCAACCCGCTCTCGGTGGCGATCGGCGCCGAAGCGACGTTCGTGGCGCGGGCGATCGACATCGACGCCGCGCACCAGCAGTACGTCCTGCGACGCGCGGCCGAGCATAAGGGCACCGCGTTCGTCGAGATCTACCAGAACTGCAACGTCTTTAACGACGGCGCGTGGGATCCGGTCATCGATAAGGCCGTGCGGAGCGACCGTCTCCTGGTGCTCGAGCACGGCAAGCCTCTCGTGTTCGGCAAGGACAGGAAGAAGGGGATCCGGATGCGGCCCGACATGTCCCCGGAGGTGGTCGAGATCGACGGCGACACCTCGGGGCTGCTGGTCCACGACGAGACACGACAGCAGGAGGGATACCACTTCATGCTGTCGCGACTCACGAGCCCCGCCTTCCCCGAACCGGTCGGCGTGTTGCGCGCCGTTTCTGCGCCCACCTACGACGAGCTGATCACCCAGCAAGGTCTGGCCGTCACCCGGCAGCGCGGGGAGGGCGACCTCACCAAGCTCCTCCATTCCGGCGAAACCTGGGTCATCCAGTAAACAGCCCCCGCGGTCCGCTCCCTGCCGCGACGGCCGTTTCGCTGCTCCCGCCCCGCCGGGTCATCAATATTCCACGTCATGTGATCACGATGCGGTCGAGGTTCTCCGTCGGCTCGGGATAACGCATCTTCAGCCCTCTGAGCGTCTTGACGATAACGGTGCCGATCACCAGATTGCGGTACCACTTGGCGTTGGCCGGGACGATATACCAGGGAGCCGATTCGGTGCTGGTCTTGCTGACCGCGTCCTCGTAAGCCTGCATGTACGCCGGCCAGAGTTTTCGCTCCTTGAGGTCGCCGACGTTGAACTTCCACCGGTCCTTGGGTTCGTCGAGGCGTGCCTGTAACCGCTTCCTCTGCTCATCCTTGCTGATATGCAGGAAGAACTTCAGGATCGTCGTGCCCGCCTCGACCAACATCCGCTCGAAGTCGTTGATCTGCGCGTAACGCCGCCGCCAGACGTCCGGCTGCACCAGTTCGTGCACCCGAACCACGAGCACATCTTCATAGTGGCTGCGGTTGAAGATCGTGATCTCGCCTCTGGCTGGCGTCTGCTTGTGCACCCGCCAGAGAAAATCGTGCTCCAGCTCCTCTTGGGTAGGCACCTTGAAGCTCGCCACTTTTACGCCCAGCGGGTTTACCCCCTCAAAGACGTGGCGGATCGTCCCGTCCTTTCCGGCCGTGTCCATGCCCTGTAAGACGACGAGGAGCCTGTGTCTGTCCTCGGCATACAGCAGCTCCTGGAGCTCCTCGAGCTCTTGGGTCAGCTTCAGCAGCCTATCTTGCGCGTCCTCCTTGCTCCCATCAAATGCGCTTGTGTCGTCGGGGTCCCATCGCCTGAGGTGTACCCGGCGCCCCGGCTTCACGCGATAACGGTCCATCGTGCGGCCTCCTTAGCGTGGTTTCTCGCAATCCCGATCAGAGCCGGCGTCACGCAAAGATCGTACTGAGATAGGCGAAGAGCTTTTCTGCGTCGGCAGGCTGGCTTCGATACCCTACGTATCCGTCCGGACGGATGAGATACAGCGACTCAGCGCCCGCCCCGTAACGATGGTGAAGTTCGCACTCCGGATCGAGCAGGATGGGGCCATCCCAGTGAAGCGCTTGGGGCGGCGAAGCGCGCGGCACAATCATATAGACACCGACGAGATCCGGGTAGCGGTTTCGGACGCGGCGGCCGATCTCCACCAGATGTCGATAGCCGGCAGCCGTCCCCGCGCCACCGTCGAAGAGCAGCAGGGCGTGTTTGGGAGTCCGCAGGAGCGCGAACAGTCGGACCGGGGCGCCGGAGCCGGCCAACGATGCCGCGGCATCCGGCGCGCGCTCGCCGGCTGCTGGTGCGGCCCCGAAATCCCGCCAATCGTGGACGCCCGGAGTCTCCGCGGAGGCGGACCCGCCCGCGACGACGTCGAGAAGTCCCGCGCGATGCTCGGCCACGATCGGGCTCCGCCGGTAGTTCAGGACGAGGCCCGAGATCGCCCTGGTGAGTCGATGCTGGACGACCTCGAGCGACGACAGAAACCCGGCGAGTTGGTTGCGAAGCGCCTGCGCGATGGGGTTCCGCAGCGTCACGACCTTCGTCGCCAGATCGGTCCCGGACAGGGTTGCGGCGGCGATCGGATGGCGCTCGCTCTCATAGCTATCGAGCAGGATCGGCTGGCCGGACTCTCGCGTCACCAGCGCCAGCTTCCACGCCAGATTGAACGAGTCCTGGATGCCGAGGTTCATCCCCTGCCCGCCGATCGGACTGTGGATATGCGCGGCATCACCGGCGAGGAAGACCCGTCCCACCCTGAATGACCGCACGATGCGGCGGTGAATGCGAAACTTCGCCACCCACGTCGGGTCGCTCACGCGCAGCTTTCCTGGAACGCGGGCATGGACGACGGCGAGAAATCGATCAAAGCTCATCTCCGTCTCGTCCTGCTCGGCCGTCTCCTGCGTCAGATCGAGAATCAGGCGATGCCGACCACCGGGAAGGGGCAGCGCCGCCACGACCCCCTCCGGCGTGAAAAACCCGTGACCCTCGTCATTGGGCAAGTCCCACTCAAGCCGGACGTCGGCCAACGCGAACGCCTCCTCGTATCGGCTCCCCTCGAAGGGAAGCCTGAGCGCTTTCCGCACGGCGCTGTGGGCGCCGTCGCATCCGACGAGCCATCGGGTCCGCACGGTCTCCTCCCGCCCGTCAGGATGACCAACAGCGGCGGTGACACCCGCGTCGTCCTGGCTGAACCCGGCAAGTTGAACCGGCCGCTCGACCCTCCCGCCCACTCGAAGCAGCAGTTGGTCGAGGGTGCGCTCCGTCTCACTCTGCGGCACGCTCAGGACGTACGGGAAGCGCGTGTCAAGCTCGTCCATGCTGAGGTGGACGATACGCTGCCCATTCGCATACGTGTTGACACCATGAACCCTTACCCCTTTCGCCACCAGCTCGTCGGCGATGCCCATGATCTCGAAGGTCTCGAGCGTCCGCGACATTACACCCAGGGCCTTCGAGGTGGCCGACGGCGCCTCTGCCTGGTCGATGACGCGAAACGAGAGCCCGTGGCGAGCCAGCTCGCACCCCATCGTCAGCCCGGTCGGCCCCGCTCCGACCACCAGGACATCGTCCACGCCCAACCGCTCAGCCATCAGCGCATCTCCCGTCATCGTCCGTAGGCATGCATTATCACCAAAGCCTCGCGAGAAGGCAAGCAAGCGCTTGGTAGCAGCCAAGGCGGTGACGTGATAGAATCCTGCGGATGGCTCGAGCTTGGAGGGCAAAGATGACATCGATCCTGGCGCGCGTGTTCATAGGATTCTTGCTTGTCGCGGGACCGAGCGGGACGGTCGCCGCCGCGCCTCCGGCCGCGCCGGTCCTGGTGAGCCCCGCGAGCGGCGCTCGAGCCGGTTTCGGCACAGGGCTGACCTGGGCGGCGGTCTCGGGCGCCGATTCCTACCGCGTCTGCATCAAGATCGGCGCCGATGACCTGTGCGGCTCGCTCCCCCTTTCTTCGGCAGCCGAACAGGTCCACACCGTCCCAGCGCAACAGACGAGCTTGTACCCCCCCTTCAACGACCTTCTTCCCATTGACGGCCGCTCGGTTCGCTGGAAGGTGGCAGCCTGCCGCGTGAATGAATGCACCTACTCCACCTTCCGCTCGATCACGTTCTTCATGACCCCCGAGCTCCGGAACCCCGCCGATAACGCCGTGATGATTCCCGGACCGAACACCTTCTCCTGGTCGCCCGTCCAGAACGCGACTTCCTACCGGCTCTGCCTGTCGCGGCCAGGCCTGGCGTGCGGGGCGCCAGGATCGTTGGTGCAGCAGACGTCGGCCACCAGTTACGCGATCCAGGGGAGGGATGACCCGCTTGGCCTCGGTAACGTCATCCACTGGACGGCTGCCGCCTGCTACGGCGCCCAGTGTGTGTACAATCAACGGGTGCGCGCGATCACTCGCGGGGCCGTCGGCGGACCGCCCACGCTCGAGGCCCCGCCGAACGACACCCTGGTAAGCCCCTCGTCAGCAGGGTTCAGATGGGGCAGCGTGCCGGGCGCCCTGTCGTACAAGCTCTGCGTTTCCCGGCCAGGCGTCGCCTGCGAAACGGGAGATTCGCAGGTCTGGATGGTGACGGGGCTCACCGCGACCAGGACGATTCCGCAGCCGCTGTCTCAAGTCGAGCGACTCCACTGGACAGTCGCGGCGTGCCGCGACGCCGCGTGCACCTACCAGACGCAGGTCCGGTCGATCCTCATGGCCGGCGGTCCCGTCACCTTCAAAGTCAAGGCCGGCGTCCAGGACGGGCAGGTCTTTCAGGCCGGAGGTATCAGCCGCTTTCTGGCTCACGGCGACCCGCTGGAGTCGCGCGTCTGTCTCGGCACCCCGGACCAGCCGGCCCGCTACGGCTCGTCCACGACCGACCGGGACGGCCGAGTGACCTTCCACCTCATGCCACTCGTGCCGTTCACGACCACCATCTCTGCCTACGGCAAGAACATCGACAACTGTCATGTACCTGGGTTCCGTCCCTACGTCGAGTTCTGCCCTCCCGAATTCGCCAGGGGACCGTACAACAACTCGACCCTCACGCTCGACCTCAATCCGGCTCACCCCAACAGATCGCTTATGAGAGTCGAGGATGGGGCGCTCGTCCTGGTGCACTGGACGAACCGGAGTCAGACCAGAGAGCCGATCTGCGGCCCGGTGCCCGAACCCCGCCTTCGCCTGAAGCCATGAAACGAGAATGCGGCGAACATCGCATGGAGGATGGCGGAGCTTGCGCGCCGTTCGGCAATCTGGCAGAATAGGTCTACGATGGCGAAGACGCTCCTCGATAAGGTCTGGGACGCCCACACCGTCCGCACGCTCGCCTCTGGCCAGACGCAGCTCTTCTTCGGCCTGCACCTGATCCACGAGGTGACCAGTCCGCAGGCCTTTCAGATGCTGCGGGAGGCCGGGCTGCGCGTCCGCTTCCCGGACCGAACTGTCGCGACGATCGACCACATCGTGCCCACCGCCTCTCAGGTCCGGCCGTTTCGTGACGCGCTGGCCGAGGAGATGACGGCCCATCTGGTCCGGAACTGCAAGGAGTTCGGCATCCCGCTCTTCGATCTGGACAGCGGCCGGCAGGGGATCGTTCACGTTATCGGGCCGGAACTGGGACTCAGCCAGCCGGGCACCACGATCGCCTGCGGCGACAGTCACACGTCCACCCACGGCGCCTTGGGCGCCCTCGCGTTCGGCATCGGAACCAGCCAGGTGCGTGATGTGTTGGCCACTCAGTGCCTGGCGATGACCAAACCGAAGTTGCGGCAGATTCGTGTGGACGGCACGCTCGCGCGCGGCATCTATGCGAAGGATGTGATCCTCACGATCATTCAGCAGCTTGGGGTGAAGGGCGGCGTCGGCTACGCGTACGAGTACGCCGGGTCGGCGGTTGAGGCGATGTCGATGGAGGAGCGCCTGACCGTCTGCAACATGAGTATCGAGGGCGGGGCGCGAGTCGGCTACGTCAATCCCGATGCAACGACGTTCGCCTACCTCAGGGGCCGGCCCTTGGCGCCGAAGGGCGAGGCCTTCGACCGCGCCGCGACTTGGTGGACGAACATGTCCACGGAGGCCGGTGCCATGTTCGACGACCTGGTTCGCCTGGACGCCGAATCGATCGAGCCAGTAGTTACCTGGGGAATCAACCCCGGTCAGTCGATAGGGGTGGAGCAGAGGATTCCGGATCCAAGCGACGCGCCCGAGGAGGATCGGGCTGCCTGGGCCGAAGCGCTCGCCTTCATGTCGTTCGAGCCGGGGCGGCCGATAGCGGGAACCCCGATCGACGTCGCGTTCATCGGCTCCTGCACCAACGCCAGGCTCTCCGACCTGAGAGCCGCCGCCGAAGTCGCGCGCGGCCGCAAGGTCGCCAAGGGGCTCCGCGCCCTCGTCGTCCCCGGGTCGCAGGCGGTCGCAAAAGCGGCCGAGGATGAGGGGCTGCACGAAGTCTTCCTCGAGGCCGGCTTCGAGTGGCGCAAGGCCGGCTGCTCCCTCTGCCTCGGGATGAACGAGGATAAGCTCACGGGCCGGGAGATCTGCGCCTCCTCCAGCAACCGGAACTTCAAGGGGCGCCAGGGGAGCCCGACCGGGCGCACGCTCCTCATGAGCCCGGCCATGGTGGCTGCCGCCGCCGTCGCGGGCGAGGTCACCGACGTTCGAGGCCTGCTCCGGTGAGCCAGCATCACGTCCGGCGGCACGTCGTCGGTCGTGGTATCCCGCTCCACGGCCACGACATCGACACCGACCGGATCATGCCCGCCCGATACCTCAAGAGCGTCACCTTCGAAGGGCTCGAACACCACATCTTCAAGGATGACCGGCAGCAGGCTCCCGACCACCCGTTCAATCAGCCCCACTATCGGGGTGCGACGATCCTCGTCGTCGGCCGGAACTTCGGCTCAGGCTCCTCAAGGGAGCATGCCCCGGAAGGGCTCCGGCGGTGGGGTATCCAGGGGATCGTGGGCGAGTCGTTTGCGGAGATCTTCTTCGGGAACTGTACCGCACTCGGGCTGCCCTGCCTGACCGTATCTGCAGATGATGCGACGTGGCTGCGAGAAGCCGTAGCCCGTCAGCCGGAACAGGAGATACTGCTCCACGTCGAGGATCGGCTGGTACGCTTCGGTGAGCGAACCCTCCAGGCCCACATCGCGGACCACGCGCGGCATCAACTCCTGACGGGCACCTGGAACACGATGGGGGTCCTTCTCGAAGCGGGAGACGAAATCGAGCGGCTGGCCAAGAGCCTCCCTTACGTCACCGGCTACTGAGACAAACGCTCCGCATCCTCGTACACCGCCATCGCGAGCGACTGCGAGGAGCGAAGCACACCCGTCTGGATGGCCACGCACCCTTCGGGTGCTCGCAACGATGCCTCCATCAATGCGATGCCGGAGCTTCCTGACATCGTCGTCTACATCGAAGCGCTTGAGGCGCGCATCGCCGGCCAACCGATCGAGCGAGTTCGCCTCTCGAACCCTTTCGTCCTGCGATCTGTCGATCCCCCCATCGAGGAGACTCACGGCAAGACGGTGACTGCGCTCCGCCGCCTCGGAAAGCGGATCGTCATCGCTCTTCAGGACGAGCTGTTCATCATCCTTCATCTGATGATCGCCGGCCGACTTCACTGGAGGCGCGCCGGATCGAAGATCCCGAAGCGGCTGGGCCTGGCCGCCTTCGATTTTCCGTCCGGCACGCTCCTCCTGACAGAGGCCGGCTCGAAACGACGGGCTTCACTTCACATTGTCAGAGGCGAGGCCGCGCTCCGTGGCTTCGACCCGGGTGGGCTCGAGGTGCTGGAGGCGGGTCTCCCGGCCTTTCGCGCGGCCCTCACGCGGCGAAACCACACACTGAAACGGGCCCTGACCGATCCCCGACTCCTCAGCGGGATCGGAAACGCCTATTCCGATGAAATCCTCCACCGGGCACGCCTATCTCCACTGAGGCTGACCAAGCAGCTTTCTGCCGACGAATTTGCTACACTCTTTCGGGCCGCTCGGAGCACCCTGATCGAGTGGACGGACCGCCTCCGACGCCAGACAGGGAGCGGGTTCCCCGAAAAGGTGACGGCGTTCCGCGACGCGATGGCCGTCCACGGGCGCTACCGCAAGCCCTGTCCCGATTGCGGATCACCGATCCAGAGGATCGTCTACGCCGAGAACGAGACGAATTACTGCGCCGGATGCCAGACGGGCGGCAAACTGCTTGCCGATCGGGCTGTGTCCCGCCTCCTGAGAGAGGACTGGCCCCGAACGCTCGACGAGCTTGAGGCCGCCCATGTCGGCACCGCCTGAACTCCACGCTTGTAGCAAGCAACCGGTGGGCCGACAGCGGCTGCCAAGGATGAGCATCGATGGACGCCTACCTGCGTGATATCCCGAAGGCGGAGCTCCACATGCACCTCGAAGGGTCTCTCGAACCGGAGCTGATGTTCGAGCTGGCTCGGCGCAACGGCGTCACGCTCCCCTACCTGTCAGTGGAGGCGGTGCGCCAGGCGTATGTCTTCAGCAACCTGCAATCGTTCCTCGATATTTACTACGCCGGTTGTCGTGTCCTGTTGCATGAGCAGGACTTCTATGATCTGACGTGGGCCTACCTCACGCGGGCGGCGGCGCAAGGCGTCCGCCACGCCGAGGTCTTCTTCGACGCGCAAACTCATACCGACCGCGGCGTGCCATTCGAGACCGTGGTCACCGGCATCCGGCGCGCCTTGCTGGACGGGCAGCAGGGGCTGGGCGTCTCCACGAGGCTCATCCTCTGTTTCCTCCGCCACCTCGGCGCCGAGGCCGCGATGGAGACCCTCGAACAGGCGCTGCTGTACAAGGACTGGATCGTGGCGGTGGGCCTCGACTCCTCAGAGGTGGGCTATCCCCCCGAGCGATTCCGTGCCGTCTTCGACAGGGCGCGCGACGAAGGGTTTCTCGCGGTCGCCCACGCGGGGGAGGAGGGTCCGCCGGACTACATCTGGCAGGCGCTCGATCTCCTCAAGGCGTCGCGAATCGATCACGGGGTCCGCTGCATCGAGGATGCCCGGCTCACAAAACGACTTGCCGCGGAGCAGGTGCCTTTGACCGTCTGTCCGCTCTCCAACGTGAAACTGGGTGTGTTCCCTTCCCTGGCTCAACACAACCTCAAGAAACTCCTCGACCTCGGCCTGTGCGTCACCGTGAACTCGGACGACCCGGCGTATTTCGGCGGCTACATTGCACAGAACTTTGAGGGTGCGCAGGCGGCACTCAATCTCAGCCGGGACGACATCCACCGCCTCGCACGGAATTCTTTCCAGGCTTCGTTCCTCAGTCCCGAGGAAAAACGCGGCTTCATCCGGGGGTTGGATGAGTTCATCGGGCGACACCGATAGGCAGCGGCAGGGCCGGCCTGGTCGGCGAGAAGAGCGGATGATGGTGACTCGTTGGGGCCTGTTCGGGGCGGCTGCCGCTGTAGGCATCCTGCTCACGGGGAGCTGCGCGCCGGTTTCAAGAACGGCGCGCCCCCTCGACAGGATCAACCATCTGATCGTGATCGTCCAGGAGAACTGGAGCTTCGACGGCCTCTACGGTCTATTTCCCGGCGCAAACGGCATCACCAACGCCGGGCCAACAATCAATCAAGTGGACAAGGACGGTCGGCCCTACACGACGCTCCCCGCGGTCATCGATAACATGAGAAAGCCCCACGCCATCGACGCGCGAGTCCCGGCCGATTTACCAGTCAAACCCTTTGACCTGTCACCACATATCCCGCCTGACCAGAAGACCGGCGTCCCCGTGCATCTCTTCTACACCCAACAGGCCCAGATCAACGGCGGCAGGATGGACAAGTTCGTGGCGTGGAGCACCACGGGTGGGCTGGTCATGAGCTATTACGACGCCACGCAACTGCCGGTCGGCAAGCTCGCCCTGCAATACACCCTCGCTGACAACTTCTTTCACGCGGCGTTCGGAGGCTCGTTCCTGAACCATTTCTGGTTGATCTGTGCCTGCACGCCGGTCTGGCCGAATGCCCCGGCGAACCTGATCGCAACCTTCGACGGACAAGGAAACGTCGTGACTGATAATACCGTGACGCCCGATGGATACGTCGTCAACACCGCGTTTTCGATTAACCAACCACACCCGGCTAGGATCACCGACCCCGCCCGGTTGGTGCCCTCCCAGACATTCCCGACGATCGGTGACCGCCTCAGGGAGAAGGGGATCTCGTGGGCCTGGTACGCGCAGGGCTGGGACGATGCGCTCGCCGGGCGACCAGACCCGACGTTCGCCTTCCACCACCAACCATTCGCCTACTTCGCCAACTATGCGGATGGGACGAAGGCCAAGGCCGCTCACCTGAAAGACGAGCGAGACTTTCTGCGCGCCCTGACCACCAACACGCTGCCGGCCGTGTCATTCGTGGTCCTGCTCGACTCCGACAGCGAGCATCCCGGACTCGGCAGCGTGCTGGCGGGTCAGGAACATGTCGCGAGGCTTGTGAAGGCTGTGCAGGCAAGTCCCTATTGGGCCGATTCCGCGATCATCATCACCTATGATGAAAACGGCGGGCGATGGGACCACGTACCCCCACCGGTCGTCGATCGCTGGGGTCCCGGCACGCGCGTCCCGACCATCATCATCTCCCCGTACGCCAAGAGGGGATTCGTCGATAACACGCAATACGACACGACCTCGATCCTCAAGTTCATCGAGACACGTTGGAACCTGGCGCCCCTGGGCACACGCGACGCCGCCGCGAACAATCTCACCAACGCCTTCGAATTTTCACAGGCTCCACCGCGAGACCGATGACCCCGCGGCCCTTGCTTCACAACCGACGTGTTATCAGCTACAGTATGGCCGCGACAGTAATCCTGGAGAGGGGACGGCGACGTCGCCGGAGTCGGTACGAGGCGGCACCAGGGAGGAGGACAACATGGAGAATTCGAGGGAGACACAGCAGGAACGGGACGGGGTGACCCGCCGCGCGTTCATCATCCAGATGGGGACGGCGGCCGCCATTCTCAACGCCAGCATGCCTGTGTTCGCCCAGGCGCCCGCGCCCGCGCCACCGCCGACGATTCCCGGCAAGGAGAAGCTGATCGTTCGCAGCCCCCGGCCGATCAATCTCGAGACCCCTCTGAAGGACCTAGCCAGCGAGATCACCCCCAACGACCTCTTCTTCGTCCGCAATAACTACGACGGACCCGAGATCAACCCTGATCAATATGCGCTGAGGATCGACAGCGAGGTGGAGAATCCCCTGACGCTCCGCCTCGACGATCTGAAGCGGATGGACCAGGTCACCCACACGATCACCATCGAATGCGCCGGCAACGGCCGGAGCTTCTACAGCCCGAAGGCCCCCGGTCTTCAGTGGGAGCGAGGGGCGATCGGCACCGGCGTCTGGACGGGCGTTCGGTTGGCGGACGTGATCAGGATGGCCAAGCCGCGGCCGACCGCCAAGCACGTCGTCCCGAACGGCAATGATGTCCCGCCCACGCCGCAGGCCCCCGATTTCATCCGGAGTCACCCGATCTGGAAGGCGATGGATCCGCACACCATGCTCGCGCTGCAGATGAACGGCAAGCCGGTGCCGCACCTCCATGGGGGGCCGGTGCGGCTGGTCGTGCCCGGATGGATCGGCTCGGCGTCGATCAAGTGGCTGACCCACATCACGCTAGCCGACAAGGAGTTCGACGGCCCGTTCATGAAGCGAAGCTATCGATCTCCACGCATCGAGGACCCGAACGACAGCTATTCTCTCAGGTCGCTGGAGTGCAAGTCGGTGATCGTCAATCCGCTGGATGGAGCGCAACTGGCCGGCGGTCCAGTCACGATCTTCGGCTATGGATGGGCAGGCGAGGGGACCGTGGTGGGAGTCGATGTCTCCGCCGACGGGGGCCAGTCCTGGGCCCCGGCCAAGCTCACCGGCGACGAGCACCGCTACGCCTGGCGCCGCTGGGAGTTCGCATGGACCCCAAAGAGCGGCCAGCACACCATCATGGCCCGGGCGTCCGATTCGCTCGGCCGTGTCCAACCCGCAAGCCGGCCACGAGACCCACAAGGGTACCGATGGAACGTCATCCACGCCGTGCGGGTCAATGTGGCGTAGCCCTGCCTGGCGCCTGTTGCCGGGCGGCGCAGAGGGCAGACGCGCGCTCATCTCCGTTCCGCTGACCCTTGGACTGACAATCGGCTGGGTGGCAGCGCAGCCGCAGGCCCAGGGGATCCCCCTGCCGCCCGGCAAGGACGTCGAGCTCGTGGTCAGCCGCTGCATCATCTGCCACAGCCTCGAGATGGTGGCCCAGCAGCGCCAGGACCTGGCCGGATGGCAGGCGATCGTTGATCGGATGATTCAATACGGCGCGCCAATCTCCACCGAGGAACGGCAGGTCATCCTGGAGTATCTTGCCACGTCTCTTGGCCCACAATGATCGGCGACACACCATCCCTGCTCCGCTCTGTCAATAAAGCTGATACACTCTGTTAAAGGGCGCGATGGAACATTACAGACCCTTCCGCCGGGGTGAACATTCGAATTTGGATTAGGCTGGAACCGAACAATGCGAAGTGTCGAACGACCCCCATTGTCCGTCGTGATCTCCAACACTCAACCTTGGCCCGAGGTGCGCCCGTGCCTGGATTCGCTGCACAGTCAGGCTCAAACAATTGGGGCGGAGATCATTCTGGCGGATAGCAGCGGTCAGGGGCTGCCTGACGTCCCCGATTCATCCTACCCGGAGGTCACCTGGCTCAAGGCCCCCGGGGCTTCCGTGTTTCAACTGCGTGCCCTCGCCATAGCCCATGCCCGTGGAGAAATCATCGCGGTGACGGAGGATCATTGTGTCCCGCAACCCGGTTGGTGCGAACAAATCCTCAAAGCTCATAAAGACTATCCCGAGGCTGCAGCTATCGGCGGCGCCGTCGAGAATGGGGCAACTGCGTCTCTGGTTGACTGGGCGGGGTTTTTCATCAACAATGCGCGCTTCATGCTGCCGATCCAGTGTGGGGAATGCGAGCACATCTCCTTGCAAGCCAACATCTCATACAAGCGGCGCGCGCTGCCAGACCGCTTTCCGGACTATGGGATCGTCGAGCATCTTTTCAACCGGGCACTCCGAGAAAAGGGCGAGAAATTGGTCGCCGATGACCAGATCGTCGTCAAGCACGTTCAGTCTCTTGGTTTACTCGACAGTTGCACAATCAATTTTCATAGTGGACGCTCTGTCACGGGGTTTCGCCTTCGGCATATGCACTCCGGTGAGCGGTTGCTCCAGCTCCCAAGGTGTTTCATCGTGCCGTTAGTCAGGCTCTGGGTGACGCTAAGGTTAGTTCTCAGAAAGCGACGCTTTGTGGGCCAACTTCTAGCGAGCATTCCGATCATGGCCTGCATTCTCAGTTTCGTCGCCGCAGGGGAATTCGTCGGATTCATCGCAGGCCCAGGCAACAGCCCGCAGCGGCTCCAATGATCTGATCACTGCATACCGTGGTGACTGCGACTTCCTTGACAAGACGCACAGACGTGATGCCTACGATCGATTTCCACGTCCACCTGCCGGTGCCGGAATGGCTCGAGGGCTGCCTCGGTCCCTACCTCGAGTCGGCGGAACGGTATTTCCGCACCAAGGCGACGGCGCGCCCGATCGAGGACCTCGCGACCGAGTACGAAAGGCTCGACATGATCGGCGTCCTGCTCGGCTGGGACGCCGAAACGCTCACCGGACGGCCGCCTCTTCCCAACGAGCTGGTCGCTGGGATCGTCAGGCGCTTCCCGGACCGCTTCGTCGGCTTTGGCTCGGTTGATCCGCACAGGCCCGGCGCGCGAGAACTGGTGCGCCGCCTGCCCGACCTCGGCCTGATCGGACTGAAACTCCACCCGACCATGCAGGGCTTCGATCCGTCGAGTGACGCCGCGATGCGCGTCTTCGAGGCCGCCGCCGAGGCGAGGCTTGCGGTCATCACCCACGCGGGGACGAGCGGCCTCGGCGCGGGACGCCCCGGGGGACAGGGCTTGCGCATCGATTTCGCGCGGCCGATCCTGCTCGACCGGGCGGCCGCCGCCTTCCCCCAGACGCGGATCGTGCTGGCCCACGTCGGCTGGCCGTGGCACCTCGAGGCGCTCGCAATGGCGCTCCACAAGGCGAACGTCTTCATCGACATCTCCGGCTGGCGCTACCGCTATCTCCCTCCGGAGGTGTTGCGGGACATGAAGGGCCGACTCGCCGACCAGTTCCTCTTCGGGACCGACGTCCCGATGTTCTCGCCATCCGACCTCGTGGAGGAGTTCGCCGCGCTCCAGCTCCCCCAGGAGACGGCGGCAAAGATCCTATCGCACAATGCGAGCCGGCTTCTCGACCTCAAGGCTTGAAGCCGGATCGATCTATCGACCGTAAAAAGTTCGCCCGCGCTCGAGGCAACGATGACGATGCCAGAGGCGCGGGCGATTGGAGGCTGAGAATCAGGAGTTTACGGCGAGCGTGGACTTTTCGGGGACAAGCACCTCGACGCGAAGCGTGAATTTCCGCGTCTCGCCAGGTCGCAACCCCCCGACACCGACCATGCGCCTGGTCAGCATCTCGCCACGTTCATCATGAACCTCGACCAACACCGAGTACTCCCAGGCGGCCTCGGTGCCCGGGTGGCGGATCGTGCCGTCCACGCTGAGCGGACAGACCGTCGCCCCACCGGACCGCTCGAGGGTGAGCGCGTCGAGCCGGAGGTGCCGCTGACAGGCCGGGCAGACCACTGCGCTGCGAAGAATGTGCTCCCCGCAGTGGGGACAGTTCCAGGCCTCACCGCTTACGTTCTGAGTGCTCACCGCAGGTGCTCAGGGCCGCCCCCACTCGACAGGGCGTCCTCGATCTCCCCCTCCTTCCAACCGAACTCGACCTTGCCGCGCATCTTCGAGCCTGCCGCGACCGTGAGGCTTCCGGCTTTGAGATCGCCGATCAGGGTGCCCGACTCCTTGAACTCCACGCGCGACGTGGAGACGATCTGCCCCCTGACCTCTCCCCCGACGAGGACGGTCTCCGCGTTCACCTCCCCCTCGATCGAGGCGCCCGGCTCGATCATCAGCTCACCCTTGACGTTGACGTTCCCCTTGAATCTGCCCGCCACCCGGATGTACCATTCCCTTCGATCTTACCCTCGATCGTCAGGCCCGCGGCCAGGATCGATTCAGAGGGCTTCGGCTGTGTCATCGCCATCGGCCGTTCCTCCATGCGCCGCACCGGTCCGGGCGAAGGTCCCGCCACGCGCTCCGGCGGCGACTCGACTCCCGGCTGTGGTTTCGCAACGGGTTCGTCCTTCCGAGACTGCTGTCCGAACAGTGCCATGTCTCACGCCTCCTTGGGCCAGGGGCAGGAACCTGGTACGCGGGCCGCTTTTGCGGGTTTGCCGCCCCGAGTGCCCTCCCGCTCTGAAGTGTCTGCGCAACGGACGGTATACAGCAGCAGTGGAGCGCAGACTTTCGTGTCTGTAGACAGTAGTCGGTGACAGCGATGAAGTCAAGTTTGAACTGCTCTTTTGCTTGACAGATGATGAAAGGAAGCTATGCTGAGGACACGATCTCAGCAAATGAGGGTCACATGTCAGCAGGCACCAAGGCCTGCTCGGACCTCCGGCATCGCAGGAGCGGAATGTGAAGCAGGTGGAGCCGCAGGTGTTTCTCCTCGCCAAGCCCGCGCTCAACGAGCAGGGGCTTGCCGCCTATCTTCAGGCAGTCGGCGCCCACGGGTGGGCCACCGACGCACCATCGGCAGCGGAAAAACTCATCGAGGTAGCCGGCCGTTCCTGCTACCGCTCCTTCGAGCCCGGCCTCAACCCGAATGTCATCAGGGTCCGCGAGGGGAGCAAGAGTTATCTAGAGAACATTCTTAAGGTTAAGCACGGAAGTGTCATTGAACACGCGAACTGGACCTTCGCTTTTTTCAACGTCAGCCGGATTTTCACTCATGAGGTTGTGAGGCATCGGGCGGGGACCGCCATCAGCCAGGAGAGCCTTCGGTTCGTTCGGCTGACTGAAATCCCGATCTGGCTGCCGCCCGAGATCCGGGAGAACCCCGAGGCGCTCGCGATCTTCGAGGAGGCGGTGGAGACGAGCGAGAAGGCGCAGCAGCGACTGGCCGAGATCCTAGAGATCGAAGGGCGGCCGTTTCACGAGAAGAAGGTCCTCACCTCTGCCATGCGCCGCGTGGCCCCAGACGGGGTCGCCACGACCCTCATCTGGACCGCCAATGCCCGCACCCTCCGGTGGGTGATCGAGGCGAGGACCGAGCCTGGGGCGGAGGTGGAGATCCGCCTGGTCTTCGGAAAGGTGGCCGAGATCATGACGCGGGAAGCTCCCAACCTCTTCGGCGACTTCAAGCCGATCCCCCTCCCCGATGGCACCTCTCAGTGGCAGCCCGAGCACAGCAAGGTCTGATCACGCTGGTCCCAGAGTGGGGTAACGGCAGATAACGAAAAGTCGCGTCATCCGTCTCGGAGATCCGGGCGACGATCAGGCCCCCTTCGTCTTCAGACAACACGACCGGGTAGCCTGGAGACGGCCCGATGGGTCGCCCGACGGCGAACTGTCCGGTGTGATCATCGAAGGGATCTGTGAGTACCTGGAAGCCGGAGGCGTCTACCGAAATCGATACGTTGTGCAACGACTCGACGGAACGAAGTTCGCCGCCGGCGACTTCGATCTCATCAGGCTTGCGGAGGCGCAAGAAGGTTCATCTGGGGCGGCACCCGGAATGAAGCTCACGGCCCACGGCATCGACATCCACTATACGATCGAGGGCGACGGCCCGGTCGTCACCATGAGCCACTCCCTCGGGTGCAACCTCTCCATGTGGGATGAGCAGGCCAGGGTGCTCAGCAGCCGCTACAGGGTCCTCAGGTACGACACGCGAGGCCACGGCCAGACGACGGTCACACCGGGCCCCTACTCGCTTGAAATGCTGGCGGAGGACCTTTACGCGCTCCTGCACGGCCTGGGTATCGTGGAGACCCACTTCGTAGGGATCTCGATGGGTGGGATGATCGGACAGCTCTTCACGCTCAAGCACCCGCAGATGCTACGAAGCTTGGTGCTGTGCGATACGACAAGCCACTACCCGGGCGATGTCCGGCCGGCTTGGGAGGAGCGAGTCCTGACCGTCCTGGCGAGAGGGATAGAGCCGCTCGTCGAACCCACGCTCCAGCGCTGGTTCACCACCCCCTTCCGAAAGCAGCGACCGGATCTGATGGATCGGGTGCGCGCGATGCTCCGTAGCACGCCGCCCAAGGGCTACATCGGCTGCTGCCATGCCATCCCGACGATCAACACCACCGATCGCCTCCGCGAGATCCGCTGCCCCACGCTCGTGATCGTGGGCGAGGAGGATAAGGGCACACCGGTTGAGATGGCGCGTGCAATCCACGCCGCCCTCCCCGGCTCCGAGCTGGC
>Ga0187892_10004612_pt1 | contig 22881 bp, 16 predicted proteins | sample MA1701073metaG_FD_139345 | JGI IMG/M metagenome (GOLD analysis project Ga0187892, IMG submission 139345) | Bio-ooze microbial communities from a basaltic lava cave in the Kipuka Kanohina Cave System on the Island of Hawaii, USA - MA170107-3 metaG ... | reverse complement strand
TTCTTGCCGACGCTGAGCGGCACCTGGACCAGGGTGCTCATGCCGGCCTTGTACACGGACTTCGTGGCCTTGAGGACGCCGTGGCCGGCCGTCTTCACGGTCACGTTACCGGCGACGCCCGGGGTACCCAGGGCGCCCGTCGCGTTGCCCTTGATGGTCTGGGCGCCCGCGATGGTGGCCGAGGTCGAGGTCGGGATCGTGCCGGTCGTGGTGAACTGGTTCAGCGAGAACAACGGGACGGTCAGGCTCACGCTGTAGTTCGTGGCCGTCGCGCTGCCGGTGGCGCCGAGGCCGCCGGGCCCGCAGCTGATCATCTGCTGCGGCTTCACCTCGCCGTTCACCGGCGTGTAGGTGCAGGTCGAAGTGCTGTTGGTGATCGTGAGATCCACACCCTGGAGCGTGGTGCTCCACGTCGCCGACAGGAGCGCGCCGGCGCTGGCGGCCGAGCCAACGACGAGCAACCCCATGCCCGCGATCAGAGACAAGAACAATCGACTGCGCATCTGCGTCTCTCCTTGGTGATTTCCTGCCGCACCCTGACCTGGGCATGGCTGAGCCGACACACTGCAATCCGGGTGCCAAGGCCCTCGGACCCCAGCAAACGAGTACTCAAACCATCGATCCAGAAGGGGAAACCTGGATCTTTCGCGGCTGCGGCGAGTCGCCGGAAAGCAGGCCCGCGAGGCAAGGTCGTTCCCCAGTCGGGGAAATTCTCTTCCGCGCGCTCTTGCCCCGAGGGGTGAGCCGATCGCAGTCACCGCGCGGACCGGCCGGGGCACAACCCTGACGAGCGCGCCGCGATTGGCGGAGGGGGCGCAGCCGGTAATATGCCCGGTTCGCCTGAACCCGGACCGGACGAGCGGAGGACGAGAGCGTTGGCCAAGGCAGCAGTACACGGGCGCAGCGGTCGCCCTCTACGAGGGTTGGCGATCGCGCTCCTCGCTGCGGCGTCGCTCTGCGCGGCGGCGTGCGGCGGCGCCGGCGACGAGGATCTCGAGCAGCGCCTCGCTGCGATCCGCACACAGCAGGACGACGGCAAGGCTGCGGACACGCTGAGCGAGCTCAAGAAGCTGATCGAGGACCACCCCGAGCACCCCGAGCTCAACTACCGACTCGGTCTCGCGATGCTCGCTGCGGGCCGGCCCACCGAGGCGGTGTTTGCGCTGCAGAAGGCGGCCGCGGCCGACGACTTCGCGGTGACCGCCGGGATCGTGCTCTCCTCGACGCTCGCGCAGACGAACAACGCCGCCGAAGCGATGCGCGCGGCGGACCGCGTGCTCGAGCGCGAGCCCGACCACGAGGCGGCGCTGCTGCTGCGCACCACCACCGCGATCCAGCTCCACGATGCCGACGTCGCGCTCGACTCGGTGGACCGGCTCCTCGCGATGTCTCCCGACAATCGGAACTTCCTCTTCCTGCGCGCGGGCGCGCTCGGCGAGGCGGATCGGCTCGAGGACGCGGAGAAGGCGCTGCGCGAGCTGCTCGACGCGGATTGGGAGCAGGAGCCGCTCGGCCGCGTGCGCGCGTGCAACAGCTACGCGCGGTTCCTGTTCGAGAAGGTCAAGGAGCCGGAGCGCGCGGTGGAGGTGCTCGAGGGGTGCGTCGCGAAGAACCCGGACGACCTCCGCCTGCTCAAGGGCGTCGCCGACCTGCTCGAGGAGTTCGAACGCGATGAAGAGCTGATTCCGATGCTGGAGCGCGCGCTCGAGAAGCACCCCGACTCGTTCGCGCTGCAGAGCGGCCTGATCGCGGAGCTCGTGGACGACAAGCGCCTCGCCGACGCACGGGAGCTGTCGGAGAAGTGGGCCAGCGGCGCCGACGATGCGAAGAGCTGGTACAACGCGGCGAACGTCCGCCGCCGCACCGGCGACGTCGAGGGCGCGCTCGCGGCGGTGGACCAGGCGCTCGCGCTCACCACGACGGAGCCCGAAGAGGACTTCCTGTTCGTCCGCGCCGAGCTGCTGCTCGAGCTCGGCCGGCTCGACGAGGCCGAGAAGCAGGCCGCCGCCCTGAAGGGCCAGATGTTCCGGAACATCATCGACGGTCGCATCGCGCAGGAGCGCGGCGACCCGAAGCGCGCTCTCGAGCTGTTCGGCAAGGTCAGCATCGACTGGCCCCAGAACTACGCCGTGCGGGCGCTGGCGGCCCGGGCCGCCTACGACCTCGGCGACGCGGAGCGCGCGAAGTCCGACCTGCTGGAGGCCACCCGGCAGGCGCCCGAGGACACCGACGCCGCGCTCTGGTTGGCGCGCATCTACTTCTCGGAGGGAAACTTCCCCCGAACCCTCGAGTTCACCGCGCGCCACGTCGAGAAGCGCGGCTCGCTCACCCCCGATGCGCACCTGCTCACCGCGGAAGCGCTCGCGCTGTCGAACCACGGCGAGCGCGCCCTCGAGGTGCTCGACGATCTCGCGGAGCTGAACGACGGGACGTTCCGCGACACGGCCTGGATCGCGTCGGCGCAGCTCCAGGCGCGGACGGAGCCGGCCAAGGCGCTGTCCATCTTCGAGAAGCGGATCGGCGGGGCCAAGCTCGACCTCGGCGACCCGGCGCGGTCCGGCCTGCTCGCCACGCTCGTCGATCTGCTCGTGCGGAGCGGGCGCGGCGCCGACGCCACGCAGCGTCTCGAGCGCCTGATCGCGAAGCGGCCGGAGTCCGCGCCGCTCATCGCGCTGCGCGGTCGCGTCGCGTTGGCCGCGGGGCGCCACGACGACGCCGCGCGCGACTTCGAGCGCGCCCTCGCGATCGCGCCGCAGGACGCCGTCGCCCTGTCCGGCCTCGCGCTCGTCCAGCGCGAGCGGGGCGACCTCGCCAAGGCGATCGAGACCATGCACGCGGCGGCCGCGGCGGCGCCGTACGACTCCAGCTACGCGTACATGGCGGCGCGCATGCTGCTCGACCAGGGCGACCGCGCCGCGGCGCGCCGCGAGTTCGAGGCGCTGCTGCGGGTCCATCCCGAGTCGGCCGCGGCGTCGAACGACCTGGCGTTCCTGCTCGCCGAGGACGCGACCGACCTCGCGCTCGCGCAGCGCCACGCCGAGCGCGCCGTTCGGCTCCAGCCCGGGGCCGAGACGCTCGACACCCTCGGCTACGTGAAGCTCCGCCAGGGCGCCGCGGAGGAAGCCGTCGGCATGTTCGAGCGCGCGCTCTCGCGGCAGCCGGACTACGCGACCGCCCGCTACCACCTGGCGCTCGCCCTGATCGACAAGGGCGAGCCCGTGGCCGCGCGCCAGGCGCTCGAAGAGGCGCTGGCGAAACCGTTCCCCGAGCAGCAGGAGGCCCGCAACGTGTTGGCGAAGATGGACGGCGGCGAGGCCAAGCCGTGAACAAGCGAGTCTTCCTGACCCTGCTGGCCGCGGCTGGCCTGATGCTCGCCTGCTCCTCGAAGGAGGAGCGCGTCGCCCGCCACCTCGATCGGGCCGCCGAGTATCTCGAAGACGCGACCTGGGCTCCCGACCAGGCGCTGATCGAGCTGCAGGCCGCGCTCGACCTCGATCCGCAGCGCGCCGAGACGAACTATCGGATGGGAGAGCTGCTCGAGCGGGAGGAGCGCTGGGAGGACGCGCTCTTCTACTACGAGGAGGCTCGACGCCTCGATCCCTCGCGCGACGACGCGGCGCTCGCCGTGGCCCACCTGGTCCGCATCTCCGAACCCGATCGCGGCGAGAAGCTGATCGACGAGGTGCTCGCGCGGAATCCGAGCAGCCCGCTGGCCCACGTGCTGCGTTCCGACGTGTACCTCGTGCGCAACGATCCGAAGAACGCGCTGGCCTCGGCGCTCACCGCGGCCGAGCTCGACCCGAAGAGCACGCGCGCCGCGCTCCAGGTCGCGGCCGTGCGGAAGACCTTCATCCGCGAGCGGCTGACGAAGAAGGAATCCGTCGATCCGAAGCTCTACGAGGAGGCGGACGCCGCGCTCGCGCGCGCGATCGAGATCGGCAAGGCGACCAACGACATCGTGTGGTTCGTGCGCGCCGTCGGCGAGCGGGCGCAGGTGCTCACGGCCTGGCACGGCCACGGGCCCGAAGTCGTGAAGCTGTTCCACGACGCCGATGCGTTCCTGAAGGACTACCCCCGGCTCCAGATCAAGATCGCCCAGGGCGCGCGCGTACACGGCCGCGCGGCACGCGACCAGGAGCTCGTGCACTGGGCGCTGTCGCGCCTGGTCGAGCTCGATCCCGGCGATCACGAGAGCTGGGTCGAGCTCGCCGAGCTCGCCACGAAGCGCGGTGAGGACGGTGTCGCCGTGATGCAGCGCCTCGTGAAGGAGCGCCCGGACGATCCGCGCGCACATCTCGGCTACGCCGACTACCTCGCGAGCCACGGCAAGTACGCCGAAGCGGTGGCGCACCTCGAGAGCGTGCTCGCGGGCAGCCGCGCTCCCGATGCGCTGCTCGCCGCGCTGGTCAGCCACCAGCTCGCCGCCGGCGATCCGATTCGCGCGACGCAGGCTCTCGAGCGCCTGCGCTCGGAGCATCCCGACTCGCCGAAGACGCAGCAGGCCGAGGCGATGCTCGCGAACTACGAGGGTCGCGTCCGCGACGCGATCGCGGCGCTCGAGAAGTGGATCAGCCAGGAGGAGACGCCGACCGCGTTCGCGATGCTGTCCGACGCGCGGCTGCGCAGCGGCAACCCGCGCGACGCGCTCGACGCCATCGATCGCGCGCTCGCGCTGGCCGGCGGGCCGCGCCCGCCGTACCAGCGCCTGCGCGGCCGCATCCTGGTGAAGCTCGGCGACTTCCGCGGCGCGCTGCGGGCCTTCTCTCGCGCACGCGACGCGGGCGGGCCGATTCCGATTCCGTTCGTCCCCGACCTCGCGCGAGCGCTGTACGAGGTGGGCAAGCCGGCGGAGGCGCGCATGGCGCTCGATCGCGCGCTCGGCGAGGAGAGACCGCCGGCCTTGGCGCTCCTGCTGTTCGCGCGCGCGGAGGCGGAGCGCGATCCGAAGGGCGCGCGCACGGCACTCGAGCGGGGCGCCGCGCTCTATCCCGAGGAGCTCCAGTTCGAGGCGATGCTGACGACCGCCGAGCTGCGTGCGGGCCAGCAGGACGCCGCGCTCGAGCGCGCGCTTCGCTCCGTCGAGGCGCACCCCGACGCGCCGATCACCCAGACGGTGCTCGCGCAGGTCCTGCTCAACATGGGCAAGAACGACGAGGCGGTGCAGCAGGTCGAGATGATCCAGCAGCGCTGGCCCGACCAGCCGGGCATCGCCGAGCTCTACCTGAACGTGATGACGCGCGCCGGCCGGGGCGAGCAGGCGTTCGAGTCGCTGTCGCGAGAGCACGAGGCCGGGCGGCTCGCGCCGCACGGGCGCGTGCTGCTCGCGCGGCTGCACAGCGCGCGCGGCGAGGAAGACGAGGCGATCGAGCTCCTGCGCTCCGCGCTCGAGCAGACGCGCGACCTGCCGGCGGCCGAGAACGACCTCGCCTACCTGCTCGCGAGGCGCGGCGAGCAGCTCCAGGAAGCCACCGAGCTCGCGCAGGACGCGCGCGCCAACCGGCCCGACTCCTCCGAGATCGCCGACACCCTCGGCTACGTGTACCTGCGCCGCGAGCTGGGCGAGGCCGCGCTGGTGCAGTTCGAAGCCGCGCTCGAGCTCGCGGAGGCGGGCAGCTCGAGCTGGGCCACGGCGCAGTACCACCGGGGTCTCGCGCTCCGTCTGCTGGGCCGGGAGCCCGAGGCGGTCACGGCGCTCGAGCAGGCGCTCGCTTCGGGAGCCGACTTCGCCGAGGTGAAGGAAGCGAACCAGGCGCTCGCAGAGCTGGCCAAGAGCGCGGCCGCGGCCCGCACCGCCGCCGAAGGCTCCTGAAGAGCGCTACTCGGGAGCCGGCGCGTTCGGCCGGAGCACCACGGAGCGGTCGAGGCGCTGGCGGAGCGCTTCTGCGCCGGAGGGCAGATCCGCGCTCGGCGTGGCGTCGAGCGCGGCCAGCGCCCACTGGGCTCCGAGCGGAGAGATCCAGGTCCGCGGGCCCTTGGCGAGCTGCTTCGCGAGCGCGTCGAGGCTCTGGCCGGCGACGCCCGGGCTCTCGCTCAGCGCGCCCGCGAGCGCGCGCCGCGCGAGCACCTCGCTGCCGCCCCAAGGCTCGAGGTCGACCATCACGAGCGCCTCGGCCGCCGCGGGCGCCGTGGCGCGGCCGAGCCGCCAGTCCACGCGGAGCTGCTGCGCCTCGGCGTAGCTCGGATCGCGGGCACCGATGTCTGCGAGGCGTCCATCGAGGCGCTCGAGCGCGTCCCAGTCGCGCGCGACGCGCAGGCGGTGGGCCCCGGCGACCAGGCCCATCGGGCTGTCCGGACCCAGGCGATCGAACGGCCGGTGGCCCGAGAGCGTGCTCATGCGGAGGAGCGCCAGCGGCGAGCTCGGGTCGACGGCGAGCGCCCCCCTCGCGAGGTCGAGCGCCTTGCGGTGCGCTCCGCGCGCGAGAGCCACCTCCATCTGCGCGAGCAGGCGGGGGAGCGGGTCCTCGATGGCGTTGGCGATGCGCTCGGCGCGGTGCATCCGCTCCATCTGCACGAGGCGGCGGACCAGGTAGAGGGTGTCGAGGTCGGGGCGCTCGAGCAGCGGGTCGCGGATGACGACCAGGCGGTCGAGACCCCTCATCGGGTGGGCGAGCGCTCGCGGCGAGTGCGTCGCGAACAGGTTGTGATCGTCGGTGATCAGCGGGGCGCCCTCCGCGAGTGCGCGTGCGCCCGGGTCGTCGATCGACAGCGCCGCGGCGAGGTCCTCCCGCACGCGCACGCCCAGCTGCGCGAAGCTGACCGGGTCGCGCGCCACCACCGCATCGACCTGCGCCTCGAGCTCGATCGGCGCATCCGAGGCGACGAACAGCACGGAGCCCCATTCGGGCTGATAGGCCCGCACGTGCGGGAACACGGCCCCGAGCGTCGCGAGCAGGCTGCGGAAGAGGGGCTCGTCCACGAACTGGAGGCCCATCCACTGCACGAAGACGCCGCCGGGCGCGAGGTGCTCGCGCACCTGCTCGAAGAAATCGCGCGTATAGAGATGGGAGGCCCCGGCCGTCCACGGATGGGAGGGCTGCGAGACGATCGCGCCGTAGCGCAGCTCCGTGAGCATGAGCGCGCCGCGTGCGTCGTTGAGCAGCACGCGCAGCCGCGGGTCGGCGAGCGGGTTGCGATTGCGCCGGTCGGCGACGGCCCGGTTCGCCTCGAGCACCTCCCGCTCGAGCTCCACCACGTCGATGCGCTCGTAGCTGCGCGGCACGGCCTCGAGCGCCACGCCGCCGCCCAGGCCGATCACGAGCAGATCGCGCGGCGGAGTCGGTGCGAAGACCGGGAGCATCGCCATCCAGCGCGCGGTGGGGCCGGTGCTCGGGATCGCTCCCGACCGCTCGATGATCGCCTCCGGCAGGCCGTTCGTACGGAGACGCCAGCCCCAGCGATCGTCGGACAGCAGCACCGTCGAGGAGCGGCCCACGCCGTAGTAGATCACCTTGTCCGAGTCCACGAGCTCGACGCGGCCGTCCTCGCGCATGTCGAGCACCAGGGGGCCGGCGCCGACCACCTTCCACGGCGTCCCCGGCTGCACCAGCATCACGAAGAGCGCCGCCGCGCCCGAAAGCGCGAGGGTCCAGCTGGCGACCGGGCGCGCCGCGCATGCCGCGAGGGCGGCGGTGAGGAGGTTCACGAAGACCATCGCCACCAGCGTGCGTTCGAAGCCGAGCAACGGGATCACGAAGAAGCCGGCGGCCAGCGAGCCGGTGATCGCCCCGAGCGTGTTCCACGCGTACACGCGCGCGCTCGCCGCCGCGGCGGCCTCGACGTCCTCCGCGAGCGCGCGCACCGCGAACGGGAAGCTCGCCCCGATGCAGAGCGTCGAGGGCAGGAGCAGCGCCGCCGCGAGCGAGGCGCGGGCCAGCACGCCGAGCAGGCCGGGCTGGTTCACGTGGCTGGCGAGGGCGGGCAGGTGGTCCACCACGGCGAAGGCGAGGAACGAGAACGCGGCCACGCCGAGCTGTGCGGCGGCGAGGCCGCGCGCCCCGCCGGCGCGCGTTCGCGCGAGCGGCGCCGCGACCGCGCCGCCGAGTGCGATACCGATCAGGAAGCTGCCGAGCATCGTCGAGAAGGCGTAGATGCTCGCGCCGAGCACGTGCTCGAACAGGCGGAACCACATGTTCTCGTAGACGAAGGAGGCCACGCTCGAAACGAATGCGACGGCGAGCACGAGCTGGCCCGACCGCTCGAGGCGCCCTGCGCTCTCGGGCACCGGATGCGCGTCGAAGGTGCGCGCGCCGCGCGACAGCAGCGCCGCCGCGAGGAACACGATCCCGTTCAGGGCCGCGCCGACGAAGACCGTGAGCCGCAGGCCGAGCGCGGGCAGGAGCAGGAAGGCCGTCGCGAGCGTCCCCGCGATGGCGCCCGCGGTGTTGACCGCATAGAGCGTGCCGATGCGGCCGCCGATCTGGCTCTCGTCCTGTACCGCCTGCCGCACGAGCATCGGCAGTGTGGCGCCCATCAGCGTGGTGGGGATGCCGAGGATCAGGAACGAGGCCACCGCGTAGAACACGGCGGACGCGAGCCCGCCCTCCTCCGGCAGCAGCTCGGCGGTGGCGAAGAGCGGCCGGTAGAGCAGCGTGACGCCGCGGATCAGGTAGGGCACGGCGAGCGCGCTCAGGGCGATGCCGAGCTCGAGCAGGCCGTACGCGAGCACCGGCCGGCGGATCCGGTGCATGGTGCGCGCGGCGATCGCGGCGCCGAGCGACAACCCGCCCATGTAGGCCGCCAGCACCGTCGCCACCGCCAGGTTGGAGGTGCCGAAGACGAACGAGAACTCGCGCGTCCACGCGGTCTCGTAGAGGAGCCCCGCGAAGCCGGACACGAGGAAGCAGAGCAGCACCAGCAGGTAGCGGCGATCCAAGCGGGCCCGACCTCCGAAGGTCCGGGAGCCTATCGGCTGCTCCCCGCCGGGACCAGCAGAACAATAGGTAGGATGGGCGCATGCCCGGCCTCGTGATCCGCGACGCGGAGGTCGCCGCGACGCGCACGGACGTCCGCGTCGAGCGGGGCTGCGTGGTGGAGCTGGGGCCTGCGCTCGCGACGGGGCCGGGCGATCGCGTGCTGGAGGCCGCGGGCGGCGCGCTGCTGCCGGGCCTGCACGACCACCATCTCCACCTGCTCGCCTGGGCGGCGGCGCTCGGCTCCGTGCCGTGCGGCCCGCCCGAGGTGCGGGACGAGCGCGCTCTCGCGGCGGCGCTGCGCGCCGCGCACGGCGCGGCCGGCGCGGGCTTCGTGCGCGGCGTGGGCTACCACGAGTCGGTCGCGGGCGAGCTCGATCGCGACCGGCTCGACGCCCTCGCGCCCGGCGCCGCGCTTCGCATCCAGCACCGCGGCGGCGCGCTCTGGATGCTGAGCTCCGCGGCGTGCCAGCGGCTCGGGCTGGACGGCGGCGTCGATGCGCCGGGCGTGGAGCGCGATGCCCGCGGGCGCGCGACGGGACGCCTGTTCCGTCTCGACGCGTGGCTGCGGGAGCGCCTCGGCGCCGAGCCGCCGCCCGACCTCGCTCCGGTCGGCCGCGCGCTCGCGCGCTTCGGCGTGACGGGCGTGACGGACGCGACGCCGACGCTCGCGCCCGCCGCGCTCGGGGCCCTCGCCGCCGCCGGGCTTCCGCAGCGCGTCGTTCTCCTCGGCGCCGAGCCGGAGCACGCGGGCGCGTTCGCGCTCGGGCCGCGCAAGCTCGTGCTCGACGAGCGCGCGCTGCCGCCGCTCGCCGAGCTCGCCGGCCGCCTCCGCGACGCGCACGCAGGCGCGCGCGCCGTAGCGGTGCACTGCGTGACGCGCGCGGAGCTGGTGCTCGCGCTCGCCGCGTTCGAGGAGGCGGGCGTCCAGCCTGGCGATCGGATCGAGCACGCCTCCGTGGCGCCGCCCGAGCTCGTGGCGTGGCTCGCGCGCCTCGGTCTCGCCGTGGTGACGCAGCCCGGCTTCGTGCGCACGCGCGGCGATGCGTACCTGCGGGACGTCGAGCCGCGCGACCGCCCTTGGCTCTACCGCTGCGCGGGCTTCGCGGCGGCTGGCGTCCCGCTCGGCGCCGGCACCGACGCGCCGTTCGGCGAGCCCGACCCGTGGCGGGCGATGCAGGCGGCCGTGGACCGGCGCACGGCCGCGGGCGAGCGCCTCGCCGCCGGCGAAGCGCTCTCGCCCGAGCGCGCCCTGGCGCTCTTCACCACGGCCCCGGAGGCGCCGGGCGGCGCTCCCCGCCGCATCGAGCCCGGCGCGCGCGCGGACCTCTGCCTCCTCGACCGCCCCTGGTCCCAGGCCCGCGACGCCCTCAGCAGCGCCTCCGTCATCGCCACCCTCACCGCAGGCGAGTTGACCTGGGGGACGGTCCTGGTCGTCGACTCGTGACCCTGGCCGAGCTCAGCCGAGGTACGCGAACGCCTGCTCGAGCATGCGCCGGCCGCCCGTGCTCACGACCTCGCCGTGCGACATCACGATGCGATCGAAGTCCCAGGCGAGGATGCGGTCGAGCGAGCGCCGCGCGGCGCCGCGGTCGCGGATGCCGAGGCGGATCAGGCGGTGCGGCCCGAAACGGCCGGTCGCGCCGACCAGCCGATGGAACAGCCGCGCGCGATTCGTCGCGCCCGCCTCCACGTTGAAGACGAGGTCGGTCAGCACCAGCGTGCGGCTCGGCTCGTGCAGCAGCGCCACCTCGTTCATGAGCGGCGCGCCCGCGACGAGCTCGAGCCGCACCTCCCGCGGCCAGCCCGGCGGCGGGCTCGAGAGCACGTGCGCGAACGCGAGGTCCCGCCGCTTCTCCGCGAGCCCCGGCGCGCCGCACAGCGCGGCGCCCGGGAACGCCTTCACGTAGTCGCCGAGGAACAGGTGATGGCCCTTGCTGGGCCCGACCAGCCATGCGACGCGCCCGAGCGCGCGCAGCGCGGACTCGAGCGCGGCATCGAGCTTCACCGGCGAGTGCAGCAGCAGGCTGCCGCCCGCGACGCGCAGCACGGTCATGCGGGCGCCGATGTCGCCCACCGCGATCGGGAGCGGGCGTCGCGCGACCCACACGTCCGGCGCGAGGCCTTCGAGCACGGGATCCATGCTAGGCGAGCTCCACCGCGACGACCTTCTTCACCACCGGCCGCGCTGCCATCCGCGCCCGGTGCTCCAGCACGCGCGGCAGCTTCGCGAGATCCACGCCGTCCGCCTCGAGCCACTGCGCCAGCGTGAACAGGTACATGTCGCAGATGCCGTACCGCTCGCCCATCACCCAGGGCCCGAGCAGCAGCTCGCGCTCGATCAGCCCGAAGCACTCGCCGACCGACTGCGGGACCTTCTTCTTCATCGCTTCGTGCGCGGCCGGATCGTCGGCCCAGCGATGTCCCCGCATGCGATGCGCGTGCGCCACGTGCACCGTCGAGCACAGGTAGCTGTTGAAGGCCTGCACCTCCGCGAGCGCGAACGGGTCGTCGAGCGGCGCGAGGCCCGCCTGCGGGAAGCGCTGGCAGACGAACAGCAGGATCGCCGGCGTCTCGGTCAGCACGCCGCGCTCCGTGACGAGCGCCGGCACCCGACCCTTGGGATTGACCGCCAGGTACGCGGGCGAGCGCTGCTCGCTCTTCGCGAAGTCCACGCGCACGGTCTCGTAGTCGGCGCCGGCCTCCTCCAGCGCGAGGTGCGAGGCGAGCGCGCAAGTGTGGGGTGCATAGTGGAGCCGGAGCATCAGGCGCTGAGCGCCTCGAGCACGAGCGCGCTCTCCTCCTCGAGCACCGCGCACGCCTGCAGCACGTCGCGACGCGACGCGTCGCTCTCGCGCTTCGCGAAGGAGCGCCAGGTGGCCGCGCCGAGCCGTTCGCCCCGCGCCTGGACCCGGAACTGCTCCGCGAGGGGGCGCCCCGCGAACAGCGTGCGGCCGAGCTCGAGCAGCTCGGGATGCTTCGCGACCAGGTCGCGCTGGAGGGCCTCCGCCTCCGGATGCAGCGCCTCGACGCGGCGTGCGATCTCCTCTTCGCGCTCGGCGCAGGCGAGGAGCTGCGCGCGCTGCGCCGGCTCGCTCGCGAGCGCGGCCCAGGCGCGGTAGCGCTCCGCGGCCATGCGCTCGGCCAGCGCGATCAGCACCGGCTGCTGCTCGCGCGGCACGCGCGACAGCACTGGCGCGAGCGCCTCGCCCACGTTCGGGAGGGCGCTCGCGTCGGGCGCCTCCACCACGATCTCGCTCCGCACCGAGTTCGCGATGAAGCAGTTCTCGTGCGCGCTGTGGTGCAGGCGGGCGAACTCGTCTGCGGAGGGCGCCTTGCCCGCGAACACGACCTTCGGGCGCAGCACCACGCGCGCGATGGCGAGCTTCCCGGCCGCGTTCTTCTCCATGAAGCCCACCGCCGCGTCGTCGTAGCGATCGACGACCCAGCGCTTGCGCGACGCGAACGCGAGGAACGTCAGCATGTGGCAGCTCGCGACGGCGGCCACGAAGGCCTCCTCCGGGTCGACGCGCTCCGGGCTGCCGCGGTACTCGGGCGCCGCGGTGGCCGCGAGGCCGACGCCGCCGTCGAAGCTCCACGCGTGATCGCGCGAGTACTCCTCGAAGCCGAAGCCGCGCGCGCCGCGCGCCCACGAGATCGCCGCCTTGTGCTCCGACATGATCGCGCTCCTCCGAGCTGCGGAGTCTCGCACGACTCCGCCGGAGCGTCAGCCGGCCGGCTCCGACGGCGCACCCCTCGCGACCGGCGAGAGGACGGCCTCGAGGAGCGGTCGCATCTGCGCGAGCTGCCGGATCCGGATCACGAGATCCCATGCGCGCTCGAACTTCTTCCAGCCCGCGCCGTAGAAGAAGTGCTTGAGCTTGTGCTTCGTCGAGCGGTGCGCCGTCGCTGCGCGAGCGATGGCTCCCCAGCGATAGAAGGCCTCGTATGCCCAGTGATAGCCGCGTTCGAGCTGCTCGGGGGAGAGGCCACGCGGCCGGTAGACGACGTGCCGCGTATCGTAGGCGTCCCAGTTCCGCGTGACGATCCGCTGCTGGGCCTCCAGCTCCGCATGCAACGCCGTTCCGGGATACGGCGTGAGGATGTGGAACGTCGCCGTCGTGATCCCGCTCTCGACGGCGAAGTCCACGGTCCGGGCGAAGACGTCGGCGTCGTCCCCGTCGAGCCCGAACACGAAGCTGCCGTTGATCATGACGCCGAGGTCGTCGAGCTTGCGAATCACCTCGCGATAGCTCCGGCCGAGGTTCTGGCGCTTGCCGGCGCCGGCCAGCCCGCTCGCGGACAGCGTCTCGAAGCCCACGAACAGGCTTCGGAGCCCCGACGCCGCGGCCTCCGCGACGACGTCGTCGCGCAGGATCGAATCGACGGTCGCCGCGCCCTGGAAGACGCGGCCCATGCCCCGCATGCCGCGGAAGAGCTCCCTCGCGAAGCGGGGATTCCCGAGCAGGTGGTCGTCGAGGAAGTAGAGGTGGCGTCCGGGCAGGCGGGAGATCTCGGCGAGCGCGGCATCCACGCGCTGCGTGTAGTAGGAGCGCCCGCCGGAGAAGAACGCGTCCTTGTAGCAGAAGGTGCAGTGGTGCGGACAGCCGCGCGAGACGACGATCGAATTGGGAACGAGATAGCGCGTACGCTGGATGAGATCGCGGCGAATCGGCGGCAACGTTTCGAGCGTGCGGGTGCTGGAGTCGTATCTCCGCAGCGGGCTTCCGGCGCGGAAATCGCGGAGGAAGCGCGGGAACGTGTCCTCGCCGGGGCCGAGGAAGATCGTGTCCGCGTGCGGCGCCGCCTCGTCGGGCAGAGAGGTGACGTGAAGGCCGCCGAGCAGCACGTAGGCGCCGCGCGCCCGATAGTGGTCCGCGATCTGATACGCGCGATACGCATTGGTGATGTAGACCTGGATCACGACGAGGTCGGGCCGGTCCTCGAGCTCGAGCGCCTGGACGTGCTCGTCCTCGAGCGTGATCTCGCAGTCCGGATCCAGGTAAGCGGCCAGGGTGGCCAGGCCGAGGGGCGGAAACAGCGAGTACTTGATCGGCCGCCAGTGCGGGCTCGTCGCTTCCGTCAGTGCGGGCAGGATCAGCTTCACCCGCCTGGGCCAGGCACCGCTCACGTTCACGCTCGCCTCCCGCGCCCGCGCTCACCATCGGCGCGCCACGCGACCGGGTTGAGTCAGTGCGCCGCAGGCTTCCGGGCGGACAGCAGCGCGTAGACGCCGCCGTAGAAGCGCCGGAACCGGACGTCCTCGAGGCGGGCCGAGACGAACTCGAGCGGGACGCTCGTGGGCCTGGCTCCGACGAGCGGCGCCTTCAGCCGCATCACCCAGCGCGCGATGGGACGGGAGGGCTCGGGAATCGAATCGAGGATCACCAGCTGCCCGCCCGGCTCGAGCATGGCCGTCACGTGCTCGAGGCAGCGCTCGGGCTCGCCGAACGTGCTCAGCGACAGGCAGAAGATCGCGGCCCGCACGCGGCACCCCGGCGAGTACGCCAGCGCGTCCGCGCGCTCGAACGAGACGTTGCGCCAGCCCGCGTCCGAGGCCAGACGCCGCGCGCGCCGGATCATCTCGTCCGACAGGTCCACGCCGATCACCCGGCCCGCCGGCCCTACCTTCTCGCGCAGATGCGGCACGAGGCCGCCGGGGCCGCAGCCGAGGTCGAGGAAGGTGGCGCCGGGCGCGTCGTCGAGCGCGCTCGCGACGGCGCGATGGAAGCGCTCGAAGCCGCCGAGCCCGACCAGCGCCGCGTAGCCCCGGGCCATCGCGTCGTAGCGGGCCCGGTTGCCGAGGTCGCGCGCGGCCATCGCCCCGAGGCTACACGGCCGGCGCGGCGCTTCGCAGGTCGTCGCTCGCCGCCGCGCGCACGGCGTGGAGCGCGCGCTCGTTGATGCGGGCCTTCGTGGCCGTGAAGCTCGGCATGTCGAGCGCGCGGAGCCGCGCCGCTTCCGCCTCGACGGCGCCGGCGAGCTCGTCGGCGTCGAGGACGCGGTCGAGGTAGCCGAGACGCGCCGCCTCGTCCGGCGCGAACATCGGTGCGGTGGTGATGCGCGAGAAGCCGGTGGGCGTCAGCCGGTGCCGCGCCAGCTCGACGGCGAACTTCGGCACCGTGATGCCGATGGCGACCTCGTTCATCCCGATCCGGAAGGGCCCGGCGACGCCGAGGCGCACGTCGGCCGACAGCATGAGGAAGGCGCCCGCCGGGTACGCGTGGCCGGTGCACACCGTCAGCACGGGGCGCGGGAAGCCGAGCAGGCGCTCGATCAGCTCCGCGCCCGCGCGCACCATCGCCACGCCCGCCTCGGGGCCGCGCGCGAAGGTCGTGAGGTCGAAGCCGGCCGAGAAGATCCCCTCGCGCCCGGAGAGGACGACGACCGCGCCGGCGCGCTCGGCCGCGTCGAGCGCCTCGCCGATCTCGCCGATCATCTCGCGGGACAGGGCGTTCACCTTGCCGTCGTCGAGGGTGATCCGGGCGATTCCGTCCTCGATCCCGATCCGAGTCCGCTGGCCCATCTGGCGACGATATAGACCGATCGTCATAATTGCAAGCGTGGGGAACGCCGCCAGGCACAAGGAGAGCCTCGTCCGCGCCGCCATGCGCCTGTTCCGGCGCCAGGGCTACGCCTCGACGGGGCTGCAGCAGATCCTCGACGAGAGCGGGGCGCCGCGCGGCTCGCTCTACCACTACTTCCCGAACGGCAAGGAGGCGCTCGGCGAGGCCGCGATCGGACTGGCGGGCGGGCTGATCCACGAGATGCTCGAGGGTCTCGCCGCGCGTCACCGCGAGCCGCAGGCGTTCCTGCGCGCGTACTGCAAGGTCATGGCGGGCTGGATGGAGGAATCGGGCTTCCGCTCGGGCTGCCCGGTCGCCACCACGCTGCTCGAGACCGCGCCGGACTCGCCCGCGATCAGTGCGGCGGGGCGACGCGCGATCGACGCGTGGATCGACGTCGTCGCCGGCGTGCTCGCGAACGACGGCGCCGCGCGCGCCGAAGCGCGGAGCCGCGCTCAGCTCGTCATCGCCGCGATGGAGGGCGCGCTGATCCTCTCGCGTGTCCGCCGCTCCACGCGCCCGATCCTGGACGTCGCGAAGCTGGCCTGAGCTCATGCGCCGCGGTGGCGCTCGAAGCGCGGCACGTCCTCGCGCCGGTCGGCCTTCACGCGCTTCATGCTCTCGCGTTCGTTCATCAGCTGGCGGTGCGCCCTCACGGCCGGCAGCGCTGCGAGCAGATCCTCGCCGTAGATGGCCTTGCTCGCGATCGACACGAGCGGCAGGTGGATCGCCGCGCCGAAGTCGGCCAGCGTGAGCGTCGGACCGGCGATGTACGGCGCGAAGCGCGCGCGCGCCCGGAGCCCCAGGGCGCCCCGCTCGAGCTCGTCGCGCACCGTCCCCTTCACCTCGTCGCTCACCTTGCCGCCGAACAGCACCTCGCCATAGAGGCGCCGCGCCGGCAGCTCGAGGTAGAGATCGACGATCTCCATCAGCTCGCGCACGCGCGCGCGGTCCACCGGCTTCGCCGGCAGCAGCGGCACCTCGGGGTAGGCCTCCTCGAGGTAGTTCAGGATGACCTTCGATTCGCCCAGCAGCGTGCCGTCTTCCGTCTCGAGGCACGGAAACTTGCCGGTCGGATTCCGCGCGCGGAACGCCTCGTCCGCGGGCGGGTAGCTCGTGACCTCCTCGAACGGAAGGCCCTTCTCGAGCAGCGCGAGCTTCACGACGTTGTGGTAGTTGCTGGATGCGAAGCCGTGGAGTCGGAGCATGGGTCTCGTCGGGTCGGGCGGCGCTCCGAGAGCATAGAAGGCTTCACGGCGCCCACGCACCGAGGGCGCGCCGGGCTGCCGCCTCGCCGAGCCGGGCGGCGCGCGCGCGGACTGCGGGCGGAACCCAGCGCGGATACGCCTGCGCTCGAACGACGTGCCGGCCCGACGGCCCGTGCACCTCGCGGATCCGGGCCAGGGACGCCTTCGGGAAGCGGGCCGCGAGCCGAACCAGGGCGGGCCACAGCCGGCGGTGGACGAACGTGACCTTGCCGCCGACCGCGCGGCAGACCAGCACCTGCTCGGAGTCGCGCACCGCACGCGTCAGCGCGAAGACGAGGGGGCCGCTCGGATGCGCCCACCAGCCGCCGCGAATGGGCCCGCCCGCGATGGCCTCGGCCAGCGCGGGCACGGGTCCCCGGGCCGACTCGAGCACGACGCCGTGCTCGCGCACGAAGGCGAGAGCCTGGCGTGGCGTCATCGGGGGCATGTCGTTCCCTCCTCGCCCGGTGCACCGTCGCGCATCTGTTGCGGTCGGCGCCATCGACACGGTCTGGCGCGCAGGCTTGCTCGCGGCGGCGATTCTCTCGCCGGCGGCTCCCGCTCTCGCGATCGAGTGGAGCTGCGGCGACAACGCCGAGATCCGCCACGGCAGCGTGATCCTCGCGAACAACGTCTGGAACAAGGGCGCGACCGTGGGCGACGAGCAGTGCATCGCTCTCGACGGCGGCGTCCGGCGCTGGAAGTGGAGCTGGCCCGGAGGCGACCTGATGCCGGAGGCGCACCACCCGTGGCGCGCTGGCTCGACGTCGCGCGAGCTGCCCGTGCGACTGCACGACCTCGAGGCCCTCGACGCCGAGTACACGGCAGAGCTCGAGGGCGAGGGCGTCCACAATCTGTCGTTCCAACTCTGGCTCGTGGACCGCGTTCCTCCGTCGCCGGAGGCCGTGCGAGCCGAGGTCATCGTGTGGGTCGCCAATCGGGGGATGCGCCCGGCGGGTCGCCGCCTCGCCCCCCTCGCTGCGGGCGACGCCCGCTTCGAGGTCTACGAGGAGCGCGGAGGCACCTCGATCGCGGGGTGTGGCGCGAGTGGCAGATCGTCACGCTGGTCGCGCGCGAGGAGCGCCTCGCCGGGCGCGTGGCGCTCGGCGCTTCGCTGAAGGAGCTTGTGAAGCGAGCGCTCCTCTCGGAGGCATGGTCGGTCGCGAACGTCGACCTCGGGACCGAGATCGTCGCCGGAGCTGGCTCGGCTGCGATCCGCGCCTACCGCATCGAGGTGCGGCCGGCGTCGAGCGGCTCGAGTCGGACGGGAGGCGCGTGGCGGCGGCTACTCACGCTCGCGCGACCCAAACTTGACCTCGAACCAGTCGAGGAAGCTCCGGAGCTCAGGTGCTCGCGAAAGGTCGAGCCCGGCGGTGACTTCGGCGGCGACCGCCTTCGCGTCCTCCAGCAAGCCGTTCTTCGCGAGCACATAGAGCAGCAAGCACAGGTCGTTGACATCGACTCGCCTGTCCGCGAGGGACCGCTGCGTGTGCTCGAGCGCGCCCGCGTAGTCCCGCTGCGCCAACCTGCCTAGCGCGAGGTGGCGCTCGATCTCTGGCGACAGTGTGCGACGATCGGCAAGTGTGTTCGCGATTCGCTGTGCGTCGCGATCCGAGCCGAGCAACCATAGCGGCAACGTCTCGAGGCGCGTGTTCGTCAGCACGTCGTCGATGGCTTCCCAGCGGTACGGCTTGCGCGCATCGGGATAGAGGCCGTTCGTGAAGTACTCCTTGATCATTCCCTCGTAGCGGAAGAACGGCACGCCCGCTCGTTCTAGCTCGCGCGGCCAGATTCGATCGATGTAGGCGCTGCGCTCGAAGCGCACCGCGCGCTCGCTTTCGTTCATCACCTGGTCGTAGAGCGCGACGTATCGGTGGATTCCGACCAAACGGTCGGAGATGCGCAGCGGATAGTTGTCGGTGACCGGGGCGATGCCGGCCGTGAGCGCCGCGAGGTCTTGTGCGTCCGCCATGAACAGCGAGCCCATCTGTTCGGGGGTCTCGAAGCCGAGCGCGACCAGCTCCTCCCGCACCCGCTCGTCGCGCCATTGTGCCGAGAACGTGTCGGCCCGCACCGGGCCCTCGGCTCCGTTCGATCCCACCAACATCCATTCGACGCCGGCACCCGCCCAGAGCGAGCAGTCCGCGAACTCCGCACAAAACGCCCTGATGATCGCCAGTGTGTCGAGCGGCTGGAGATGATGCGCGGGCAGCCAATAGCTGGTGTAGCCGCCCGGGTTCAGATGCTCGCGGATCGATTCGAAGTACTCCTGCGAGTACAGGTTCACGACGCCCGCCACCTTGGGCGGCGGCGGCTCGGACGTGATCAGGTCGTACTTCCGCGGGGTGGTGCCCAGGAAGAACCTGCCGTCCTCGATGTGCACGTCGACGCGTCCGTCACGCAGCGGATTCTCCGTGTCGTCGTAGATGATCGAGCTCATCTCGAGGATCTCGCGCGAGATGTCCACGACGTCGATATGGCGTAGGCCTGCCGAATCGGTCAGCGCCTTCGCGGTCGAGCCGACGCCGAAGCTGATCAGCAGTGCGTCGCGAGTGTCGCTGCGAAGCGCGAGCGGCAAGTACACGTATAGCTTCATGTAGCGTTTGCCGACCAGGCTCGTGCCCGACATCGAGTAGCCGTTCGTGACCAACCGGTACTGGAGCGGAGCGCCGAACAGGTCGCGCCGGTAGTAACGCATGGTCTCCATGAGTCCTTCCCGCGTCGCGACGAGCGTTTCCCCAGGCAGCGCGCTCTCGATGATCTTGAGGTATGAGCGCTCCATGAGCCCGAACGGGAACAACGCGAGGCACGCTGCCGCCATCGCAAGGGTTGCGAGGCGCGTACGCGCAGCGAGCCTGCGCTCCGTGCCCGGGACTTTCGGCACGAGCAGCGCAGTGACGCCGTACGCGACCGCCAGCAGGAACAGCGAGCGCTCCATTCCGAGCGCCGGCAGGAGCAGAAATCCGGCGACGATCGATCCGGCCATCGCACCGATGGTGTTCCACAGCGCGGCCGTGCCCGCCGTCCGCATCGAATGCCCGAGGTCCTCTTTGGCCGCGCGCGCAACCATCGTGAATGCCACGCCCGAGAGCATCGATACGGGCAGCATCAGGAACACCGCAAACGCGACGAACACGGGCAGCGTCGCGCCCTCCTGCATCTGCCGAGCGGTGAAGAGGTCGAAGCCGTAGTAGGTGATCACGACGAATGCACCGCTCGCGGCGGTGACGTGGGCCAGCCAGCGGTAGTGATGCTCATCGTGTTGCGCGAGTCGGCCGGCCACGAGCCCGCCGAGGCCGATACCGCCGAGCACGACGGTGAGCATGACCGCGAACGTGAGCGCGGTGCCGGTATGCGTAAGCAGCAAGAAGCGAAACCAGACGACTTCCAGTGCAAGCATCACCGCGCCCGATGACAGGCCGACGACGAGATACCGATAGGTGCGTGCCGTGAAGACGGTGGGAGGCGGCGCAGCACTGGCAAGCGGCCGGGGCTGCTCCATTCGTGCCAGACGCAGCGCGATGAGCGCCACGGCGACGTTCAGCGCAGTTGCCATCAGTGCGGTGCCGGCGATGCCCAACCAGCGCACCAACAGGGTTTCCGTCGCGATCGCGCCCAGCATCGCGCCGAGTGTGTTCCAGCCGTAGAGCCGTCCGAGGTTTGCGCCGAAATTCGCGTTGGTCATCGACAGCGCGCCGGTGAGCACGGGCAGCGTTGCGCCCATTGCCGTGGCGGGCAGCACGAGAAAGGTGAACGCAATGCCCAGGCGCGTGGCGTTCACCAGCCAGGGGGTGTCCGCGACGGTCCTGAACAAAACTTCGAACGACGAGGTGAGCCGTGGCAATGCCGCCACCACCGCGAAACCGCCGATTCCGATTGCGAGCTCGAGGATTGCGTACAACCTGATCGGTCGGGCGATTCGGGAGTGCAGCCGCGCGACCAGCCCGTTGCCGAGCGTGAGGCCGCCCATGAACGCCGCGAGCACGAGGCTCGCGCTCCAGACGGTGTTCCCGAGTGACAGGCCCGCGAGCCGGAACCAGAGTGCTTCGAACGTGAGGGCCGCGATGCCCGACAAGAAGAAGACAGGTACCAGAGGATTCTGCATGGGCGATCCTCGAATCCGTGCTCAGACCGTCCCGTCGGCCAGCCAGAGGATCTTCCGTAGCCCCTTGCCGGCGGCACGAAGGCTGATCGGCATCGAGGGCCCTGTCGACTTCTCTCGCGCTCTCGGCTCGGGACGCCATCCCCCCTCGATCTGTTAGGGTCGCCCCATGCCCAGCGCCCGCGGAGGCGGCGCCGTTCGCCGCCTCGGCCGTCCCGCCGCCGTCGAGAGCACCGAGACTCGCGCACGCATCCTGCGCGCGGCGCGTGAGCGCTTTGCGGCGGGCGGCTACCGCCGCACCAGCAACCAGGCGATCGCGGCGGCGGCGGGGGTGACGCCGACCGCGCTCTACCACTACTTCGCGTCGAAGGCGGATCTGTTCGCGGCGGCGCACGAGGCCGCGCTCGCAGTGCTGCTCGAGGCGTACCGCGAGGCGGTCGGGCGCTCGGCCGAGCCGGTGGAGCAGCTCTGCGCGGTGATCGAGGCGAACGTGGCGTTGAACCGCGCGCATCCGGGTCTCGCGGAGTTCCTCGCGCTCGCGCCGCTCGAGGCGCGCCGGCATCCCGAGCTCGCCGCGAAGCTCGGCGCGCGCGGCGACGAGATCTCGCGGCTGCTGCGCGAGGTGCTCGAGGCGGGCGTGCGGAGCGGCCGGCTGCCGCGGGCGCTGCCGGTGGACGCCGCGGTCGCGCTGCTCACCGCAGCGAGCTTCGGGCTCGCCTGGATCCACGGCGTGCTGCCGTCCGCGGAGGCCCACGAGGCGGCGCTGCGGGCCTTCCAATCCCTCTTGCGCGGCGAGCTGCTGTCCCGCGGGGATTCTCGCACCGCCGGTAATTGACTACTCGATCAATTCATGGGAGTCTGAGCCTCATGTGCCCCACCCCGATGGCGAAGGCGCCGGAGCCGGCGCTCGCCTACCAGCCGATTCCGAAGCAGCGCTACACGAGCCGCGAGTTCGCGGCGCTCGAGTGGGAGCGCATGTGGACGAAGGTGTGGCTGCTCGCCGGCCGCGAATCGGATGCGCCCGCGCCCGGCGACTACTTCACCTTCGAGATCGGGCCCGAGTCGGTGCTGATCGTGCGCCAGCGCGATGGCTCGCTCGCCGCGCGATACAACGTGTGCATGCACCGCGGCAACCGGCTGCGCGAGCCGGGCCGCGGCCACGCCGGCGAGTTCCGCTGCCTGTTCCACGGCTGGCAGTACGACATCGACGGCAAGCTGCTGCGCGCGCTCGACCCCGAGTGCTTCCCGCAAGGCGTGCCCGCCGAGCGCCTGAGCCTCCGTCCCGTGCGCTGCGAGACGTGGGCCGGCTTCGTGTTCGTCTGCCTCGACCCGAACGCGGCGCCGCTGCGCGAGTACCTCGGCGTGATCCCCGAGCACCTCGACCCCTACGGCTTCGAGAAGTGGAAGCTCGCCTTCGACTGCACGATCGAGATCGAGTGCAACTGGAAGACGTCGGTGGACGCGTTCAACGAGGCGTACCACCTGTCGGCGACCCACGCCTGGACGACCGAGTTCAGCGACGACGTCAACACGGTCTACGACTGCTACGACCGCCACACGCGCATGATCTTCCCCGAGGTGCAGGCGAGCCCGCGCCATCCGGGCGCCGGCACGGTCACGCCCGGCGTGCGCGACATGTTCCTCCGGCGCGTGGGCGTGGACGTGGAGAGCTTCCGCGGCGGCCCGCGCGAGGCGCGTGCGGCGTACGCCGAGGCGATCCGCAAGCTCGGTCCGATGCTCGGCGCGGACTTCTCCGAGCTCAACGAGTCGCAGATGTGCGACGACTTCCACTACACGATCTTCCCGAACGTCACCTTCAACACGCACTCGATGTTCGTGTGGGTGTTCACGCACCGGCCGCACCCGGAAGACCCGAACAAGATGTACTTCGACTTCTGGAACCTGGTGAACGCGCCGAACCAGGAGATCCCGCGCCCCGAGAAGAAGCTCTTCCGCACCGCGGACGGCGACACGCTCGCCGGCGTGTGCGAGGGCGGCGAGCTGATGGACGAGGACCTCTACAACCTGCCGCGCATCCAGCGCGGCATGAACTCGGC